>Ga0136561_1000763_pt1 | contig 10031 bp, 9 predicted proteins | sample AntRauMeHopE1498_FD_104641 | JGI IMG/M metagenome (GOLD analysis project Ga0136561, IMG submission 104641) | Saline lake microbial communities from Rauer Islands, Antarctica - Metagenome Hop E1 #498 | ecosystem: Environmental > Aquatic > Non-marine Saline and Alkaline > Saline | place... | reverse complement strand
TTACGGTGGGTAAGTCTTACTACCGCAACGCTTACCCCATCACCGATGTCCAGTCGCACGGTATGGGCTATTGGAAGGGTGTCACGCCCTACATGCACATCAAGGGCGGCTGGGTCGGTCGCGGCCCCGGCATCATGTTCAAATCAGACTTCTGCCAGAAGCAGGTCATCGAGGACTTTGTGGCGTGGGGTATGCGGGTTGGCCCGAGCGTGGGCAGCAACGGCCGGACCGACGAGGCATCCGGATGGCCCGCAACCAACCGCGACCTGTGGAACGGCCCCCAGCCGCACCGGGTCGTCTATCAAAACTTCCTCGTGGCCGACATGGAGGACTTTCTGACCACGGGCGGCGGCACGCACTGCGAGCTTCGAGACTTCGTGGCTATGTCGTGGCGAACGCAGGCCATGATCGAGTGGGGTCGGACTGTTGGGCAGTCTCCAAACAAGGGCGGGCAACAGGGCGGAGACTCGTGGTTCGACGGGCTGTACGGGGGCACGCTGATTTCCAACGCGGGCTTTGATACCAAGCCCGCACTGACAGACGACAGGACTCTCATCGACTCGGTGGGCAACCACAGCCGATATATCAGCCGCTGTCTCATGGTTTTTCTTGCCTCAGGCGCACGCGCCAACTTCGGCCAGCAAACTACGCAGGTCACGGCAGAAGCGTCGGAGGCAGCTGGGCGAGCGACCAACTTCCGCATCCGCAACTGTCACTTCGACTTCCACGGCACAACCGGCGATGTCGTGCGAGACGGAGCCAACACCTACACCGACTTCAATACGGCCAAGGCCGCAGTGGGAGGGGCGAGCGCCCTTGTTATGCGGAACTGCGAGGCTGGACCCGCTACCTTCACAGGCACGATCGACAGGGCTGCAAATGCAGATCCCTTGTTGCAGTACTTCCAGAACCTCCCCACTCCATACGCAACCTACGAGGAAGCAGAGGACGCAATCGTTGCGGCGTGGGCCGAGGGGTGGGACACGGTGCCCGTCGGACTCCAGACCCAGACCATCATCAACCACTTCCGTGCAGCGGTTCAGCCGACCAATCTGGACGAGACGAACTACGGCGGCTCGTTGCCGGGTATTCGGGCTTTGGCTTCGTCGTCATCCGCCACCGTTCCCACGCTCACCACGCCAACCCAGACAGGCATCACGGCAACTACTGCCATACTAGGAGCCAATGTTACAGATGACGGCGGTGAGGTAATCACCGAGCGAGGTATCGTTATCTCGGTTACTGAAACAAATAACAATCCTCTAGATGGTGGCACCGGAGTTACCACAATTCCGGGGGCTGGTACTACTGGTGTGTTCACTGTTAATTCTACCGGACTCGCACCGTCTACAAATTACTCGTGGGCGGCTTTTGCAACAAATTCTGAAGGTACAACATACACAACAGTTGGAACCTTTACGACACTAGCAGCCAATACACCTTTCCTAGAACTCACGGATGTATTTGATGTCTCTATCACGGGCACTGTAACCTTCAATACTTCACGCCTAACTACGCCTCCCCTGACCAGATTAGTTCGTCTCTATGCTCGTAACGGAAACTTTGATTGTGATAATCTGGCTATTCAAGAGGGCGGAATTTCTACGATTGTGTCTTATACACAATCAAACGGAATAACACCCATTCCACAAATAGATTTGTATGTTATACCCGAAGATGATTATGTAATTGTTACAATAGCAATAAATCGCCTAACAGTTGGTGAAAATCAAACTGGTGCCATTGAATTTAGTGATCAGCAGAGTGGATTTGCTACGGCTACAGTCAATTTTTCCGTGAATGTCAGACAGCCTATTGTCATTACAAAAGTTTCCGGGGCAGCATTTGGAACCCCAGAATTATTAAGTACTGATTTTAATGTTAATCTCAACGATACCATTAGAATCACCGCAGGACCATCTGATATATCATCACTTTCATTTGTACCATCTGGTGTTCTTGGAATATCCGGGTCATATCCGACAACAATTTCTGGCGGAGACATTATTGATGTCGCTGTTGTCCTTGATGCATCGAACATTGGTACAGGTCAATCCGGTGGATTTAATGTTACTGCTGCTGGTGGAGTATCTACTGCTGTTTCATACGGATTGAATGTTCAATCAGTTGCAGTCTTGCGACTTACCACATCCACCGGAACTGCTCTTCTAGATCCTGTAACTTTGAATAGAGTGGTTGGAAGTGTTCCAACAGACTATTCAGTAAGATTGTACTCTGATTTTGGATCTTTCGACTGTTCTAATCTTAGCGTAACAACTTCCGGAATCGTTCTCGGTATAGATTACGCACAGTCAAATAATGAAAAAATTACAGTACTTTCTGATTTTACGCTCGCCGCAGGGGATTATTTGAATGCAAATATAACTCTTGATGGATCGACCGTTGGACTCCTACAGCAAGGATCGGTGTTATTTGATGGGTCATTTGCTGGAGCAGAAGAAGTTAATTTCTCGATGAGCGTGGCGGAGGGAGTACAATTAAGATTTACGGATTCTTCTGGAATTAACATTACGAATCCTATCGAAGTTGCAACGACACAAAATATAGCACCGTTGCCTTTCCAGATTAGACTTTACGCGGATAATGGCGTGTTTGATGTCCCAGATTTAAGTTCCCAAGTTTTTGGATCGGTAAATTTTGTTAGTTATTCTCAGCCAAATGGTGTGGTAATTGCTGATATTAATGAATATCTTATTACTCAAAATTCGTATGTCAATGTTAATTTAAATCTTTTGCGGGGTGCTGTCGGAGATAATAGAACCGGTTCTATTAGATTGTTTACTCCCGGCGGGGCATTTGATATTACAGCAAATTTCAATATAGATGTGGCCGAAGCCCCAACCGTAAATATCATATTCAAAGATTCTCAGGGCAAAGTCTTAGATCCTACAGAAATGAGATCTACGGTTCAACTTGTTGATATTCTAGAAACTATAACGGTCGAAAATACTGGAAACGCAACTGCTACTGATATTACTACAGAATTTTCTGGTATACTTTCGTTAAATGGATCACCCCCAGCACAAACATTACAAGCCGGGGCTTCTTTTGGAATCGGTGTCCGGCTTTCCGCTAATACAGTATCGGAAAGTTCTCTTGGATCCATGATACTGTCCTATAGCGGCAAATCATCATCTCAGGCATATGACCTAGAGGTTCAGAATGCCCTATCACTAAGATTGACAAATTCTTCTGGGGGTACTATTGCACCCAATCCTATAGAACTTTCAACTGTAACAAACTCTACAGATTTAGAATATTCTGTGAGACTTTACGCAGATAATCAGAATTTTAATGGAGCAGATCTAGTAGTTACTGAAGTTGGAATAGCGTCTATTCTTGGATATGCTCAACCAAACTTCGCTCAACAAAGCCCGGATCCTATCGCAGATATTAATTCCCATACAATTTTGGCTGGATCGTACATCATAGTCAATATTGCGATCGACAGATCCATTTCTGGAGATGGGCAAACTGGGTCGATACAACTTTCGAACGGAACGCAAAATCTTTTGATGTCTTTTGATGTAGATGCATCCACGGCTCCAGCGGTGGAGATTATTTTCCAGAATGGATTAGATCAGACGGAACTGCAACCGATAGAATCCAGAACCACCCCTCAGTTTATAAACATTCAAGAAACAATTATTATCAAGAACGACGGAAACCTCACCGCAACTGGATTATCACTAGCATTTTCTGGTGTCGTCCTATCTGTTCCAGATCAGCAAGTTCCAAGCACGCTCGCCCCGGGTGCTACATTTACCTACGGAATAATATTAGACGCAAATCAACTAGGAACTAATCTACCGGGCTCAGTTACAGTATCATTCAACGATTCAGAGACATCAACACAGCAATACCTACTCACAGTGTTTGATGATACTCCAGAGCCGCCACCCGTACCACCAGCAGTAGGAAGATCTCGTATAGACAGATATTCAGTCAGAGCAAGAAAAATTGTCCCCGGTACGATTACAGGGGAAAGAATGGCTTCCGGTTTCAGATAAAATTCATTAAAATTTGTGTGAAAATGGACGAGAAATCGTCCATTTTTTCTTGACTTCTGGGAGGGGGCTGCTACAATGGAGGGAGACTTGAACAAAGGATTCTCAAAAAATCGTCCATTTCTCCTTGACTTCTGAGAAAAGGCTGCTACAATATGGATGACCCAAATCAGGAAAGAGGAAAACACAGTGGATAAGAACGCTAACGATTACTTCTGCGATAAAAGTCATTGGATCAAAGTTCCCAATCCTTATGGTACGACACCTGAGTCACCTGCAATATGGGCATGGGGTGTTAATCTCGATGAGGACATGAAGCATATCTACGATACTTCTAAATTCCCTCCCAATGCAGTGGGAGATACTATTTCCATTTCCGAAGTCCGGGGAATACTCGCCGCACTTCTGTCGTCACCCCCTCTGGCGACCAACCCGACCGGAGAAACTGCCCGCATAGTGAGAGAGAAAAGCATCAAATTTGCACAAAATGAGTTGACACAGGCCGAGAGTATGTTGGAAATGGCAACTGTGCAGACGCAAAATGCGATGGATGTGTTGAAGAGTCTTTTGGGAATTCAGTCAGAAAACGAATTCAAAAAGATGACAATTAAAGAATTAGTTAGTGCTTGGGATCTTGGTCGTCCGGTAGGTTCCGAAATGGCTGCTCGGCTGCGAGTAATAGACGCGGACTACAATGCGCAATGCAGCAAAACGACCATTTAAGAAAATGAAAATGAGAATTATTATGGCTAAAGAAGTAAAAGTACGAGAGTACATAAGCAGTAAATTAGACATACATCGTGAAACTCTTCAAGGGAATCTTGACGATGTTATATCAAGGCTTCAGTCGGCCAAATTGAAGGCCGAAGAGATGGGGTACGAAAGCGTAAAAATGTTAATTGAGGTGGATTGGACCCCAAACAGCAATTTTTCAGTGGTTACACTCATAGGTCAACGACCGGAGACTAGTAAGGAAAAAAGTCGTCGTCTCAAAAAAGAAAGTAATGTAAGGGAACAGAATAAGAAGGTTAAGTCTCTGAAAGATGCTAAGGAAAGAAAAGAATACGAGAGACTTAAGAAAAAGTTCGATTTATTGTAGAAAGGTAAGAATTATCATGCTTGAACACAATATCAATCAGAGCGACCAGAGCGAGCGAAAGATCCGCGTTGGCGACATAGTAAGGATCAAAGATAGACTTTCAGGCTACTGGTTTGCACAAATCGGTCACATTGCCACGGTGCGCAAGTTATCTCCCGATCCCAATATAGTTTACCTCACTTGCCCGGATTGGGACTATATGGCAATCTTTCCACCGGGCTGTCAATTTGTACTTGGTGATGTCGATTACATATCCTCCATCTCCGAAAAGGATCTCCGGCGGGAATTGGATATGCGTGTAATGGAAGAAACAGAAGCAAAGGATGATTTTGATGATGCCAATGAAAGGTGGGGTAACGCCCAAGATGCGGTAAAGTCCCTCAGACTCAGAATAGAGCAAGAGTACGGGAATCCGTGACATAAATAGTAGGCATCGGCGAGGAATTGGCGAAATTGGCAGACGCGAAACACTCAAAATGTTTTGGGTTAAAACCCGTGCGGGTTCGACTCCCGCATTCCTCATTTTAAAATTAATGGAGCATACGACATGAATTTAGATCGAAAAATTTTCAGATCCAAATTAATCGACCCTAGCGAAATTCTGGAAGAAATTTCCCAGTACTCGGTAGAAGAACTGGAACATTCTAAGAAAATTTTGAAGATAAATTCTGGACTATTTAAAGATTTCAACACCGATGCATCTGAAAAATGCACAGAGGTCTATAATATGGTTATTGCGGAAATCGACAGACGAGGATCTTTGCAGTGATTGATAAGGGTAAAAAATTACACATTATGGGTGATATCCATGGTAAATTTGGTCCATACACACAGACCGTGAATCGGCTGAATAAAAGGGGCTGCTCGACACTTCAGTTGGGAGATTTTGGAATTGGATTCCCCCAATGCACATGGAAGGACTCCAGACTCAATGATCTTTCCCGCAACGCCGCGTTTCGTGGAAACCATGATAATCCTGCACATGCCAGAGAGTCTGAACTTTTTCTTCCTGACTTTGGGTATATTGCAGAGGCAAAATTGTTTTGGTTTTCCGGAGCGTTTTCAATCGACAAAGATTGGCGAACCGAGGATGTAGACTGGTGGCGAGACGAGCAACTTTCGTATAGCCAGATGGAGGATGCAACCAGACTGTACGAGGAATGTAAGCCAGAAATAGTTGTGTCGCATGACGGGCCATATGAAGCAGTTAGAGAAATGTTTCCAGCACTCGGTTTAAGCAGATACGAAAAGAATCCGACAACCAGTTGCCTGCAAAATATGTTTGAAATTCATCATCCAAAGAAATGGTTTTTTGGTCACCATCATCAGGACATAAAAATGCAGATATTCCCTCCGGGTACAGTATTTACATGCGTGGGAATAGATCAATCAGTTGAAGTGTTGATTGATGGCTGGGATGGAAAATTTAGATGAACAGTAACCCCGGAAACAGGGTATTCGTATTCGGATCAAATCTGGCGGGCAGGCACGGCAGAGGATCTGCAAAAGAGGCTTTTGAAAAACATGGTGCCAAATATGGAGTCGGAAATGGTTTGTGCGGTCATTCGTATGCCATTCCCACTAAGGATGAGAGCCTACGGGTTTTGAGTCTGGAGCATATTGAAATGTATGTAAAAGAATTTTTGGAATTTGCGGCATCAAACAGAGATATTAAATTTGATGTCGTTAAGATCGGATGTGGTCTGTCGGGATATAGTGAGAGTGAAATATCACCTATGTTTCAAGGATCCTCTGATAATGTTTGTTTACCTAAAGGATGGACACGATGACTATGGTAGAAAATGGAATTAATCGTCTGGATATTATTGAATCTATTCTGAGCGAACTTGATCGAGCATACGCAAAGCATGGCAATGATAAGTGGGGCCGTCATGAATTTTGGGGAATCTTTCAAGAGGAAGTGAACGAAGTTATTGATGCAATCCAGCGAGATCTTCCGCATGAGGATCTGATGAAGGAAATCTTTCAGGTCGCGTGCGTCTGCATTCGATACGCTGAAACCGGAGACAGATATCGAAGCGCAAAGAAAACACAAGAATTCTCATTTGAAAATATTAACCCCTTTGCGTGGCCTCGCACACTGCTGTTTGATACCGTCATTGATACCGGCACCGAACTTGCCCCCCGCATAAATGCCAGCGTGGACGGCCCGATACAGGCGATGCCTAAGTCCGTACTGGGTGAAAATACTTTTCGGTGGGCAACTGACACACTGCTTCAAATGAAGCAAGAGTCCGAATTTGAGCGTATGTTTGGATACGAATACCCCAGAAAAAATTACTCACCGGCTTGACTTTTGACTCTGTGGAGCCTATACTTACCGGTGAACCCAAAACCCAAGGAACCGATTAAAATGCAAAACTATGATTTTGGAAAGGGTGAAGTTCCTGCTCATCAGCACTCCAATGGCGGTGGTTGGGTGGCAGACACCGCCGTCGTGGAAGAAACGGTCTTTGTTGGGCCAGATGCCAGAGTGTACGAATCGGCTCGGGTTCGGGGTAATGCCCGAATTTCGGAAAATGGACAAGTGTATGGAACTGCACGGGTGTACGGAAATGCTCATGTCTACAAAAGTGCAGTGGTACATGGCAATGCACGAGTATACGGAACTGCCAAAGTATGGGGGCGTTCACAGATTTATGGACATGCCCAAATTTACGATGATGCGGAAGTATTCCAAGATGCGAAAGTATACTCAAACGCGGAAGTGTTTGGATGTGCTGAAATTTATGGAAAAGCAGAAGTATACGGGGCTACACAAACTTACCAAGATGCCAACATCTACGGTAATGCGGAAGTATACGGAAATGCACTGGTGTACGGAAATGCAGAAGTTTATGGTGCTGCACGGGTACACGGCTTCGCGAAAGTTTCGGGTTGGGATAGGGTCGAGAAAAATGTGTTTATGTCTGATGTCTGATGTCGAAAAGAAGGAAACTTAGTAATGTACCGACTACAAATTGATATTCCCGCTGGATTTGATCAGGATAAAGCAGTAGAAATGTCTCGAATCCTCATGAGCGGCATAATTGAACATCTTGAAGGATCTTCGCAAGATGTCCGAGAAATTAATTGGAGACTTGGAAATGATGAGGACCGCCAAAAATCTAACTACCTGACAAAGAACGAAAACGGTCATGTAAGTAGCAAAAAGTCCCGTTACTTATACACAGAAGAATGAATTATTTGGGGTCAGGGAGGAAATGGCATTTCTCAGTTCGATTTATAATCGAGTAAAATTGGTTCGAATCCAATTGGCCCTACTGAAAATTTATGAGAAAAATTTGAAAAAGCACTTGACTTTTGATTCCATGAACTATATAATAGTCCATACAGCATCTTTGAAATGTAAATAGTTGATAAATTTTAGGCCCTGTACCAGAATGGTTAATGGCTTCGCCTGCAAAGCGAATGTTTTCGGTTCGATTCCGAACGGGGTCTTTCTAATGTATCACGCAGGTGAGGCTACTATTGGTTGTGTAGCATCTGACTGTAAATCAGATCCCCTAGGGTAAACACTGAAAGTTCAATTCTTTCCTCCTGCATTAGATCAGGGTATTGTCCAAAAGCCTTATACTTTTCCGTTTGGCCGTCATTCGGGTACGCTGGTCTGATCAACCACATAAAAGTATAGAAATAGGATATGTTTAGTAGTAAGCATCATAAAAACTACTATTTGTGGAATAGTGTAAGTGGCAATAGCACGGCGTACTCGCCCCATCCGTCGATGTCGGTGGGACGCAAGTGGGAAGTTCGATTCTTTCTCCGCAAATTTTGAGCATATAGTTTAGTGGTAAAACCCCGGACTGTCTATCTGGATTCGAGAGTTCGATTCTCTCTATGCTCGTTTGAATGGATGATGTGGCATTCCCGAGAATGCGTGGACGATTGGGAGACGAGAATTTCGGCATAATAAATCTCGCGGATTTCGTTATGCTAAATTGAGTAGTCCCGGTAGGTGTGGAGTACGGCGGCAACCCACCCACATCAAACAGCAGGATATAGTGTAGAGGTAACATGAGGGCCTTGGATGCTTTCGTCGCAGGTTCGAACCCTGCTATCCTGATTGCGTGGTGGAGAAGAAGTAACTCATTTGCCTCATAAGCAAAAGATCGCAGGTGCAATTCCTGCCCGCGCTATTGGTTTTGTAATGTTAGTTTTTTGAAAGGATAGAAATGCCTCGAACGAATCGTAACGCAAGCCTTGGAAATTCTTGGGGTGTCGCCCAGCGAAATCTACGAGATCAGCAACTCACTATTGTGATTTCGGAGCCAAGCCGCCAACGGGCGCGTATGCAGTCAAATAGACTCAACAACAACCGTAAGCCCGGGCAGCATGTCCGATATCTTCCGGTCCGACTGTCTATGATGCCTACATAAAATTGTAGGGATATGAACGACCAAATAAACATGGTCGTGCCCGTAATGGTGTAAATGGTTTAGCACACAACTCTCATAAAGTTGAAGTCAGAGTTCGAGTCTCGGTTACGGGATTTTCAATCATAAAGGAACAACAATGTATAAGTCAAGTTCAGGAGTATGGCGTACTGCATACGAAAATCGAATGGAACATCTAAACAGAGATTTCACAGGATCATATGAACATTATCTTATTATAGCATCTGCTTTTCATAAAATTGCTGAAGATCATGCTGACAAGGTTGTTGAAAGTTACGAATTAAGATTCGGTGGAAGCGATCAAGATGCGGAAACAGTAATTTCTCTGGAGGCAGATATTATTCAAAGAATGGTATCACTCAATCCCGTGCAGCCAGTGGTACCCGTCCCAGTAACTCCAGTGGTGCCGACTCCAGTAAAGCCGGTTGATCCCGTTCCAAGTGAACCGTTTCCGGCTCCAGTAACGCCAGTGGAGCCCGTTCCAGT
>Ga0136561_1000762_pt1 | contig 10048 bp, 24 predicted proteins | sample AntRauMeHopE1498_FD_104641 | JGI IMG/M metagenome (GOLD analysis project Ga0136561, IMG submission 104641) | Saline lake microbial communities from Rauer Islands, Antarctica - Metagenome Hop E1 #498 | ecosystem: Environmental > Aquatic > Non-marine Saline and Alkaline > Saline | place... | reverse complement strand
TTGTCCTTAACACTTAGTTTCCTCTCTCTCTTTTCTGAGTGTGTCAGTACCACATATAGTTCATCTACTAAATTTGACGCATAAGTTATTGCAAACACATGTCCTGAATGTAATGGATAAAATTTGCCACCAATAAAACCTACTGTTTTCATACTATTAACCTCCTATAATATTTTAAGAATTCTATGGTACATTCCATGAAATCTGCCAATGTCTCTATCAAGATGATAGTGTCCATAATACCAGTGATAGTCATGTTTGTATTCTTCTAGTTTATTCATAATAACGTTGAGTTGAACTTCTGTAGGGTCGTCGTACGCATACCTTACAAGTTCATTGCTAACTGTATAAGGAGATGAGTGTGTAATAACGAAATCGATATTCTTTGGACACTCCTCAATTGCTTTTATTGCTCTAGTGGCTTCTTCGTAGGTTGGTTCTTCTTCTTTCCACCAAGAAACAAACTCTGTTCTAAAGGCTTTGTCATGGCTTCTTGCTCCACCAAATGTCAAGAAAGTTTTTCCTTGAATATCATATACTTGACCTCTTTTTAAATGGAATACAGAATCATTAATTTTCCCAACCTTGCCATCGTACTTGTCAACAACAGGATATTGGTAAAGTAAATTAAAGTTCTCATGGTTACCATCAACGAATAGAGTTGTAAAATTCTTTTTGTCCAACCAATTCAACCAATACTTCATTTCGCTATCGTCTTTCCAGATTACACCGAAATCACCACAGATAATAATGACATCTTCCTTAGTCATTTCTTGTTGCTCTGGAAAATTATCTACATTTAGTTTTGTAATGCTATTTCTACCGTGAGTATCTCCAGTAATGTAAATCATTATTTCACTCTCCTTTAAATTTCTTTGTATAAATACTGTATAATTTTTAAATCAGCAACCTCATAAATTTCTTCAGTAGAACGAATTTCTTTCATTTCGAGATAAGTGTCTACACTTCCATAGTTTACCATTTTAACGTTGTATCTATTAGTATAAATTCTATAACATAAATCTCTAGTATACAGATTCCAATGGTTGTCTATTAGAGACTCCTGACAATATGAAATATACCCTAGTCTATCAAGTTCTTTGCATAGCTCTGTTTCGTCTTCACGATTGCGGACTCTGACTATCGTTGTACGACCTCTTAAAAGCTCTCTATTTATCTCCACACTTTATCCCTCCTTTTTTTTTCTTTTATCTTATATTAATATTATATCATTTTTTAGATAGTTTTGCAATAAAAAAATGCAGTTTTTACACCGCATTACGTTTGTTGGTTCAATTTGTTCCAATTATATAAACCATATAGTGAATTCACTAAATAAGCAACCCACATAATCAACACAGAAATATCAGTTCCACCATTACTCAATGCATAAACCCAAAGGTATATAGAAGCCATATTGACGCCTATCCATAACACCCACTGTTCTACATAACGCATTATCATTAAAATCATTGCTATAATAGATAAAATAGTTGACACTGAATCAAAGTAAGGCATATTACCACCAAGAGAAGCTAACCATTGACCATAAAATAAAATGGCTACAAATGCAATTACAAACCAAGTAAAACGTTGTTTTTGAGTCATAATTTTAGTTTTAACTTCTTTAGCTTTTGAATTCATGTGCTTTCGCCACACTAGAATGCCAACGAATTGCATTGGTAAAAAGAATATTAAATTCAACATAACTTCTCCGTAGAATTTCCATGAGTAGGCTATCCAGGCATATGCTAATATGTTAACTATACCAACATAGTAATTAGATATTTTACCTTTGGCTACTAGAACTACACACCATATTCCAGTTAAAGACGCTGTTATTCCAATTAAGCCATCTCCCCAATAGAGAGATAATGATAGTATTAATAAAGTAGATATTCCCAACCACACTTTTTCAAACGTCTTCCAATCACTAAAGTATTTTATAATTTTTTCCATGTCTTCCTCCTATACTATTTTATATAATAAACAGTCTTCTTTGATTTCTTCATACTCGCGCACATATTCTTGAGATGCAGTGAAGACTCTTAATTCTCCTGAGGTTTTGCTGATTAACTTTGATGGTTTCTCAGGTATTATATATATTATGCTTTCTCCTTTGTTATTAAGATATTTCAAATCAATTAAGGTTGCACCACTATGCCAAATGTAACCAATTCTATGTAGTTCTCTAGATAATTCATCTACTTGGTCTGCATTTCTGAGTGCAACTCTAAAACCCTTTTTCAACAGCTGATATTTTATTCTCATGTTATATCTCCCTATATAAAGCATTTATTTCCCATATACTCTTAAAGTCCAGTGTATTAACACTTTCTCTATCTAAGTATTCAATTTCATCGTATGATACAAGGCGTTTTATTGAAAGGATTCTATAGAATAGGGGGTATGCATGTTCAGGAGGAAACCACTGTAATAAAGAATCTCCGTCTGCCCACTCATAACCCAACTTATTCAACACACTGTTCATTTGAATTACCTCTGATTTATTTTCTAATTCAACACAAAATTCTCTTGGTAGTTCTCTTTTCAGCATCATGCTTTATCCTCCTTTTTTTTGTATATCTATGTTATATTTCCTTGTATATTGGTTTTATTAATGAGCACATGTCTATTTCAGTTAACTGAAAGCTCTCGTTATGGCGAATGAGATACTTTTTTGACTCTGAATAGGAGCCAGTTTCCCAAATGCTTTTTTCACTCATTAGATACCTCGCATTACCCCTATCTCTCCACAGTGATTGCACTAATTCACCTTCGAAACCCCATCTAAGTCCTTTGTCAATTACGTATTCTGCAAATATTCTAGACATTTCTTTAGTCTTTACTGATACTATATAATAATTCATTTTACACCTCCTCGTATAAAGAAGATGCTCTAACTAACATATCAGAGTGAAAAGAATAGCCATTCTTTCCATTTAGGGTATATAAGTCACCATTGCTTCTTGTTACTTCAAAAGTTTTTCCGCAAAACTTATTCATATTCCACGAAAAACCATACCGAATGTCGCATATGTCAAATTTACCCTCTGGACAAGTGGAAGAATCAGTTAAAAAGTGTTTTTCAAATTCCTTTTTGGTTTTCACTCTTACTAAATCCCCAACTCTATAAACGGGAGAGTATAATTTTAAACTATCTGGTTTAAACGTGAAATCAAGTCTTTTTCTCTTGAGGAATGGTTGATTGTCATTAACCTGAAAAGCCATTCCTTTTTGAGTGTCATCTTTAGCTATATATAACACATCTCTTGTAAATCTCATAACTCCACCCCTTTAAAATTCTATTTTATATTTCTTTATACAAAGAAGACGCTCTAATCAACATATCAGAGTGAAAGTAAAAACCAAGTCCCCCTTTTAACCTATATCTGCCATCCTCTGCTTCTATTACCCCCAAGGTTCTTCCGCTGAAATCACTCATTGTCAATGTAAAGCCAAAGCAAATGTTTTCTATTTTAAATCTATTTGGTGAGTAAGTGGAGGGGGTAACACGAAAGTGTTTTTCAAATTCCTTTCTGGTTTTCACTCTTACTAAATCCCCAACAATATAATTGGCGGAATATGGTTCTAGATTGTGTGGTTTGACTGTAAAATCAAGTTGCTCCCCCTTAGAGAATACTCCCTTCCCATTAACTTGAAAAGGCGTGTCTCTATAAGTGTTGTCTTTGGTTATAAATAGTACTTTTCTCGTATATCTCATAGTTAAACCTCCCCGTATAAAAAATTTTTATCTAAAATTCCTTCAAAAGTGTAAATATCATATCCCCTCCTAGCATAAAAGCTAGCAGAAGCCTCAGATACTACTTTTTTCCCACAACACAGTCTCACATGGTAAGCACGCTTTCCCCCTAATAAACCAAAGTGGGCTGACTCTCTTAAGGCTTGTCCCTCATTCCAATTGTAGCCAACGCGATCCAGCTCTATTAAAAGTTCATTGGTCTGTCTTATCGTTTTTGTTCTTACTACGAATCCTATATCTAGCAACCTTCTTTTTATTTTCAATGTTTACACCTCCTTGAAGATAACCATTTCTTTAATTAGCATATCTGCATCAAAAGGATAATATCTGTATCCCTCATTGAGGTGACCTCTACATCCTTCTAGTAAAAATATGCCCTCCTCTAGAATACTTTTTATTTTGAAGCCTCTACCACTAAACTTATTCATGTCTACAGAGAAAAAACACCTAGTTTTTACATAGTAACCATCAATTAATTCAGGTTCTTCAACTTTAAAATGTCTACTAAACTCTTCTTTAGTCTTAACTCTAACCGTCTCTCCCAATTTAAAATTAGGACTGTGAAACATTAAATTACTTTTTTTAATAATTATCGAAGTGTCTATTTTATCCGAATAGGACGGATAAAAGAAACCCTCTTTTAAAAAACTCAATTGGAAGCCACCTTTAATACCATTGTCTTTAGTATCATACAGTCGTGCTGGTGATATTTCCATTCTTACACCTCCTTAAAGATAACATCGCGCAGTTTGATAAACATGTCTGGGTCAAAATAAAATTCGCCTCCATCTACCAAACGGAAAGCACCATTTTCTGACACACAATCTATTTTATATTTTTTTCCACAAAATTTATTCATATTCGGTTGAAAGTTAGAACAGGTTACTACTTTGAATTTTAATGATTCGTGGTGTATAATTACGAAATCCTTAGCAAATTCCTCTTTAGTCTTAATTCTAACCACTTCTCCAATATTGAAATTAGGAGCAGTCAATTCAAAAACAGATGGGTCATCAATTGCAATACTGAGGTAAGAACCTTTTTGTGCAATTTCATAAATATTATTGTTTACTATCCTATTGATAAAGAAATTTCCTTTTATGGCTTTATTGGTCGTTTTATATAGTGTCTCTCTTTTGTATTCCACCTTTAAACCTCCTTGTAAATTATGCTTTCTTCCCAAATCTCTTTAAAATCATAAAACCCCCTCCAATTGAATTGATAATCAGATAGCTCACTATATGTTATCTTGAGAATGTTTACATGAATTTTATAATAAACAGGAAAGAAGTCTTTTGGTGGAAACCAATTTAGAAGAGTTTCACCATCTTGCCACTTATATCCAATCCTATGCAATTTTTTGGAAAGTTGAATGGCTTCTGATTTATCCGCAACCTTAACAGTAAACCCTGCTGTCAATAGCGTTTTCTTTATAAGCATGTTCTACCTCCTTTAAATTTCTGAATATATTTCATTGTTTTCTGCGAACATCTCTCTAGAGAATACATATTTATTTATTCCTTTTAGGTAATAAGTATTTACTACAGGCTTAGCAGATTCTATAGTATACGTTTTGCCGCAGTATCGATTCATGTCTTCTGAAAATGAACGTGGAATTCTAACTCCGAATCTATCATAACCTTCTAAAACAAGATTCTTATGACTTCTTTTAAATTCCTGAAGTGTTTTTATTCTAACTCTATCTCCCTTTACGAAACGGTTTATTCTATAAGCATCAAAGGTTTCTCTTAATTGTCTCTCTGAATAATCTTTGTTGTTCACTATGAAAACACCAACTCCCATATCTCTTCGACGTCTTTCAATGACGGACACTACTCTAGTTTTCTTATGTATTAATTGACTTCCTCTTACTAATATACCCATTTATCCACACTTCCTTCCATACTTTTTTATTTCTTTTTCTTATACTTATATTATATCAAAAAATGAATAAAATTACAAGAAAAAAATGTAGCTTTTAAACTACACTTCTTTATAGATTGGTATGAGTAAATCAATTGCATTGATTACTTGGAAATTGTTTAAATTCATTTTTTCTTGGCGGTACCCGTCTTCCAGTGCCAAGTCAATCGTCCAGAAGTCTTTTCCACCTATTAAAATAATTTCAGTTTCTCTTTTCATAAGTGCTTTGAAATAAGGGTCTATAATTTCATTATTATAAAAAAGATTGTTCGTTAGTGCATAGCGATATATCATTTCTATGTCAGTTTTACTTCTTATTCGGATTATTGTATATTCTTTCATACTATTACACCTCCTTGAATATTATGCCTGATAGAATTTTTCTCATATCTAGCATTTCATACGTATACTCGTCAGATTGTAGTTCTTTCATTTCCCTATCATAATTTGAACTATACAAAATACGACTTCCTCTTCTTATACATCCTATTTCTATTTTTGAGGGTATAAAAGACGTAAAAGTATCAATTTTTCTTTTTTTTGCGTATTCTAGGAAGTGTTTACGATTAAATTCAATTCTAAAATCTATTACTTTATAGTGCATACTACACCTCCTTATAAATACCAATAGAATCTTCCATATACGCAATGCCTAACTCTTTCACTTCATGTCCTCTTTTTTTCTCAAGCATAAGACTTGTATCATAGTTCTCCACAATCCAGATAAGACTATCTTCTATTAATACTCCTTGACAAAGGTAATTAAATAGGTTATAATCATCTCCTTCGTGCTTTCAGTCATAACCCTTCATCTCTAAAAAAATAGAAAACATATGCTTCTCAGAAGGCTTAGTTAATCTAATTAAATCTATAAGACTCATGACTACACCTCCTTATACAATGTAGCGAGGTCTAGAACTTCTGTGAAATCATAAACTCGATTGCCTAGTCTTTTGTAGTAAGAAGCGGAGCAGTGTGTTACTAATTTACTAATCCTCGCATTGTAGGCGATGCTTACTCCTGATTTTTGAAAGTAATTAACTTCTTTCAAGTCTTGTCCGCTCTCCCACTGATAACCATTGTCACTCAGCATTATTGAAAGCATTTTGACTTCCTTAAGAGTCCTTAGTCTCACTATGAACCCATTTTTTAGTAAACTGTGTTTTATTCTCAAAATTATACCTCCTTGTACGTTTTATCAATGGGTCCAATTAACATGTCTGCATCAAAATTAAAAGGACTTTCTTCAAGACGATAAGTTCCATCAAAAGTAACAGTAGACACTTTAAATTTTTTGCCACAATGGTCATTCATACTGGATAAAAAACCTTTTTTTGTATTAACTAAGAACCCACAGAGTCTTCCTTCTGAAAACTTCTCAGTGATTCTAAAATTTCTTTTAAATTGCGATTTAGTTTTTACCCATACCATATCTCCAACAGAGAATTGAGGAGAGTCAAGAACCAACTCTTCCTCTTTAATAATAATGTCAAAATCCACAACTCCTTTGTAAATAGGGTAATACGAGTGAGTGACATGACAAAATGGAACAGGTCTAGTGGTAAATCCACCTTTTATTCTATTTCCTTTTGTTTTGTAGAGTACGCATTCACATTGTATCATATTTACACCTTCTCATATAAGAATTTACATTCGTAAATTTCTCTGCAACTATAAATAGTAAGTCCCTGTTCTTCAAATATCACAACACCATTATATGATACGTACCCACCATCCCAATCAGGTTCCACATGATACGCCAAAGTACATACCGTCCTTCCGAAGAAGTTGTATTGTATTAAACTTTTACCTGACCACCACGTGTAACCAAGAGAATTAAGTATTATTGAGAGTTCTCTAACTTCCTCTACTGTTTCTAACTTAACTACAAATCCTTTTTTTAACAAATTGCGTCTTATTCTCTTCATAACACTATACCTCCTTATATAGAAACTTATCCTCAAAAATTTCTTTGTATTCGTAAAAAATCCTCCCCGCTTTTCTACAAGACTCAGAGTTAGTAAGTCCTACGTAATGGCTTCTAGAATAAGGCTCTATTACGTATACTAAATCCCCTCTTTCTCTTGGACTAGGAGTAAAGGTCATTAGACTGTCATTTGACCACCATTTGTAGTTAAGAAGGTTAAGTAATATTGAAAGTTCTTTGATTTCTTTCAACGTTCTTAACCTAACTCTAAATCCTTCGTTAAGTAACCTTTGTCTTATTCCCATTACATACCAGCTTCTTTCATTAACTCCTTTACATAGGCATCAGAAGCCTCAATGGATTCAATATTGCCTTCTAGGGCATCTTTGTACTCTCTCTCATTAATTGCGTCCATTCCTTCGTGTTCCATAGCCTCTACTAGTTGACATTGGTCCTCATATCTATTAATAATTGTCATATTATCTCACTCCTTTTTTATTTTTTTTATTTCTTTCTATACTTATATTATATCAAAATACAAGCAAAATTACAACAAAAAAAAGTAGAAAATTAATTCTACTCCATTCGGTCTAAAAATATCCTTCCTTCTACACATCTCATTAAAAAGTTTTTAAGGACCTCAGGATATTCCTCTTTGTTAACACAGATATCGTACTTATATTGTAATTCGTCGCACACACACACTCTATCAAGCATATTACATACCCCTGATTTTCTAATTTCTTCCATTTCTTCCATCATAATTACAACACTCCTTCTATTTCATAAGTAGTAACTGGGGTGATTTTAAGTGATTGGACAAAATTACATGAGGCTTTAGCAAAGCCACGAATACTAGCTTCTTCCTCTGCTTCGACTTCGCTAAAGTTAAACATCTCACACTCTGAAAGCTCAAGGTAGGGTGTGTTGACGATTGCCCCAAGAACATCATTCTTATCCGTTAAACACACTGGGTCACAGTATACTTCACTGTGTTTGCCATCTAAATCACTCATCATCCATTCATCTCTTAAAATATCAAATAATTCTTGAGCCGTATCTCTGCGGCACAGTATTCCTTCAAACTTTATTACTCCTGAATACCACCCTTCTCCACGAAACCCCACATAAGCTAAATTCTCTAATTTCATAATTACAACACCCTCTTAGGCTCATAGTCCTTACAATTACTCACATCTGGTATTCTAAGCGACAAATCTAAATCCCAATAGCCTTCAGAACACGCCATACCATCTTTCTTCATATTCTTGCAACCGTTACATTTTAATTGCTTCATTATGCCTCCTCGTAATAAGTATAGTCCAACATCTGAAAGTTTTTCAGCGTCTTTACTGTCTTGAGAGTCTTAAGACTGCGGAATATAATAACTAATCCACCACTTATAAAATCGTATTCACAGTGTACGAATTTACCATCGTACTTAGCATATACATACCCGCCTGCTCTAATGTTTTCCATAGCAATCTTAAAATCGATTTTTTCATAATTCTTATTCTCTAGTAACTCTAATTGACCTTCTTCTGCGTACGCCACAATAGATTCTAACGTACCCCTCTTTGAACGAACGATAAATCTAGAATACACTTCTATAAAATCTGTTTCACGAGGGTCAATACTCAATCTATTGCAATAACTTACCCACACTAGTTTCGAAAAATCACTCTTATGAATAGTAATTACCCCATTTTTGTTGCTTTTGCGAATATTATTCATTTGATTCCTACCTCCTTTTATTTATCTTCTATATATATTATATCACCAAACGAACGGTTTTTCAAGGACAATTTGTGGATTTCCATCGTGAGTGGGGAATTATTACCAGCGTGCGAGGTGGGGTAGCTGCGAATAGTCGATGAATGTGTGCGGTGAAATGTGGAAGATAAGGGAAAAGTATAGGTGTGTTATCGACACCACTCCACTGTGGAATAAACAATAATTACCAAATTACTGCTTCTCCCCTTCTATTATAATACCTATTATAGTACCTATTATAAGACCTATTATGAGGATTTTATCGAAACCTTAACTACACTAGCTATATACTCATTCATTGGGGTTTTCAAAAAAGCTTAACAACGAGTAATCGTGCGTACACAACGAGTAATCGTGCGTACACAACGAGTAATCGTGCGTACACAACGAGTAATCGTGCGTACAGGGCGAAAACTCCCCTTGACAATTTCGTTATTATATGATATAATAGTACTAGGAAGATGAAGAATAATATTGAGGAGATGGTGACAAAATGAAAAATAGCAAAGTAGAATCTTTAGAAAAGTTAGACGTAGTAAAGCACAATGACTTAATACAGGCAGATTGGTTAGATGACTTCACACTGTTTGACCAACAATTTATTTCAGCATGCATATCTCAAATAAGTATGGACGACGAGGATTTTGAAGATACCATAATAG
>Ga0136561_1000761_pt1 | contig 10050 bp, 10 predicted proteins | sample AntRauMeHopE1498_FD_104641 | JGI IMG/M metagenome (GOLD analysis project Ga0136561, IMG submission 104641) | Saline lake microbial communities from Rauer Islands, Antarctica - Metagenome Hop E1 #498 | ecosystem: Environmental > Aquatic > Non-marine Saline and Alkaline > Saline | place... | reverse complement strand
TCCCTCCTAAAGGGTGCCCAAGGTTAGCGACAAGCGCTCCAGGAATTGGGTTGTCCCCCAATAAATCAAGCTTGGGTAAGAAACGGGGTGAAATCGTCGAAGGGAGAGGCATGGTGTCTCTTGAGGCTGCAAGCAAGGGGATGTCCATCACTCAGGACAAGAACATCTCGGATTTCTTGGATAATGTTGCCTAAAGCTTGGAAACACATGTCGCCTAAATCCCAAGTTTGCCATTATGAGCAGTCTGGCAAACGATTGTTTTCTTTACATTTCTGCCGCTCAATGGCGCACCCTGGAAATAGGGCCCTAGGATGTAAAGAAACTCAGTAAAGAAATCATTGACAAGTGACCTACGTATTCTTTACAGTTACGCCATGACGCAAATTATTGGATATGGAAGGGTCTCCACGGGAGACCAGAACCCTGATTCTCAAATTGACGCCCTCAAAAAAGCTGGGGCAGACAAAGTTTTCATAGAGAAGTTCACTGGCACCAAGCTTGACCGACCAGAACTATCCAAGGTGTTTGAATACCTCAGGGATGGTGACCAGCTAGTCATCACGAAACTAGACCGACTGGGTCGTTCAACTAAGGACCTGTTGGCATTGCTTGAGAGGTTGGATTCGACTGGAGTGCGCCTAAAGGTCATTGACCAAAACATTGACACATCCACGGCTGAAGGCAAGTTCTTTTTCACAATTATCGGAGCCGTTGCTGAGTTTGAGCGAAGCCTTATTGTGAGCAGGACAAAGGACGGCCTGGCCGCCGCAAGAGCCAGGGGGAGAGTCGGCGGTAGAAAACCAAAACTCTCAGAGAAACAACAAGCCGAAGTCAAGCGACTTTACGAAAAAGGCGAAAAGACCGTTTCCGAAATTGGCGAGCTGTTTGGGGTTTCTAGACCAACTGTTTATTCATTGCTTAGATAATTTGCAAATGCAGGCGCCCCTTGCCAGCGTCTTGCCTTTCGCTGTAAGTTGATATTGACGAACGGGCGCATTTCAAACTCGTAATCAGCGAAATGACGATTTGGGGGGACGGTCTTTGTCCAAAGTCTCGAATTTTGTGGCGGTTTACGCGTCCCGAGGTCTGCCCGACCCGATTATCGACCGAGGTCCAAACACTGCGAAACTTTGGCTGAGGCAGGATATTGAGGGCTGGATGAAAGACAGAGCAGGTTCTCGGAGCTCTTAAATCCGTCTAGCCCTGAGCACTGGTTGGTTGCGCTCAAGTCGATTGCGTCTAAGCCCCCCGTCCAGACGTTCTCAGTATGATGCGGCTAAGCCCCTCATCTCTAGCCCGTTTGGGCAACTTTTCATTGCTGACAGCGAAGTTTTAAATTGGGGCCACGGGCTCGACGCAAGGGCTGGCCTTTGAAGAGCTTTGCGCCCAGACATCCCCCCTGCATTGTGGCCGATTGACAGCAAGCAAAAAAACGTCATCTGCAAGCAATACAGTTGGGTGATGGCGAATGCAAATCTTGGGAACGCAAGAAAAGCGAAGAACGATGAGTTCTACACTCAATTTCACGATATTGAAAAAGAGATGAACGCGTATCTTGAATACAACCCTGAAGTATTCAAGGACAAAACTGTTCTGCTCCCTTGCGACGACCCTGAATGGAGCAACTTCACAAGATACTTCGCCCAGAACTTTGAAAAATTACAGCTCAAAAAACTCATCAGCACTAGCTACGCACCGAACAGCAAGCCTAGAGAGATTACCTACCAGCCGACACTCTTCGAAATCGACAGCCCCGATTTTGATGAAACCAAAACCGTTTCCAATGGAAAGATTTTTACTCTGTCTCACGACAGGACAGGTGACAAGAACATCAACGTAGAGGACCTTGAATGGGAGTACCTCGAAGGGGACGGTGATTTTCGAAGTGACGAAATCAAAACACTTCGTGACGAGGCCGACGTCATCATCACCAACCCGCCTTTTTCACTTTTTCGTGAGTTTCTTGCCTGGATAGTGGAGGCAAAGAAGAGGTTCGTCATCATCGGCAACCTGAACGCCATCACCTACAAGGAAGTCTTCCCACTGGTACGGGAGGACAAGATGTGGCTCGGTGTGACCAGAACTGGAGTCGGGCACATGTATTTCGAAGTCTTCGATGGAGCGCCTGCGAAAACGGGTCAGATTTCTGAGAATGGACGAAAAATGCAAACCATAGGAAACTCGGCGTGGTTCACGAATCTTGAGCACGGGCGACGCCACCAGCCATTGCCGTTAATGACCGAGGCGGACAACTTAAAGTTCAGCAAGCATAAGCAGGTCAAAGATTTTGGATATCAGAAATATGACAACTATGACGCGATTGAGGTTCCCTTCACTGACTCTATCCCGAGCGACTATGGCGGCGTGATGGGGGTGCCCATCACATTTCTTGGCAAGTACAGTCCTGAGCAATTCGAGATTGTGGGCCTTGCTGCGGGCAACATTCGGGGACTGGCGGGAATTCCCACCACAACTGGTAAGGACGGCCCCTACATAAATGGAAAACTAAAGTACGGTCGTATTCTTATTCGGCATAGGAGCTAATTCGTATGGAGACCACCCTCACTACTTACACAGTTGACGCAGTCTCATACGGCTTCGTCTACAACGAGCTAGAAGGGCGCGGCCTCTTCGGCCTGTCGGGTCGACTGACCATTCAGCCCGAGTACCAGCGCAACTACATTTACGCCGATGGCAAGCGCGATGTTGCTGTCATTGATTCGCTCCTCAAGGGCTACCCACTCGGCCTGATTTACTTCAACAAATTAGAAGATGGAAGTCTTGAGATTCTCGATGGCCAGCAGCGGGTTACGAGCTTTGGTCGTTTCGTAACAGGCAAGTTTGCGATTACTGATGAGAACGGGATGCAGCAGTACTTCAGCGGGTTGGCGAAGGACAAACAGGAGAAGATTCTCAACTCCACACTCCTGGTTTACGAATGTGAGGGAACCGAGTCCGAAATCAAAGAATGGTTCAGGACCATCAACATTGTTGGGGTTCCGTTGAACAATCAAGAACTTCTCAACGCTGTCTACTCGGGGCCGTTCGTCACTTTGGGCAAAGAAGAGTTCAGCAACACACAGAACTCGAACGTCCAAAAGTGGAGTGCCTACGTCAGTGGCAGCGTCAATCGCCAGGATTTTTGGGAGCGGGCGCTTGAATGGACGAGTGGTGGCAAAGACAAAGTGGGCGACTACATGAGCCGTCACCGTTTCGATACGAGCATCAACGAGGTTAAGACGTACTTCACCACAGTTATTGACTGGGCGTCTTCAGTTTTCTTAGAGGTGGAAAGTGAAATGCGTGGGTTGGAGTGGGGTCGACTCTATGAGGCCTACCATGGGAAGTCATACAGCCCCAAGGAAGTTTCAAAAGCAGTAAAGGAGCTTTACGGGGACCCCTATGTGAAGAGCAGGAAGGGCATCTGGGAGTTTGTTCTAGGAGGCTCCACAGAGACCAGGCTGCTCGAAGTAAGAGTGTTTGATGACGCGACTAAGAAATCCGCTTATAAGACTCAGGGCCTAGAGGCAGAGGAGAAAGGTCTTTCAAACTGTCCTCTATGCGCCTTGGGCCGCGATGCCAACCAGTCCAAGGTTTGGATGTTGAATGAGATGGAGGCGGACCACGTCGCTGCATGGAGTAAGGGCGGAAAAACAACTCCTGAAAATTGCCAGCTTCTCTGTAAAACTCATAACCGCGCCAAGGGCAACAGGTAAAAGTCGCCTACCTTGGGCTTCCAAGTTGAAGGGGCCTTTGTCAGTAAGCATAAGTAGCCCACATTTAAGCGTTTAGGTCTTTACTGTTCCTGTGGATAACTCGAAACAGGATTGACGCCAACGAGGCATCCTTGCTTTATTAAAATACTCTGCTTAGTTTGTGAGCTTTGGTTAGTCGAACTATTTATCAGAGGTGGTGAAGTCAGCTACTGGTGTGAGCGCTGCCATCAAGATGCAGTTATAGCAAAACCCGTTAAGTTGAAATCCCTGTTCGTCACTGCATTCACAAGCCTCATCGCAAGCTCGTCATTCCTCGGGCTGAAGAGTGTGCGGCCAAGGCAGCGCCTGCATAGCTGAGACCGAAGGCGGGGTCAATAAACTGCCTACTCTTCGACAGGCCATTTGTCGGAGTTAAAGACCTTGCCAGTAGCCCCATCAGTGAAGTTGACAGTACCTCCTTGCGCATCTTCTGGAATGCCAGAATAGATTTGAAATAGCTTTGAGGAGATGTTGAGCGTGAAGCTGATAAATTGCGCTTCGAAGTCTGCCTCAAGAGCCTGTCGGTCAACGACAACTTCAAACTCGGTTAATTCATCGTTGAAAGTCACAGATTGGAAAACATCAGGTTTATTGTTCAGCAGCTCTTGGATTGTTTCATTTAAGGCTTCCTTCAATTCCGCAATGTCTTCCGCCAAATCGTCCTTGGGGATTAGGTAGGTCACGCTACCGTCAGGATTTATGGTGAAACTTGAGTACCCTTCCCTCTTAGCCGCGGCCGCAATTTCCGCATCTGTGGTTTGTTGAAAGAACACAGCAGGGAGAGTAATTTCCACATCGAAAAGCCCCTCCTCCACTTCGATTGCCTGAGGGCTCTCACTTGGACTTTCGGACGGAATGTCACTTGCAGTTTCAGACGTCGAGCCAGGCGCGCATCCTGACAATAGAATTAAACTTAGCCCCAAAGTGATTGAGATTGCCATTTTTGATTTCTGCATTCTTGTCCTCTCTCATTATTTATTCGGCTTTGTAGAAAACTTCTTGACCGCCCCAAGTTGTGGTGAGGCGCCAAGTTCCTTCGGCTATGTTTTCAGAAGGAACCGCGATAAAGACGTTTCCGATGGCAGTCCCATCCTTATACAGCTCGTTGGATTGAGAAAGCGCATTGGGCCCAACAACTGAAACGTCGAAGGACTTATGAGTCGTCCCAGCTGCGGAGACAAATGCGACGTCTAAATCCCAGCTTGCATTACCTGTTTCGGACCCTTGATAGGTTGCCGAAACCTCTACTGACGAAAATTGAAGACCTCCTGGTGGCGGTGAATTGAATTGGTTTTCTAGCCTTATGACTTCATTTGCCTGAAGACTCGAAGGTCCTAGCTTGATTTCCCAAACGCCGCCGTTACCGTCATCCATTGTTACTGAGGTGCCAAGAGCAAGAGGCTCGCTTCTTGACCCTAGCGAATCACCAATTCCAACCTCTTCTGAATTGCTCTCAATCTCTCCCTGAGGCTCCTCGGTGGCACTGGCACTTGGGGTTTCGGGTAGTGCAGGCTGACTGCTTTCATTAGGGGTTATTGTGGTCGTTCCAGACGAGCACCCCGCTAATAGCGATGCGCTGAGAAGCATTGCGGCAGGAAATAGCAGTGTCCTAAAAACTTTTTTCATGTGACCCCCAATTTCTTTCATCATGACACACTTTCGAAATCTTGTGGGTAGACGCTATCTCTCACGACTAAATGAGAACCGTCGCAAAAAAGCGACCTGTAAGACCTGTCAATAACATTGGTCCAATTAGTTTCTGCATTATTCCCGCAGTCCCTAGTTCTTCAGTCGGCAGTTAGTTGGCCGCAGACCAGCTCCCCTCCTTGACAGTTAGATGTTCGGGCACCAAAGGTCCACAGTCCTAGACATGCCCCAAAACTTTGTGACTTGCCGCCACTTTGTCTGGAGCGCTCTGCACCTGACTAACTTCCGCAACGACCTTGAAGCCCGTGCTGCTCTCGAATACCGCTGCGAACTTGATTCACGCCAACGCTTGATTGCCTATGGACTGGATGCAAATTTAAGACATCTCGGCTCTTTGAGGGCTCTATGAAGACGCCTTGCCTTCAAGTCGCGGTCAACGATTACGCTTGTTGACTAGTCGGCTGACAAACCTATAAATTCGTTTAGCCTGACTGCAATGGCTGCTCTGCGTTTAGTAATGAACTGCTCGAAATCTTCGGCCGTATCGAGTCCATGAGAAAAGTCAACCAATTGCCGTCCCATGACCTCGGCGGAAAAGTCTGTTTTGTACTCGTGAGGCGCTCTGTCTCTAATTATTTTGTTGGTTTCTGAGCCAATAAATGCCAAGTTCGCAATATCGTCAACCTGTCCGCTACTCAGGTTCGGCTTTTCTCGCCGCAGATAAGCCTTAGGGAAAAGGTGGTGATATTCGATGGCGTCCGCTTTTCCAGCATGATTAGCGCCTATTTTTAGAGACGTCTTCCAGTCTCGCGCCTCCGCATCCCTAAAGGCCAGAAACATAGTCTTAAACGCCCCGCTTCGAGAGTTTCGACCCACTAGGTCCTCTGGGCTGAACGCAAGTCGTCCAAATTGTTGCGACAGGCGCTGGCTCAGAGCTGCTGCATCACCACCATCTCGGAGAGTCGCAAGGTCTTGGTCGAGTACCGATTCGGACGAGCCACGCGAGTAGCGACCCTTAGCGTTGGCGCTTAGAAACCAACTCCTGAATGCCTGCGACTCTTCATTAGAAACTTGATAAGTGAGCTTGTCTGCCCAATAAGCGGTGGTTATAAGCACCAAAGGTGAAGACAGAAGTTTTTGACTGTCTATGTCTAGGTTATTTTTTGCATAGTTCAGCGCATGAGTGAACGCTATGCGGGTGCGTTCCCATCCCTCTTGGAGCTGGTCAAGCTTGATCCCATTTATCACTGCAAACTTTGACTGATTCGTTGTGATGGAAACTAGAGTGCGAACGATAATGCCCAGTTCTAGCTGGAAACCAAGCCCATTCACCTCTTTTTGGTAAGCTCTAAAAATCTCAAGTGAACCGCGCCATCTGGCTGTAATTTGCGCCAGAGCGAGGTCTGAGCCCTTCAGCTTAGCCCCCAGCGAATTTACCCGAACAAAAATCTCCGTCACTTCCTCGTAAGACTTTGTTCTCTCCAAAATGTCCATTCGGTACTGGTAGTCAGCGATTGCTCTGACAGCCTTCAATCTGTCCGCGTACCGCTGATAGCGTGGGTCATCCCAGCCACTTAGACCAGAACTTTTTAGAATGTCCGAGTCAGGTAATTTGAAAATATCCGACACGTTCACCCAATTTTTGTGGGATTTGAGAGCACTACTAGAAACTACGAACGTCATGCGCCTAAAGCGCTCCTGAAGGTCCATGTCCTGGACATCATCAGGTTCGACGTCCTCTTCAGAATCCTCGTAAACATCCGTAACGTAAGAGACCTCGTCTGGGTGGTCGAGATTAAAGAGGATTTCGATAGGTTTTTTACGGCCTTTTACCGAAACAGGTAGCCCACGCAAAACTGCAGATAAAGAGGTCAAGCGTTGCTGGCCGTCGAGCAGAAGAAGCGGTCTAACGGCTGAGGTCACGCTTGTCTCGATAGCAAAATTCGTGGTGGCGACAACCTCATCAGATTCCCAAGCCAGGATGACGCCTGAAGGGTACCCGCGGTAAAGAGAGTCAAGAAGGTCTCGCACTCTCGTTGCACGCCAAACGTACTCTCGTTGCATCTCTGGTAGTCGCAGGTCTCCACGTTCAACCATGTCAACCAGAGAGTTAATCGTGAACTCAGCTTTAGCCATAAATAATCTCCCCCTAAGACTCTAGGGCAGAGGAGACGTCTGACAGCTGGCCTAGATTAAAATCCGAGTAAAAATCAAGCACTTTTTAGTCGGGCCACGACTCGAGCCCAAGCACTTCCGCTCGAGACCAGTTGTCAAACTTGCTAAATCATCACTATCTCGAAGGGGGTAGATGGACTGTCAGAGACTCGCAAGTGACGAAGTTCATTTGCACAGGAATCCACCGAGAGGGAATCCTTGCTTTATTAAAATACTCTGCTTAGTTTGTGAACTTTGGTTAGTTGAACTATTTATCAGAAGTGGTGAAGTCAGCTACTGGTGCGAGCGCTGCCATCAAAACTCCAAGTTGGGGGGGGGGCGTTCAACCGCAAAACTCCTGGCAACCTCAGCAGGCCGCAAAATCGCTTAGTACCTAAGTTTCTCAGGCAGTATCCTAAAATGATGAGAATTGTGACTTGGAACATTCGCAAGAACCCCGATGCAGTCGCTTTCGCGTTTGATTCTCTGGGAGCAGACGTGCTACTGGCTCAAGAATGCCGCACCCGAGAACTATCAGGGCTGTCTATGTCGGGTGCGAACATTGAAGAGCGCTGGGTGAAGCACAAGTGGGGGTAACTACACTTTTTCCAAGATGCTTCTTGCGCGGGTGGAATTTCCCACTGATTACAAAGGCTCCTTGACCGTTACAACCGTTCAGACTGCAACTGGGTTGTTGGGTTTGACAAACATCTACGGACTCTTTGAAAGGATTGGACCTGGGGAAACTAAGAAGTTAGTTACACCTGGAATCCATCGCAAACTTAGCGACCTAAGCCCCCTCCTTTGGCGCAGAGCACCAGGCGCCATTGATAGATTTGTCATAGGCGGTGATTTCAATCATGACCGTCATATGGACACGCATCCTAGTTTCAAAAAACTCAAGGCGACTCCCTTCAGCGGCCTCTTTGCAAGGGTGGAAGATTTTGGAATGACCGACTTGCTTCATGCTCAGTTCCCAGAAGGAATTCAAACGTACGGGGCTGTTAGTGGTGAATATCCATGGCAACTAGACCATGTTTTCGTGTCAAACAATCTGGCTAGCACCTGCGATATCTCGGTACATGACTCCTCCGAGGTCCATAAGATGTCAGACCACAAGCCTGTGATTCTTGATCTATAACTAGTTGAAGAAGGGCTGCCAAAATTGTTTTGCATGGAACGGCATAGCTGCTGGCAGATTTGCCACAACAACTTCGGACATTACTTGCCCGAAATTATATTTATGCGAGCCTGGGAGTATTCAGCTTCTGAAATAGCACCCTGATTCTTGAGTATTTCCAGGTTCTCTAATTTTGAGCTTGCGTCTGTTTTTGCTGCAAGCACAGGCTCAAGGGATACTTTCTTAAATTCTTCCAGAAACTTAGCCTTCAGCCTCTCTCCAGGGCTATTTACGAGAGCGAATGCATTGTCTACAGCGGCGATGACGACGATGTAGATTTTTGTATTCCCAGTCGCCTCCTCAAAATCGAGGGTTATATCGCCGAACAAGGTCCCAATTATGGGTTTCCAACTTCCCTTAACCCTCATGAACGGGCTTTCTTTATTGATCTTTTTAAAACCAGCCCTCTCCAGGCTCAGCATTGCCTTTTCCAGATTTGCATTTGGCGAGCCACCGACTGTTAGGACGTCCTCGTACTTCTTTTTTATGGCCAATTTGTTCCCCTTTTTTCCCAGCAGGCACTTTTCCTCCAGATAGCCCTATCGCCATTCGCAGTCAACCTCTAGCCGCACTGACGTACCAAAGTTGTTTGTAACTTGGGTTCCTGATTGTGGGGATTGCCCAATCACAAGACCCTTGCCTCCCACACACAGCGAAAGTTTTGGATTGAATCCGTAATTACTAGATACATTGAATTTATAACTATTACTGCGAAGCCAGGTCGTTGCCTCGCTTTCGGTTACATTCACCAGGTTTGGCATGCTCACGGTCTCAGCTTGGGGCTGATTGTTGTTTCCACCTGAGACTTTATCGCTTGCAGGTTGTTCGGTTTGAGCGGTGCAGCCAGCCAGTGCTAGCGATGCAACAATGACAAGTGCATAAAGTTTGATCATAATTACCCCTATTCAGTTTTATGACATCCTAGAGCAATTATTGAAAAGAGCCCGAATTAGAGATTCTTGGATACATGGTTGCCTGGTGGTTTTGGTCGGCATTGATTGGTAGCAATTGGTAGCAGAGAGTTGTCTGGGAGGCTACTTATACTAGTCTTGACAACTAAATAATGGGATGAATAACAAAGGTCGTTTTGGCTGTGCGTGCCACTAGTGGCCCTTGGTTTCAGGAGCTACCAGCTGAAGTCCAGCGCTAGCGAGCGAACTGATAGGCTTCAAGCCGAAACAAAAAGGGGAGTCCTCCCCAGGCCGACTTGGCGCAATGGTAGCGCACCACTCTTGTAAAGTGGGGGTTACGGGTTCAAGTCCCGTAGTCGGCTCTTATTTAGAAAACTATCTAGTTTCTCGAGCTGGCTGAGCC
>Ga0136561_1000756_pt1 | contig 10081 bp, 9 predicted proteins | sample AntRauMeHopE1498_FD_104641 | JGI IMG/M metagenome (GOLD analysis project Ga0136561, IMG submission 104641) | Saline lake microbial communities from Rauer Islands, Antarctica - Metagenome Hop E1 #498 | ecosystem: Environmental > Aquatic > Non-marine Saline and Alkaline > Saline | place... | reverse complement strand
CGCAAGCTTGCAGAAATGTACTTGCTGATGGTTGCACGCTATGGACAACGTGGCAACTGGCGCGGATACACTTACATTGACGAGATGAAAGGTCAGGCATTGTTACAGCTATCGCAAATGGGATTACAGTTCAATGAAGCAAAAAGTGATAATCCTTTTTCTTACTTTACGGCCTCTGTAAAGAACAGCTTTACACGTATATTAAACTTAGAAAAGCGCAATCAGAACATTCGCGATGACTTGTTAGAAGCGGCAGGACAAGCACCAAGTCACACCAGACAAAATGCACACGAAGAGGAAATTCGTAGAAACTGGGAAGAATCGCATCGTCCTGCAAAACCGCAACAGCAAAAATAAAAGGAATTATTGTGAGTAATCTATTTAAACACGTGGCCTGCTTCACTGATATTCACTTTGGTAATAAACATAACTCTCGCGTTCATAACAATGACTGCGAAGATTTTGTAAAATGGTTTATCATCGAAGCGAAGTCAAGAGGGTGCGAAAAATGCATCTTCTTGGGTGATTGGCACCATCATAGATCAAACGTTAACGTTTCCACATTAAACTATACCATGTCTGCGCTAAGAATGCTTAACAATGCATTTGAAAAAGTTTATATTATAACTGGCAATCATGATTTATTTTATCGTGAGAAGCGTGAAATACATTCGCTTATAATGGGCGCAGAATTTAACAACATAAAAATTGTCGACGAGTTATTTCAAGACGGTGATGTTGCTATTGTTCCGTGGCTAGTTGAAGACGAATGGAAAGAAGTTAAGAAGATTAAATCTAAATACATGTTTGGGCACTTTGAGATACCCGGATTTAAAATGAATGCATTGGTTGACATGCCCGATCACGGACAAATTAACAGAACGCATTTTGTACATCAGGAATATGTATTCAGTGGGCACTTTCACAAACGACAACAAAGTGGCAATGTTCATTACATTGGTAACCCCTTTGGGCACAACTTTGCTGATGCATGGGACTTTGACCGTGGCGCAATGTTTTTAGAGTGGAACGGCGAACCCGAGTATGTGAACTGGCCGGATGGTCCAAAGTATGTCACTTGTAGGCTTTCCAAGTTGCTTGATGATACTGATCATTACTTGCTTCCGAAGACGTATGCCAAGGTAACACTTGACATAGACATCACTTACGAAGAAGCAAACTTTTTGCGTGAGACATTCATGGAGAACTACGACATTCGCGAATTCAAATTGCTACACGATGCCAAGGAAGCCGAAGAACATGAGTTCGATGGTGAAATTGAGCACCAGACAGTCGATCAGATTGTACTGGAACAACTTAGTAGCATAGAAAGTTCAACTTTCGACAATGCTAAGCTTCTTTCAATCTACAACGAGTTATAGAATGTTTAAAGTACACAATGTCACAATTAAAAACTTTCTCAGTGTCGGTAATGTTAGCCAAGCAATCCAGTTTGTCGATGACGAACTGGTGTTGGTTCTAGGTGAAAACCTAGACCTTGGTGGCAACGAATCGAGAAATGGTGTAGGTAAAACTACAATCATAAACGCCTTGTCATACGCATTGTATGGGGAGGCCATTGTCAAGATACGCAAAGACAACCTGGTCAACAAAGTTAATCAAAAGTCAATGATAGTAACACTTGAGTTTGAAAAGAATGGAATACACTATCGCATTGAACGCGGTCGTAAGCCAAACATATTCAAGTTCATTGCTAACGGGCAAGAGTTCGGCGAAGAAGAAACGGATGAGGCGCAGGGTGATAGTCGACTAACTCAATACGAGATAGAACGCATCATCGGATTGTCGCACACCATGTTCAGACAAATTGTTGCGCTGAACACGTACAACGAACCGTTCTTGAGCATGCGTGCTAACGACCAGCGTGCCATTATAGAACAGTTGCTAGGTATTACCAAGCTAACCGAAAAGGCAGAAGTTCTCAAAGTGCTGGTCAAGTTAACACGCGATCGCATCAAGGAAGAAGAGTTTAAAATTATAGCCGTGCAAGATTCAAACAAAAGAATCGAAAAGAATATATCTTCTCTTGAACTCAAAAGCAAGACATGGGATAGAAGTCACACAGCTAAAATTAATAACACTCAAAGTGAACTCGAGAGCTTATATGAACTCGATATTGAACAAGAGATCGAGTACCATAAGTCAAATGCAATTAGCAAAGAGTTATCGTCTACCATACAGTGGGCTGAAAAAGAGTTGTCATCAGTTAATTGGAAGATAAAGTCATTCCAGAAAACCAGTGAGCAAGCCGAAGACAAGATGAACACCACGCATGATAGCAAAGAGTGTCCCACTTGCAAACAAGGCCTTGCTGATGAAGCACATGAAGAAATAGTTGCAATGTACAAAACGCAATACAATGATGCACAAGCTAAAATTGTCGAATGTCAAGTTGATATAGACAAGTTTACCAAAGAGCTTGAGTCGCTTGCGGAACCAGCCCAACTGGTTAAAACATTTTACTCTTCTGTTGACGATGCATACCATCACAAGACTGTACTTGATACATTAGCAAACGACCTTGAAAAGGAAATAACAAATGTCAACCCGTTCACTGATCAAATTGTAGATTTACGCAAAGATGGTCTTCAAGAGGTTGACTTTGAAACAATTAACAACTATACTACGTTAAAAGATCATCAGGACTTTTTACTTAAATTGTTAACCAGCAAGGACAGCTTTATTCGTAAGAAGATCATAGATCAAAACTTGTCGTACTTGAATAGCAGACTGTCGTCATACTTGTCTAAAGTTGGCTTGCCACATGATGTTAAGTTTAGATCCGATCTAGAAGTTGAAATATCACAATACGGACGTGAGTTCGACTTTGATAATTTAAGCCGCGGTGAAAGAACAAGGTTAATACTTTCACTGTCATGGGCATTCCGTGATGTATACGAAAGCTTAAATGGTAAGATTAATTTATTGTTTATTGATGAATTAATCGACGGTGGATTAGACACAAGCGGAGTTGAAAATTCGTTAGGAGTGCTCAAACGCATGACACGCGAGAATCAACGATGCATATATTTAATCAGTCACCGTGATGAACTTATCGGTAGAGTATCAAGCGTTCTTAAGGTAATTAAAGAGGGAGGTTTTACAAGTTTCGAGAATACCGATACAAATTTAGTTTAAAAATAAAATAACCACGGACACAGTTACAAGCAACGTTATCATACCTGCTTGTAACTAATCCAAACGTATAAGGATATACAAACATGTCACTTCGTGATTACCAATTCAATGGCCAAAGTTTTAATCTATATGAGATGGACGGTCAGATCGCTTTTAATGAAGCAATACGCCCTGTATTGAACAACCTCGCAAAACAATGCCTACTAGGCAAAGAAACACAAGATATCGCCGATATTGATAAACGTGAATACTACTCTTTTAAACAAGGGCGTGGTGTTGTTTACTTTATCAATAAGGGTATTATTCCACTTGGCATAGACGCCAATAAAGAGTTTTTTAACGCACTTTTAAAAGCCGCTTACGCAGAGCAGTACGCAGGCGAACCAGACCACAAAAACCCATCATATACGGGTTATATTTACGGCAAATGCAAGTATTTAAGCTACAGGAACTTAGACGATACCATTGTAGATCGCTTTGACTTTTTTATAACCAGCAAAGACACACGACCTGCCACCAAAGAAACTCACATACGTCACCAGGGTTCAAGCAAAGGACGGTTGGCATATCAGAAGTCGCCGGACGTAAGAACTGCTAAAATGAAGCGTAGTCGTGGCTTTCGGCAAGAGAACAGTCACTTCTTGCGTGTGTTAATGTATGGTGCCAACATGCATCAACGCCCATTGTTTGATACATTTACCAAAACATCATGTGAAGGCTTATCGCTTTACAATGATATTGAACAACGTGAAAAGGTTGTTAACAGTTACACCATTCATCACGCTTTATTTGTCAATGCTAAGTCCGTACACAAAAACGGCAAGGAGCCTAGCACGTACATGAACAAGATGTCTTATAAAAACTTAGAAGCATCCGATGTTAATGAAATGCTAGGCTGTATTGTAATGGGCGAAGACGGCCACAAGATTATACACAAGACACACCAGAGTGATGATATACAAGGTTGGTTCAGAAGATTCGAACGTGGAGAGTGTTGCTGGATTCCTTATCACTGGGTATCTGAGGCACATTATACAAGAACAACAGATTGGCTTGTTGAAAATATAGAAAACTTCAACGACGAAGATGTTGTGAGTTATTTTGATTTTGTAATGGGATTAACATTTACTAACGAACATGTTGATGCAATTAAAGCTACGCTGGTCGAAGAAATTAGATTAAAAACAAAGTTTAACATTGAGTTTGATGTAACTGCTATTGTTTAAATGCAAAAAGGCGCGTTATGCGCCTTTTTTTGTTCTTGCAAGATAATATGTATCTACTAAATCTACAAAGTCTTTAATATCAACTGAATTTACCGCAACTGTTTTGTCACCGGAAAGATATTTTGCTATTATACGGTGATTACCATCGGCAATAACGTATTCATTTTTAATTTTAAATACCAGAGGCAGTTTGGTATCGGATCCTGTTATTTTGTCGACATGGGCCTTGCTAAAATCAGGCTCTATTGATATTAGCTTATCGATTGCAATAGTTGTGGTTCTTCCGCATTCTCGTCGAAGTCTTACAAGCTGTGCAACCAATTCATCACGATGTATTTCGGGATTGATCAGTTTTAATTCATCAGACAAGTCTGCTTGAACATCATCGAAAACATCCATAATTTCCCACGCTCTATCATCGACTGTGCCGTTGTTCAACGGATTAGTTGTGCGCGTTTTCTCTAGTTCAGATAGTCTCATTAGTTTGTTATAATCGCATCGTAAGGAGAACCACGTTTTGTTAACTCTGCACCCACCTTTTTCCAGAAGCCCTTTGCTTTAGGTTGAATATCATATATCTTTAACGAGCCACCGGCAGTATCAACAAGGTCTTTTATAACGCTGGCGCCGAGTCCTTGTTTGCGACCTTTAACAGGAAGCACAATATTTACTAGCCCGTCTATCCCGCCGCTATTATTGACAAACAACTCAACATATCCACGTTTTGATTGTTCGTAGTCGTCTGTTGCAATCATTGTTTCTCTGTCGATTATATCGTATTTCAACCGAGTCAACCCTGCGGAACTACTACCCGAACGCGAGCCACCAACTAAGCTATATATCGAACCTTCGTATTCGGAAAATCCAAATCCGTGTTCATGCTTTTTTAATACTTCTTCATTTATTAGGTCATATAATCTCATAGTTGTATTCCGAATCGCTCTTGGTATTGGCGTGCATAGTAAGGCTCGGATGCAATAGCGGCTTCGCCTGCGGGCCATGGTTTTTTGATTACATCTCTTGCATACTGATATGCAAATCCAGCAATGGTTGCAATAGCGGCTTCACCTGCTGGCCATTGTTTTTTGAGTACACGTTTTGCATAGTTGTAAGCAGAGTAGGGATCGGTAGCAATGGCGGCTTCGCCTGCTGACCATGGTCCTTTGATTACATCACTTGCATAGTTGTATGCACTTATGGGCTTGGTTGCAATGGCGGCTTCGCCTGCTGGCCATGGTTGTTTGAGTACACCCTTTGCATACCGGTATGCAGCCCCGGCATCGGCGGCAATGGCGGCTTCGGCTGCTGGCCATGGTTGTTTGAGTATATATATTGCATAGTTGTATGCCAGCACACCATCTTCACTGATTACGTCTTCGGCCTCAGGCCACCGCCCGCCGAATACATCGTTAGCTAATCGTATAATTGTGTCAGCTAACTGCTCGTGATCTTCGATGTCTACGCCTTTGATCCAGTCATTAGCATCATGTACAGCAATTTTTTGCATTGCAGGATACTGTTTTCTTAATCGCTGGTAATCTACCGGTTCGTCTTTTTCATCCATGAATTGAGCAGTAGTCACCTGCACCTGAAACTTGCGATTGTTGACGTGATCAAGTATTACATAAATCGGCCCCTCGTCGTTGTATCGATTGAACATGTTGTTATTATCAGAGGCAGTGCACCACTTGGTACCCTTTCCGTAATAACATGCGGCTTCCTCGGTTTTTAATTTAACAATGCTGTACGTACTCGATTTGTATACCACATCGGCACCTTCGGTTTTTATTTCTGCCTTTTGCTGTTTTTTACTTTTCACTTCAACTGCATCTTCAACTGCATCTTCCAGCTCAGACAACGACCGGTATTGATTGAGGTCTTTCTTTGCTAGTTGATTTTTCTTTTTTGCAAAATCGGATAGTGATGTTGATACACGTGGGGCATCTTCTAATTTAAAATTGCCCTCCGCATATCGGTTGACCAGCCATTGCAATGATTTTCCTTTGAGCGGATCCATTGATTCAAGCTCAAGAGTTAACTGGTCAGCAGTCATTGATTGGTCAGCAAGTCTATCTTTTTTTAATGCGGACAACAATTTTGGTCCTTGCTGTGTTGCAAGTAATTCGGACTTCCTGCTTTCCGATAAAAATATATCTAAAAATCTCATTAGTATTTTGCCTTAGATGGACAAGCGCCAATGCGCCCTAAAAATCCGTTGTAATATTCATTTTTAGGGATTGCATCTTCTTTGATGATCTTGCTATACTCACCATAGCTTAGTTCCCACTTGGATTGATATAACTCTAGTATAGCAAACGTAAATTTATCCTTTCCTAACTGTTCAATGTCTTCGTTGAGTCGGGTTGAACTTCCTGTGTACTTTTTCCAATCGCTTTCGCGTGTGGCATGACGTTTGTTCTTTCTTCCTTTTAGAGGAGGCCTTTTAAACTTGGACCATAGCTGTTTTTGCCCAATGTACTTCTCGCCCGTTATCATGTTTTTTATCTGATAGACAAAGCCATAATGCTCTTCAGGATCGAACTGTTTTTTTGGGGTCCAGTGTCCGTAATCTGACATAGATCAGTTTTTCCTTGCTTGCTCAGTAGAATATTATAATTATTTGCAACTTTCTACTATTTATATAAAAAAAGAGGTTGACAGTTACGGCGTTCGAATGTATACTACTCGAAGTTACAAAATTTACCGGTTATAGAGTTGACGAGCCTATATCCTATGCACATATCGTACAATCAAACATACCAGAGACCTCAAGGGTTAACATTAACGCATTGTTAACACTGGTCCACAAATCAGCGTTTAGGTTACTAAAGTCCCAATATATGTACACCGTTATGCAAGGTACATTAGGTCCACAGCATTACAACAAAATTATAAACCAAAAAATAATTGAGTGAATACCAAAAGTGGCTCTGTGCCGAAAGGCTATTGTTAATAGAAATTATCACCCTTGTGCCTAGCGAAGAAGTTGATCGTGTAGGTTATTAAAATATGATCTGGGTTGCCACAGAAGAACGTACTGCATAGGATATGTCCGTGCAATGATAACAAACGTTTCTTCGACACTTGAGATAGCTTTGACATAATACATCCTTCTTGCCGGGGTCCGTGCTCGGTACTCAGTCGTTACTGACGATTCACAGGATGTAAAAGCACTCGAGTAAATTGGATCCTGCTCTGCAATTAAGAGAGTGATGACCCAACTGAATACACTAGCTCTGATAAAAATATCAAGCAAGCAATTCGCTTGGCGAGCGGCAACAGGAGCTTGCTTTTAACTAGCCATTAGGTTTTTAGCAGGTAGCGGTATTGATTGCGAACGCAATCACGATAGACTAAGAGGAAGACGATACCCGCCTCGGTTGCGATAATAAAGCTTCACGTTTAATGGCCTAGTTTCGCCCGCGCTGAATCAAGTTCGTGGTTTCTCTTAGACTTTCGCTGGCAACAGCGAATTCTGAGCCAGTCTTAATCAAGAATAGCCATGTAGTAGTTAATAATTAAAAGCAATATAAAAACAAATATTAAACTTAAACATTAAAGCTATTCTCTTAGAAGATCAATAAAGCTAATAAATTAACTGAGTTATGCATGCAGTGAGTGAATACGAACGCAATGCAGAATGAAAGGTAATTTGAAGTAATGCTTGCATTACTTCTTAAGACTTACACTTATAGTACTTGATGTAAGACTTATGCATATTCTCACTATAGTGTTTAACGATATTCTGATTAGGTTTTAAGCTAATTGAATAAATCACTTTGTTAATGGTTCTCACAGATACTATACCTGTGAATCTTCTCAACTTCTCCACAGAGAATGCACGAATGATCAGTTCTGTATTACCAAGCACCGAATCAACCACCTCGCCCTCACGATAGTGTAGAAACTCTTTACACTCCCCTCTGTGAACAACAACATCACTGAACACCTCCGCGTCAAAGTCGACTGGCTGTACATAAACAGAACCATCGTCACTGAAGTCCCTGAATGTGTCATCACTTTCATACCCTGTGGTCAGCAGTGGCAGTTGAATCATGCCAGGCACGCTTGCCAACGAATATGGCACTCGTCCCCAAGTCAGTATAACAGGAGTAAGATACAAGTCCTGCAAATGTGGGTATTTCTCTACACAGTCTCGGTTGAGACCTGGCACGTTTAGTTCTGTCATTACATGTACTCTTTTTTGCTTCCTGACATCTGGTGATGCTTTTTGTTTATCGATGATACAATTTTTTCTCTTGTTTTAAAAGAGATGTTCCACGCCTGGTCCCAGTCGATGCCGCCATTCATTGCAAAACAAATGTCAATGATTTGTTGTTCAACTGATTCGGCACCTGCTTCAAGTTCCTTAATAACCGAAGATATTTCCTCGGGACCTGCTGTTATTAAGAGTCTGTAAAAAAATTCACAGGATTCAAGTCGATTTCAGTCTTCCACTGGTGTTCGCATTTTTCGCAAGTGGCATCGAACTCTTTCTTGACACCCACTGAGTTGATTTTGCCCAGTGTCTCCGAAATTGTTTTAAACACTTTCTGATCCATGTTGGCAATGAACTCGCTCAAGTGTTTGCGTTCGGTGACTTCTTGTTTGGTCTCGTTGATTACCACTTTTGTTATGCTGTCGCACACCAGTTCGGCATTAATTTCACTTAGTTTGGTGAATGCTGTGCTGTATGCCGCTATACGTTCTTCTTCTGGAAGAGTATCATCTTTAAGCAATTTGGCAATTTTGTAGTTTTCGAACTGTGCCTTGTAGCCTTTTATAACTTCGTGATAGGTGCTCGGACGAATGTGTATTGATAGCCCGCCTTTGGTTCCTATTTTGTACTCCTCATCCAGTTTGCTCATGGTGTTAAGCGTTTGCTCAATGCCTACTGAAAAGTGATTCGAGTGTTTGCACTTGGGGCAAATGGCGTCTAATTCAATTTCATCACCAAACGATGCGTGGCGTATTGCAACCATTAGTGCTTCGACATCAACTGCAAGCAGTTCGTTTGGTTTCTTTACACTTGGTACACAGCTGGAAATGACCTGGCTAATGGCCTGTCCGTTGAGCAATGCATCTGGGTTCTTTAACAGAACCTCGTCTTTGGCTGTCATTGGCGAAACACCTACTTCACCATCGTCATTAAAACTGACCACGGCATCTGTGTAATAGTGTGTTCCACTTGGCAATTTAGTATATAGCTCAGCTGTTCTGAAATACTGCTTGAGTGGGTTGTTTGTCATGTTATCTCCAATAAATTAAAATCGATAAATACGATATATGTAACAGTATTTATCTACGTAGATAACCGGAGAATGTTAAGTGGCAGAACGAATGATTATTAGCGGGTTCGACAGTGGTGTCAAAAAATGGGCGTCAGAGACAACCGCAAAACAAATTGCTGATATCCTTGGTGACATGCATGACTTGGCCAAAAAAGATCAAAAGGCATTAGAAAAACTTGCAAGAGCCGCCGGTAAACCAGACAGCAACGGAAATTTAGACTCAGCTTCCGTACGGGAGTTTTTATCAGCCAATGATGATGCCGCCGACTCAAGCCGAAGAAATACCAGTGCCACAGATGATAACAGCGGCGCAACCAAGAAAGCCTCTAAAGAAATAGGCATGTTTGGCAAATCGTTAATCAGCATCGCCGGCATGATCGGTACTGCATTCGGTGCGTCTATCGG
>Ga0136561_1000754_pt1 | contig 10088 bp, 8 predicted proteins | sample AntRauMeHopE1498_FD_104641 | JGI IMG/M metagenome (GOLD analysis project Ga0136561, IMG submission 104641) | Saline lake microbial communities from Rauer Islands, Antarctica - Metagenome Hop E1 #498 | ecosystem: Environmental > Aquatic > Non-marine Saline and Alkaline > Saline | place... | reverse complement strand
CTGATCTCACTACGATAAGTTAGTCTAAAGGGAGTGGGAATAACTGCCGGCATGCCACCGAACAATCCGTTTTTAAGTCCACCTGCCCCCAATGGGGCTCCGCCTAGCACGCCACCGGTCGTGCCTATTTCTGGTATGCCACCTGTGGTGCCAACCCCGCCAGCCGGAGCGGCGCCGCCAGCCCCCACCGGCTCACAGCCAGCGTCGTCTCGGCCAACCACGCGTAACCCTAACTCAACCCAAAACACGCTGCAACTGTCGGAGCTACGCGAAGGTATGGTGGTCATGCTCGATGGTTCGTTTCGTGCCGTCATTGCTTGCCAATCAATCAACTTCGACCTTATGAGCGATCGTGAAAGAGAAGGGGTTGAATACAGCTACCAAAACTTTTTAAACTCATTAAACTTCCCGATTCAGATTCTGGTGCGCTCACAGCGAGTTGATATTGGCCCATATATCGAGAAGTTGCTCGCTACTCGCAAGCAACAAGACAACATGCTGCTAGGCGTGCTGATGGACGATTACATCAACTTTATCGACATCCTGTCGCAAGAAGCCAACATTATGGAGAAGTCTTTCTATATTGTGGTACCATTCTTCCCGCTGGGCGATGCCCAAAACTTTATTGAACAAGGTAAGGGCTTCTTCGGGAAACTATTTTCAAAACCAAAAAACTCAATTACCAAGATTGATACGGTTGCCTACCAAAAGGCCAAAGATGAAATTGGTAACCGCACAAATGTCGTACGATCCGGCCTCGCCCAAATTGGGGTACAGAGTGTGCAGCTCGACACAGTGTCGCTAGGCGAACTGTATTACAACTTCTACAATCCCGACACAGCCATGCGCCAACCGATTGGAAATTTCGAGAATATTACCGGAATGTATGTGAAAAAGGGTGCGTCGGCCGACGCACCTAAACCAGAGGGAGTGTTATAGTGTCTAAAAAACAACAGTCGGCCGTTGATGTTGCGGCTCAGCAACGCGCCCGCGAACAGGTAGAAGTAGAGCAGGCCCTGCTAAAGGGTGTTTCAACCTTGCGCGACTTAATTGCACCAAGCAGCCTTGAAATTCATTCATCGTATTTTCGCCTGGGCACCAAATATGGCCGCACCCTATACGTTTACGGTTACCCGCGCGTTATCTACACTGGTTGGATCAGCAGCCTGATTAATATCGACGAAGTGCTCGATGTTAGTATGTTCGTCTACCCAGTTGATACCCAGGTGGTGTTGAACAACCTGCGCAAAAAAGTGACTCAGCTAGAGGCCAGCGCCTCGATTAACAACGAGCGCGGCAAAACCCGCGACCCAGCCCTTGAAGCCGCCGTCAACGATGCCGAGGAGCTGCGTGACCAGTTGCAGCTTGGTGCCGAGCGCTTCTTCCGGTTTGGCCTGTACGTCACCCTTTACGCCGACAGCCTTGATGAGCTCAACTACGTGCAAAACAAAGTAGAGACGATGTTCGGGCAGCAGTTGATTTTTAGTAAAGTGGCGTCTTCTCAGCAAGAGCAGGGGCTAAATAGCTCGCTACCGCAGATGTCTGACCAGTTGCAGATTCGCCGCAACATGAACACCGGCGCCATTAGCACCAGTTTTCCGTTCACTAGCGCCGACCTCAGCGACAGTACTGGTATTTTGTACGGTATCAACATGCACAACAACGGCCTAGTTATTTTCGATAGGTTCAAGCTAGAAAACGCCAACATGGTTGTCTTTGCCAAATCTGGTGCCGGTAAGTCGTTTACCGTCAAGCTGGAAGCCCTGCGCAGCATGATGATGGGCACCGAAGTGATTATCATCGACCCAGAGAACGAGTATCAAAAACTGGCCGAAGCGGTCGGGGGCAGTTATATTCGCCTCAGCCTCAACTCTAGCACCCGAATTAACCCGTTTGATCTGCCGCGGGTAATCGATAACGATGAAGCCGACGACGCCCTGCGTGCCAACCTAGTGACCCTGCATGGGCTATTTCGCCTAATGCTTGGCGGCACCCAAATGGGCGCCAACGGAGCGCCAATTGGTGCCCTGAACCCGATAGAAGAGGCCGACCTCGACCAAGCCCTCATCGACAGCTATGCCCGAGTTGGTATTACCAGCGACCCGCTGACGCACAACTCACCGCCGCCGACTATTTCTGACCTATACGATACGCTGCTGCACATGGGCGGTACTGGCCCGCAACTGGCTCAGCGGCTGCGCAAGTACACCACCGGTACTTTTGCCGGTATCTTTAGCCAACAATCGAACATCGACATTAACAACCCGATGGTTGTGTTCAACATTCGCGATCTTGAAGACGAGTTGCGTCCGGTTGCCATGTACATTGTGCTCAGCCACATTTGGAACATCACCCGTACCATCCAAAAGAAGCGCATGCTGATTGTCGACGAAGCCTGGCAACTAATGAAGTACGATGATTCGGCCAACTTCTTATTTAGCCTGGCTAAAAGGGCTCGAAAATATTTCTTGGGTCTGACCACCATTTCGCAGGACGTCGAGGATTTCATGGGTAGCAAAATGGGCCGGGCGATTGTTTCCAACAGCTCGATTCAGCTACTCCTAAAGCAGTCGTCGAGCGCGGTTGACGTACTGTCGGATGTATTCAAACTAACCGAAGAAGAAAAAAAGCGCCTGGCGAACTTCCCGATAGGGCAGGGGTTATTCTTTGCCGGCCAGAGCCACGTCCATATTCAAATTCAAGCCAGTCCCACCGAGGCCCAGCTAATTACTACCAACCCTCAGGCTGCCCAGGAGCAGCCAGCTCCTGAAACACCTCAGGGGTAGGGTATAATAGAACCTATATATGGCAACTTCGCAATCAACCCTACCCGATAGCGATGAAGACAAGAACATCGGACAACGACGTTCCGATGAGCTTTTCGATAAGGAGTTGACGCCGAGTCCGGCACAAGTAGCCGCCCAAGATCAAGAAGAGGCTGCCAAGCGAGAGTTGAACGGCGGCCTGTATGAAGCCTCGCCAGGTGGCAAAAAAGGGCCCAGCAGGCTAGGGGGCCGCGTTAGGAAGTCTTCACCGGTGGTTGCGCTGGTCACCCTGGTGTTTGGTGCTGGTCTGGGCTTTTCGGCCTTCTTTTCACCTAGCCTACTACTAATCCATATGAAAGAAATTATGGTGGATAAGTTTAACATTTCGGTCACCAGCGCCGAGGCTCGAACCACAAGAGTAATTAACGCTCAGATTGACGATACGACCACTGGCTTCTGCGGTGCTCGCATCACTCTTCGCTGTAAATTCTCTACGATGTCAAAGGTACAGGTAGATAATTTCAGAAATGCGGGAATTGGGGTCATTCCTGATACACCCAACGGCGGGTTTAATAGAACCAAGCCTACCGGTTACATTTTTAAAGGACAGACGGTGACACCATCTCAGTTTGCCACGCTCAGTAATTCAGACCCTAGTTTCAAATCTGCTCTTAGGCAGGCCTATAACCCCAAGTTTGCTGGCTTTTGGGGCAAGGCGTGGAATCGGACGGCGACGTTATTTGGCACAGGAAAGGCGAAGGTGGATTTATCTGGCGAGGACGACGCGGCGCGAGCTAAAAAGCTACAGTCTTTCGCTAAGGTGGGTGACGCAGAGGCTGGGAGACTAAGAACAGCTGCCGACTTCAAAAACGATACTGATTGTAATGCCTCCTGTGCCGAAACAAAGGCCGCTGATGCCAATAAGGTTATTAATGAGGTTGGTGATGATACCAAAAACGGTGACCCAGGAAGAAGGCTAACTAGTGCTCTTTCTGGTGGTGCCGGCGAAGGCCTTGCGAATACCGTAAAGGCTACCGGCGTTCTAGACACATACTGTGGTGCGTACGCAACTATTCGAGCAATAGGCTATGCCGGAAAAACAATAAGGGCTGTTCAGCTGGCGCGTTACGCAATGGCCTTTTACAACGTCACCGATGAGCTGGTGGCTACCGGAAACGTCGAGCCAGAGACAATGGCCTTTATGGCAGGAATCTTAACAGAGGTTACGTATGATGTAAGTACAACCACCCGCGAGATACTGCGCGGCTCGGCGACCGACTCGCTTGGCTTTAAGTACGCTCAGTTTGGTGACACCACAAGCTCAACCCGTAGTATGAACATTGCTTCTCGATTTATCGCCGGTGGTGGCTTTGCTGGTGACTTGATACAGCTGTCTAACGCAATTTCCGACAATTTCCCTGGGGGCAGGGCTGCTGCTGCCGAAACCTGTGGGTTCCTAGCTAATCCTTTTGTCCAAGGTGGGTCTGTTATAGCAGGGCTCGCGCTGCTCGCCGTTCCCGGTGTTAACGTTGCCAAAGTGGTGGTGCAGGGTGCCGTTGGTATAACCGCCAGCATCGGGCTTGCTATCCTTCCGACACTTCTTGCAGACGCTGTGGCTGGTACAATCACTGAAAATATCGTGGGTGAAGAAGCGGGTAACGCTATCGCGTCTGGTAGTGAGGCTATGATGGCTGATAGGCTCTCGCAGTTTGCGGGCAACCCTCTTGTCACCAAGGCCGAGGCGTCTGTTTATCTTTCTGAGCATGAAAAAACGATTGCCATGTATGCCGAAGAGGATCGTCGCACAAAAAGCCCCTTCGACCCAACTAGTCGACACACTTTTGTAGGCAGCATGGTATCAAATATGTTACCGGCAATGAGTTCTGCCAACACACCGTCGGGCCTTATGGGATCGTTTGGCTCGATTTTGGCGACTTCAGTTAATTCACTTGTCCCTAAAACAAAGGCCGAGTCGCGTGCTCAGATAGAGGCAACGCTTGATGCTTGTCAGGACGAAGAGAGCCAGAGTGCTGGCTATGCAACCGGACTTTTTTGCAATCCGCTGCGTGGCATGCCTCTGAAATATCTTGATAAGAGCCCAATTACCGTTGTAACCGAGCTAATAAGAGACGGCTACCTTGACGCACAGACGGAACTACCAACTCAGCGTTACACCGATTTTGTTTCAGAGTGTATTGAGACTGCCAACCCTCCGGGGTATTCAAATGATGCTGATGCTGAGTGGTTTAGTGTTGACGATGCAAGAAATTGCATGGTGAGCGACAGTAACGCAAATATCTTCCTTTCATACCAAGACACTCTCATCGCCGACGGGCTTGCCGGTGAAGACGTTGCCAGGGCTACCAACCCAGCCAGCACCAAGCAAGAACTGGCTCAAAAAATTATAGCTAAGGGTAATATTACTTATGGCCCCAACGCGAGCCCCAAGCTTGAAGATATTGCCGATGGCTCGGTTGATCCAGACGCCCTTCCCTGCGGCATAAACATAAACATTCTTCGGGCTATTGATGCCATCACCGACGAGCATTCTATCCGTATTACTAGCATTAACCGCAAATGTATCGAGCGTGTGTTTAACGGGTTTACCGCCAGTCGTCACTATTCTGGTAATGGCAGCGGTTTGGACATCGACCTAGTAGATGGTGGGCCGGCCAGAGGAAGAGATGCTGGCTCATTGAATGTTCTTAGGATCGTTATGCCTATAATTTCCGAGGCCGCCCTGAGCGTAAATAGTTTTGCCCAGATTGGACAGCGCAATTGTGGTGGGGGTGCCCCGGCCGCCATCGAGGGAATTAGGTATATTAATGACGGCTGTAATCACTTTCACTTGGATGTCCCTGCCAGCTCCGACCCAGACCTGCAATTTCTACAGGGTGGTCAGCCGTCTGGTGGAAGGCGAGCGGTATGATAAAAAAGCTACTCCTTCTTGTTTCAGCCGCCATTATTTTTTTTAGTGGCTCTTCTGTGGTCGATGTTGCCGCTCAGTCGTTTGATCAGCAGTTCTATTCTTCTAATAACGTGTTGTTTTTTAACCCAGACGAAGCGGCTTGTACTACAGCTGGGGTTGGCGCCCAAAGCGGTGATGCGACCTCAACAGCCTTCACGTTTTTAAAAGAAAAACGTCTCGATGATCGTGAGGTCTCGGCTATTATCGGAAACTTGCGCCAAGAATCGAATTTAAATCCAAAAGCCCTGAACGAATCGAGTGGGGCGTATGGTATTGCCCAGTGGGCGGATGGTCGTAAAGATCAGCTTCTTCAAAACTCATTTTACAGTGGCGACTTTGTTGATGACGCTAAGATAGAGCTCGATATTCAACTTGAATTCTTGTGGAGCGAGCTGCAGGGCAGCGAAAAAGCTTCGCTTGATGCATTACAAGACGCTACTACCACGGACGTTGGTGAGCTAGCGGTCATTTTTGGTGAGGCCTTTGCGCGCTATGGTGAGGGTGAAGAGGGCAAACGGGCCCAGTATGCCGAAAGTATTCTTGGTCAATACGCTGGTGCCGGTGGGGCAAGCAACGACTGCCGCGCCGCCGGGGCAGGAAATTTTGTATATTATTCACAAAAAGACCCTCTTTGGGGAAGCAAGCCCTACGGAACAATCGGCACCATTAACGATGTCGGATGTGGGCCAACCTCTGTGGCGATGATCGTAGCAACGTTTGCCAATAAATCGGTGACCCCAGATGTGGTCGCGCAGCTTGGGGCGGCTAACGGGTCAGCTATTCAGGGGGTTGGCACAGCCCATACTCCATTATTAAACGCTATGCGTGATACGTACGGTCTAGAATTTAGTGACCTTACGGGGCAGCCGATTGAAGCAGCCATTGAAGCTGTTCGTAGGGGGTCACTCGTCTATATGGGTGGCCAGGGGCCAGCACCCTTTACTGGTGGGGGGCACATTGTCGTCATGCGTGGCATAACACCAGATGGCCAAATAGTGATTGGTGACCCGTACCGTGGTGCCTCAGATGTATACTCGGTAGAAACTATCAAAACCTACCGTGGCAGTACATTTGAAATTAAACCTCGTTCGGCATCGGTGGCGCCGAACCCGATATAGGGAGCCTGCATGGATACACGAAAAAAACTGATACTCATTATCGTAAGCGGCTCACTAGGGCTTGGAATTATTATTACTGCTGTGTGGCTATCGTTACAGCCGAGAGACGGTGGCGATGCTTTCCTAGAGACCGCTATACCTATCAGTAGAGATCAAGACACGGGTGAATTAGTAACCAACGATCCTCGCGTCCAAGAACCCGGCGAGACAAGGGTCGTACTTGTTTTGGGGCTAGAGAATCTATTTGATTACGGAATGTTTGAGCGCCAGGTAGTTACCGTGCGTGAAAAAATTGAGCAATTCTCGGTAGAGCGACTCGATGGAAAGTACGACACGTTGACACTACGGCCTCAAAACGTCGCCATCACCATCACCACCTACGCCACGACGATTCGTCTTGGTGATACAAATATACTGCTCCCGATAACCATCACCGCAACCGATGAAGGGTTGGTGCGTGTAGTGATTGACGACCCCAACAATTCGGTTGGTGGATCGTTTGACAGTGGTGAAACAATTCTATTCGCCGACTAGCCCAGCTCAATATGCGTAAAGCTGGCGTCGTTCGAGACCACGTGAGTGCTGGTCATTACAATCTGGTACTCTTTGGTGCGCGTGCTCAGGGCTTGCTGTCTTTTCGTATCTAGCTCAGAGAAGACATCGTCGAGAAGAATCAGCGGCTTTTGGCCAGTAAGGGTTTCTGTAATGGCGACCTCTAAAAACTTAAGAGCCAGTACAATCGTGCGGATTTCGCCGCGGGAAGCAACGGTAGTTGCCGGCTGGCCGTTAAACGAAAACAACAGGTCGTGGCGATGCGGACCCACCGATGTATTTCCTAGGTGGGCGTCGCGCTCCTGCGAATCAGTCAGGTCGCGCAGTAGGCGTTGGCGGATGTCACCAACCACGGTGTAGCTGTAATGAACGGCAATATCGTCTTTTTTTTGAGCTATGTCATAGTAGGCGTCGGTAAGGTCGCGGTTGAGTTGTTCAACGTATACGATGCGCTGCTCAATAATGTAGGCGCCGTGTTCAGCCAAGGAGACGTTCCAGGCAAATAGCTCGTCCTCAGTGAAGCGGAGGCGCTTCAGTAGGCTATTACGCTGCTTCAGTGCCCTCTCATACTTGCGCAGCGTGGTTCCGTAGAATGGATTGAGTTGGGTAATGAGACGGTCAATAAAGGTTCGGCGGCGGGCGGGTGAGCCATTTAGGAGCCGCAGGTCTTCTGGTTCAAATAGTATGACCGGAAATTTATCTTTTGGTGCTAGGCGGCCACTACTTTTTCCATCAATCGTAAATTGTTTTCGTTTGGTGGGGCGGGCCGAGTCAAAAGTGGTAATGCGGTCATCGGTTTCTTCAAACGTCAGCATTATTCGCCACCACGGCGCGTCTTGTTGAAGCACATCTTTATCGGCCCCGCGAAACGAACTGCCTTGCAACGCAATATAAAGTGCTTCTATTAGGGTTGTTTTGCCGCTACCGTTTGGCCCAGTAATCACCGTGACTCCCTCAGCAAGGGCCGCCTCGTATTTCGTGTGCGACCGTAGGTGTTGAATACGGAGTGTCTTTATTCGACTCACACTAACTCTTCAAGGGCATAATCACGTGGTAGTAGTTGGTGTCTTTTTTGACCGATTTAAGAATACAGGGTGAAATCTTGCCGCTAAAACTAAAGCTAATCGTATCGTCGTCTAGTACACTCAGGGCCTCTGAAACATACCGAGAGTTGAGCGTTACCATGCCTCCACCGGTCACTTCGGCGCTTAGTTCCGAGGTGTTTTCGCCGAGCTCCGATGCAATCGAGTGAACCGAAACTGTTTTACTATCTGGGTCGACTGTTAAGGTAACACTGCCGCCAGATTCACGAGCGAACAATCCGGCGACTTTTGTGACGCGGGTGAATTCTTGTTTGTTCACGATGGCTATGGTGTCAGATGAGGCTGGGATAAGTTGGCGGTAGTCGGGGAAGTTGCCGTCAACCAATCGGCTAATGATCTCGGCATCGTTCACCCTAAAGCGCACCTGAGTTTCATCGAATAGAATATCAACAGTGTCTGAATCGTCCAGTATGGTGCGTAGTACTTCTTGCAGGGTCTGGACCGGGATGATAGCAGATACTTCACTTGTTGTTTCAACCAAGCGACGCTCAGAGAGCCTGTATCCGTCGGTTGCTGCTAGAAAGAGGCTTCCTTCATGCGAGTGCCAGTAGACACCCGTTAGAACAGGTCGTGTTGAGTCTGAGCTGGCAGTGATGATAGTCTGTGATACTGCTTGCTTAAAATCTTCACAATTAATGGTGTAACTGATCGAAGAAGCTTCGTTAATCGTTGGTAGTTCAGGAAAATCATCGGCTATTACGCCGTTAATAATAGACTTATAGTTACCTGATTTGATGTGAATATTGTCATTAACTACTTTTAATTCAATCGTATCTTTGGGGAGGCTACTCACAAATTCAGATATGAGGCGGGCGGGTACGGTGATAGCCCCAGGCTTTGCTATTTTGGCGCCAATATACTGAGTGGTGGCTATTTCTAGGTTAGTTGCGGCAACAAGTAGGCGGTTACTATCGGTTCTAAGTAAGATGTTATTTAGAACCGGAAGGCCTGTTTTATTACTGGCTACTCGTCCAACTGCACTAAGTGCTCGAGCGAAGTTTTCCTGGGTGACGCTTAGTTCCATTATGTTATTCCTTTCTTATTTTTTCTTTATCTTCTTAATAGTAGGTACTGTGGATTGTGTGTATAAACGGTCGTACACTAGAGTTATTCGTTTAAAAAAGCCTGGGGATAGTTGCGGTAGAAAAGCGGGGAAAAGGTAGGGGAGAACGCCCTGGTTGTGCAACTGGCTTTCGACACTTTGTACAACAATCACTAGAGTGGGGGACAACCGTGCACCTGTTGTACCGCTCTGTGTACTCAGCTTGTACACATTTTTTACCCAATGATTATGAAGTGTATTAAGCATATAACTTATCCCGGATTGAAGCTACTTGTTCACGAATGACGAAATCGAGTTTAATGGCTTTCTCAATTTTCTCAACAGAGTGAATTGCTGTAGTGTGGTCTTTACGACCTAGCTCACCAGCGATCTTTGGAAAGCTTAAGTGAAGCTCGCTGCGCAGTAAGTACATCGCTATCTGGCGTGGTACCACAATGTGCTTATCGCGTTTTACGCTACACATTTCTTCAACCGGTAGCTGAAAATGCTTGGCAGTTTTATCGATAATATGTTTGCTAG
>Ga0136561_1000750_pt1 | contig 10119 bp, 10 predicted proteins | sample AntRauMeHopE1498_FD_104641 | JGI IMG/M metagenome (GOLD analysis project Ga0136561, IMG submission 104641) | Saline lake microbial communities from Rauer Islands, Antarctica - Metagenome Hop E1 #498 | ecosystem: Environmental > Aquatic > Non-marine Saline and Alkaline > Saline | place... | reverse complement strand
TAAATTCGTGAATATTTTTTTTAGTCACATTCAAATTACATTTTTGACAAACCAAATAAATGATTCCGGTAGATATAGAATGTGGAGTATTTTCACAAATGAGTCCTTTAGATTCTACAATAGAGGCAATGAATAAACATAACTGGGTAAGTTCTTGATTCATACCTAATTTACTACAATATCTATAAATGAATGAACTAGGGGTAGAATTGTTTAGTTGAGTTTTTTCCTCCGAAAATTCTTCGATGTCATTTAAAATACTTAGCGCATTTTTACAACCCTTTGTAGCACTTGTGTTGTCTAGATTAAATATACTCGCAATTTCTTTAGATGTTCGGGGGTATTCATTTACACTAAACGATATGTAAATAGAGGCCGCTAATAATCCATCGCGATTTAACCCTCTGTATGTCTTTTCATTGGAAATTTTATTATAATATCGAATAGCATCATTTATAATCAATTTAGAAATACCTCCTTTACTTGCTAATACAGTTATCATTTGAAAATCGTCGTATTTTGATTTTTCTTTATAAGGCATAGATTGCCATTCTGTGTAACGTCTTATTTTTCGCATTTCATAAGTAGATTTACCGTTGCAATTAATTCTACAACCGAATGAGGATTCTTTTAAAAGATTATTGACAGGCATACCGCACCGAGACATATCTGGACCACTATCGTCGGCACCATAAAAACGCCATTCGGCACCGTGGTCTATCGTATCCGTGATAAGTATTCCACATAAAGGATTTCCGCAACAATAAAATCCTTCTTCTGTTATTTTCAACAACGCATCACATGATTTACAATTTGATTTATGAGTGGTTTCAACGGGTTCCAACTTTTTTTTTTCAAAGTGTTTCCACAAATCTTTGTTCATACACAAAAATATATGGGTTGTGTTTAATTCAATTTTATTTTATAATATTATTATAATGGGTATTTCTACATCGAAACCAAATGTAACCGAAGATATTATAAAAGACGAAGAAATTACAAATTTGCCTGAACAAATTGATGATATTGCTACAAAATATATATTAACCCAAAACACAATAGATTTGATACGATTAGGAGACAAAGATTATTATAACAATATGATTATATTAACCAGTAGTATATTGGATAAACGATTGACCAAATTAGAATTAGGATTTTTAAATGAACGTATTCAACATGGTGTTCAAGAACCTATTTACGCGCAAGACAAACATGATATGACTAGTTTAATACCTAAAAATGATAGAATAAAACATAAATTTCTTCACAATATTTCGAAATATTATATGAAAATCATAACCATATATAGTGCTGTAGTAGCTACAATGGATCCGCAATATTTTTATGAAGATGAACAGGGTGAACATAAAACATTTTATTTAAAAGACTTTGGTGACTACAAATCAATCCCTCAACACGTAAAACCTCGTATTAGTCAAATCACGAATCCACTTAATTTATGTCGAAAACGATTGAATATATTAAAAAATAAATTAAATATAGAAGGTGAACAAGTCACTATAAACCCCGGTGAAAAATTATGCTCTATGAATGATTCCCCAAAACGATTGAACGAAGAAATTGGTATAAAAGAAATGGATTTATTATATTTTGATATTTTTGATAACAACGAAAAAAAGTGGGCTAAAATGAGTAATAAAATGAAGAAAAAATATAATAAGGATTTAACCATATTTTATCAGATATTCACCGGTAAAAAAAATAAACCTAAAGAAATAAAATCATTTCATGATATTGAATTATTAGATTTTAAAACATTTGATTATTGCGATAAAGAACACTTCGTGAAAGATTTAATTGTATCCAAAAATAATCAACACATCAAAAAATACTTGGATAAAATATATATTATACAAGAACATACAAATACTACAAAAGAAAAATTACTATACATTTTAAAAAAAATATTTATTTCAGAAGGTGAAGAATATAAAATAAACCCCGAATTGACGCTAGATAAATTAATACAATTAGAAAATGATACACGAGACATTATTCTTCATTTATATACCACTTGTGAAAAATATTTCGTTCAAGCATTAATTATTTTTGAAAAAATATTCGAGGAACAAACGCATGAATTGAATCTGGAACGCGATAATAATATGAAAAATACATTTGTGATACCAACCAATATTCCTTCTTTTGGCGAAACAGATAATGACACTACAGATAACTCTCTTGGAGCAACAGATAGTTCTCTTAATGATACGTTAAAACCAACTATATCAGATAGTATACAATCTACTATTATGAACACATTTGGATTTAATTCATCATCACCACCAGAAACTCCAGCAGAAACTCCGCCACCAGAAACTCCGCCACCAGAAACTCCAGCAGAAACTCCGCCACCAGAAACTCCGTCAGTAGAAACTCCGCCACCAGAAACTCCAGTAGAAACTCCGCCACCAGAAACTCCGCCACCAGAAACTCCGCCAGTAGAAACACCACCCGTGGTAGAAACACCACCAGTGGTAGAAACTCCACCCGTGGTAGAAAGACCTCCAGAAACTCAAGCAGAAACTCCAGTAGTTACATCAACACTACCAATAGAAACAGTATCCTCGGTTGAAACCCAACAAGTTGAACCACCTATAGAGTCACGTTCATTACCAACTCCCCAAATTAGTGTTTCTTAGTTATTTCATCATATCTTTAATTAATTGATCGCTATAAATATTTGTTTTTTCTAACTTTGGTTCTTTATGAAAGGATACGGTTGTTGTTTTATCTTTTAATTCATTTCCATAAGAATCTACCATAATACCTGTCTTTTTTTTTATTTGTTCTCTAACATAAGAAGGAACCCAATGGTTCCAACTAATCATTAATAAATTAGGATGAATATATTTACATAAAAAATTATCGGATTCTAATTTATCGATCACATAATTCAAGCATTCACTAAAATTATAATTAGGATATCCTATCAATATCTCGGGCATTAAATAACTACAAAAGTTAGGTTGTTCTCTTTGTCTAGAAGCTGTTTTGATTTTACTATGTATTTTAGATAATAATTTATTATACATTTCTAATCGGTTCAAATCTATTTTTTTTTTAGTCTCATACAATTCTTCTATATTCAATCTAGGAAAATCCATTATTATTATTTTACAATATAAAATAATAATTTATTTACTTCATAATAGTGGTTATAAACGTATCGAATGTGTTATCGTCCAATTCCGCATCATAATAATATTTTTCATTTTTATACAATAAAACGATGGTTGGATACGAAACTACATTATAAGCATCCGCCATATCTATATTCTTTTCACAATCGATTTCATGAAAGGTTAAATGTTTATATTTTTCCTGAATGGGTTTCAACTTATCTAAAGTCTTTTTTGAGTGTGGACACCAGTCTACATGAAAAATGTAAATATCACCATGGTTAGTTTCATTCATTTCTTTATATTCATTATTTTCAACAAATTCAGTTTGTATTTTTTGTTTCTTTTGATAATACACATATAATAAATAAATAGAGACAACAAATAATATACCTAAAATAATATACAACAACATTAATATGTAAGGTTATTTTATTCTGTTTATAATAACGTATAAATACAATATTTATATGTTATTATGATTGTAAAACTTTATAATGATAATAAATATGTATTAGTAAAATCATTTAATGAAACCTATTATTATCGAGAAATAATGCGTTTAAAACTGAATCATAAACATCAAACCGGACAAATGAAACAACTTATCCAACATAAAATAAATTTTTTTTCTTCTTAATATTCAATGACACTATATACCAAAGAAGAATATAATAGCGGAGATGGGATGCTTACCACAATATGGGGACCTGGTCTATGGCATTATTTACATACGATGAGTTTCAACTATCCAGTAAATCCTACACAAGAAGATAAAAAGTATTATCGGGATTTTATTTTACAATTGAAATATGTATTACCTTGCAACCATTGTAGAATAAATCTGGTAAAAAATCTCAAAGAACTACCATTAACATATGAACACATGAAATCAAGATATACCTTTTCAAAGTATATTTATTTGCTACACGAGCATATAAATAAGATGCTTGGAAAAACATCTAATTTAAGTTATGATGACGTAAGAGAAAGATACGAACATTTTAGAGCAAGATGTAGTAAAAAAATAACAATACATGAAAAAGGATGTACCGAATCACTCTATGGCGAAAAATCAAAATGTATTATAAAGATTGTTCCTAATAAAATGAAATGTAAAACGTTTCAAATGAATAAAAGTTGTAAAAAAATAAGATTACGAAAAACCGCTAAAATCATTTAAAACTGGCATAGGTAAATAGTTGCCTACTGAGGTTGACCTATAATTTGGAACTTTTTTACAATCAAACGATGGTTCGGGGCATCGTTCACAAGCTGGACAAGGAGGACAATTACCATTATTACCTTTTAGTTCTTTCAACTGTTCTTTCAATTTGGAAATTTCGCTATCGTATTCATTTATATCTTTTTGATTCATTCTACTTTCGAATATACCTTTGCCATCATCATTCTCTTTTTCAAACATATTTGGAATGGAATTCTTAGTCTCTTCGACGGTTTGTTTGAAGTTGAATTTGGACTCTTTATTTTTATTTGTTTTTTCTTTTTCTTTTTCGATTACTTTTTCCGAGACAATATTATCTTTGGTAGATGTATCATCAATGGGCGAACCTTTTTCATCGCTATCGTCGGTTCCAAGAAATCCCGGACAGGCTGGACATACAGGAGGTACAACCTGGCTTTTTAATATATAGTCATCGCCTGAGCATTCTTTATCTTTACATAATGGGACAGGCATATCATCGAACCCTTCGCTAAAAGACCCTAATAAAGAAAATAAAACAACTACCGCAAATAATAATAATAATATATATTTATTTTTCATTATATTTAAAGTAGAAAAAAAATTGATTAAGATGGTCACTGTAAACTATTTTATGTTGATTGGAGTAGATGAAGCTGGACGAGGACCATTGTTTGGGAGAGTGTATACCGCCGCGGTAATATTACACGACGATTTTGATACGTCGTTGTTGAAAGATAGCAAAAAATTTACATCAGAAAAAAAAATAAAGGAGGTATATGATTATATAAAAGAAAATGCTTTATATTATCATATAAGCTATAAAGACGAACATTATATTGATACATACAATATATTAAACGCAACTATGAAATCTATGCAAGAATCGGTTTGTGGTGTATTGGAACATTGTTGTACAGAAGATAATGTAAAAATATATGTAGATGGAAATCACTTTAAACCTTGTTTTTATAAAGATAAATGGATACCATTTGAATGTATTGTAAAGGGCGATTCGATACACAAATGTATTAGTGCGGCATCTATTTTGGCCAAAGTAGAACGCGACGAATATATACGATCATTGTGTAAAGAACAACCCATATTGAACGAACGTTATGGTCTTTTAAACAACAAAGGATATGGTACAAAAAAACATGTAGAAGGAATTAAACAATATGGGTATAGTGAATATCATCGTAAATCCTTCAAACTAAAAAGTGGAACATAAGAATCCTTTATAATGACTTCAACCATTCGTCGTATATACTATCTAATGGTAATTTAAATTTATAAGCGTGTATGTCTTTTTCTGATTGAGACGCCATTTTACTTAGTTGGCGTCCGTCTTCATAAATAGCGACTCGTTTTACCATAAGGTCTAACACAAAACGTCCTAATAGATTATTCGGTACAAAATTACTCGAAGCACACAAAAACCATTTTGTCTCGGTTGAACTTAGTGCTCTCATTGCTAAAAAAATAACCATTGTTTTATTATTTCCTTTTACCATATTGTAAGTAGTAGATGGTTTACAATATACGTGAATATTTTCAGTTTCACCTCCAGTATATTTTCCGTAAAATTCATTGGAACCATATTTAAAATGTCCTTCCATATGTCCGTCTTTGTTCCAGACTTCTTTGATAGAACTCGGTTCACCAGCATAATTTCCAAATGTATGTTTATGAACAAATGCGGCATGATGAAAATCCATTGAATTTTTATAACAATCGCTAAAACTACCTTGAACGTTTAATTCTAATTCACAACGCGGTTGTGATAATTCATCGCAATCTGTAATGGTATCAGTAAGCTCATTTGGCGACCACCAAATGATGTTATGTTTCACCATACACATTCCATAGTTTTCCATACAATCATTATGGGCATTTTCATAAGGTCCGACATTTAGACCATGATATGGGCATTTTATACAATTATCTACAATAGTTCCGTAACTCAGCAAGGCTCCTTGATGGGGACATACATCAGGCCTTAAATGGTATTGTTCGTCACCTTTCCATAATACATAATTTGCATCTATAAATTGAATACGTTGAGGTTTATGTTTGTAATCTTTTACAAAACGAATTGGATGCCATCCGGGTGTCTTAGAACCAGGTGCCGGAAAAAATAATGCTTCACACGAAAGTATACATAACCATAAAAACATTGATACAATATGAGTGTTTTCTTTAATCTTTATCAAAAAATATCTTTTCAATTTCTCAAAAAAACAAAGTCCCAATATAAATTTTTAAAAATGAAATTCTCCAAATTTTTTTTTTTGCTCCCTCCCTCCCTCGAAGTCCTTTTTTTTAGTAAGTATTAAAAGGGTCACAATTACATAACAAAAAATAAAAAAAGGCAGGTTTTCATTATTAGTTATGATAATAAAATGAATAAAGTTAAAAATGACCTAAATAAAATATATTTAATATATAAGAATGGCACTGTATGGTTGCGACCTATGTAAGTTTTATAATGTAAATAGGTCTAAATATGACAGACATTTAGAGACAAAAAAGCACACTGAGAATTTGACCGGTAAGTCAAAAGTAAGTCAAAAAGGACCAAAAAGTAAGTCAAAAGTAAGTGTTACTGACGAACACATTTGTAAATATTGCGGAAAAATTTATAAGCATAAACAATCAGTAAATAATCATATCAAGTATAATTGTGAAAAAAATAAGGACGAAGACCTAAAAGAATTGGTTCGATTGCTCAATTTACAAATTCAACAAAAAGACGATAAAATAAAAACGTTGTCTCATCAAATGGAAAAGCAACAAAAACAAATTGATAAATTGGTGGATAAATTACAAGTAACTCATATTACCAATAATACAACCAATAATATTCAAAATAATATAAAATTACTATGTTATAAAGATACAGATATATCGCATTTAACTGAGACAGATTATATAGGAGCTATAAAAAAGGTGACCGGATGTGTAAAGGATATGATAGAAAAGATACATTTCAACCCATCTAAACCTGAAAATATGAATATTTATATTTCTAATATGAAAGACAAATATTTGATGGTGTACGAAGATGACAATTGGAATATCAAAAATAAGGTCACAGAAATAGATAATTTATATGAAACCAAAGAGATGTTATTAGAAGAATGGTTAGACGAGGAACAACATAAATATCCTGATTTGAGACAAAAGTTTGAACGCTATTTGAACAACAAGGAAAATGATGAAACAATGAATATGATTAAAGAAGAAATCAAACTGATGCTTTATAATAAAAAAAAACTTTTAGAATAACATATAAACACATAATACAACTTTATTTAATGCGTTTATTATATGGTTGTTTGCTCTTGACTACACATGTGGATTCGTTTCATTACCCAGTCTCATTTATAAAACATAGAACTAAACACTTCGCAGAAATGGACTTACAACACATTTGTGGATCATTCTAATCATATAGACTGTGTTACCCTTGTAAAGACCAACAACGAATTGACCAATATTATTACATCAAGTAAACGTTATACCAGAACTAACCAACCACATTATCGAGCTGTTATTAAAATATCATATATTTTGACTATAAAATGTTGTATAGTATAAATCCATTACAAATATTAAGTGGATATATTGCTTTATCGTTATTGTTTCAGTTTTTTCAGAGAAATCCAATGATAAGTATAATGAACAAATCACCTAAAAAAATAGACATTGAAATTAGTGAAACCACCTTTGACGATGTGACTGGTTGCGATGAAGCCAAACAAGAACTCATGGAAGTGATTGATTTTTTGAAATATCCCGAAAAGTATCAGGCATCTGGCGCAAGAATACCACGTGGTGTATTGTTAGAATGTCCGCCAGGAACTGGAAAAACCTTATTGGCTCGCGCGGTTGCGGGTGAAGCCAATGTTCCTTTTTTTTATTCAAGTGGTTCACAATTTATAGAAATGTTTGTTGGAGTAGGTGCGTCTAGAGTGCGAGATATATTTGAAAATGCAAATCAAGAAAAACCTTGCGTAATTTTTATTGATGAAATAGACGCCATCGGAAAGCAACGTTCCAGTAACGGCGCAATGGGTGGAAATGATGAGCGTGAACAAACCTTGAATGAAATTTTAACCAATATGGACGGATTTACTACGAATGAAGGTGTCATCGTAATCGCCGCAACCAATCGGGTTGATATTTTAGATCCAGGACTTACTCGTCCAGGCCGGTTTGATAGAAAAGTATACGTCGGATTGCCTGACCAAAAAGGTCGAATGGATATTATCAAGGTTCATTCTAGAGACAAACCCTTAAATGCGTCTGTTACAGAATTAACGCGGGGTATGTCTGGCGCCGATTTATCAAATCTCTTGAACGAAGCATCTATATTGAGTGTTCGGTACAACGATACCTCTATCAATTCTACTACGTTAATGAATGCCTTTGAAAAGATTACGTTTGATCTACCAAGCACCTATGAAACACGCAGCGAGTCATTGTTGAAAATGGTCTCTTATCACGAAATGGGTCATGCCCTTATTGCGCTCATGTATAAAGATTTGTTTTCAGTGGAAAAAGTAACCATTCAATCCAATAAAAATGGTGCTGGTGGTTATACATTGTTTTTACCGGTTGAACCATATGATACATATCCAACTAAGAAATATTTTCTGGTAAATATGATGGTCGCGTTAGGTGGACGAGTGGCCGAACAAATCTTATATAACAATACAAAAGAAGATATTTGGTTAAAAAACATCACTGATTTAGAGGTTACTACTGGTGCGTCCAATGATTTGAAACAAGCCAACCAATTGGCTCGTAATTATATTCAATTGTTTGGATTGCTTAAGTCGGAAGAATATAACAAGGAAGAAAGAGACAAAGACATCGAACAATTATTGAATTATTGTTATTTGACGACCAAAGATATTTTGTGTACCAATCGCGATGTATTACATAATGCGTAAAATGTATTGTTACATAAAAAAACACTAGATGCTTCGGATTTAAGTCATATTAAATTTATTTACCCATAAATGATACATTTGAACAATAGTATTTTAATCCTTCTATAATATAATGGATTGTTTCAAAGAACAAGATTTGAATCCACGTACTTGCCGTTTTAGTAAAAAATGTAAAGAAGGATATGAAAGAAATGAAGTATTCCGATGTCGTAAAATAATAAAACCCAGATTGAAAAAAACATTAAAAAAATCAAAATCATTGCCTAAGCTACCATCGCCACCTACAAATTCATTTTCATTATCCTCAAATTCAAGTACATTAAAAAAATCAAAATCTCCACCTAAGCAACCTTCCTCTTTATCTCCAAATTCAAAAACTTTTGATATACCTTCACCTATAGATGCTCCCGATAATGTGTCACCAGTGGTAAATAAAATTCAAACTAGTTTGGATGAATTATCTAGGATTGGAAAAGAAAAAGGGGCAGTTCATTTTATCGGATATGTAAAAACATTAGGTATTGGTTATGTAGCTGTTTTGAATAAATTTAAAGGAGAATGTATACCAATATTTAAAGATAAATATACAAAAGAAATGCATATTGAATTGTCTATAAATGTAACAAAGAAATATACTGATATTTTTAATAGTGATTATATATTAGAACAATTTGGCAACTCCATTAAAAAATGTGTAGATCGAAATATAAACGTTATTTGTATATTTTTAATTATAAGGTTTGATAAAAGGTCGGTTGGACATCAAAATTTACTTATATATAGACCATTTGAACGAATCATTGAACGATTT
>Ga0136561_1000747_pt1 | contig 10151 bp, 10 predicted proteins | sample AntRauMeHopE1498_FD_104641 | JGI IMG/M metagenome (GOLD analysis project Ga0136561, IMG submission 104641) | Saline lake microbial communities from Rauer Islands, Antarctica - Metagenome Hop E1 #498 | ecosystem: Environmental > Aquatic > Non-marine Saline and Alkaline > Saline | place... | reverse complement strand
TCTCACTATTTTGGACGCACCAAGAAAGATCTCGTCGATCTTGCCGTGCGTGAATACGTTGAGAATCACCGCGCCGAACTCACCACCGCAGTCCGTGCCTCGCTCTCGCGCCTCGATGGAACATTGCCGTCGCTCGTCAGCGAGATCACGGGTCTGACTCGCGCTGAACTTGACGAACTGGGTGGATTCGATGACGGAGGTCAGCGCTAGCCTCGTGCTCGTAGATCGGGTCTGGTTCAAGGTGAAGCGCGGCAGGCAGCGGGGTGCCGCAACCAGGCTCTCAAACGACGAAGCCCAGGCACTGGCGATCGAGCATCATTGGTGGTTCGGTGCCGTTGGCATGCTACTCGATGACAGCCCTCAGACCGACTTTTATGCGCAACTGAGTAGCTTCGCAGACGACTCCACCGCCCTCCTGCCCGATGAATGGGACAAACGTCGGCTCCTTGCCGAAGCCGGTACCTTGGCGGCTCGAGCCACACAAGCGGCCGTGCGTCGGGCGGCGGGGGAGGCCTTGAGTAGCGGCGAGATCATCTTGCTGGGGCTGGGTGAGCGCCATGTTCGGGTACGTATCCGAGTGCTGGCTGATGGGGAGGCTTACCTCGCGATCAGTTTTCGCAACACAATGGAATAGAAGTTCATGGTTGCCGTGCTGGGCTCCCTCGTTAGCGTGGCCGCCGACGACTGGCAGGTTGAGCCGACGAGCCCACTCGAGCTTCCACTCGAGCCCGGTGAGGTTGTGTGGTCTACCCTGCTCAGCACCGACGCGCAGCATGCGCTCGTGACGGCATAAACCAGTCGTTGAGGCGGGTCGGCTTCGGATTCAAGCACCTGTTCGATCTGTCGCGCATCAGCGGGGCTGAGCTTGAGCACTCGGCCTTCGAGCAACATCTGTCGAGCGTTTGCCATGGCTGATCCGAGAACGAATGCCGTCAGGTCTTGACCTTGAAGGCTCCAATGTGTCCACACACCTCACGCCGACTGCTTGAACACCGTCTCCATGTGCCACTGCAAAAATTCGCGGTGCGGCTTGTCGGCCCGCCGTGAGGGCACCCCGACGAGCTCTCCGGCCTTGGCGTAGAGTGCATCCCCGTTGCCGAACTGGGCGCGCCGGGCGCGACGACTCCGGGCATGGCGAGCTGGGCTGCGGCGATGAGCACCGGATGCTGAGCCGCCAGTTCATCGAGGTCGTAGGTGCGCCCCTGCACGATGGTGGTGGCGAAGTCGTCAGGGCGCGGCTGCGTTTCACCCGGGTCGAAGAAGCGCACATCGCGCAACAGAGTGCAGCCCACCTGGGTGGCCGGCGTCAGCGACTCGGATCCTCTGCGGTACTTGCCGACCCGGGTCAGAAACTCATCAATGCTCGAGACTCCGTTGGCGAGCCCGAAGGTCTCCCACGCTTCGCGATGGGCATGGAGACGAACGCGTCGAACACGCCGCCGCCCACAATGCGATCGCCGCGAGCCCGGTGCGTCTTGAACAGAAACAGCTCGCCGTGCTGCAGGGCGCGAAAGCTCTTGGTGCCGCCGGGGTTCCAGAAGTTCGCCTGAGCAACCTCGGGCCCGCCGACTCTGAGCGTCGCGGTCCAGTCGGAATCGGTGATCCTGAGCTGGGCCATCCTGACTGCACGATAGCGAACGTCGCTCGGGTCACGACGACCGACTTCCCCCCGCCAACGCCGCAGCGATGACGACCAGGTCTCGGTCGAGCGCCACACCTTCGCCACCATGAATGAGCAGCAGCGCCTGTTGGCCGACGCCGTCGATCGCATCTTGTCTGAGCCGTTCACGGTGCGCGAGCTGGTGATTCTGTCGCCCTATCGCGCCGACTGTTCGGCTGCGGGCTTGGCGACGGATGCTCCCCTCTCGTCTCGCCTAGGCACCGCAGTCTCGGGCTCAGCCATCGAAGATCGCACGCGCATTCGCTGGGGAACGATTCACGAGTTCAAGGGTCTTGAGGCGCCCGCGGTGATCCTGACCGACGTCGACTTGTCGAAGGGCTACCACCGCGATCTGCTCTATGTCGGGGCGTCGCGCGCGACCGATCGGCTTGCGGTGCTTGGACAGCGCGCATCGCCAACGCGCTAGCAGCCGTCCTAGCCGGAACTCGTGGTTTGTCGTCTCCGGCGAGGAAGTCAAATGGTGCCCCCGTTACTCACATCCCGCTATTGCAAGCGAAATTCCTTGACGCACCCGAATGATTGTCGCGAAACAGCGGACTGATGCGAAGATGATATGAGGCAAGGTCGGGCCAGGCTAGAGATCTGCGTTTTGGCGCAGCCGCCAAGCCTTGGAAATATTGGGTTGCACGTTCGGAGTGGATGTCGGTGAAGTATGTGGCGAGGGAGCTTCAACTGGGCAGAGCATGAGATGGTGATGGCTGCCGATCTCGCTTGGACGAACGAGTGGCGCATCCTGCCTCCTGGCCGGCCCGAACTTGCTGAGGTATCAGCGTTGCTCCGCGGATCGAACTTCCATCCGGTCGAGGGTCGACGCGCGAAGTTCCGGTCTCCGGGGAGCGTGCGCTTCAAGGTGGCGAATCTAGTAAGTGCGAATCCGGCCTACCACGCAACAGGCGTCCGCGTGACTAGTGCAGAGCGCGCGGTCGTGCAAGCCTTTACCGCGGAACCGGAAGTGCTCCACAATCTCGCTTACCAGATTCGGGCTGCAATTCGTGCTCAGATCGCAGGCGAGGATTCCACTCCACTCGAGATGCTTCAGATTTCCTTAGTTCTGCAGGGCCCCATTGCGCCATTGCCTTCTGGGCCGACGTTGAGCACGTCAATCCTCTCCAGTGCCGATTCAGTCGCGAAGCGCGAGGCGGGTGAAGGCTTCAGGGCTGGATCGATAGAGCCCGCAACTCGAGAACAACGAATGATCGCAATGCGTTTTGAGGGTGCGACTCTTGACGCAATTGGAATGGAGTTTGGAGTAACTCGCGAGCGCGTTCGGCAGATCATCCGCGACAGCAATGGGCCGAGTTCTTCAGACCTCAAGTCTGCTCTCGCTGCTAGGGAGCGTCGCCAAGTGGAGGCACGGCGAGTGCGCATTCAAGAGGCCCTGCGTGCCCTCGTCTTCCAGAGCGGCGCGATCACTGCTGCCGAAGCATCAGACCGAATTGACTTCGAAGAGTCCGAAATCAGACAACACTGGCCCGATGACATTCGCCAGTTTCGCCTCCGAGAAAGCGCGCCGGTTGAGCAACTTTGGAGCGACGCGGACATCATGGCGGCCTTGCGTGCGGCCGCGGTCTACGATTTCCCACTCTCTGCAGCTGCCTACACGGAGCTAGTGCGTATGGGAGAGGTGAGCGGACCCTCTCTGCCACTTGTCTACCAGCGCTTTGGCGGATGGCTTGCTGCCTGCGAATCCGCTGGAGTAGTACACGGTAAAGCGATGAGGCACTACGAGTCGCGATGGAGTGATGACGAACTTCTTGTGTACGCTCGCGACTACTTTCTTGCACCCGATTGGCCAGAATCGGCACATCGGTATGACGAGTGGCGACTTGCAAATGCTCCAGATGGCCCATCTCAGCAGACATTGCGAAATCGACTCGGTCGTTGGTCTGAGATCAAGAGGCGCGCTCTCGCGCCAAAGGAGGCACGATGAACGAGCGTGAACGTCTTGATGGAATCCTCGCGGCATCGATGGACGCGCCAACAAGAGGATCCTTGTGGGCTGCCGCAAGTTCCATCCTGGATCGCCCAATCAGCTCTGAGAACGCGGATGAAAACACTGGTCTGGCTCTTGGCTATGTCCAGTCAGGCAAGACAACTTCGATCACCGCCCTGACCGCGTTGGCGGCCGATTCTGGATATCAATTGATCGTCGCCCTACTCGGATCCACCAACTTGTTGCTCGACCAGAATAAGTCCAGGCTTGAGGATGCGCTTGGCATTGGCGATCGCACAGATTACCGTTGGATAAGTGAAACTAATCCGGTGACGGACTCTGCAGGAAAGAGAATTGCAGATTTTCTTGAGCGGGGCCGGACATGCCTTTTGCCGGTTTTAAAGAATGCAGGTCGAATAAACGCGGTGGCTGAACAGTTGTCGCGGCTTCCGTCGGGAACGAAAGTGCTCATCATTGATGATGAAGCAGATCAGGCATCGTTGAATACAAGCCGAGACTCCGAAAGTCGCACGTACGCCGCCATCAAGAAGTTGCGGAAATCAGTCCCCTTTCATCTTTACGTGCAGTACACTGCGACCCCGTATGCTCCGTTGCTTCTCGACGCTGCGGACATTCTCAGTCCACACTTTGTCGAGTTTCTGGTCCCAGGCAACGGGTACACGGGTGGCAAGGAGTTCTTTATCGACAATGCCTCCACTGTTGTGAGGAATGTCCCATTACTTGACGAGCAGGCATCGAAGACATTGCCGATTCAGCTTCAATCTAGCCTTCTGCAGGCCCTCGCTTCGTTCCTGGCTGGCGCGGCGATGCTTTTGGTACATGAGCAATCAAGTCCGCCGATAAGCATGTTGGTTCACTCCACAGCCCGCAATGACGTCCAAGCCCGATATGACTTCTTGATTAAGCGTCAACTCCAAAAGTGGCGAGAGCAGCTTTCGATTGAAGGCACGATGGATATTCCAACGGTGATTCAAAATGAGCGTGATTCCCTTGTTCGACACGGGATAGAAGAGATAGGCGACTCGGAGTTCCTTGAGCGCCTCAGCTTCGTACTTCGAGAGTCCACGGTTTGGCTTGTGAATAGTGCGGCGGACGTAAACAAAGTGGACTGGCATGTCGCGCCCATTCACATTCTCATTGGTGGCAACAAGCTGGACCGTGGCTTCACCGTTGAAGGCCTGACAGTGACATACATGAATAGGCCCGCCAGCCCACAAGTTGACACGCTGGAGCAAAGGTCGAGAGCGTTCGGTTATCGCGGAGATCTTCTCCCGTACTGTCAGTTCTTCGGCAGCAAGAAAACTATTCGCTCGCTCACCGAGATCGTGCATACAGAAGAAGATCTGAGAGCTCGGTTGAGGGAGCACATCGAGACTGGCGGCTCGGTTCGCACTTGGTCCGCAGAGATCGGCTTACTGTTGCCGGCGGGAATGGTTCCAACCCGATCGAGTGTCGTGAGCGCGTTGTCGTCGCAGGCTCTCGGTTGGCACCCTGAGCGACGTCCAGTTCAATCACGCGCCGAGCGGGAACACAATCAAAGCCTACTCGACGAGATCGGGCTATCGGATGCCGCGTTCATCTCTCATGGTCGCCTTCGATTCCGAACGATTCGGTTCACCGATCCGAAGCCGATTGACGACTTGTTGAACCTGTGGAAGCGGTCTGAGTTCAGTGCTGGCTGGCTTCAGGAAGAGTTTCTCGACGCCTTCCGCAGGAAGTTCAGACAGACCGGTGAGGCGACGATTATGTTGATGGGAGACCTGGGTGCACCCCGCACTCGCAAGTGGGACGAATCCATAGGTTTCGTGAACCTGTTTCAAGGACGTGACCTCAAGCCTCAAGCGGACGGGGACTTCTATCCAGGCGATCGCAACGTGCTCGGCATAGAAGAGAACCCCGATCAGATCGTAATTCAGGTTCACAGAACCACTATCCGGGGCAGGGAAAAGGCTGGGGAATTGCTTGCTATTGCTTTGTATCTCGGTACTGGCTCGATCATCCGAAGGAGTGAAGATGACTAATTCCGTACCTGCGAGCGCGGGGCGCCTCGGCTCTGTCCCGCTCAATGCATTGAGGCTTGACCCTGAGAATCCTCGTATCCCAGAGAGCGTGAGGGGAGAGTCAACTGCTGACCTTGCCACAATGCTGGAGATGGGCTTCGAGGCCTATCCGATCGCGCAGTCAATTGCGGAGTTGGGGTACTTCAATGCGGAACCGCTGATTGTAGTGCCCAGCTTGCTTGAGGCTGATGCATGGATTGTGACCGAAGGCAATCGCAGACTTACGGCTCTATTGGGATTGGCCGATGCGTCAATCCGTGCTGGCTTCACAGAGCCGGCCAAGTGGGACCTACTGGCCGCCAAGAAGAGTATTTTGATGGAGGCAAGCATCCCAGTGGTGATCCATGACACCCGTGAAACTACTCACGCAGAGATTGCTCGGGTACATGTTGTCGGCAAGTTGGCCTGGCGTCCCTTCATGCAGGCGCGTTACATTGCCGCGCGAGTAGCCGAGGGGAGAACGCTTCAGGAGGTGGCCGACCTGATTGGTATCTCTCGTAGCAAGGCGGCAGACCTCTACCGAGATCAAGCAGTGTTGGCACAAGCGGAGGAATTTGGCTTGGAAACCACTCAGGTCGAGAACGCGTTTTCCGTCCTGACCGTGGCACTGAGTAGCACCAAAATTCGCGAGCATGTTGGCGCACCCCTTGGATCGCGCTTGGTTCTTGGAGAGTCGCCGATTCCGGTGGACAAGTCGGCAGAGTTGGCGGAGGTATTGGGTTGGGTGTTCGGTGACGAGGACCACGAGCCGGTAATCTCCGACTCCCGCCAAATGTCCCAGCTCGGAAACGTCATCTCCAGCGAAGTAGGTTTGGCGGCACTGCGGCAGGGGGAGACGCTCGAACAGGCAAAGCAAAAGATTAGCGCGGCCGGCATGGATCCTCTGGAAGCACTCAAGAGGAAGTTAACCGCGGCGAAGAACTCGTTGGCTGCTGCAAGTGGAGATGTGCCTGAGTTCGCCTCCGATTCTGATATCCAAGGACTTGTCGGAGATATTGAGTCTGCTGTAGAGGGCATCAGATCATCGATTGACGAGATCACATACGCGGATCTAGAGAAGCAGTGAGCTATCCAGATATCGAGGTCCAGACCGTCGAACTGCTCGCTGATTGGATCGAAACCACTCTGCTAGTTTCCTCCCCCGGGTCGCTTTCGTTGGAGCGGCTGTTTGCGATGGCCGAAGAGGACTTGAACGTCTCGTCGGATCGCGCTTCGATGGCCGTTACAGTCATGTATCGACGACGACAGGTACTCGGAGACTTGTACCCGTTCGAGGTGGTTCTGGGTATCGCGGTCAAGCACGTGGGCACCGCGCCGCTCACTCTTGCCTACAAGTCTCTGCTCTTTCTCACGCCGGGCTCACTTGCACGACAGCTGCTTGGGGATCTGCATATCGGAGACATGGGCAACCTTCTCGAGGATGTGTCCGAAAGCGCTCTTCAGAACTTCTGGGGCACCGGAGGTCGAGCTATCCGGTTCGGCTTCCCGTCCAGGTGGGACCGCCCCAGAGAGTTCGATCAAGCGGTGGTGTGGCTCGCTCGCCGAATCGGTTTGGAGCCTGGACGGGGCTATCGCCCACCGCGAAGGAGGGACGGCGGAGTTGATGTCGTTGCTTGGCGACCTTTTCTGGACGGGCGGAGCGGTTTCCCTATCGCTCTCGCCCAATGCACGATCCAGGCCGAAACCTTCACGAAGACCACGGACGTTGATACGCGGCTTTGGTCGTCATGGCTAGCAATGGACACTGATCCTCTAAGCATCTTGGTCATACCTAGCACGATCAGACGAGCTGGACCGGAATGGAATCAGCTTTCGACAGTGGTCACGGTTGTTGATCGGATCCGACTAATCGAACTCCTCGGTCGGGGAGGGAGCACTGAGGTTGATTACACATGGACGGTCGACACGGAAGCGCGGCTACGCGACTCGCTCGATGCGAGTTAAGCCTATGCAACCTTCTCGGTCGCTCTGACGGCGATCCCTAGAGATGCGACGAGCGGCAATGCGATCTCTTGTACAACTCGCGCGTTGACTGCATTTCCCAGTGCCTTGTAGGCCTTGAGGTCAGATGCCGGCAGGCGAATGCCGCCAAGGCTCTGAAGACGTGCGCACTCTTGTGGCGACATATAGCGGCGTTCCCAACCCAGAATTGGGACTTGTGTGTGCGTCATCGCTATCAAGCTTGGCGCAGTACTCGTCCGCTTGACCCTCAACCCCGATGCCCGGACCTGCAAGACGTATCTCGAGATCTCGCGAGTGCCTCCCTGAGCGTTCCACTCAAACTTCTGAAGGCTAGACGGGAGGGCGGCGAGGTTCGAGCGCTGCATCCAGGGGTCGATCCACTCACGATTCGCGGCGTAGAACTCACGATTCTGTCGGAGAAAGGCGATCTTCCACTTCGGAAAGGAAAACTCAAGCCTCCTGCCGTGGCTGGGAAGCGCTGCCAATTGGTCCCTCTGGTCTAAGCCTTTCAACGGAGTGCCCATCGAGCCCGTGTAGCGATCAAGTCCGCGACTTCCACTCTCGGCGAGTAGTCGGGCAGGGGTTGTTTGCTCGTAGGGGTAAGTTGCTCCGAACTCCATCGCCCAGATCGGGAAAGAAGGCAACTTTACTTCAGGAGGAGAGGACCTCAAGAAGTCGTCCCAAACGTCGATTGCCCGCAGCGTTTGCGGAGGTATCGCTCTGGCGTCGCCAAGGGGCGTGTCTAGAACCTGGCGAATATCTGTATCCACAGGTTGGGGCGTTGGCCATGAGAAGTCTGCCAAACCGCCGCGCGAACCGACGATGTATGCACGTTCACGAACCTGTGGAATTCCAAACTGATGAGGAGACAGCTTCTTCACCGCGATTTCATATCCGAGGTCACGCAGGCGGGCCTCGATTATGGAGAGCGTGTTGCCCGATTGATGCCTTAGGAGGTTAGGCACATTCTCCAGAATGAACCCCAGGGGTCTCTTGGCCTCGAGGATGTCTATGACCTTAAAGAACAGTTGACCTTGCTGGGTGTGCGCAAAACCCAGCTGCTCACCGGCTTTGGAGAATGGTTGGCACGGAAACCCCGCAGTCAAGATTTCATGGTCCGGCACCTGAACCCGAATGTCTTCCAACTCGTTCACGTCTGCCCACGCTGCGATTCCGAAGTTCTCGGTGTACAGGGTATTCAAGTCGCTGTCCCACTCCGCAGCGAAAACCGCACGGCCGCCCAAGCCGGAGAGGGCGACGTGGAAACCTCCTAAGCCAGCGAAGAGGTCGACGAAGCGAAAGGCAGCTTGGCTGGGTCTGGGGCTTTCCGTCATAACCCCTCATCCTTGCGCAATGCAACGACATTCTCGAGCTGACATGCGAGCCATTGTGAAGCCTGAGCGAAGTTCGAGGTGGGTTTGAGGCAATTGTGCAGTTCCTGATGTGACTCACCACTGTTCTCAGCGCGGAAAGCTCCGCCCCTCGCCACGCGACATGGATCAAGCCAGCGCTCGCGGAAGCCAACGGTGTGGACAGTCTGACCCGTTGGCATTCGCCCACTTTTTCCGCTCGGACGCCCGGCGCCGAGTCCGAGCAACATTCCCCGCACAATCAGGTGAGGACGCACGAGGCCGGCGGAAAAACTTCGTCCGGAGTGGGACGCGAAGAGGCCGGATGGAGCAGAGGCGAAGCAGCTTGCCATCGCGACCGCGGTGAGCGCGTTTGAGCGGGAGCGCGACGAGCTGAAGAACGGGCTCGCCACGGCCAGGATGGAGAAGAAGATCTCTGAGCAGGCACTCGAAGAGAAGTACAAGCAGCAGATCGAAGATCGCGACGACGCTATCGATCGGCTCAAGGAAATGAGGGCGCGGCTGTCGACCAAGATGGACAACGGTGGCTTGACCAGCACTGTGAGACCGAGTTCAACTGCATTCGCGCCACGGCCTTTCCGAAGGCGTACTTCGAGAAAGACAACAACGCGCGGTCGCGCAGCAAGGGCGACTACATTTTCTGCCGAGTGATGTTGCTAGCTCAAGTTGAGCGCGGTGCTCCTCGCCGCTCACTGGGCTGCGGCCTCCGCCAGAGCGCAGAAGCACTCCTTCCACTCGCTGAACGCTTCTACGCCAGATCGCGAGCCGCGTAGGTGAGCTGACAACGTCGTGAACACCGCTGGCGCGAAAGCCTCGATGTCGGCAAGGGTAGATGGATTCTTGTGGGCCGCGAAGTTTCTGGCCATTCTCACTTCCTCAAGAGGGCTGATGACCACTACCGGGCCCAAAACCACGGAGCTTGCGGTGATTGCCGAAACGATCGTCTGCCCATTAGGTAGCGCCAAGGCGTTGGCAATATCTGCAAAGCAGGACGGATTGTTGGTGGTGTCATAGCGTCGTAGCAACGGAGGGTGGTTGCGGTGGTGCGGAGGATGTTGTCGTTTGAGGATCGAGCGCAGATCGCGGTCGGTGTTAGGCAGGGCCTGACGGATCGGGAGATCGCT
>Ga0136561_1000744_pt1 | contig 10173 bp, 20 predicted proteins | sample AntRauMeHopE1498_FD_104641 | JGI IMG/M metagenome (GOLD analysis project Ga0136561, IMG submission 104641) | Saline lake microbial communities from Rauer Islands, Antarctica - Metagenome Hop E1 #498 | ecosystem: Environmental > Aquatic > Non-marine Saline and Alkaline > Saline | place... | reverse complement strand
AAGCCGAATCATCTTCAGTATGAACATCATAGCTATTGTTAAGTAACCACTTAACACATTCTGGAGAGTTACTTTTAATACAATCTTTCATTGTAATATTATTAACTATGAAACAAGTTTTGATAGCTTGAGTGTTCCACCCCGCCAGAATATTCTTTTCTATTAAAGTTACTTCATCCATTATTTTACCCAATATATTGGTGAAGTAATGTTAAATTCATTTCTCAAATACCAAAACAAATCTTCATGATCAATGTTAGGGTAAGACTTACAAAAGCTTTTTACCCATTCAATAATATCTTGCCGCCTTCCTTTGTCCAACGTGCGTATAAACGGCTCTAAGGCAAATATATGGTTTTTAAGGGAGGTAATGTCAGGATTGATTTTATGTGCCATGATCACACTACAGATGGCTTTAACTCGTCTTAAAAGCGTCTGTGTGTGGGTTCGACTTTGCATGTTGATGATTTCGTACATCGTCAACATGTATTCTTTTCTACTCAGGTTAGTAGAAGTGTCAATGGGTAGGCTGATGGTCACTGACATAAGTTGTCTCCTTATGTCCAAGATTATAGCTCATGTTTTAGACATGTCAAGTAGTGATTTTGATTGTTTTATAAAGGGATGGGTCGAGTTCGCTTATGGTTTTTTTAAATTGTTTACCAACCTCTTTACTAATTTCTTGAATTGTAGCGTCACTTACCAGTTGTCGTAAATCTATTTCAATAGGCTCTTTAGTATGTTCTTCCTTCGTAAAACCGAAAGCTCTGCAAAGTTCATCAGTGCCATACGTATATACATCGCCATCGGTTATTTCATTGATACGACCAGCATTAACTACTACTTTCGGTTCCCACCCATCTGCAAGGTTTTTGTCAAGCTTTTCAACTACTGTTTTTTTAGTTTCTGAATAACCTGCACCCCAATCGACTCCTATCCATGTCATTGGGATAGAAAAAGTCATGGGTATAGGTAAAAATACATAACTAGCATCAGTTTGTTCATTTCGTAGCTTATCTTTTGACATTTAATCATTGTAGTACCAAGATTATAATTTTATACCTTGACCTGTTGATAATGATTTCATGATAAAGTTTCCTCAGATTCGTAATGTTTCCTATTTCCTATTAAGGAAGCTATTTAATTTGGTTTTTAATACAGTAATATTAACTTTAATATTTACAGATTGATGAACATTTTCCCAACTTTTAGCCAACAAAACAGTGGGGGATGGGTCCGTTTCTGAACCACGAGCACCACCTAATCTACTGGGAAAACAAGGAAGTGGTTTTAAGGTTTCTATTACTTTATTATTAATTTCATCATCTGAATAATAATCATTAAAAAAAGTGAACGCATTGTCTACCGCAATAAGTGCTTCTGTTTGTTGATCAAAAACCCCAAATAATCTATTGCAAATGACTTGGTTGTAAAGGTTTTTACTAATTTCTATTGTTCCTATAACGGTAAATAAATGTTTAGAACCATCCAACAATCGCCCATTCAAAATAGCAGAAATCTGCTCATTTTGCTTTTCAAGTAACTCAATGTATTTAGAGTCAGTCATTTAAAATTCCCGTTAATAAATATTTTCAATAAGATGAATAAGATGAGGATAATCGTTTTCTAAAACAATTAATTCTTGATTAATTTCTTCCTGCCAATTAGACATCCAATCGGGAATATTATCATCAATAACAGTTGATCCTTCGTTTTCCAAAATAAAGGATAGTCTCTTAATAAGCCCAGACCATTTCACAATTATTTCATCATTGCTTATCATGTAAATCCTTTATAACATCCTTCCACTTTGGGGGTGGTTCATCTTCGTATGGAACTATAACAACTTCTTTTTCTCCATTAAAAATACGGTGATGTGTTTTGTTATGACTCACATCTTTAATAATTTCTTCTATATGATCTACGGCTTCGTCAACAGTCCAGTGTGTTTTTTCTTTGAATGTAATAGTTCCGTTACCATAAGTTGGAAAAATAATGGTATGTTCGTTCCACCCCATCTTTTCCATTAGTTCGTCTGGTAGTTTAATCGAAATATCATCATTTCCATCTTCTTCTTCAATTACACATTCATAATTCATTTTGAATAGTCCTTTTTATATTTACAATATACCTTAATTAATACAAACCACATTAGGTTTGAAATCATCAAACGAATCATATCCATATTCTTCTGGTTCTTCTTTGACACTTGATTCTGGTGTATATTCGCCTTCACTATCATGTTCGCCTATACCTGGCGCATAATAGACTTGACCGTATCCGTTGCCCTCGTCATCTTTTGAATAAACAACGTCCATATCAAGCGTCTCTGGGCGCTCTTCGGCAAGTTTTTGAAGGTTAGCGATATATTCTCTGAGTTTCATGTAGTCTCCTTATGGTTTTATAATATCACCATAAAATAATTTGTCAATAGCTTAATTGATCATGACACATTTATGGATACGGTAATATTTCTTTCTTAAAAGTAGATTTGAGTTTTTTACGTCTAAGTTTTTGTTTAATCTCAAATGCTCGTAACCAGTAATGCCTTTCTATCGCTTCTCTTGCTTCATTTTCGTTTTTAAGGTAAAGCCTAATGTGTCCTTCGTATACTATCATTAAGAGTTCCTAAAAAGGTTTCTTCCTTTTTGAAACAATGATAATTGTTATCCGTATTGACTCCTAATTTATGACCTTCTGAAGGAATTAGATTTTTCTTTAAAAATTCGAGGAGTTTATCATTGTCTCCATCCTCTTCAATATCTTTGATACCACCATAATCATTGTAGGTGCCAAAAATAGGGTGACTAACGAGTTGAGCCTCCGCGTGGGAATAACACCCTGCCCCCAAGTGTTCTTTGTATCCTGTTTGATAATTAAACCAACAACACGATCTCCCCATGTTATAGGTAATCCAGATACCATACAAGTTCCGTTCCATGATCCCATCTTAAGACTCCACCGTTACAGTAACACCAACAAATTCATAATTTGGGGCGCGGTCGAATGGTTGTGAACGATCAGCTTCTTTAGTATTTACGTTAGTTACAGTACCTTCTACGTCTTTCGCCAGAAGATAAACTCGGATAGCATCTGTAAGTTCCTCTTTAGTGAGAGTGACGGTTTTAGTGTTTTTGGATATTTCCATTTTATTGTCCTTTACTATGAATTAAAAATTAGGCGAATAAACTGATTTAGGATGAATATCACAAATCGACCCGTGTTTTACGATTTCAATATTGATACCATTTGGATTCTCTTCGTTAGTTTTTTCCACATTTTTAACTGTTTCAATACTAACATTTTGAAATAAAAGAAAAGGTTTATTATAAGGAGTATTAGTACCTTCGATAAATGTTTTAGAATCACCCAACCCCCATGAAGTCAAATTACGAACAAATTTAATAGCATAAATTTTGTTCGTAAAATTCTTAAGATAAATATCAAAGCCTTTATTTTCTTTTTCTAACACAATTTTAAAAATAGATTCCGCAAGTTTAGGGTCAGTTGCAATGAGTTCTTCTAATGCGTCCAGATAAAATTCAGGATTTAATTTATCGAGCGTCCTAGTAGTTTCAATGACGAGTCGGTTCTGGTTTAGGTCCATGAAGTCTCCTTGGCGGTTGATGCTAGATTATACCAGTTTATCTTGGACTGTCAATAAATTTATCTTTGAGAAAATCTTTTACCTTTCTCATCAAGTAGGATATATTTTATGCCTTTTCGTTTAATAATCATGACATCAAAGTGATCAGAAAGAGTCACTATAGTTTTTTCGTCGATATCAATATGAATTTCGTCTTTAAACTTATTACCACTAATCTCAACTACCTCTGTATCAATTTGAAGAGCTTTCAGTTTATCAGCGGTGGAAGTTGGGTTTTCTATCCAATGATTTACAATAAATTTCACAGTCGCTCCTTAAGTTGTGTGGAGTTAGATTATACCAGTTTATCTTGGACTGTCAAGTTCTTATCTTGGATGGTTTATAGTGTGCATAAGTCACGCTTTTAACTGTACTTGGAGCATTCCTTAATAGATTATCTGTTGGGTCGAGCAAGTAATCATCAAATCCATCAGATGCTTTATGATAACCATGTGGATACCATTCAACATGAAGCATAGACGGTGACCATCCAGTGATTTCGGGTCGCTCTTTACCTTCCTTAATAACTCTCTTAACCTGAGCTATTAATTGCCCACGGTGAATTCGACTGCCTACTTTTATATCAGTCTGAACCGTAACCTCTCCGTAACAAACAACACCAGAATCTCCTTCAACGAGGATACAGTCTGTGTTGTTCCACCACGGCGATTTATCCTGATCACCAGTAAAGTGTTCAATAGATACTACTTTGCCGTCTTCCATGGCAAAAACTTGATCACCGTCATTTGTATATAAATCTACACCAGTATGAAAATCTTCATGACGGGGATACCCAAAACATCCAGGGTGAGGAAACACAGGAATCCCGTAACATTTTAAAAGAGGAAATAGCCAATTTACTTTAGTATATAAAAAACTCATGATTATAATTTCGCCATTATTTTAACATACTCTTTATACATTTTGTCAGTAATGTTTAGCCTTTCAAGCCAGTTATTAAAATATTCTTCAAGTTCATCAGACCGAGGGTGACTACCTTTATGATACAAATCAAAATCTTTTTTATTTTGTACTTTATCAGCAACTAACATTTCATTGACTTCACTTAGAGGACTTAAATCAATATCATAAATTGATTCAATCTTTCTGTGTGAAAGATAAGCATTAGCAAGGTTGCGGTATTCTGTGGCTAATGCAATTAACATAGGAGAAACACCAAAACGATGAAGGACGGGAAGGTTTCTTTTTAAGTCATCATCTTGTTGAACGAGAGGATGAAGAGCATATCCACCTATTATATCTTCTTCATTAAAAAAGTTTCGAGCTTTAATAACAGCAATTCCTTCTATAATATGGTTAATATAGGGAACCTTGCTTCTGTTAGCTTTTTTACCATCATAAAAAAAGTTTACTATATCAATACATTTCATAGTATCTTTGTTGTTAGAAAAAGGTAAATTCATTTCGATACCATCATGGAGAATGAGCCGCCCTTTTCAGGCATTTCACATTGCTCTCTTGTAACAACTAGACCTGTTGCTGGGTATTCGTTAAATATACTGTATTCTATAGTATCAGTGTCTAGTACACCTGGAGAAACTCCTTCTTCAAAAAAACTCTCAGCTATTGGAAGTAGTTGTTCACTAACTTCGTAAAATGCCTGATTTTCATGAACTATTATGTTGCCATCGGGGTGACGTATTAAAATTTTATCGCTACCAAATTGTCCTGATTTTAGACGGACCTGTACAACATAACCCATATATCTTTCCCAGCCAATCTCTCCGTTTAGGTTACCCAACTGCATAGCAGTTACATAATACTTATGTGGGATTGGGTGGTCAATACATCTAAAGTTTTCTGGAACTCGTACTGCATCAATAAATTGTTTAATATTCATTAAAACTCCTCTAACATTTTCTTAAGTTCGGGACCAGCAATTATCTTGCTCCATTTTATACTAATTCCGTTAATTGTCAAGGCACTTATAATAGCTTCTTTAGACCAGCCTTGAGAAATATTTCTTTCTAATTTATTTAATACAAAAATTTCTTCATCAGAGAAATCAATTTTTTGAGTACTGTCACAACTGAGAGTTACAAACATATTTTCGAATTTGTTTACATCAATCTGAACAGGAAAACATCCATTGAAACGGTAAACACCATCGGCGTATCTTGCCATGACACTACTATTATTATTATTTGTTGGTGGTCTTAAACATACTGGAATAGTACAATCAAACGATTCTGATAAAATAATATTTCGGTAAGCATCAATAAAAATTTTGCCTAGTTCTATTTTTGAGGACGCTGATGTGCTAATATCAGTAACAGAAAATAAACCACGAGGCTTAGCCCATAGTCGTCTACCTTCGAATACTTCATCTTGTTTAGATGAATTAACCAATATCTTTGATTCATCACATAGTTTACAACCAGTACGCGAACATTTTACGACCGTAACCCTACCACTATGGTCTTGTTGGTAATGGACATAATAACTCTCAAAGTCAAGATCATTGAGAAGTAGATGCTGTCTGTCTTTTAGTCTCAGGAACGATTCATGTTAGCCTAATTGAAGTGACATACCAGACACAATAGGAGCGACTGGCGCAGTAGGAAATTCAGAACGCATCAATTCAATGACTTTTTGTACTAAGTCACAGAACTTGTCAATAAGTTTAGTAGTAAGTTCCTTGACAGAAGCACCATCCTCAGGATCAGTGAAGTCAAACATTTGGTCTGGAACCTGAGTTTCGATATGAACAGCAATAAGTTCTGCTTCCTCACGACTGTAACCACGAGCTTCGAAGTTGTCTGCAATCATTCTACGACAAACGATGTTACCGTTGGTTTTAGGGTCAACTTCAGCAATCTGCTTGGCGGCATTATCGAACATCTCAATCAATTGCTCGGCGTTTGGTAAATGTGGACGATCAAACATATATTCTCCTTTGTTAATGTTTATTGTTTTCTATTATAACATATATTTCGCTCCAAGTCAACATATAAATAAGGAACATAGGGGCTATTATGTTTTTTGAATATAGACAACAACAAAAGTTTTTAGAGGCTTTAAACGAAGTTAATGTGAATGAATCATTACCTCCTGGTTTTGAGTTTGGAGACGAAGTAGTCAATCTTGACCAAATAGATGTGGAGGGTTCTGATGAAGGTTCTTTTGAAGAAGCTAAAGCTAAACAAGTTGACCCAAACGCTGAACCACTTCCTACTAAGAATAAAGGAACTCCTGCTGACCTAGATGATATTGTATATTCAAAGTTCCCAGAACCAGAAAAAATAAAAGACATAGCTAAGGGAATCCATCAACTACGTTTGGCTGGACCTCTTACCGCCGCCAAAAAACAAAAATTCATCGACGCGTTCTTGGCGCTTGGTATGAATTCTAATGAAGCTCGTGAATTATTAAAAAATCAAATAAAAAAAGCTAAAAAAGAATTTTCAGCTAAAAACCTTAAAAACCCTAACAACTCAGATTTTCTAGCTAAAGGAGCAGAGCGCAAACAGAGATTAATTCATAACTCTATAGTTCTAGGAATAATCACAGACGATGGGACTAGAGTTAGTGGAGATAAATTTAAAAAACTTATTAACGTGATACCTGATAGAATTGTTTCAAATAATGCTAAGATAGATAAATCAGGTCGAACCAATGAGCGTTTTTACGAAATTACTCTTCCTGCTTATCAAGGTCTATACTACGATAACAAGGATGATATTTTTAGATTACTACGAACATGTCCTAGTGCTGGTGATTGTAAAATGTATTGTTATGCTACAAAAGGTGGTTACGTTCAATACGAAGGTACCAACTTGAGACAAATAAGAATTTTAAATTATTTAATGAACGATTGGAAGGGTTTTAAAAATCAAATAATGAGAGAGTTAAAAGAAGCTCAACAAAAAGACCCGAAGGTTAAACTCAGATGGCATGATAGTGGTGACTTCTTTGTAGATAGTTATGTTGAACTTGCGTTTGACGTTGCTCGTTCAACACCAGACGTAACACACTATGCATATACAAAATCAGTAGGGATGATTAGGAAATTAGAATCATCCAAACCTAAGAATTTCGTGTTTAATTTCTCAGAGGGTGGTTTACAAGATAAAAAAATAAGTAGTGACGATAAGAACAGTAAAGTAATACCTAAGGCATTATGGAAAGATTTGTTTAAAGATAAAGAAAATTTCAAAAACGAAGCAAAATTACAGGAGCTTAAGCCACGACTTGCTGAAGTATATGGTAAGAATGGATTAACTACTGAAAATATATTAACGTATAAAGAGTTAATGAATACTCCAGAATCAGAAGAACCTAAGTGGCACGTAATAGTAACACCAAAAGACGGGGATGACTCAGCTTCAAGAACAGATGTTATATCAACGTTACTATTAATTCACTGATTTTTTACGGTTTGACCGTTAAGTCTTGAACGGTCAACATATTTATTCATCCTTTGGTTGTGGGTTCTGAAATAATATTTTCATTAATTATCTCCTCAACTTTTAACGGTGTGTAGCAGAAATCCACTAAATCTTTAGTTTAGTGGATTTCTGCTACACACCGTTAAATCACCCGTAAAGTAGTTGATCACCATCTTCTTCTAAAATCATTGCTTGGGCATAACGATATATGTTTTCATCAATAACAAAAGGTCCACCTACAAGCTCCCAACCTTTTTCTATATTTTTATTCACTGTTCCAGAAAGAGATTCTAAGTCAGTGTTTTTTACAATCTTATATCTTTTAGTCAGCATGTCCTTCTCCAAAAACAATCTTATCAAGATATTCAAAGTACCACTCACGAGCTTTCTTTGAAATTACCCCGTTGACATCTTTAGCAGAAAGATCGTTAGATGCTAAAGTATCAATCTCCTCAGTAACGATATCATTGACAATCCATTTGAGGAAAGTACCAGTTTGTTTAACAGTAGGTTCAATTCCTGGTCCAGTAAACACCTGTTCAATAGCCTGATTAAGGCGGTTTTCAGTTAATGAATACTCAACAAACTCATTGACATTGGATACTTTCTCTGGGTCAAGCGAAGTTTTTTTGTTTTTTGTTTTCACATTCTTATGAGAATCGTCTTTAACTTTGAATGCATAGCGACATCCATCATGACTGGAAGACCAAACTACCCCTTCACCAATACCATCTACACCAAAAGCCTTAGCAAATGGGCATTGTTTACCTACAGCAGTAGTAATCTCATCTAATTTGTTCAATACAGTATCTGGGATATTTAGATTTACATCAACAGTCCAGTGTTGGTAATCAAGAATGTTATAGACACCAAGGTCATGATTACTAATTCCTTCAATTGACAACCAGCGATCATTAGTGTAGTTACCGTCATCGTTACGTTCCTCACCAACAACACGTATATCGAAAATGACAAAACGCTTATCAAGTTCAGTAAGAGCAACCCCTTGCTGAATATTTCCTCCACAACGCTCACCAAAGATCACTACGATTTCATTATCTGCAATATTGTTCTTCTCACGAAGCTCCTTGAAAGTTTTCTTAATCCAATCAATATGTGTTTTTGTTGACATAGAAGCAGCAAATCCAAGATTATCGCTAATAGGAGTAATAATACTAGTACGAGACTGAAACCAAACTTCATCACCAAGATTACCAATGCCAGCGTTAGTACCGTGAAGTTTCACCGTACCTGTAAATTTTACATGTGGGAGTAGCTTTTCAGAATCAAAAATTGGCTCGTTGTTTTCATCTAACCCGATGAAACTCTCCTTGCGACAAAGCCCCCTTATGACATCTCGATATTGACCAATCTTTGGATAACCAATAAAAATACTCATATTAATCTCTCTTTCTAATATAGTTAATATTATATCTTATTATTACTCTAGGTCAAGTGGGAAGTTCACCAGTGTCAGCAAAGTGTTGGAGGATAGGTAAAAGTTCTTTGACTTGATCTTGAGTAAGGTGCATTCTAGTATTAATTAACACTTCCTTGGGGATCGGATAGTCAACCCAACCACATGTTTCGTTTGTCTCTACACCTACAGAACCAGCTTGGCATGCCAAAACTTTAGGCTGGGGGTCATCCACACCAAACCAAATTGCATCTTTAGTAGCAAGACTAGACTTTTGAATGGAACATGGTAAACCATAATGATCCTTAAAATCAGCGTGAGAAAATCCTCGTTGGGTGGTTGAATTTTTAATTTCCATTGTTGTCTCCTAAACAAAAACAGTTTTGATAGTGGACCACACCACCACCATTACCAGCTTTAAAAAATATATAATCATGTCCATCAACTAGCACTGTCTCGTACTTAATAGAATTTCCATCAATACCTTTTCCAGTTGTTTCTCCTCCACAACTAGAAAGAGTAGCAAGGATTAAAGATAATACCAAAAGTATTAAAAAACATTTTACAATATTCCATCTGGTTTTGTCAGTTCGGGTATACTGTTTACGGAGTTTTTCTTTGCCCTCCTCAGTGATTTCTAGTTCAATCATTAGGTTCCGAGTAATTCTTTCTAAATCTGGCATGTTATTTCTTCTTTCTTT
>Ga0136561_1000742_pt1 | contig 10196 bp, 5 predicted proteins | sample AntRauMeHopE1498_FD_104641 | JGI IMG/M metagenome (GOLD analysis project Ga0136561, IMG submission 104641) | Saline lake microbial communities from Rauer Islands, Antarctica - Metagenome Hop E1 #498 | ecosystem: Environmental > Aquatic > Non-marine Saline and Alkaline > Saline | place... | reverse complement strand
TGCGGTTTACTGACGCTGATGGTCAGACTGTGGTCAACCACTGGATCGAACGGTTTGTCTCTGGGTCAACCGCGGTCGTCTGGATCCAAGCGCCAACCCTGACGGCCGACAGTGTGTCTGAGTTCTATATGTACTTTGGTAACGTAGCGGCAGTGAGCACGAGCGACGGTCAGCCGGTGTTTGATATCTTTGAGGATTTTGAGGATGACGACATTGTCGAGTACGCGGGTGGCACCGGGGACATCGCTCTGTTTGAAACTGACGGAACGCTGGTATACGGCGGTGGGTTTGGTCTCAATGCGGCCAATGTCACTGGCCGTACCATCGATGGTATCGTTCGCAGCGACCTCACGGTCTCTCAGGGACAGACCATCCGCTATATGAAATACATTGATCCAGTTGGTGGTAATACTGACGAAGCTTGTACGATTTTTGCCTCTAATGGAACAGTGGCGTCAAATCAGAACTACGCTATCTGTACGAGTTTGTTTGGGACAGATCGGATTGCAATCGTAGAGAACGTCGCCAACGCTGAGTCTTCTGGGGTAATTCGAGCCTCTTCAACGGCCAATTTCACGGCGATTGGTGCTGGGTGGTACGAGTTCTATATCGATTGGGAGACTGATAATACTATTGATGTGGCGGTGTATTACGAATCCACCGGGGCTTTGGTGGCGACATCAACCGTGACAGACAGTTCGTACACCTCGGGTGGTATTGGGTTTGGGTTCTGGTTCCAAAACGGCGCCTGGGATAGTTACGTCGCCTACCCGCGGACGGAAACCATACCAACAGTATTTTTGGGTAATAAACAATCAGACGGTGGTGCCACCTGGGCAAACACTCAAAATACTCCAACCGGTGGCTTTGCATTTGGCCAAACCGCTCGTTTACGGGTAGCGATTGAGAACTCTGGTTTGCCAATTGAAAACCAACGATTCCAACTAGAATTCGCTCCAAAACTAGCTGCTCCAACCTGTGAAGCGGTTGCTGCAACTGATTATGTGGAAGTGCCAAACGTATCGAGCTGTGGTAGTAGTGCAATTTGCATGGCTACTTCGCCAAACGTTAGCGATGGTGCTGTGACTACCGATCACCTGGTTACAGCCGCCGGTGACTTTGTGGCTGGGGAAGTTGTTACCAGTCCAAGTAATCAAACTGCGCTCTTTGACCTCGGTCAGAATCTATACACTGAACTTGAATATGCAGTTCAACTCACCGTCAATGCGGATAACGACGCGTACTGTTTCCGGGTGACTAATGACGGTGATGAGCTTGATTCGTATAGTAATCTGCCAGAGCTCACGCTCGCGTTTGACCCAACCATGAGTACCGTGAACCTTAATGACGGCTTAGATATTGACCTTACTTCAGGAACTACTACCTTAGTGGTGGCTTCAACCACAGTGACAGACCTCAACGGTGTAGCTGATCTTGTAACGGCAACTACAACGTTCTACAAAACGTCGGTTGGTGCTGCTTGTACGCCCGACAACAACAATTGTTATGTTGCTACGAGTTCAGCGTGTTCTTTCCAAAACTGTACCGCTACCTCCTGTACTTTGAGTTGTGAGGCTAATTTCCAGTTTCATACTGATGCAACTGATCAAGACGGAGCTGAAGAGTGGTTTGCCTTCATGGAAGTAGCTGACACCTCAGGTGCCTCTGCCTTTGATACCTCGTTTGGAGCTGAAGTACTGACCTTGCGAGCGCTTGATGTGCAAAATGCCATTGGGTACGGAACGGTAGATATTAACGAAAACACTGGCAGCTTTAACCCAAATGTGCAACTTCTCAACATTGGAAATGAGTCCATTGACGTACAGATTGCTGGGTCAGACATGACCGACGGCATTACTTCGATTATTCCAGCTGCCCAGCAACGGTTCGCAACTTCAACGTTCAATTACGCTGCCTGTGTCGCGTGTAGTTCACTTTCTCCAGTGGGAGAGAACATCGAAGTTGATCTCTCTAAGCCGGTTGTTACGAGTCCACCGGTCACAGATGACATTTTCTGGGGAATTGAAGTACCGTTTGGTACTGCTAGTAACCCACATACCGGTATTAACACCTTTACTGCTATTTCTGACTAATCCGAATATGCCTTCAGAAACTAAAAAACAGCGTGCTACACTTACCAGTATGAAATCGGTATTTTACCAAGGGCTCAGTATGGTGTTCGGGGTACTATTGGTGTTACCAATCAACTTGCACGCTCAATCAGATGACAAAGAAGCACCAGAAATCGACAATGTTACCATTGAAGAGGTAAGTGAAACGAGTGTAACCGTAACCTGGGAGACAGACGAAGACGCTGATTCTACCATCAACTACGGATTGCAACCGGACTACGGAATTGTACGTATTCCGGTAGCTGAACGGACCAGTCACTCAATTACACTTAATAATCTTGAACCAGGTCGGGTGTATTTTTTCCGCGTGGTTTCGGCAGACGATAACGGTAACCAAGGAATCTCCGCTGACTACCGCGTGCAAACATCTGGTGCTGCACAAGCTGGTGACGGGCAGGGAACCGGCGACGGCCAGTCTCAGTCTCAAGGGCAGGGAGAAGGTGAGGGGAACGTCCAGGTTGATTCAGAGACCGTTCAAGAAATTGTCGAAGAGATAAATCAAATAACCAATCCGCAGCAGCTACAGGAAATTCTGAATGAAACAGTTAAAGCGATTGAAGGAATTACCGAAGACCTAACTATTGTCGGGCCACCAACGGTAGAGCCAGAAACAAACACAGCGCTCATTAGTTGGATTACAGACCGGGAAGCTACTTCTGAGGTGCTTTTCTCACCAACAAATAGTTTTGACGGGACAAATTATGCTTTTTCCCAACAATCAACTACAGGTGACACTACTGATCACTCAATTCAACTGATTGGACTCAATCCATTTACCGAGTATAGCTTCAAGGTTCTATCGACTGATACCTTTGGAATTACTGGTGAAAGTCGTAATTATACGTTCCAGACCAAGGCCACTGCTCCTGATATTAGAAACCTGCGTGTGGTAAAGGTAGAAGAAAATGCCGCGACCCTGGCGTGGGATACTAGTGTTCCGGCCAAAGCCCTTGTAGAGTTTCAAGATCAAACTACTGGTGCTCAAAACTCGGTTGGTCGACCGACCCTCTCAACTACCCACCAAATGCGCCTGGCAGACCTCACTCTCGGTACCCGCTATGTAGCCTTTGTAACCGCTGAAAACTCTGGTGGTGACCGAATCAGGAGTCAACCAATCCAATTCATTACCGTTCGTGATATCGCTCCACCAATTATCACCAACGTCACCAACGAATCAACCCTCTTTCCGGGTAGTGAATCACGTATTCAAACCATTATCGAATGGGATACTGATGAGGCAGCTGCGTGTTTGACGACCTATCAAGAAGGGGTGGCCGGTGGTACGGAACCATTTACTATTGAGAAAGACACTGTCGATTTCAGCACCAAGCACGTTGAAGTGGTGGTGGACTTTGCGCCGGCAACTGTGTATCAGTTCTATCTAACATGTAGAGACGAAGCGGGAAATAGCATTCAATCTGAGAACTTCGTACTCTTCACCCCAATTCAAGAGAAAAACATCATTGACTTGATTATCGAAAACTTTGAATCTACCTTTGGCTGGGTGCAAAATATTGTCGGGTAGTAATTGGGGATAGAAGACAGTCGTCTTGAGGCTAAGAATGCCATAATAGAAGGGCGGGGACACTGTAAGTAACGAGGTGTTGGCTCTGTGGTAAACCTTCCAGCAATTCGTCCTAGGAAAGGGACAAATTGAGAAGTAAATTCTGAATAATCGTTACACTCATTTCATCATTTAATGGCAAAACCGCTCATTGTTGCTCGGGATCTTTCAATTATTTACAACCAAGGTAAGTCAAACGAATTTAAGGCTTTGACGGGCGTAAATACCGATATTTTCGAAGGAGAGTACATTATTTTGTTTGGCCCTTCGGGGTGTGGCAAATCTACTTTAATGTACTCAATTCAAGGTTCGCTTCCACCGGGAGAAGGAACGTTATTAATTAAAGGTGACGACGTTTACGCGTATCCTCCCTCTGAGCGCGTATATTTTCAGCGCCACGTAATGGGTATTATCTTTCAGTCTTTTAACCTGATTGGTACACTTTCAGTGCTTGACAACGTAGCTCTGCCGATGATTTTTTGTAACGCAGATAGAACCACCAGAGAGAGACGAGCACAGTCTCTACTCGACCGCTTTGGAGTGGGGCACGTGTCACACAAAATCCCAGCCATGCTCTCGGGAGGACAGCAACAGCGCGTGTCGGTAGCGCGGTCGATGGTGAACGACCCAAAGATTTTGTTAGCTGATGAACCGACCGGTAACCTTGATTCCATCTCTACCCAACAAGTAATGGATAAGATTGACGAAATTAATACGTTTGATAGACGAACGATTATCATGGTGTCTCACAACGCAGCGCACTTAAGTTACGCGCACCGGGTGTATTACCTTAAAGACGGGCGAATTGTGCGTGAAGTCGTAAATCCACAAAGAAAACAGATTAAACCGGTGCGCGAAGGTGAGACGATTGTGACTGAACTTGAGCAATTAGCGCGCTTATTTCCATATGATTCGGTTGATACACTACGCGTAAAGAGTTTGGTCAATTACCTTACGCAAGAGTACTCATTTGATCAACTAAACCGACTAGAGCACGCCAGTTCTCTGTTTATTCAAGGCAAGATTGACCGAGATTCACTCATCAGAAGCATGATTCTTTCCTACGAAAAAGGGGGAGCAGAGATTGAGGAAAAAGAAGCGCGGAGGATGGCCTCTATCGCTGACCGTATGATGAATCGAGCTGATGACATCAGACGCTTTCGAGCCCGAAAAGATAACGACGATGTGTTCTTCAGTCAAGATAAATTAGCTGAGCGTATGAAAGATCACCTCATTAAGCAGTACCGCATCAAACTCTCAAAAGAGCAGGACAGCAACATGACTGAAATTATCGCCGATCGAGTGACCGGAGTAATTACCGCTGATGATTTGAATCAAAGATTAATGAATGGTATCCGTTCTGGTGGCCTGGCACTGTCAGAGCATGAGTCTGATGATATGACTCGTTATTTTGAAAAGATTGTCGCCCAAGGAATTGACGTAAGTTATAAAGCCTAGGTATGAGAGTTCAAGATCTAGCTCAACTGTCTACCCGAATGTTTAAAACCAATCCGCTCCGTACCTGGCTGACTATTTTAGGTATGGGTGTTGGTACGGGAGCTGTGGTGGTCTTGGTAGGTTTGGGATTTGGTTTACAGAAAATTATTCTGGAACAGATTGTGTTTGGAGAAACGCTACTTTCTTTGGGTGTATCCTCTACTGGCTCGCAAGGCTTACAGTTGACCCCGGAAACAGTCACTTCCTTTGAAAATAACCCAGCGGTATTAGACGCCGCTCCACTGGCGCGTTTCCCGGCCCTGGTGACCTATAAAGGCTTAACTGGTAACGTCTTTGTACAAGGAGTTGAACCGCCGTACCTACGCTACGCTGGAGTGACCGCCAGTGCTGGTGAAGTATTTGAAGAGGAAGATATAGCTGATACGAGTTCAATCATGCTTTCGCCAGCCACCCTTAAGCTGTTTGGAATTGCAGATGAAGAGGTGGAAGCGTTTATTGGGGAGCGCGTCTCGCTCCGGCTTTTAGTGCCAGCCGAAGATGGCTCAGATGACGTAAACGAAATTATTATCGATAAAGAGTACACTGTGCGCGGTATTACGAAAGAAGAAGGGGTTCTAAATGCCATGATGATGCTCCCTGAACTGCGTAATTACGTTGGGATTGAAGAATACGAACGGATTCAAGTGCGGGTTGATACCAACGAAAACCTCCCGATTGTGGAAGCCGAATTGATTGAACTAGGGTATCGAGTCACCGCTCTATCAAAAACAGTCGAACAAGCGTCAAAGATTTTCCAAGGTATTCAAGCGGTTTTGGCAACGTTTGGTGGAATTGCACTTTTAGTGTCTGCTATTGGGATGTTTAACACTATGACTGTTACGCTGCTCGAGCGAACCAAAGAGATTGGCATTATGCGCACTATCGGCGCTTCACCAAATGACGTAAAGTATCTCTTCGTTTCTGAATCAGTGGTGGTGGGGTTCATGGGTGGAATTAGTGGGATAGTCATGGGTGTGTCGCTCGGCTTAGCGATAAACTTATTTCTCAATATTTTAGCCAGCCAGTTTGGCGGACAAGCAGTAGGGTTATTCGCATTTCCGCTTGATTTCCTTACTTTTATTGCACTTTTCTCAGCTGGAGTGGGGTATCTAACCGGTATTTTTCCAGCCAGACGAGCCTCAACGCTCAACCCACTGGATGCGATTCGTTACGAGTAGATTCGGGTTTAGGGTGTGCATAGTCTGTGTATAACTTTCCTTGTTAGAGGAAAAGAACAGTTACAATTAAGCAAAAGTTAGTTAGTTATTTTATTTATATGTCGTACCACAACGAAGAGTTCCCGCAGTACGTTAAGACCGCCGGAAAAATCACAGTCATCACCGCATTTATTGGAATGTTCGTATTTATTGCCGCCTTTATGGTGGATGTAGGGAAGCAAGAGTTGCAAAAAGTATCAGCTCAATCTGCAACCACTACGTTGACTGTTTTGAACACTCCGCCGGAATTTACGGTCTTTCCATACGAAGCAATCGAGTCTTCAGTAACTAACCCAACTAACTCCTCTAACCAGATTCGGTGGGAAGCGGTCGGAACTGACAGTAACGGCGCACCGTACTTTCTCTTGGTGTGTAGTACCAATGCTACTCCAACAGCTAATAACGCATCCAACTCAGCAAGTCTTGGAACTGCCCCACCTGAGTGTGGCACTGGAGCAGTGCAGTGGGGCGTTTCTACCTCAACTGTCAGTGGTAATCTAGCGTTTGCAGCAACAACTACGACAGAAGTAGCACCGTTTGCCGAATCTAACGATTGGTTCGCCTGGGTGTGTGATGATGATCCAAACAGCCCACGTTGTAATGTGTCACCAAGCCAAGGTGTAGTTGCAACTGGCTCGTCACCATTTATAGTCAATTTTCGTCCAGTCCTGGCCAGCGCTAGTGAGGATGGACCAGTTGATCCAGGAGCAATAATTAACTTTACTTCAGCTTCAAGTGACCCGGACAGTGAAGGAGGGCAAGATAACATCTTCATAACTATCTGTAGTACAAGTGGAACTTACGATACAGTAACTGATACATGTTCTGATTCAATTGCATCAAGTACAGTTGGAGTGGAAGATAATGCTTCATCCTCACGTACAATTGGAATCCCGACACGTGATCAATCCTATGGTGCGTTTGCCTATCTCTACGACGAACATGGACACGAAGCAACTGCTAACCCCATAGACGTATCGTTTGTTGTTAACAATGTAGCGCCGTTTGTGCTTAGTGGTGATATTGAAATATACGGTGAGCTTGGAGTTGGTAGTGACTTACGAGTCTCAGTACCAGGAGGTGAAACACCGAGCAGTACTCTTAATTTCAAGATTCAAGATAATAACAGTTGTCAAAATGCTTCATCTGGTGACGAGATTGTCGGCTTTCAGTTTTCAGTCTTCCGATCTGGTGTAGGAGTTGGAACCTGTGACACTACCAGTGCAAACTATAACCCCAATAACTGTTACCCAAGTGGTGTCGGTACCTCAACCTGGGCCTACAATTGTACTGCTACTACTACCTGTTCTGGAGCGACTCAAACTGACATCGATTACACTTGTACCTTCCCCCTCTGGTTTGTAGCAGATCCAACTGACAACGCAGCAGAAATTCCAGCTTCTCTTGAAGCCCAAAACTGGACAGCTGCTGTATCGGGAACAGACGATGATGGTCTCACTGGGGCACTTGCTACCACCTCAAACCCACGGGAACTAATTAGCTTTTCAGCTATTGATATCCTATCGGCTGACATTGCGTACGAGCCAGTCGCACCAAATGAAAACACTGGAACTATCAACGCTACCTCGACAGCTGAGAATGTTGGAAATACTGGTCTTGACCAAGAGGTTCGAGGGGATGATATGTGTGGTTCGTTCACACCTTCCTTACCCTGCCCTGCTTCAGCCAGCTCAACAATTCCAGCTGATCAACAACAATTCAGCATTGCACCATTTACCTACGGAGCAGGAAATAATATTTCCTCGACTACGGACGCCGAAGCGGAATTGAACATCAATAAAACAACCTCGACTTCAACGTTTCAAACTGGAGTAACCTACTGGGGTATCGCCGTACCAGCTTCGATTACTCTCGCCGGTAGCTACACGGGCCTTAACACCTTTACAGCTGTAACAGCCGAAGCGAACGACTGGGGAATCTAGAATACCTAAACATTACACCATAGTTTCAGCCACTGTTATCCGACAGTGGCTGTTGCTTTTTGCTCCATTTTTTTCGATAATAGAGGAACTTGTGCATGAGCAGCTTTTCTCGTAAATTTTTTATATTCTTTTTACTCTTCCCAGTCCTCTTTATGAGTACGGGGATAACTGAAGTGTTTGCTGGTTTTGGTATTACGCCACCGTACGTACGCAATACCAGTTTGACCCGAAACTCTACCTACGAGCAACAGATTCTCTTGGTACGGAGTAATGCCAACTCAGACCAGAAAGCTGAGATCTCTATCGATGCACCAGAGATTCAAGACTGGCTACAGATTGTAGAGGGAGATGAAATCAAAATGCCACGTGGTGTCCAGAAGGTGCCAATGACAGTGCGGGTTGTTGTACCGAGCAACGCAGAATTTAAAGACTATGAAGGAGCGATTCGAATTAGAACATTGCCTGACGGCGATGCCTTGTCAGCTGGTGCGGTGAATATTTCGCTCGGTGCATTGGTCGATATTGATTTGTCGGTTATTGACCGTGAGATCCGTGACTTTAGAGTGCGAAAGATTTCGGTTCAGGAATTAAACGAAGGTTCAAATGTTGCGTGGTTGTATTTTCCCGGCAAGATTAGATTCGACATGATGCTGGAAAATACCGGAAACGTAGATGTTTCACCTTCAACAGTTGAATTTAGAATCTTTGACCGAACTGGTAAGGTGTTACTTGAAGAAACATCCAACATTGGCAAGATTCCTACCGTTCTACCCTATGGTACCCAAACCATAACCGCTGAACTGCCAACTCGCTTGGAGGCTGGGGGGTATATTGCCCGTTACAAAATTTTAAACGGTGACGAGGTCAAACAAGAGGGTGACTTAACCCTAAACATTCTTCCGGCCGGCAGCGTACAGTTAGCTGGGTTTGGGTTTAGCGGTTTGTCTGCGCCACATAAAATATCAATTCTTTTACCAGTCTTTGCTGTTCTAATTGCAGGAATCTATATCTGGCACGCTCGACGACGCCCTCGTGTTAAATCCAAGTAATTATGTTCAGTAAGATTGCTAAGATTTTACTGCTGATTGCGCTGACAGTTCCAGGGTTTAGCTTTGCCCAAGGAAACAGTAGCAGCGCAACTACCACGCTTACGTTAAGTATTTGTGGAAACTTAATTGTCGACCCGGGCGAAGACTGTGATGTGATTGGAGAGACCGGTGTGTATAGTCAAACTATTATCGCCAGACAATGTACACCTCAGTGTCTTTTTGGGCCCTATTGTGGAGACGGGATTCTGCAAACTGCTTTTTCAGAGGAGTGCGACGACGGTAATAATGACGACGGCGACTTTTGTTCAGCACTGTGTCAGATTGAGCCAGCTGGATCAGGTGGTGGCGGTTCATCTGGCGGCGGTGGTGGTGGTGGGGGAGGAAGTCCGCGTGATCAAGGGGATACCCTCGTTAGTATTGTGGGTCGGGCGTACCCGTCGCGAACAATTAGTTTCTTACTCGACACTGAACCAGTTGGTTCGGTGCGATCAGATTCACAAGGTCGGTTTGAATTTTTAACTGAAGCTTCGCCTGGGACAGCCACGCTGGGGATATGGTCTACAGACTCCGAAAGTACCCGCTCAATCACTTTAAATAACACTTTTGATGTAACCCAAGGGGCTATCACAAATCTCAACGGTATCATCCTTCCACCGACCATTCGCATCGGGAATGCAAATATAAACCCAGGCTCTGAGATTACTCTTTCGGGACAGTCTGTACCGAGTAGTCGCGTGTTAGTGCAATTCAATGACGAAGAAATTATTGAAGAAGTCACGAGTGGAGTGAATGGT
>Ga0136561_1000740_pt1 | contig 10240 bp, 6 predicted proteins | sample AntRauMeHopE1498_FD_104641 | JGI IMG/M metagenome (GOLD analysis project Ga0136561, IMG submission 104641) | Saline lake microbial communities from Rauer Islands, Antarctica - Metagenome Hop E1 #498 | ecosystem: Environmental > Aquatic > Non-marine Saline and Alkaline > Saline | place... | reverse complement strand
TCAGCTTGTCTGTGGCTGTGCCAGCTTCCGCTTGGGCTTTTGTGGCTAAGTTATCAACACTGCCTCCCGCAAACTCAATCGCGTTGCCATTCACATCCAAATCGCCGCCGAGTTGGGGGGTTGTGTCGTCAAGAACATTAGAGATACCGGGCGCAATAGATATCCAGCTTGTGCCATTATAAAACCGCATCAGGCTCGATGTCGTGTTCAAATAAATCGCGCCAGCAACAAGAGCATCACCATCATTATCAAGCGCGGGGTCAGAAGCCTTTGCACCCAAAAACACATCATCAAAATTATCAAGCGTGGTCTGCGCGTTAGTCGCGCTCGTGGCTGCGTTAGTCGCGCTCGTGGCTGCGTTAGTCGCGCTTGTGGCCGCGTTAGTCTCGCTTGTGGCTGCGTTAGTCTCGCTCGTGGCTGCGTTAGTCGCGCTCGTGGCTGCGTTAGTCGCGCTCGTGGCTGCGTTAGTCGCGCTCGTGGCTGCGTTAGTCTCGCTTGTGGCCGCGTTAGTCTCGCTTGTGGCCGCGTTAGTCTCGCTTGTGGCCGCGTTAGTCTCGCTCGTGGCTGCGTTTGTAGCAGAAGTCTCCGCGTTAGTCTCGCTTGTGGCCGCGTTAGTCTCGCTTGTGGCCGCGTTAGTCTCGCTTGTGGCCGCATCTGTCGCAGATTGTGCCGCCTCTGTCGCAGATTGTGCCGCCTCTGTTCCCACTGTGTCGGGGTCAAGGGTTGTGTTTACAAAGCCATCGCCAGCAGGATTCCATTTTAACCCCCGCCCCGGTATTCTTGTTGGCAAGGTTAATGATGTAAGTGTATCTTCTACGTCAAGCTGAATTGATCTTTTTAAATCTCTGTCTTGCTCTTGAAGAATAGTTGTTATTCTGTCCAAATCCCGCTCTAATGGCGCGGCATCTAATCGCCCATCAACTTGATATTGTGAACCACGCGAAATCGTGCTGTCACGGTATAGCGTCACCTTATCGCCAGACGTTGCGCCTGTTGTGAGCGTCACAGTGCCGCCAGCCGCCGCCCCGACACCTGAAACCGTGTAGTCATCCCCTGCGCCAAGCGTTAAAATAGAGCCGGCTTTAACCACGACAATGTCGGCTTGGTCAAAGATGATAAAATCATAAACAAAGGCGGTCTGCGAGGCCGATGCTGTGTACTGTATTCGCGCATCATTGGCGGTTATATCGACTGTCGGCATCTATTCTGCTCCTGTAAATGAGGGAATTATCCCAGTTTTCTTGCCTTTTTCAGACACTCTTTCTTTAGTTTTGCTTTCGAGGATATTGTCAATGTTTGGATAGTTACTGCGAAGTTGTTTGAAGGCATTACGTTTTTTCTCATCCATTATAGCCTGTAAAGCCTTTTGATTATAGTCTAATCCTTGGCTGGTATCTAACTCCATGTTGTCTTTGTAAAGCTTGGATTGGCGGTATAAATCCATTTCTTTACGCAAGCCATCCCGAGACAACTCAATAAATTCAGTCCAAAGGCCGTGTTCCGCAAGGTTAAAATTCACGCTTGGATTTTTGTACCGTGACGGATTATCCATTATCGCGTTAAAATCAAAATATGTCGATTTTGGATAAAACCCTGTTTCTGCAAAAAGCACAGATTCCAAGGGCGCTTGAGCAATCTTTGTGTATCGAAAGAACATGCCTTTGGATGGCTCGTAAGGCTCTAAGTAATTGTTATATGCAGTTTGATCGACCAGCCAAGGCGCAAATTGCGACTGCGCCGCCTCACTAAATCCATGGGCGCGTCTTTGTGAATCCATCAAATTGTTTGATATTGTTCTTGATAGCGCCGAGCTTGGAAATAAATTGCCAGCCCTCATGCCCATAAACTCTGCCACTTTGCGTTTTCCGCGCTCCTGTGTGAGCGGGTCACTGGTCACAGCCATAGCGGATAGGTCTTTAAGCAACTCTGCAAGCTGGTCAGGTGTTGCCGCTAAGGGCGATTCTAAAAACACGTTCATAAGGTTTAGCATATTGGCTTGCAAAAGCTGGTCATAGGTTTGACGCTGCTCATCGCTAACATGGTTTATGACATTAACGATTTTGTTTTGATATTGCCCTGCGCCCTGTGCCAAAAGATAGTGCATTGGGCCAAGCGGATTGGTTGTATATGATTTATCATCAATCAACAAACTGCCAGGCGTTAAACCGAGTGATGTTCGCAGAAACCCTTTTGTTGCTCCATCAACTGGAACGGGCTGATAAAACCCTGCTTCTGCAAGCTGATATCCTACTTGAGCAAGTAGGTTTCCAGAAATCAGCATCGACATAACTTGCGCTTTTTCTTCGGCTGTTCCGTTGAAAAGTTTAAGCACTTTGGGATGCAATGGTATGCCAACTGCATCACCGATTGGAATCATTGGCAATCGTTTCATTGATTCATTTACGACATTAAAGGGTGTGCTAAAGAATGGTGTGATAACTTTACCTGCGCCATCGCCGGAATCCTGCAATATTTTCCGTGCGGATTCTGCCATTTTAGGAAGTTCCGCTTGAAAGACTGTGACTTCGGCATCTTTGACAGCATCAACAGCATTTTCATTAACCCAATTTTTTAATCGAGAGGCCAGAATAAGCGCATCTTCTTCCTTCATGCCAAGCTGCTTTAACTCTGCCATATCGAGAGCCGAGCCGCCTTTGTAAAACATTCTTTCCACGGCCTTATATGCTTGTTTTTCATCTATGCCGCTATTTGCCAGATCGAACATATCATCAACATAAAACCCGCGATAAAGCTTTTCGTTCAGCTTTCCGAGCGCGTAGGGTGCTTTATGAAGCGCGTCTTGCGCTCCAATCAAGCCAAACGACCAATGGCCTGTAAGAGCCTTTCCTACATACGGAAGCTTGTGTATTCCGTCTATGACCGTATTGCCTGTTTGTGAGGACATATCCTCCTTTGTAAGTGTTCCAAGGCGTTTGGTTGCCTCTTTTGAAAGAGGGGGCATATCAGCAAATTTTGATCGTATTGTTTTTTTAGTGCCATCTTCTGATTGGCGCAAAAGATTAAGAAACGCGCTTTTATAACCTTTTGAAGTTCCCGACACCAAGGCCATTGCCGCGCCAAATTCTTTGGTTCTATTACTTGATAGGCCAGCGCGAATAAAGGATTCAGAAACATCAAGCATCTGCATCCCTACTGACCCTGCCGAGTTCAAAACAAGCGTTGGCGTCCCCGTTAAAAGGTTGGCTTGTGTAAGCCTCCCAAGGGCTTCGGGTGTGTCTTTAATGGCTTGCATGATGACGGACGATCTCTTGACCCCATCAACAATGCTTCCTGCGCCATCTGCGCCTTTAAGGATAGCCGCTAAATATTCATCTTCGGATAAGCCAAGTTGCTTTTTCAATCCAAGAGATTTGGCGACTTCTTTGCCGTAGCTAACTGCCATCTGGTCATCTGAAAGCTCAAGACCCATTTTTTTTGATAGCGCATCAAAAGTCCTGCCCTGATCTTTGAAATCATCAAGCACTTTTCTTGTAAATTGGTTTACTTCCTGCGAGGTTCTAAGAGTTCGCCCTGCGCCGCCAACGTGTGCTAAGCGATTTTGCGTCATGGCTGTGAATGATTTAACGGATTCAATCCAAGCCTTTTCGTTCATAGTACCTTTTGTATAATCTCGATAAGACATAGCAAACTTTTGTGCTTCCTGATCGGCGACAATGTTGTGTGCTTGTGTTTTCAAAACATCTTTAAGGCTTTTGGTTTTGTCGTATTCAAGGGCATCGCCGCCAATTTGACGGACAAATCTTTCTAATTCTTCTTCTGCCGCAACGCCTTTTGATTTGGCCATGCTAACCACTTTAGCGTTAATCTGCGGCGCAAGGGCTTCAAGCTTGGCCTCAAAATTCGTGATGTGCTGTGATATGTTTTCAGGCTGAATAATCTCTGTGCTGTCAAAACCGATATCAATCGTGTCATTAATGTTTTGCCATGCGTTTTTATCAGGTGAAAAATCAACATCATCTTTTACCCTTACGATAGCATCAGCCGCGCCGCTTTTCATTTTTGAAACAAGACGCTCGCCTTTTAGATTATCTCTGCGAGATTCAATCAAAGATCGCGCTTGTTTTAAGGTGTTTGCATACTTATCACGAACGGCCCCTATTGTTTTTTCTGGAATGGCGTTGATAATTTTTTCGCCCGCCACAGCCGCTCCCTTAGCCGCTACAGCACTTGCCGCACCCATCATCCCATAATCAACCGTGTTCATCATCCTGCGTATTGTATGCCGCGCAAGCATGTCATCTGTTTCAGGACTCATCAAAAGGTCAAAATCTGTCTTTAAATTTGGGTCAATCGCTGTCAAAGCAGAGCCAGTGAGGAAATTGCTTATGCCGATATCTTCTTCGGGGTCTGCCAAAGCGCCAGAGCCAAGCGTAGCAACCGCGCCTTTTTGCACTGTGCCTAATCCTGTTTTTCCCATTGCTTTAAAAATGGTTGAAAATCTGGCAATTTCTTCGACTGCTAATTTTGTAAAATTGTAAACAGGCTCATCATCTTGATCGTCAAAATTAAGTCGTCCTGTAAGGTTTTTCACAAGGCGATCTTTTGATTCCCACATGCGCTTTTCAGATTCGGCATCATATTCATTTCCCATCGCCCAATCAACGCCACGGCCTATACCCATTGCGCCCATAAAGCCAATATCAGTTAATGAATCAACCGTTTCGCTTGCAAAATTACCAATGCCCGCGCCAAGGCCACGGGCTACATCATAAGGCGCGGAAACGATATGCCCTGTAAGCGTTGTTCTTTCTTGCTTCAAGCCCTCGCCGCCAAAAGCTTCCTCGATGCTATTGATTTCTAATTCAAGATCACTCGTCATACATGTCCCTAATCAAGCTTTCATGCCCTGTTAAATTGTACCGCCGCGCAATAGCGAGAAGTTCATCTTTTCCGAATGGTGGCGGCGATTCGTCTTGAATGCTTAATTCTGCGTTAAGATACTGGCGTGTTGTGCCTATCATAACATTTAATCTTTGGGGCGCATTGTTATTATTCCAAGGTGTCCCATCAAATATGGCGACCTTCTTTTGCGCCTCAAGCGGAAGAAGTGACATATCAGGGCTTTGAGAGTTAAGGTCTAATAGCCGCTTTGAAGTGCCAAGTGTTGGGGCAAAAATTCTCACTGTCGGGTTTTCAGCGTTTAGCATATTTAAAATGCGATGCTTGGTTGTATCATCACCTTCAAGCTGTTCAAACCGCGTTTCATTCGGCGATAGCCCTTGTTGTGCCAGCCTGTTTACTTCTTCTGCTAAAGCTTGCTGTAGATCGATCCCATCATCTGCCGCAACCCTTGATTCAATGCCGCGCTTAATGCTAGCAACACTTGCTTTTTGCTCTGTGATTGCGCGAATTTCATCAACACTTCCAGACGCTACAATCAAATCAACTTCATCGGGCGTTTTAAACGCCTTGGGGTAGAGCGGTTTTAAAGTTTGAATTTCAAAAATATCATACGTTGTCGAATTCAACGGCGATGACAAAGCCTCTTTCGCCTCTTGTTCAAGCTGTATCTTTGTTTGCGTAGAGATCGCGCCGCTTAAATGCGCCTTTTTAATAAGCGCTGGGGTTTCTGCTGACACATTGTTAATCATGTCACGCACCTGATTGACAACTTCAGGTGCATCCCGTTGCTGGCCAAACATATATTTGTTGAAGTTTGTTTCAAATTCAAACAGTCTCTCTGCCGGAGCGCCCATACTCACAAGAGCTTTTTTTGTATTATCTCTAATCTCTGCCATTTGACCATCATCAACGATGCCGTTTTGTCGTGCCAATTCAGTTTGATTATAAACATTATCTAAAAAATCGCTCATCTGTTGAGATTGAACGGCCTCGCCTTGCTGGCGTTCGCGCCGGTGAAACGCCTCTTTCACGCCATAGCTGTTGTAAACCTGTTGCATCTTCGTCACGGTGACGTTGATGCCCAAATCCTCAAGCTGTTGAATGGCTACATCCGGGCGCACTTGTGACATTGCAAGCCCTTTGTAAATCCCGGCTTCTGCAATATCTCTAGAAAATTCTTCGGCTTTTTTGGCTTTTAATTCAGGGCTTAAAGCAGACACACTCGAATTGATTAACCCCATAGCCTTTAAAAGTTGGCTTTGTTTTTCTTCGGGGTCATCCGCGTTATTGATCTTTGTCGCAATTTCTTCAAGCTTGATTTTCTCAAGTTCCTGCGCCTCATTCAAAGTTTTAGCTTTCAACTCTTGGTCAAGACTGAAAGCTTTTCTTCGCATGTCTGCGAGAGCGTACTTTGAAACGCTGTTTTTTAATTCGGGGGCTAGTTCAGACGATGCCCCGCGCATATATTCCGTTGCTTTTTTCTGAAAGCCAGCGGGGTCATATTGGCTTTCGCTGTAAAGCCTATTAAGCGTTTTGTCAATTTTATCTTCAACGCCGATAGCATACGTGTTTAACGCCGCCTCACGGTATATCCTATCCGCCGCCGTAATCGGGCTCGATAAATCGTTAGGGTTAAGCCCGCCGCTTCTAACGGCTTCCTCTGCCGCAAGCCGCTGGCTTCGCTCCATAAACTGATCGGCTTTTTGATTGGCAAAGTCACCAACCACATCAAAAAATTGCGACTGCTGTGCCACTGCCTCCCCAAAGGCGCGTGTTCCCGATTGATCTACTATGCCCATGCTTGGCTTGGCTGTCACTCTATCGGAGCGGAATGTAGGGATGCTACTCATTATGAAAACGCCTCTTCAAATAGGTCGCTTGTGCGAACGCGCTCTGCCGTTTTTACAACTGTGTCAAACGTCCGCGCATTTCGTCTTGATTTTGAAGCTAGCAACGACGCAGAACCGCCAAGGCGGGCTTGGTTTGCGTTTTGCCGCAACTGCTGCTGTTTGAATTTGCTGTCTGAATTTGAAATTTTATTTTCTTCTTCAAACTCCTGTTCACTAAAGCTGGCAATCGCAAGATCAGAACCGCTACCAATAGCAATCCCGCGCCCTGCTGTCATTGCCATCTGTTGCCCTAAAATCTGATTTAATCTTTGTCTGCGCTGTGATTCTTCTTGAATCGCCCGCGTTTTTTCAAACTCTGCGCTTTGCTCAAGCTGTAACGCTTGCATCTGTGCCGCGTTTGCTTGCATTTGCGACCCTGCTTGATCTGCGTTATTTGCAAACATAGAACTTATACCGCTAAACAGCGATAAGCCTTCAAATGCAGTATCCATAGCTGACATGAAGCTAAAACCGCCCGCAGCCGTTGCAGCCGCCCCGCCCGCCGCAGCCGCCCCGCCTGAACCCGCCATCATCCCTAATATCATTGGCTCCATGCCCGTCATACGCTGACCTCCAAAGTCATACTTAACAAATCTAAATCAACGGGGTTTGGTTGTGTAATCTCAAAATAAGGTTGCCTATCAAAGCCGCGCAAAGGAACAGGCTTCCACCCCGTAAACTTCTCTGGTACTTGGTTTAATGTAACATCGCCAAAACGCGAAAGCGATACTTTAATTTCTTCACCGCGCTTTGTCGTTACAGTAAAATTATTTGAGTTTAAAAGATTAAAGTTCGCCCGAACAAGCCTCACGCGCTCACCAAGAATACCTGCTCTTGGGTCCGTTGGGGGCAAGCTGCGAATTAACGGTGTCCAAGGTAAGCCAACCTCGATTGAACCTTGCAGGCTTTCCGTTGTGATTGCACCGCTACTCACTGCGTTTTGAAGTAACGGGTAGCCATCTTGTGACCGTATTGATACTGCCGCGCCCTCTAGGTGTCCAAGGCCACTCCACGAGGCTGTATCGGTGTCATTGCTCAATAGCTTTCCTGCATCCGTGTAATACGCATAATCAAACTTTTCAATATATCGCACCACACTTGAATCAATCGTGCGTTTCACAATGACATAAACGCTATTGCCGACGACAACTAAATCTTCATATGCGCCCGCTGTTTCCCACAAAGACCAAGCGATAAAACTTTGCGATCTTTTACGATTTAAGACAGCGATTGTCCCGTCTGAATTACAATAATAAGAATATTCTCCCGATAATCTTGTTTGCGCTTTTTGCAGGGCAATGCGCGTGGGATTTTTAATGAGGTGTTCTGATACAGCAGATATATCATCGCTGACATACGATTGCTCAATATCTAAAAATAAATACTCGCGCACAATCTGCCCTGATTGCTCAACAAAAATTGTCGCACCGTCCGAAGATATAGGCCTGATACGGCTTATGCCATGTCGTGTTGCGCGTTCTAATTTAAAATTGCCCGGCGTTAGTGTCTGTGTTGAGATAATCGGCGAGAAATATTCCGCCGCCTGTGAAAATATCTGTAATGTTCTGCCGCCAAAAACAGATTCAATCGCGTTCACTTCGTCATCATCAATCGTGACTTCAATGGCATGATCATCATCACTACCACGTTCAAAGTTAAAGAATCCTGCAAGTTTAGAGCCCCAGATTGTAGAGGGGCGGCTTCTTGAACCTCCAAACCATAATCTTTGCTGAAAGAAGGTCGCGCTTCTAGGCCATCCCCGCGTTGCACTCCATACCGCTTCCACGCCACTGCCAAAATCAAACGTAGGGATATTAAGTATATATAACACCTCTGCCGCCCATGACGTGCTGGATGATCGTACAATTTTAAGTGGCTCTAGGTCAGGGTGAATCAAAATCACCGTGTCCAGTGATTGAACATAGTCCATGCTATTGATAATATCAGCAGTAAGCGTTGATAAATTTGTTGTTACCGTTGCTTGCAGAACATCATCTTCATAAACTTTTAATTCGCCGGGCGTAAAGGCCAGCAGATAAGTTTGGTCAATATTAAATTGAAAAGAAACCAAGCGCCCCTGTTGGCTTGTCGTTGTGGTCGCAACGTATTTTGAACCGGGTCTGCGCTTGATTCCACCAAGGGGAGCAACATAAACATTTCGCAATCGCGCCGCGCCGTTCAAGTAAATGTCCCGATCAACCCGCCCCAACAAAGCAGGGCTGATCTCGCCAGCCGCAAAACTTGTTTGATTGAGTAGTGTCTTAGCCATTTATCCTCGTGAATTTAAAGCGGTAAAAGCAATGTCCGGTATTCTTTGTGTTGGTTGCTGTTGCGCGTCAAGCTGTCTGGCGCGGGCTGTTTCTTTATCTGCGGCACGATCAAAAACATTCATTTTACCCCCGTCCTCTTGCAAGGACATGGCAAACAGCCGTGCCAGGTGAAAGTTTAATGCGCGGATGAAATAGCTTGGCATGTCGGCTTCGCTAACATTGCGCTGGTAAATAACTCTTGCGGGCTTTACGTTTGTGTAAATCTGTCGTCCGTATAATTCGTATTCTTGCGCATTTTCTAACTGGATGATACGCAAGCAATCGCTTGGTAGTTGATACTGATAATTCCATGAAAAATCAGGCGGGGACGATAATGCGCCGCCAAGATCAACTTGTCTTAATGAAAACCGCCAAGGGTAATACTGCAAAAGAGTTTTTTTAGTGTCCTGATAAACGCTATTTGCAAGTTTGGCTTCCACTGTATTATCTGAAAAAGATGTGATATCGTCCGCGCCGACCATAATTAAAGACGTGTTGCATATTGAAATATCTGTTGTCATTGCTTGTCTTTCTGGCATCAAGAGGCTGTACGAACATAAAAGCAGAAGCGAGAAGCCCGCTTCTGCTTAATTTTACTTTAAGACAATGCCGACAATGCGCCAACAGTTACAGTAGCCGCGCCAGTCACCGAAGTTACCTGCGCTAAGCCTGTGCCGTTGCTGCCGCCGAGCATGATGAGATCATAACGCTTTAGCTTTTTTGTCGCACTGTTGAAGTAGCCAGAAGCCGCCATCGTCGCCACTGTTACTGCTTCCTGATACAACCAAGTGTCAACCAAAGTTGAATTGGCGTGGTCAGATACTTTGTGCAAGTTTGCTTGTGAATAAGCCATAATATTAGTTCCTTTCTGTTACGCTTGACGCGCTGTGATTTTAACAATACCAGTACCGTCAATGGCAACCGCGCCACAAGAGAACATAACAGTTGACAAGAATGCCAATTTTTCTGGAACGTAATTTGTTTCGCTTTTCATTTCCATGTTAAGGCCAAGGCCAACGGAATCGCGGTGGAAGCCAAACAGTGTCACATCGTTTGAGCCATCTTTTGGAAGCCCTGTGAGTGAACCATCGTTTTCCGTGCGATCATTGATTGTCACAATGTTAAAGCCGAGGTAAGGCTTGATATTGCCTTTAGCTGTAACATCAAATCTTTGCTGAC
>Ga0136561_1000730_pt1 | contig 10302 bp, 8 predicted proteins | sample AntRauMeHopE1498_FD_104641 | JGI IMG/M metagenome (GOLD analysis project Ga0136561, IMG submission 104641) | Saline lake microbial communities from Rauer Islands, Antarctica - Metagenome Hop E1 #498 | ecosystem: Environmental > Aquatic > Non-marine Saline and Alkaline > Saline | place... | reverse complement strand
GTAGCCTTTCGTGTTTCGATGCTCCCGGTCTTCTATGGTGAGAAGGTAGTGATGCGTCTCTTGCGTGAAAACCGCAGTGGCTTTAGTCTGGAAGGTATTGGCTTCCATGGCTCTACGCTTGAACGAATTCACCGGGCAACTCGTTCGACTACGGGAATTATTCTGGTGACTGGCCCGACCGGTTCGGGTAAATCAACGTCTTTGTATACGATTTTAGATATTTTGAATACACCGGAAGTAAACATCTCCACCATTGAAGACCCGATTGAATACCAAATGCCGCGCGTAAATCAATCACAAGTAAAGCCAGACATTGGCTTTACCTTTGCGGCCGGGCTGCGTTCACTCATGCGTCAAGACCCCGACGTAATCATGGTGGGAGAAATTCGTGATGAAGAAACTGCAAGCCTGGCCATCAACGCAGCGCTGACTGGGCACTTGGTGCTCGCGACCATTCACACCAACTCAGCGGCTGGTACCATTGCCCGTTTGATTGATATGGGAGCTGAGGCATTTCTTATGGTGTCTACCTTGCGGGTAGCAATCGGACAGCGGTTAGTGCGAAAACTCTGTTCCGACAAACTGCCGTACACTCTCACTAAAGCTGAACGAGATGATTTGGGTGAAAAGGTGAACCTGGACAACGTGATGAAAGCGCTGAAAGAAGAAGCGTTAGTGAAAAAAGATGCAACCTGGAATGACGTGCAGTTTTTCCACCCCAAAGAAAAAGGGGAATCACCAGATGGCTACAAAGGTCGAATGGGAATTCATGAAGTGCTGGAGATGTCTCCGACCATTAAAGATATGGTGATGGAGGATAAAACTGGAGACCAGCTTGAAGAACAAGCTCGAAAAGAGGGTATGCTTACCATGATTGAAGACGGTATCTTCAAGGCGGCGCAAGGAATGACCAGTATCGAAGAAGTATTACGTGTAATCAATGAGTAAATACTATGGCTATATTCACCTACACTGGAGAAGATAGTTCTGGAAAAAAGATAAAAAACTCAGTTGAGTCAGAAGACCGATTCGGGGTCTATGCGATTGCTCGCTCCCAAGGCCATACCGTCGATACGATTGAAACCAGCTCACCATTTGACGTAAAGAAACTGTTTAATATAGAACGAATCAACTATTTGTTGAGTCGCGTAAAGACTGATGAGTTGGTGATGACGACACGAAACCTCGGTTCGATGCTTACCGCTGGTCTAACTATCTCGCGAGCTCTTACCGTGGTTGAACGGCAGAGTAGTAATCCTCGTCTCAAAGGAGTAGTAAAGCGTATCGTTGAACGAATCAATCAGGGGGACCAGTTCAATGAAGCACTAAAGGAATTTCCTGAAGTATTTGATGATTTATATGTAGCGATGATTCGGGCTGGAGAAGAGAGTGGAAACCTGGCCGAGTCACTACAGACACTTGCGGTTCAGATGGAACGTTCAAGCACCATTATGAAAAAAGTAAAAGGGGCGATGATTTACCCCACTATCGTTATTATTGTGATGGTAGTCATTGGGGTACTGATGATGATTTACGTGATGCCGCAAATCACCGGGGTATTTAAAGGGATGGACAAAGACTTACCAGCTACCACGACTTTTTTGATTTGGATGAGCGATTTCCTGGTTGAATATACACTATTTGCAATTGGTGGAATGATTGGAGGAGTGGTCGGATTCTTGTATTTCTTAAAGAGTAAATGGGGAAAGATTGCGACTTCTTGGATTATTCCAAAATTACCAGTCATTGGAACCCTCGCCAAAGAAACAAATTCAGCCCGTACCGCACGTACCCTCTCTTCTTTATTGAACTCAGGAGTAGATGTATTGCAATCAATCCGCATCACCGAGGAGGTACTGCAAAATGTGTACTATAAAGAAATCTTACGGGAAGCAGCTGCTCGAGTTGAAAAAGGAACTGCTTTGTCAGAAACATTTATTGAGCGAAAAGATTTGTATCCAATTCTGGTCGGCGAGATGATTCTGGTTGGAGAAGAGACCGGGCAGATTGCTGGGATGCTCGGTGAATTGGCGATTTTTTATGAAACAGAAGTAGAACGAAAAACCAAAGATCTTTCAACTATTGTTGAGCCGATTTTGATGGTGGTCATTGGTGGTTCGGTTGGATTCTTTGCTCTGGCGTTGATTGCGCCAATTTATTCAATTTCAGACGGCTTAAATTAGTCATGAAATACCGCACTAAGCACCACTCAGGATTTTCGCTGGTAGAAGCGATTGTAGTAGCGGCGTTGTCGGCGCTTGTATTCGGGGCGTTGTTTGCATCGTTTCAGTATTCACTACAGTTGGTAAATAATAGCCGAGCGAAACTCTCAGCGCAGTCTGTTGCGAATGATCGCATGGAGTTTTTCCGGTCTTTACCCTATGACGAAGTGGGAGTAATTGCTGGTTTTCCGGCTGGGTTAATCCCGCAAAATAGTACAACAACACTCAATGGAATTGAGTTTGCCGAGCGGGTCCGCGTTGAATATATAGACGACGATGCTGACGGCAGTCTAACGTTGGATGCAAACGGTATCATCACTGACTATAAGCAAATTCGGCTAGAATATACCTGGCAGATTGGAAATGCGACCAGCAGTATTATGCTGTTGAGTAACATCGTTCCACGCTCGATAGAAACAAATGTGGGTGGGGGAACCATCCGTATCAATGTATTAAACGCCGATAGCACTATTTTACCTGGAGCCAATGTGCGTATCATCGGTTCTAGCACGACTGCCCCCATTAATATCCCCGGTGTGACTGACGTTAACGGTGCAGCTATTTTTGCGGTTCCGGCCGACAGCGGATACTCGGTTGAAGTCAGTGCCAATATTGCCGGATCACAGTACTCATTTGATGGCACCTACCCAGCTACTACCTCCAACCCAAATCCCACTACAGCGCCCTTTGCGGTATTAGAATCAGACGTTTCAACCCTGACGTTTACTATTGGAGAGCTCAGTGATTTGGACATCCAGCTAAACTCAGCTGTCTTGGAAGGTTCAATGCTGGAAGAATTTCCGAACCTAGATGGAGTAGCTTCAAGCACAAACGTAGACACAGCATTCAATAGCTTGGTGTTATCTGATGTTTTAGGAGCATACCAAGCCAACGGGATAGCGTATTTAGAGAGTATTCGTCCCGCAACCCTCGAATCTTGGGAAGTGGTCCGAGTGGCAGCTGATCTGCCGACGTCTGATACCGATTATGTAGTGCAATTTTATACTGGCACCAGCACCGGTACGTATACGCTTATTCCAAATAGTGATTTACCTGGTAATGCCTCAGGGTTTACCGACTCAATTATAGATATCAGTAACTTAGATACAGTGACGTATCCAGAGCTCACCGTCGGCATCTCGCTTGAGACAAGTGATCCAAACGAGACCCCCGCTATTGATGAGTTGGCAGTGTATTACACAGTGAGCAGTGTGCCAGTACCAGCAGTGCCGATCGTTGTAACTAGCAGTAAAGCGATTGGGTCTAATAGCTCCTCATCGCCAATTTTTAAATACTTAAACGCCGTTATAGCAGATGGAGGTGGTCGGGTGAGCTTGACTGATATGGAGTTTGATCAATATACCCTTGGTGTCCCGTCGAGTTACGACATTGCTTCAGCCTGTCCGTCGTATCCAGTAGTCCACCGAGCGGGGATTAATACCCAGGCATCTGTGTTGCTGGTGAGTAATGCAGTACATACTTTGCGGGTCCAGGTTGTAGACGGGTTAGGGCGCGCCGTACCGGGCGCAGAAGTAAATCTAAGCCGCCCAGGGTACAACCTCACTCTCGAGACTAATACGTGTGGTCAAGTATTCTTCACCGGTGGAATAAATGCCGATACAGACTACGCACTTACTACCTCAGTAGCTGGCTATGCTACTGATGTACAAGATCCATTCACAGTGGATGGGGACTCAGTGGGTGCGGTACTATTAGTTCCATAACCATGCAAAATTCTTTTTATAAAAACCAGCACGGTATGACTTTAGTTGAAGTGGTTGTCGCCATTGGTATTTATACCGTGCTTACTTTGGCTATCACTACCTCCATTACCGCTTTATACCAATACAATTCTTATACCATCGAGCAGGCTGACGAAATAGACAATGCCAGGCGCGGCATGACCCAGTGGAATCGAGACGTGAAAGAAATGACTACCGCTGAAGATGGTACATTCCCAATTGTAGTAATCGGTCCACATCACTTAGGGTATTATAGTGATACGGATCAAGATGACAGCGTAGAGTACGTAGAATACATTTTGGCTTCAAGTACACTAACGAAATATACGTATAACCCAACAGGTGTTCCGGCTTCGTATGATCTCACCACTCCCGACACCTCCCAAATCCTGTCGGAGCACGTACAAAATATTAATCAAGCTACGTCCACATTCTTTTATTTTGATAATGCCGGAAATGCCCTGAGCTCAACCTCGCCGATTGTGAACGTCCGTTTTATTCGCGCACAAATCATCGTTAATATTGACCCGCTTCGTTCACCGGGGGAGTTTATGCTCAGGTCAAGTATTGCTCCGCGAAATCTAAAGGATAATCTATAAGTATGTACTCGCTCTTTACTCACAGTAAAAAAAAGGACACGGGATATCTCCTGGTGTTGGTTTTAGTATTTGCCAGTATTTTTCTATTTATTGTGAGTTCTTTTGTGGGGTACGTCGTCACCCAAAATCAAGTAATTAATTTTCGCTTTGAGCAACAGCGGGCTACCGAAATCGCTGAAGCGGGACTCAATTATTACAAATGGTTTTTAGCGCACTACCCAGGTGACTTTACCAATGGTACTGGGTTACCGGGACCGTACGTAGAGGTATACAAAGATCCTGAAGGCGCCAATATTGGAGAGTTTTCTTTGGAGGTTGCTAGTAGTACGTATTGCGGAAGCGTCGCTTCGGTAGATGTGACTTCAACCGCCTTTACGTACGATGACCCTTCAGCGGTGGCAGTTGTGAGTGCTCGGTACACGCGTCCGACCGTAGCAGCGTATTCGTTTATTACGAATTCTGGAGTGTGGTACGGGGCCGGGGGATCGGTATTTGGTCCGTTGCACTCAAATCAAGGAATCCGCATGGATGCTGCACATAATTCGATAATAGGAAGTGGTCAGGCAGACTGGGTATGTGATGGTTCTTATGGATGTAATCCTAATCAAACTGTAGACGGGGTCCATACCACCAGTGGCAATGCGACGCCTGGATTGTTTCAATTTCCCGTTTCGCCAATTGATTTTGCCGGCATTACACTGGACTTGGCAGAGATGAAAACCCGAGCGCAAAACAATGGTGGTATTTATATTCCACCAACTTCACAGGCTGGCTACCGAGTGATTTTCAATGGAGATGGAACGGTGGATATCCGGGTCGTGACGGGGACCAGAAATTACGTCTCGTATGATGCTATTCAGGGTTGGCACTGGGGTGAGCGAAACGTCATTACCGCATCCTCGCTTATTCCCGGTGGAAATAATATCGTTATTGACCCCGCGTGCCCACTTCTTTTCATTGAAGATAAAGTGTGGCTTGAAGGAGATATTGATATGAAGGTAACGGTAGCGGCTGCAAACCTGACTTCAGTAAACGAGACCAATATCGTAATCAATGACGATATTCAATACGTACCTGGTACCAATGCTGGGTTGCTCGCCATAGCTGAGGATGATGTTGATATTAACTTAGTGATTCCTGGAGAGGATTTAGAGTTACAGGGTATTTTTATAGCGCAAAACGGGCGCTACGGGAGAAATGCCTATAGTGAGGTAAATTTGCCAAACGATTTACGACCGTTTGCCTATTTAGGTGATTTGAATAGACTGGGGACGGTTGTTTCTTTTGAGCGAGCAGCGGTGAATTGGATTGGAAACTCCGGGTTTACTGGCGGTTCATCTTCCTTCGATCGTAATCAAGTCGATGACCCTCCGCCACTGACGCCACAAACCTCAGATGTGTATGAGTTTGAAGATTGGCGGCAGGAGGGGTAATGAAGAGCGTTGGACAATTGTCTGACGCTTTTTGTTTTGTGGTTGGTCAAAGTCGAAGAGAAAGCGTCTTTATTTGGAGTTTCGTTAAAATATGTCGTGCATATGCCCTTTGCTTCGTTGTTAAGCATCAGAAACTTCATGGTAATGCGCAGATATTTTTCTTTTGGAAAGAGAAAAATACTCGCGATGCATTCGCAATATGCCCTTTGGGCATTTGCTCATGCTACAATTTTCACATATGAAAAAATCCATTCCTTTGATTGTGGGTAACTGGAAACTCCATCCTACTACCCAATTAGAAGCGACGCTGCTTGCTGCTGAGATTGTAAAAAAGCATAAAAAAGCTGAAGCGCCGTACGTGGCGGTTGCTCCAGCCTTTGTGCATCTAAACGAGGTGCACAAAAAGCTCGCAAAAAGTCCGGTTGGTTTGTGTGCCCAAGACGCTTCAGAAAAAACCCTTGGTGCGTTCACGGGTGAGATTTCAGTACCACAGTTGAAAGACATTGGAGTAGAGTTTGTCATTCTTGGTCATTCAGAAATTAGAGCCATGGGTGAGAGCGATGAGCGTATTCAGCAAAAAGCCCTCGCCGTGTTAAAACATAAACTTACGCCAATCGTGTGTTTAGGTGAAAAACTTCGTGATGAGACTGGGGACTTCTTTTCATTTGTAGAGAAGCAAATTGTAGCGCTTACAAAAGATCTACCGGCAGCTCAAATGAAGAAAGTAGTTATCGCCTACGAGCCAATCTGGGCGATTGGCACTGGGCAGACAGCGACTGTAGAAGACGTAAAAGAGATGCAGTTATTTATCGAGAGTGCGCTGACAAAAATCTACGATCGCAAAATCGCAAAATCAATTCGTTTACTTTATGGAGGGTCAGTAAAACCACATAATGCCCGAGAATTACAAATTGGTGGCGGTATGGACGGCTTCCTCGTTGGTGGTGCGAGCCTAAAAGCGGCAGATTTTTTAGCAATTATTAACGCGTCACAGGTCTAGTCTATGAAAAAAATTACTGAAGCAGGAGATCTACGAGGCAAGTACGTACTGCTGCGAGCATCACTCAATATCCCTTTAGAAGACGGAGAAGTACGAAACGCTTTTCGGATTACTCGCGCCTTACCAACCTTGCGGTACCTACACGAACAAGGTGCCAGAACAATTATTCTTAGCCACATTGGTCGCAAGCCAGAAGAAACCCTTAAGTCAGTATTTTCGGTTCTTGAAAAACACTTTCCGATTCACTGGGGTGGAGTAGTCACCGAAGACGAATTTAAGCAACGTCGGGAGTTGCTTAGCGATGGTGAAATACTAATGGCAGAAAATCTCCGTCAAGACGCTGGGGAAAAAGCGAACGATGCCGAATTTGTTGAGTACCTGGCTAGTCTAGGTGAGGTATATGTAAACGATGCCTTTGCGGAAGCTCATCGGGAACATGCGTCAACTTTTGGCTTGGCTCAAAAACTCCCTGCCTATGCTGGCCTTACTTTGATTGAGGAGACAGCTGAGTTGAGTAAAGTGATGAGTCCAGAATCACCATCACTATTTCTACTTGGTGGTGCCAAGTTCGAAACCAAGATGCCGCTGGTTGAGAAATACCTCGAGGTATACGACCACGTGTTTATCGCTGGTGCTTTGATGAATGATATTTTCAAAGCGAAAGGGTTGGAGGTCGGAAAATCGCTGGTGTCTGATGTGTCACTTGCCGGTGCCTCATTTCTAGCGAATGAGAAGCTCATTTTACCAATTGACGTAGTGGTGGAAGGGCCAGACGGTCGACAGGTAAAAACTCCAGACCAAGTCCTACCAGAAGAAAGTATTATGGATGTTGGCCCTATGACCATCGATATGCTCGTCACGTATATTGAAAAAGCCAAAACTATTTTATGGAACGGTCCGTTTGGAGCCTACGAGATGGGATACACCGAGAGTACGCAGCAGACAGCCAAGCATGTCGCTGAGGCGAGTGCTTTCTCAGTGATAGGTGGCGGAGATACTGTAGCCGCAATTGAGAAGCTGCAGCTTAATGACCAGTTTGGATTTGTGTCAATTGGCGGGGGTGCAATGTTGGCCTTCTTAGAAAAAGGTACCACTTCCGTACTTGACGAATTAGCATAATAAAAAAATCCCGCCCCTCGGGATTTTTTATTCGACTTCTGTGTAGGCTTCAAGAGTTGATTGTATTCGGGCGGCTGCGAGCGTAAGCTCCTCATCGCTGGCTTCTTTTTGGCGAGGCATAATTGCGCCCAGTGGTTCGTCGGTACTTGTCATTGGAAAGAGTTTGATATGTACGTGTGGCACTTCAAATCCTTCTACGACCAAGCAGGTACGCTGTGTTTGGTACACACTATCAAGCGCCTGGGCGACCAGTTTAGCAATAGCACAAATATGCAGATAGGTTTCGTCTGGTAAGTCAAAGATGTAGTCGGTCTCGACTTTTGGTACCACTAGAGTCTGTCCTGGTACGGACGGAAATGTATCTAACAGCACGGCGCAGACATCATCTTCGTAAATAAAAAATCCCGGCAACTCGCGGTTGATAATTTTGGTGAAAATAGTACTCATATACTCGTAATGGTATCATACGGAAATCTAGTTATGACTACTTTCCTCTTTCCCAATCCCCCGGTTGACGAGCTTCTTTTGCCGAATCAGCCCCGATTACTCAACCAGCTGCTGCGTTTGCGGGGGATTGAGAACGCCAAGCAGGCTGAGTCATTTTTGCATCCAGATTATAATTCCCAGTTGCATTCTCCGATGTTGTTACACGACATGTCAGCCGCTTGTGAGCGCATCGAAGCGGCTATTGAGGCTAGGGAGCAGATTGCTATCTTTAGCGATTATGACTGTGACGGGATTCCCGGCGCTGTAGTCCTGCATGATTTTTTTATTGCTATTGGTCATACTCAATTTCAAAATTATATTCCTCATCGACACTATGAGGGCTTTGGCTTGAGTGAAAAAGCCATAGATACATTGGCGGCTGACAAGGTCACTCTTATTATTACGATTGATTGCGGTACTGCAAACGTAGCAGAGGTAGCGTATGCAAAAACCAAAGGAATCGCTGTCATTGTAACTGACCACCACGAACCCGAAGCAGTATTACCCGAAGCAATAGCGGTGGTAAATCCAAAACTAGGAGAATATCCATTTCAGGATTTATGTGGCGCGGCTACGGTGTTCAAGTTGGCCCAGGCTCTGCTTGAACGTGGTTCATATGGTGTCGCTCCTGGTTTCGAAAAATGGTGGCTGGATATGGTAGGAGTTGCGACTATCGCTGACATGGTACCACTGGTGGGAGAGAATCGAGTGTTTGCTCACTACGGTTTGCAAGTATTACGAAAATCTAGACGCCCGGGTCTGCAAAAACTACTACAGAAAGCCAAAGTGAATCAATTGCATGTGACTGAGGAGGATGTGGGATTCACGATTGGTCCACGGATTAATGCTGCTTCTCGCATGGATAATCCAGAGGATGCTTTTTATATGTTGGCAGAAAAAGACGAGGTAAAAGCTGGAGAGCGCGTGGTCCACTTGGAAGAGTTAAATACCAAGCGTAAAATCATGGTAGCAACCATGACCAAAGAGCTACGCAAACGTCTAAAAGATGTTGTCGAAATTCCGGCAGTATTGGTGTTTGGAAACCCACAGTGGCGACCGTCTCTAGTTGGTCTGGCAGCGAACAAACTCGCTGAAGAATATAACCGTCCGGCATTTATCTGGGGTACTGATGGAAACGGTGTCTATAAAGGTTCGTGTCGATCTGGCGGTGAATCAAGTGTGGTTACTCTCATGAACGCCATTCCAGACGTGTTTTTAGAGTATGGCGGCCACCACGCTGCTGGAGGTTTTGCGATAAAAGATGCTCATATATTTTCTTTTGGTGAGCAGCTCAATGATGCAATGAAGGAGCTTGGCAGTGAAGCACAGGTTACCCAGTCGGTTGAGATTGATGCTGAGCTGACGTTGTCTGAAGTGAATCAATTTTTATTTACGCAGCTCAATCTTCTGGCGCCATTTGGGATAGGCAATAAAAAACCCTTATTTGCGTTCAAGAACGTGTCGCCGTCAACCGTTGAGTTGTTTGGTAAAACAAAAGAACATACGAAACTCGTATTTGGAACTGAAAACGGTCAACTGGAAGCAATTGCGTTTTTCCAGACTCCTGAGGGTTTTACAAAAACTCCCGTTGTTGACGTACCACACACCCTGATTGGACACGCTGAGCAATCGTTCTTCATGGGAAGAATGCAAACTAGGGTGCGGATTGTTGACATTATATAAATAAAAGTTTGGGTAACT
>Ga0136561_1000729_pt1 | contig 10302 bp, 12 predicted proteins | sample AntRauMeHopE1498_FD_104641 | JGI IMG/M metagenome (GOLD analysis project Ga0136561, IMG submission 104641) | Saline lake microbial communities from Rauer Islands, Antarctica - Metagenome Hop E1 #498 | ecosystem: Environmental > Aquatic > Non-marine Saline and Alkaline > Saline | place... | reverse complement strand
TAAAACAATACTCCATTTGCTTAATACTATCCCACCTAACAAATGCCTGTAATTCAAATCAAATTCATGAAAATTTGAGGTCTATTATTTTGTTAGTGCGTATTCGGTTAGGTCGTAAAATGTATCTTGTTCTATCGTTTTTTAACTTAAATGATATGGGGGTTTCCTCTCCTAAAATGTCAGTAATAAGAGAATGATTGAAGCCATATCATTCAATATTACGAAAATAATGAGAATCGGGGTTCTTTGATAAATGGAATATTCAATGTTTATCCAAATGTCATAGATGGCGAGGTTTTCTTTCAGAACGCAATTTTAGTTTATATCAAATTCTTGTTTTAGTTTTATTTCTATAAATAGTGTTTCAATATTTGTCTCTCATAGTATTTCATCAGAAAAATAAAGGTTATCGTTATTTTATATTTCTAATAAAAAACTAACAAATATCTGTATATTGTCTATCTCATATCAATCATTATCTACAGTTACTTCTGCTATAACATCTCAACTAAGTGACTCATAAGAATAAACCTTAGTGTTTTTTGTTTTATACAATAATTCGTGTCTTTCTGTTTTTGTAAACTTTTTCATAGTAATAGGTGATAAGATTGTAAAAGGTTTTCATCTTGGTAGGTTATTTCCCTACCTTGATTGTAATTTCATTATACGGGTTATTATATCAAAATCAAGTCTTTTTTATGTTTTGGTGTTGGTTCTACCCCCTTTTTTATATTTTTATTGTATAATATGTGTATGTAGGGTTATATTATCGTCTGAAAGACCAGTTGTCATCTATTCTTTTGTTGTGTATCATTCAAAGGCAGTTAGTCACATTGATATGTCGATTCTCTGGACTCGTGGCGTAATATGGTCAAGGTTTTCAGAACGCTGGGGTTAGATAATCTAGCGTATATTTGTCTTTTAGGTAGGTTCAGTTCAAAGCGTATCTTCATATAGCGTCTACTCATTGCTCGAATGTTTCAAAAGCTTTTGTATCTCCTCTGTCGTTGTTTCATACATTCCCATAATTATGCTTTGTTTTTAAGAATCTTCATATACTACTATCTGCATACATAATACAAACAAACATTTCAGGTTGTATTCTATGGATACGAGCAATAGTTTTTATACCGTTCCATTCTTCTCACTCAAAACCATATGCTTGCAATAGCTGTGTAACTCTATCATCTTTGTTGTTTCAAGTAAGATGTATATACCTTTGGCTATAACCGTTGCTATTAAGTCTCCACCAGTTCGTTGGTCTTTCAGCTGTGATGTTGTCATCTAACACCTCTCCTTCTGCTTCTACTGTGTTTTGGTTACGGTCTGCATACGCATTAGGTGTGTTTATACTTCCATAAAATAAAATAATTCATAAGAAAATAATGATAATCATAAAGCTTATGAATAGTTTTTCTCTAACTTGGTTAGTGGTTAGATCAGTGTGTCGTTTCTTTTCCATTTGTATAACTTGTAAGATATTAAAAAGCCATTTCCTATATGACAATCTAATTATACGGGGAAACTGAAAATAACACAAATTTTTGGAGACTTTTTTTATATAACAAAAAAACTCCTCTAAGATAGCGATATCGACAAGGAGTTTTATTGGCTATATTTGAAGTGATACAATTACAATATACTTATATCAAAACTTTTTACAATACCATTTCATTTAATCTGTTCAGTATCTTCTCATAAGCTCACGCATTATATTTGCTCTCTGTTCAGTATTTTCTCTGAATGTAGTTAGTTCTTCTTGTGTTATTCAAGGGTAATCATTGATATTATTTCGCATTATTCAGTTTCTTTCTATAGTCGCTAAAAATATTCTATGGAACCATTGTCTTTTCTCTTGGTCTTTTTTATTTACTTTACTAGCCTTGTATTTTGCTAGTTTCTCATCGTCTCTGTCTATAATTGCGTATCTTGTATATAGAGTATTCCATTCACTAAACGGTATCTTGAAAAACTTTCTCCATGAACTATCTATAGCCCAAAAAAATTGTCCATCTAAATCGTAAGCTACAGCTCAAGCAAAAGCGTGTCAAACTATCTTTCAATCAGTCCTTCTTTTATACATTCAACCTGCTCATATCTGAGACCAATTACCGTTATTGCTACCAGTATATATAAAGTGCTGTCTATTGATAGCGTCTATAGCATTGTTTACTGTCATTGCTTTAGCATATCACGCTGTATGATTCTTATCTTTTGCTTGCTGTAGAGCAGACTGTAAAGAACTTCATAAAGTTCATTTTTCAACTCAAGCTAATTTATATCTCCATTCTTCGTGTTCCAATCGCATAGGCTTTGCAGATAGATGTGTGTAATCCAAATCCTCTACAAGATATTTTAATAAGTTTTGTGAATTTACAACATTAATTACACCTTGCCTAGTACAAGACTTCTTTGTCTCTTGATCTGTATATTGATTCTCTATTTGTTGTTTACTCTGTAAATAAGATATAGCATCACTAAATTTTTCTTTAGACAAAGCTAATCTTAATTTCTTATTAAACTCGCTTTCTACAGGAGTCCCTGCTATATCTCAGTATATCTCCGTATATTCATAATCCCTAAAATCAGGCTCATCTATTGCTTGGTCTTGTGAATTATCTATATCGTATATATCTTTTTTGTCATTCATTATCGGTTATTTGACAGTAAAAATAAAAACATAAGTAATATAATTATCATTATAGCATCTTTTTTTGAAGGGTACATTATTTTTTAGATACTCATAAATCGCTAAAGTATCTAACATTTATATATTTACTAAATGCGTTCAGAAAAGGGATAGCCATACCTCAAGCAAGTATAGACATATCTCACTCTAATCAAGCAAGCTGTGTGAGTCAAAACGATATAAATGCGTTAATTACTGTGAATGTAAAGATTCTAAAGTCTTTGTTTTGCCGTAATTGTTTCATAATATATGGGGGTAAGTTATAAAGCTATTTCTTTAGATAAATTCCATTCTTATAATAATATCTATCCTCTGTCTCTTTTAATACATTATATATATCTTTTTGAAATTCAAGTGACAAGGCAGGACTGTTTATTTTAAGTAGTTGTTCTAGCTGTTCCTTTGGTGTTCAGTTACCAAACACCCTATGGAAAGCTATATGTAATTGACGATACAGCATTATCTTATTATTAAAATCTTCACTACCTTTCCTGCTTCTCGGCAAGATATGGTGACGGTCTTGTATGTTTATCCTGTATGACGCTCAATTCTTCATCCTATCCTCAAGATTTATATAGGGTCTATTGTATTTTCTTCTTTTCATAAACTATTCATAGAATGTAAATCTCATAAAATATCTATCGCTACACAACGGAACTTAATATCATTGTCTTCTAAGAGCGATTCTAATATCCTATTGGAGTATCTTCCAGCTATAGGAACTGATAACTGTCTACACGATAAAGCATCCAATAAGAACTGCATTATCTTATGTTTTAGCTCCGAATCCTTGTTTCAATTCTCTAAGGCATAAAGAGAATTTGTGAGATCTGATATTAGTTGTTGCTTATTCATTGTCTATCTAGTATACAATAAAGCTCATAGGATATTTCTTTTTTCTCTTCCTCTGTTTTTATATGTCATCCTAGTAGTGCATCGTATATTTCGTTGCTTACTACTATTGATGTCCAGCGTGTCGCAGTTGTTTTATAGTTCTCCATATATTCTTTGTTTCCGTATCGTATTTTTTCTTCGTTTGTTCAGATATATAATCTAGGCATTCTACAACACTTTAGAAAAATAAAAAAACGTCCGTATCAAAAAGACGAACGCTAGTATGAATTTTATTATGAATACTATTATTTTATCCATATTCATCAGGATTATCTAAAATATTGTCGATTTTGTTTTCAGATAATTCAGTTTCTTGTATAACCTTTTTAACATACCTTTCTGTTTTTAATTGTATGCCAGTCATTCCTATTCATAAGATTTTCTTTATGAAAGCCAAGAACTTTTTCTCAAATGGTGCTTTAGTTCATATATCCCATAACTCGACTATACTATGTAATTGTACTATAGTGAATCATAATAATGGTATTATGCTCAAAAACCATAAAGGATATAGTAGCAGATTATTAGATATTCAAGAAGACACAACAGATATCAAAAGAAATATTGATATACTTATAACTCATTGAGTAGATTTCCTTTCTCCACCTCAACTCATAGCAAGACTCGTAACAACACCCAATCTTCTTGCAAGACTTCGTCATAAAAAGCTATCTATAATACATAATATAGCATAAACTATTATTAGAATAGCGTATATATCCCATCAGTATATTATATATGTAGTTCATGCCAATATTATCGTTGTGCTTTTTAGTAACATATAAAGCAATTATAATTATATAAATCTAATTCTGATTTTATTTCTCTTCTTTTATCGTCTCTTTAAATCTTTCAATATCTTCTTTGTTCCCTAAACTTCTAACTATTTGTTTTTGCATTTCTAGTGGAAGATTAGATTCTTTTCCACATATCCATAACTTTCCTTTGTTACACAAACAAACATCGTGGACTTTCTTTGGATTTAATTTTTCCATTTTCGCTTTTGCCATATTATGCTGGTTGAATAGATAAAATGTTTACGATTATATCACTATCTGCCTGTGTGTCTAACACTAGGAATATCTCTCGTCCATCAGATAGAGAAACTCAGTTTGAAGAAGTAAACGTCTCGTTTGATGGACTTCATCAATTTGTTTGTAGTATTCAAGAATTGACAATAATAGTTCAACTAAGTTGTCTTGTTGTAGAATTAGTAACAAATACTTTATCATCTGCGTCAGCTCATACAAGTATCTCCTCGTATACTTTTGCTATATTTCAAGTTGATGGCTGATATAATATAATTGACATTCATTTATTGTCTGTATTTGATGCAGTTACTCAATGTATTTCAAACTTAAATCATTGTGAAACAAGTCAGAAATTTTCACTAACCATTCAATATGATACTGCTTTTCTTAGTCAAACCGTCCCTCCACTAACATATGTCATTACATCAAATTGCGAAGCTGGGAATTGTACCGTTATTCCATTAGGAGCAGAAGCATCTAGTACTTGTAGCAAGTCTCCGACCAAAGGTCACATCGTCATAGCAACTCAAATCACATACACATAATCTCAATCTGACATTCAATGTGGAGTTCCAAAATCTATATATGCTTGTTTTGGTACATCGTATCGAATAACATTTGTTACAGCTAACGGGTTTTCAGCTACACTAGATATTTGGTCGTAGTTACCACCTCGTCAATAATTTATTACAGTTGCATCCTGATAGTATGATTTATCTATATAAGCACTAGGAGAATGTAGATGTATTCTTATATTCTCTTTTATCTTTCATTCGACAAATCCTGATTCTAATGATGAGTTATCATAAAGATGGACATCTATAGTTGATGTATCATCAAGAAGTATAAATGGCGAATTGTATCAAATATAGTTACTGGTATCTCTGAATGTAACCTTTAGTCAAGAGCCGTTTGTAAAATGATAAGAGTGAAACATATCAAGAGTCATTAGTTGTCCTCAGTTACATAACTCTAGCTCCACAATAGTAGCTGAATTATATGTATAAAAAGGAACTAGATTTGTTGTATATTTTACTAAGACTCCATCAATCTTCTTTGGTAGATTAAATGATATAGGGTTGCCTGGGTTTGTGTTTGATATATCCAATATAGCTTGACTGGAATCTTCTACTATATCATAATTCAATAACTCAAAGTTTGTTGCATTATATGTGCTTCAAGCCGTGTTTGCTGTAACTGCGAAAATATTCTGTCAGATATGGATTCTTTCAAGTTTCTTTACTCAATCAGCAGCTTGTGTAGCATTGTACATAGTGTCCCAATCATTGAATATCTGTTGTGGTAAATCCTCTGATATTCAACCAGACACATAAAAGTCAGCACTTGTTCAAGTTGGTATTGGAGTATAGAATGGTTCTCGCACTCAATCCGTACGAATCTTTATATCTCAATCAAAATTAGCTACCATTCAATCAAGAATATTTCATCAACTGGAATTAAGTACAGGTTCGCCTGTCCATTTTCATATATAGTTTCATTCTGATAATGTGTTTATTCGGATGTCTCAAGCCGACAATGATGATAATGGGTCGATTCATACAACAAAGTCAGATCCAGTACTATTTGTCAATTGAATAAATCATATGGTTAATTTTGTTTGTGATACTGGAGATACTGCCAATAAATCTCAATCGTATTCTGATATAATAAATCATCTACTATCTCAATCAGGGATTACCCATCACTCTATTATTGATAAATCAACTCTTTGTCATTCTGGGAATCTAGTAAATCACACATAACAAACATTCTTGGTAACTATATCAGTACCATTGAAATAGAAGAAAGGGTTTCCACTAACCCCACTACTACTTCATCAAAGATTTAGAGTCAATCCTATAAATCATTCAGCTTCTCAATCTATTCAACTGGTCAATGTTCATCAAGTCGCATTCAATAATCAGAATCAAAACAAAATAATAGCTCATTCTTCTGCCTGTTGTCCTATATTCAGAGGTGGAGTTATTGCTCAAGAATCAAGCTCATCAGATACTAACCAACTATATTCAGGTAGTCCTGTAGTTATATTTGTGACAGCCTGTAAAGTGAAGAATCTCAAATATCATCAAGCTGATATAGTTAATTGTGGGATTGGTGGGATAGTAGGGAAATCATAAGTCATAAATCATTTCGACAAAAACACTTGTTCTCCTGATATACCAACCGATTTCAGATCATCAAGGAGAGTCATACTTGGGAATGCTCGCTGTTGGCTTGGTCTTAATGACGCTTGTTGGTCAGGAGTAATAGCGTCTATAGTTGGGTCATTTATCCAACTATTAGGATACATTTGTGTTAATTGTTCTCCTATTGGGTCTTCTACCTGTATATTGTCTCAATTAACGAGAGTTCTGATAATATTTGTGAAGTCAGCAAGTTTCGTCGTTCCAATTCAAATGTATTTAATAATCATCTATAATGACAGTTAGCTATAAAAAAATTATACAAGTTGTACAGAAAATATAAACTCTGCATCTGTACTACCAACTAAACTAAGATAGTTCAAAGAGTTTGTTATAAAAGTTCTTTCTTCTTGGTATGCGATAGGTAAAGAATAACTATCATCAGCGTCTTTATATAATTCAGCGTAAATTGTTTGTCCGCTTTCTTCGTTTCTTATTGTAACACTAACATAAGCCGGTTGTGGTCAAGCCATATTCGCATCTAATACTTTCTGTTCTAGTAGTTCTAGGTTAAATGCAGACATAAGTTCATCAATAGGTGTAGGTGTAGTTGTAGCTTGAGCTAACATATTGTTTTTTTCAAAAATATAAAGGTTATAGTTTGTGTATACTATTTTTCTAAGTCTTTGCAAACAAAAAAGAGGAATTACCCTCTTCCTTTTTTCATTACTTCATATTCGGCTTGCTTAACAAATATCCCTGATTTTTGCAATCAAGAAACTATAGTGTAGATATCTTATGGTTCACCTGTTGGTTCGCCTGTTGGTTCACCTGTTGGTTCGCCTGTTGGTTCACCTGATGTTTCATATATAACATTCATACTTATTACTCCAGAATTTTCTGATGGACTTCAAGATAATTGAAAAGGGATATTTCATTGGGCTGTTGTTAGAACTCAAGTTAACCCGTTAGGTCAAGCTATAACTCAAGGTCAATACACATTTGCTGTATTTATATAACCAGCTCTATATAAAGTTCATCATAAAGAAGCATAGTTTAGTGTTAGATTAGGTAACTCGCTTTGGTTATTCAAAACAATAGTTCAAATACCTATATTATTAAAATTTGTGGGATTTAAAATATCTATACGAATTTCATAAACATTAGTTATATCTGTCTGATTAACTACTACACTATCCACTCAGTTACTTACATTTATAGCCAATAATCCTATCTTATCTCAAGCAGTAACAGTCAATATATCTCATACTATACTTACTCAAGCTATGGTGTTTGTTCAATCTAAAGTATATACTAAAGTACCTCATAAATTAGTATCTATTATAGTAGATAAGTCATATGTATCGTCAGATCCTACTATTGTATTTAGAGAACCAGTTGCTGGTATATTAGTAATAGATACATTATTAACTAAGTTAATATCATTGAAAGGTGTATTTACTAATAAAGTAAATATAACATCTCAAGCATAATAATCTAATGGTCAATTAAGATAAGGACTACCAAGCCAAAGACTTGCAGATTTTGGCGTCATATCCCAAGTTGCCGTACTTGTTCAAGCGTTTCGGACTTCGTTATCTATATCTCATAACGGATACTCAGCCTCGTTGTTTTGTATTAGATCAGAATATTGTGTTCATAATGGGAATTCTATAGAAACTTTATAATCTCAAGAAGTGTAATATGTCGGATTTGGAAACGGTAACTGGGTATTGAAGTTTACAGCAAACTGAGTAAGTATATCATTCTCGTCGACCCACCCAATTAAGCTGCTATCAATATTTTTGTTTTCTACCGTTATATTTCTATCTACTGTATTATCTAATGGATTTCATTCAGGTGTTGTTGCAGTAACTTCTCATTCTATTTGAAATGTTCATATATCTGCTCATATAAGATTTATTGTACTACTATCTGTTCAACCATTTGTTAGAGTTCATATAGTTTTAGTCGCTGTCCTTGTTCAAGCGTTATAACTCCAACCACTACCACTAACCCAATCAATTCATATAGGTAATACTATAGTAACTTCTGTACCGTTTGCGAGTGTAGGTCAGTTATTTGTGACTAATACTGTTTGTGAAAAACTATCACTATATTCAGGAGTAGTGCTTCAAGATATACCTAATTCTAAATCGGCAAACAATACATTGGTATTTATTGTTCTTACTATATCGTTACTTGCGATTAAACTATCAGTCAATGTAGCTTGTAATGATTTACTTCAACCTGTTGTGAAATTGAGAGTCAAAGATATTGTTATATCTTGTCCTGCATTATAATCTCATAAATCCCAAGTAACAACTCAAGCATTTTCTACTCAACCTCAATTATCGCTTACATAATCTACTCAAGCAGGCAATGGTAATGTTATCACTGTATCTGTAGATGTATCAGGTCAAGCGTTACTAAAGGATAAAGTATATACTCCGTTAGCGTCTTTGTTTACTGCACTAGGTCAAAAGAATGTAAGTGTCTGTGCTGCTATTGCAGGTGGTTGGAAATCAGCACATATAACTACCTCTAAATCTCAACCAACAAAGCTACCACTTTGGATAGTTGCTTCTATTCAACTAGAATGTTCTAATACACTTTCTCTACCATACAACGATACTGCTTCTAAATTATCTATAACAGTACCGTTATCTGTATTTATTACAGCTTTTACAATAACAGAAACTCAATCTAATATAGCAGTACCTTCTACATATCTACGAGATAGCGACAATACTTGTTCTACAGAATAACTAAAAGAGATTAGATTCTTTGTTTGTGGGTTACTACAAATATATAATCATACCTGATTAACCTCCTCATACAAATTAGGATAAGTGGTAACCAATCTCTCTCCTGTACTATCTAACAAATCTACAGTAGTTCAAGTAAATAACTCTATAGTCTTATTTACAGAGTTTTGGATAGTAGACGGTTCTTGTCATATATATCTTATAATCATATTGTGTTATTTGTTTACTAAAAGTTTTGATTTTACTGCATTTTTAAGCGTTGTTTTTTGCCCCTTCGTTCATTCCCCTAGGTCTATAACCTCTTCAGCTGTCTGCTGAATTTTGGTTATGGTGTCATCTAGTGTTTCTCATAACAACTCAGCTGTTTGTTTGTCTAATATCAGCTGTTTTAGTTCTTCTTTCTTGCTTCTTATTGCTGACGATTTCTGTTCAGCCTCCTGTTCAGCTAGTTCCTCCTCTGTCGGTTCTACTGGTTCAGGGATAGGATAAGCAACTACCTCTTTGCTTTCGACATCAAAGTAGTGTGTTTTAGATTGTAGCTTTCATAGATAGCTATCATCTATGTCGAATACCTCTGCTCATTTGTGAGAGAGGTCTATTCATAATATTGGTTGTCAGTTTAGTATAGATAATTTAGGCATCTGTTTTCTATGAGAATAAAATATTTGATAGCATAGTTATACTTCAATAACCATTGGTACTGGTTGCTTGTATTTGAGTACGATAGTATTTGCCTTTTAATAAAAATACCTCCATAGAACTATCCGTTTCTTCGT
>Ga0136561_1000723_pt1 | contig 10352 bp, 12 predicted proteins | sample AntRauMeHopE1498_FD_104641 | JGI IMG/M metagenome (GOLD analysis project Ga0136561, IMG submission 104641) | Saline lake microbial communities from Rauer Islands, Antarctica - Metagenome Hop E1 #498 | ecosystem: Environmental > Aquatic > Non-marine Saline and Alkaline > Saline | place... | reverse complement strand
TGCTCGCCCGGACAGGGATTCGAAAAGCTTTTGAGTCAGATTGGGAACGAAGTGAACCAATCTGTCCAAAAGGTATACTGGTCATGTAATGACCGAAACTCCCTGTCCGGCAGCCAACTCGTGCTAGCACGAAACTCTTATTTATTGTAAAATTAATATATGGAAAATGTAGACAAAGAATTTACTGCGATGCAAGACATTGTTAAGTCACTGCAGGGATTAGATGAAGAAGCACGTGAGCGCGTCTTAACGTATGTTTTTGGTAGATTGGGAATATCTCTAAACTCTCCAGCTATAAGTACTAAATATAATACAACGACTCAAATTAGGCCGTTTGAATCTTCTGAATTATCAATTGAGCAACAAGGTGAAGGTCTCATTACAAGAGCATTTAAAGACATTAGAACTCTAAAAGATGAAAAAAATCCTGCAACTGCTGTTGAAATGGCAGTTTTGGTTGCTTATTATCTCGAGGAATTAGCTCCTGAAAGCGAGAAAAAGTCTGAGGTTGAAACAAATGATGTCACCATTTACTTTAAGCAGGCAGGATATCCTCTGCCGAAAACTCCCAAAATGACACTTGTTCATGCAAAGAATGCGGGATATTTTGAATCGAAGGACAGAGGTATATTCAAATTAAATCCTGTAGGTTACAACTTAGCTGCGTACACAATGGGAAAGGGTGAAGTTAAGAAACCGAGAGCTGCAAGAAAAAAAGTTACCAAAAAACCTGTAACAAAAAAAGCAAGTAAGAAAATAGTCACAAAGCCTAAGGGAAAATAAAATATGAGTAGTTCAACCGGACTGCAGAATATATGGACATCATTAGTCGATAGCTTAAATTCTATAAATTCCAAGCTGGGTAAGATTAAGGGAGTGCGGACTAGCTCAAAAGCCTTAACAGGAGCTGTAAGACAAATGGTTAACGATTACTTTTATTCATTACGTAAACAATTACTAGAGTACGGAATTGATACAAATGAAATTGATACACTAATGCAACAAATCCTATTTCTAACAAACGGTTATTCTTCTGTAAATAAGTATAAAAAAAATACAAAAAATTTGAAACGCACAGTTACTAGTATGGAGGCTGACAGTCTACATTTATTAAGTGGTGGGATTATAAAAGTTATTGCTCCTTCATCTACTATCGAAGTTTCCATATTAGATACACTAGAAAAAATTGCACCCGGTATCGCGCTTTCTTACAAACAGGTGCTCTCAGATTTGAAGGACAGTAGTAGAATTTCCTACCGGGGTACAGCCGGCGAATTAAGAGAAGTTTTACGTGAGACTCTTGATATTTTGGCGCCAGATTCAGAAGTAGAGTCTATGCCTGGATTTAAGTATGAAGATGATTCTAGAAGTGCTGGGAAAAAATTAAATAACCCAACAATGAAGCAAAAAGTCAGATTTATTCTCAAGTCGCGTAGTGTGCCCTCAGGCTCAATTAAAGCTCCAGAAGATGCTGTGCAAGTGATTGAGGAGTTGATAGCATCTTTAGCTCGTTCTATTTATAACAGAGGCTCCGTTAGTGCTCATACTATTAACGGCTCAGGTAAGCAAGATTTAAATCAGCTTAAAATGTATACCGATACAGTTCTCTGTGAGTTGTTATCTATAAGAGCGTGATTTGTACGAGATGCGTCGAAATAGATTATTTTTTAATAGTAAATTGTTAAGCTGGGCATGGTTATTAAACAGTTCTAGCCCGAGACAGCCAGCTCGTAAGAAAAATCTCCGAGGGTAATGGGGATACGTCCGATATAAATCTAAAAAATGTGGTGTAATTTATAACACAGAAATCTAAAGAATAACGGACGTATCCCCATTACCGTTTCTAACTTAATTCGCTACGGAGGTCGCTACGGAGGTCCTTCCTCCGTAGCCGTTTTTCCCTTTGACAATATACTAGAAATAGTGTATTATTTATTTACGTCACTTTGCTCTTCACTTCGTAGGCAAGCAGGTTTGTGACGTATCTGCGGGACCTACATTTGGAAGGAAACTACCAATGCATACGATGATTTTGTTTGACCGTCCGGAGGGGTGTACGAATAGGCACCGCAACGCCGTGGTCGATGAGTTGGGAATACTTTTGTCGCAAAAGTTGCGGCTGTTCCGCACCTTCGTGCCAAAACACCAAGATTCCAACCCCGCATATTTTGTTTTCGTGACAACCCATAAAGACACTGCCCTGATGTTTTGCACCTTCTCCAAGGATATGCTCAGACATCTGGGTTACCTCTTGCTGGGGGGATTCACTGCTTCAAGCGAACCTTTTATGCTCGTTTACAAAGGTGGTGATTCGGAAGACGGCTGGTTCGTCACTTACGTGTACGACCATGCAATAGGTGACACGTTTACCTTCTCGCCTGCTCAAGGGAGGATTTCCTGATGACCAAGTTCAACGTCGAGTGTATGAACTGCAGATGTCTCTCAACCGTGAGCGACGGCCCACTTTGGTGACGTCCTAAGAAGTCCACTGACGAAGGGCGTCTCGACGCCATCGGAATCAGTGGTGTCGAATGTGGCTGTAAACGCCCTGTTCGAAACCCTGATGCACCCTATCGGGTGTTCGGGTTCACCGACGAAGGGCGTGAGTATGATATGCCATTCGAAACATTTGTTGCGGCTGCGAAAGCATTCCGTGACAGATGGAATTTCGGAGAAGTCGTGTTCATCAAGGGAGTTTCTCCCGCCGTCGAAAACCAGCTGAAATACAGCTGATATCCCGCCTGACCCAAGAAAGCCCGTCCGGCTCTTACTTTGGGTCGGGCGGTTTTCTTTTATCCACAAAGAAAGGGGTCAGGAGCATTTATGCTATCATCTATACGAGCCAAGAGCCCAAAGAGTTGATATAGCCGATTTTATTACGCGTAATTAATTGCCTGCTTAGGCCCGTCCTACGCACGCTGCATACCCGTAAACACCTCTGAACGTTTGGTATACTTTTATCATGGAGAACAAATTCGGTGGAGAAAGAGTTTGTTTAGTAGACTCGGAAATCGAAGCTTTTCTAAACAACTACCACACCACAGACATATCTCAGCTGGATAGAATACTTAGTGGGAATCATTCTCAAGCACATAGTTACTGCTCTAACCATGAGAGTTATGTTTTAAGAGTTAGTACAGATAACTATGGCTATCTAAAAGACCAATTAGTTTTCAAGAAACTAACTGATGAAAGCATACCCGTGCCATATATTTTAGACATTGGAATAATCAAAGAAGAGGTTCATTTTTGCATATCTAAAAAGATCGAAGGGGATAGCGTGCGTGACCAGTACAACAGAGACGATTACTCCTCATTTAAACAGCAATCTGAATACATAGAGAGAATTTCTAACATTGCACCCATGGGTGAGGGTTTTGGACAATGGAATCCAGAAGGTCATGCTTCAAAGGGTACTATTAAAGAATATACAGACAGGGTGTTTAATAAACACGATTGGGCAGCGTATAAACAGTTCTCATATTTTGATGCTGATTTTGCACTTGAGATGAAAGACAAGCTGGACGGATTAATTAGTTATTCTGCAAATGTCAGAGAGTTGGTGCACGGCGACTTTGGTAACGATAATATAATTATTGGAAACGCTAAGATCAAGGGAATTATTGATTGGGGCAATTCGTATTACGGGGACCATTTCTTTGATGTGGGAAGAATCGTTTTGTACTGTCCTAACCGTGAAGTTGCAGTTCGTGAAGCACTCGATTTTTACACAGAATCTACACACCGCAATTTTAAAGAAAGGATTTTAGCTGGAGTGTATTTCACAATGATGGCAAACTATGGGTTTGCAGTACTTAATGGAAACGAAGCTTCCTGTCTCAGTTCTAGTAAAAGAATTATCCAAACTGAAGCATTATTTAATTCTTACTAACAAAAGTCCTAATAATGCCCCTGTCCGACAGCTCGCAATAAATGGCGTCAAACCCCTAGGAAACAACCTAATCCCGCAGATTACCCGCTAATCTGCGGGATTAGGTTGTTTATGATTCTGGAATCTATAGAGATTTAGTCTCCAAAATACTCCAATCGATTGGAGTATCTTGGTTTAGATGTGACGAGTGTCAACCTGGTGAGCGGTATCTTTTACCGGTAATTTAGTCACTTGGTTGCTGGTAAATGGTTTCGACGTTTTGGATTACTGCTATTTTATTGTTGGATATAAAAACAGCCAGGGGTAGTCCTGGCCAGTTGGTTGGGTTTATCTTGGAGTTAAGCTATTTGTCTCGCCAGGCATCTAGGAACCGACGTTCACAGTTATGACAACTGGCGTCGGTACACTGGTTGCAAGTGGACGAGATACAGGCCCTTAGTTCTGACGCCGGGTCGAGGACCCGTTCGGGCGGGAGCATTGCCCGGTAGAATTCACTTGTGTTGGCGGCAAACTGGCGAATGGTTTGCCACAGGGTGGTTTGACCAGGGTTCGCTTGCTTCGTGGTGTGAGCGCTCATACTGCTCGAAAGATCAGCCGACATTTGTTCTTGTACCTTCTATTTTTGGCTAGTTCCGCTCAGGCGGAACGCAGACAATACGGGTTATGGAGAGTAACGTCAACCAAAGTGGTGTGCATAGCGCCTTGTTCGGCACGCGGTGGCGGACAGATGCTGGCTGCTGCAAAATCAGCCTAGGCCCCGCTTAGGCAAAATTTACAAAAATACTCCAATCGATTGGAGTATTTTGGTGTCTTTTTTGGTGTTGGATTGCTTTTTCTGGTTTTGTGAGTTCTAGGCTTTGCTGGCTTTGAAGCAGTCGAGGCACTTGAGGTTGTTGGTGGTTCGGGGTACAAACGGGAGGGATGTGATGGCGTTGCCGCAGCCAGCGCAACTCCAGTTGCCAGCGGTTTTGGGTTTGTCTGCGCCACCGCTTGACGGCGTGCTGCTAGCTGGGGCGGATGCCTCGAGCCCGGCAAACGCGCCGTCGTCTGGCATTGGTTCGGACGATGAGCCGTATTCGTCAAAGTCTGGGGCGCCGTCCATCGGTGGCGCTTCATTGGCAGTCTGCATCTCGGGGACTGGTTGCTCGGCTGTCTCGGTGTCTTTGCTTTTGCCGTAGCAGTCGCGACAGGTGAGTCCACTTTCACTACGGGGCTGAAAGGGGAGCTGCGTAATTGCGCCGCCACACCCGCTACACTTCCAATTTCCTTCGTACATGGCCATAATCAATTTGCTTACTTGTAGTAGCTGACAGTATAGCAGACGCAGACCGGGGCTGCCCGAGCGGTGAAAATTTGGTATAGTAGGGGAATGAAAGACACCTGTCACATGTGCCTGACGCTACTTGAAGGTGAACACTCCGAGCGGGAGCGCGCAGAGTATTGCAATTTCTGCTTTCAAGCCGGTGCTTTGGTGTATAGCAAAGACGATATCCATGACTTTCGCAAGCGGTATTTTGATAAAATGTACGCCGAAGGAGCGAACGAATTCGTCGCGCGGTTCCATACGTTGCTAATTGGGTCGGCCCCGTACTGGAAACATAAACGCGGTCTATAAGGTATGTACAAAGGTCGCGTGATAGAAGTGCAGCGGGTACATATAACGGTTGCTCTACCCGAGCGCACGTTGCTAGCGACCGTGCGCGGTGAGTTCCATGAGAGTGGGGCGTACCCCAAAGTTGGCGATTGGGTCATGGTATCGCTCATTGATGACACCCAAGCAGTGGTTGAAGAAATCCTGCCCCGTACGAGTACTATTGAACGTCTGGACCAAGAAACCCTGCAGCCGCAAATCTTGGTGACCAACGTCAATCTCATGTTTATTGTGATGGGGTTCGATGGAGACTTTAACGTTAGTCGGCTGGAACGGTATTTGGCGTTGGCGCTCCAGAGTGGGATTGCTCCGGTGGTTATTCTCAACAAAGCCGACGCGGCGACCAATCTTGATGAGCAGGTGGCACAGGTGTCAGCGGTGGCTGGGGCACACCCCGTCCTGGTGACAACCGCTACAACGGGCGCTGGTCTGGCTACCATTACAGACCATATCAAGGCCGACACCACGGCGGTGCTGCTAGGTTCATCTGGCGCCGGCAAATCAACCATCACCAACTGGCTGATGGGTAATGCCGACCAAGCGGTACAAGACGTCCGCGAGAACGATAGTCGAGGCCGACACACCACCACTACCCGGCAGTTGTTCGCGCTCCCTACCGGTGGGTATTTGATTGACACGCCAGGGATGCGGGAGCTCAGTCTGGCTGATAACGAATCACTCGAAGATGACCAGCTGATCAGCCACGTCGAGACGCTCGCTACTGCCTGTCGGTTTAGTAATTGTGATCATGACAAAAGTGCAGGCTGTGCGGTTTTGGCCGCTATCGACGCTGGTACGCTTGACCCGCGCTCACTGGATAATTACTATAAACTACACCGCGAGCGCGCCTGGCTGCAGGACAAAAGTGGCAGTAAGAGTCGCTACACCGAACACACCAAAAAACGCACGGCGCAAGCCACTGCCGCCGCGAACCGTCGCCGTTTGGCTGGGGGTCGATAAGTGATTTGGACTCGTCGCTCGCCAAGGGTATACTAGAGACTATAATTTGAATCATATGAACGAACAACCAACCCAGCCAGTTTACGTCGCAGCCGCGCAGCCAATTTGGAAGGATTTACTCGTCCCCGCTTCTATCGTGGTGGCAGGGATAGCGATTGGGATTGGTCTATACATGAGTGGTGGATCAACTGTCACACCACTTGCCGGGCAACCAACGGCCGCGCCCCAGGAGGTGGACCGCACCGACCAAGTAGCGGCCGTGACGCCTGATGATCACCGTAAAGGTCCAGCGGACGCGGCTATCACCATCGTCGAATACTCGGATTTTGACTGCGTGTTCTGCGGTCGGTTCCATGACACAATGAATCAAGTGATTGCTACCACTGATGATGTGGCTTGGGTCTACCGGCACTCACCAATCGCACAAATCCACCCCCAAGCCGAATTCGTCGCTATCGCGTCTGAGTGTGTGGCTGATATCGCCGGTACCGCGGCGTTCTGGACGTTTACCGATGGGTATTTTGCCGCTCGCGCGGCTGGAGAATCGGCGTCCCACGCTGTACTTGTACCGCAACTAGCAGCTGCGGCTGGAGTGGGCGCGGCTGTGCTTGAGGCGTGTATCGCTGGAGGAGAATTTGTGGCTGCAGTTGAAGCTGACCGACAAAATGCCATTGCCACTGGTGGCGGGGGCACACCTTGGAGCATCCTTATCGGGCCGTCAGGTAAAACGTATCCGATTAATGGTGCGCTACCCCTAGCGGCAATTGAGCAGCTGATTCAAATCGCTCGCGACGAAGCCTAACTATGATACTGACTGCACTCCACCGAGTGTATCAACGTCCACGCTATGTGATTGTGACGTTAGTGGTGGCTCTGGTGACCATATCTATGCTGCTACTGCTACCCAACCAAGCGTTGCTGGTTTCGATTATAACTTCACCCACTATCGACTGGGGTAACAAACTGGCATTTTTCTTCAGCCTACACGGTGTTTTGTTGACCAATTTTACTTGGTTTGCGGCCACCTACACGGTCCTGCTAGCGATTCTTCTGGGGGTTAATGTGTCTCTACTGTGGTTCTACATCGTACGCAGTCGCCGGCTCGCACGGGTTGACTCTCGTTTGACCCTGACCGGGATTGGTGGGTTTGTCAGTGGCATACTTGGGATTGGTTGTGCGGCGTGTGGGACTGTTATCTTGGCCGGTGCCTTCAAATTGCTGGGGATTGCTTGGTTACTCACGTATCTGCCGTGGCAGGGAGCGGAGTTTGGGGTGTTGGGGGTGCTGCTGCTTGGTCTGACCACCTACACACTGTGCAAGCGCATCAATGACCCGGTGACCTGCCCGGTCTAGCAGCTACTGGCTGAGGCCGTAGACTTCGGTTAGTTTGGCGACGTGCTCGGGATAGGTTACCGAGCAGTAATACTCACCAGTGCGGCTATGGAAATAATACAGACAGTCAGTCACCATTGGGTTGAGGGTGGCTACGATGGCTTCGACTGACGGGTTGGCAATTGGTGCCGGGGGCAATCCGGCGTTTTGGTAGGTGTTGAATGCAGAGTCGAGGAATTTGTCCGCCGGTCGGACCGCTGGCCACCAGTTTTCGTCATTTGGGTTTTCGGCTTTGACGTACTGCAAACTCGCATCGAGTTGTAATTTCATATCAATAAACAGCCGGTTCCAAATCACACCCGAAACCTCGCGCATGTTGGTAAAATCACTAGCTTCGCGCTCAATTAGAGAGGCAATAATTAGGGTGTCAGCCAGTGGCACCACCCGCTCGATATCAGCGGTGTACCGATCAGTCACCGACTCAGCGAACGAGGACTGCAGCTGAGTAGCGATGTCAGCTGGGGTAGCGTAGCGATGGGTGATGTACTGGCCTGGCGGCACGAACCCTTGGTCAAACGACAGTTCGTTGTCGGTCATCAAAGCTGAGAATTCAGCCCGTTGCGCTGTATCCCACCGCAGCACATCACCGATGTTTTTGGTCGCTTGCTCAGAGCGTTCGCCTGGCCAGATAACAATAATCCGGCTGACTGGCGATGCTAGTAGCTGAAAAGCGGTGCTGGTCTGCAGGACCGCAGTGACGCGCGACCACCAGGAGTTGGACTGGAAGTCATGCACAGCAAGAAACTCGTCGTAAAACTCGTCGACGATGATTTGCTCATTGATGGTGGCGTTACGAGGATCAACCCCAAGCGGAAATGCCTCGGTGGTGTCGATCGGGGCTACAGCGTAGGAGTAGCTGACTTGCTGACTCTCGGCCACAATCAGCATCCCGGCGGCCACACCACTGCACCCAATCAGCACCCCCAACAAGGCAACCCGGCGCAATAGTCTCGATCCATATGACATGTCTATTAGTATGCCATAAACAGCTAGCCAAGTGCTATACTTACCCTATGAAACTACTTGGTATTTTTGCATTTGGTGCGTTGCTTATGGTGGCGTTTGGGTACGTGAGTATTTTTGGTGGTCCAACTGGGATGGAAATTGTACCAGCGACAGACAACGCCCTGAGTACTGATGCGACAGCCCGAGACACACAGTCAGCTGATTTACCGGAGCGCGAGTCATTTGCTGGGGCGGGGAGTATCGAGTCGCTCTATAATCGTAACCAAAACCTCGAATGCCAGATCACGTATATCCCTAATCCACTCGAAGCTGAGATCAGCGGTAACATGTTTATCGCGGACGAGCGTGTGCGGGCTGATTTTGTCGTTCCGGCGCCTGATTTGACCGGGCAGGCGGTGGCTTCGATTATTTATGATACAGCCACGTTGTACATCTGGTCAGAGATAGATGGGCAGTTATTTGGGGTCAAGCAAGACCAAACTGAGTTCACCGGGTTTGGTGACTCGTCGGCTGCAATTGATTACACTACCGAAATCCAGTACGACTGCCTCACCTGGCCTGCGGTTGATAACACCATATTCCTCCCCCCAACCAACGTGCTGTTTGGTGACATGGCCGATGCCACAGCCAACATGGAGTTCGGGATTATGTATGAAGACGAGGATGGGGAACTACCACTCTAAATCCGGCCGTACACCAACATAGCAATTACGATAAGAAAAAACGCACTAGCAGTGAGCACTGCTCCGGCTGCCATATCTTTGCTGCGGCCGATTGCACTATGGCGCTCTGGGTGAATTTGATCAAGAGCCGATTCCAGAGCAGAGTTCTGGAGTTCGGTCACGAGCATTAGAGTATAGGCCAGTAGCACAAACAATACTTCCCACTGCTCCAACGGATCAAAGTACACAAATGCTCCAATGACGATTGCGCCAATCAAATAGACCTGCACGCGATAACTGCGGTCGTGGCGTAGAGCATAGGCAATACCGCGGATGGCGTGAGAAAACTTGCTGGTGAGAGGTTGCATAGCCAAAGTATAACAGAGTGGTACGTGCCGGTTTGCTACCGTGTACTGGACACTAGTCGCAAAAACGTCTATGTATCATATACGATACGTAGACGTTTGCGTTGTTCTGAATTTTTTGTGGATACCACACTCCTCCTGGCTAGTAGTCCTTTTCGGCGTAAATGCTGATGGTTCGCCTCCGGGCAGCTTTGCCTTTACTGACGTGTTTGTGCGAGCGGTAGATTTTGCGGACGATAAATTTCTCCTCTAGGAACGCTACCAGTTCTTCTTCGGTGTAGACGTGCTCAGCGACACCCATAACGGGGTGGATGTAGCTACCTTCCTCTGGTCCGGGCATTTCACGGATCAGACGCTCGGTATGGAGGTCTTTGTCCCGGAGGAACGTTTTCATAAATAAGAAGCCGCCTGGTTGCATGATGCGGTGCAACTCATCACGCAAGTGGGTGCGACCATCAGCGTCG
>Ga0136561_1000719_pt1 | contig 10370 bp, 11 predicted proteins | sample AntRauMeHopE1498_FD_104641 | JGI IMG/M metagenome (GOLD analysis project Ga0136561, IMG submission 104641) | Saline lake microbial communities from Rauer Islands, Antarctica - Metagenome Hop E1 #498 | ecosystem: Environmental > Aquatic > Non-marine Saline and Alkaline > Saline | place... | reverse complement strand
TAAATACAGCTTCTCGTGCCGACGAATCCGTCCACCGTGACTCATGCCGCTCCCCGCGATAATAATCTTTGGTCCTGGCTCACTGTCAATCTCGTGTGAATCCTTCGCGGTGCGCGTAAACGAGAGACCTTCGAAGTCGAAGATGTCGTCACCCGCCTTAATTTGCTCTTGCACGGCCTTTTTAAGATACTGCGGGTACTTGCGATACATATCGGTGACCGAGATAGCTAGGGGTGAATCTAAGAAAACTGGTAACGGCTCAATCTCACCACTCTCAACGAGATTATTGATCTCAAGTAACATACCCTGCGTGCGCTCAAGCGAAAAGGCCGGGATAATCAACGTGCCCTTTTTGGCCTGCGTATCTTCTATATAGCCTTTTAAAAGGGCGGTGCGCTCCGCCACCTCTTCGTGGAGGCGATCACCATACACACTTTCTATCACTAGGTAATCATAGTCTTTTGGTGGGACTGGTGGATTCAAAAGTGGCTGCGGCACGTTACCGATATCACCGGTAAAGACAATCTTTTTACCCATCCGCTCTAAGTGCACCATGCCAGAACCAAGAATGTGTCCCGCGTCGGTAAAGTGCAGGGTGACCTCGTCTGCAAGTGACACCAGCTCATCGTAATCAGCGGTGTGCCAAAGAGCTAAGCTGGCGTCGACATCACCTTCTTCGTAGAGTACTTTATTGCCATAACGCTCTTCTTCAAAGTGCATTACCTTTACCGCGTCGCGCAGCATCACGTTGGCTAAATCTTTGGTGGGCGTGGTGGAGTAGATCTGACCCTTAAAGCCATCTTTCACGAGCTTGGGTACTCGGCCAATATGGTCAGCGTGTGCGTGGGTAATAATCAGTATATCTACCGCGGCTGGATCATAAGCAAAAGGCGCTGCGTTAATTTCTTTAGCAAATTGATCACCTTGCACTAACCCACAATCGACGACGATCTTCACCTTCCCCGTGTTGAGCATAAAGTTTGCCCCCGTCACACTGCCCACACCGCCATAAAATCCTAAAGTTGCCATACGTTATGTATAATTATCTAAACTAAATGCAAACTGCCGTCCTACTACTCCACCAATGATACCTAAAGCAACATCGATACCGGTATCAAGCCAGAAGTCGCTTTCGATCGGCATGCCAATACCAAACTCGTACACTTCCCAAAGTATCGCAACGGCCAGCACGTAATATACAGCGCGCTTCAATGGTGTAAAATAGCGCAGCTTCGTAGCACCGAAATCTATCGCCACAAAAAGCGCGAGCATGACTACTGCACCTCCAAAAAAATGCATCGGTAAATCAAACCACCAATAAAACCAGTACAACTCGGCTTGGAGCGCTAATACATGAATACCTAACCAAGTACTAGCTATGATTAAAAATAAGATGGCCCGGATTGTCATGGCTAAATTTTAGCACGAAAAAAACCGCCGGAGCAGTTATTTTCGATGGAACCACAAACGTATGCTCAATACCTGATGGTAAGTGGGCGCCCTTTCCGACCAGACTATTCGAAATTCGCGAACGATTCTCGGCACTGAGCGTGACTACAAGCAGCCCGGAGCAAAATGTACAGAGAACATACGTAAGGTGGTTCCACTTATGATGGTAGCACAAAGTGCAGCGCAATGCATGTGGCAAATAAATTCAAGCCCCAGTACAAAAATATTCTTACATGAGCACTCGCTCGACTCACGAATCCTAGGCCGGGCCTAGGATTTTAAATTCGCTGTGTAAAAAAGACCGACCCCTAGCGGGGCCGGTCTTTTTTACACTAGGATTTATTTAGGCGTTTTTGATTGCTTCGTACATGATCCGTTCTTGCGCGGTGGCGTATTCATGCACTTCGTCCGCGGCGAACCAAAGTTTAATCTCGCGCTCCGCTTCCTCGACTGATTCTGATTGGTGGATGAGATTCTTCACGGCTCGGTTCTCCAACGTCGCGTGTGAAAAAGAATCGATAGTGTAGTCTCCCCGGATCGTTCCGATGTCGGCGGTGGCTGGTTCGGTAGTGCCCACGGTGCGCGTCACGGTCGACACAGCGCCCAGACCTTCCATCACAAGCGCCACGACTGGTGATTCGGTCATGTAATGCACGACAGTGCGGATGATGTCTTTACCGTACTCGATCGGCTCTTTATCTACCACACGCCCTTGGGCTTTGAGGTCGGTCACGATCCCTTCCCCTTTACGTAAATACCAGACGTCGTCTTTGTTGTAGTGCTCCAAGAGCTGGGCTTCGGTCGGCATGACCATTTTCATGGCGGCGATCTTCAAACCTCTCATTTCAAACCGCTTAATGATCTCCCCGACGAGTGAGCGTTGAACAGCATCAGTTTTAAGGAGGACTAGGGAACGTTCTTGGTGTGGTTGACGGGTCATAAAATAGAGATTATTAGGCTTATATTGCGGTTGTGAGTATAACGTAAATAGGGTAAATTGCAAAGTAGTTGTCGCCTTTTACGCAAGGGTTTTAACTTAATTTATTAGCCACTAATCTAGCCGTTTCTATCCTTTTAGCTTTCTCAACTGTATCAGTATCCCAGCTCAAAGTAGTGCTGTCATTCTCAAAACGAGGCTTTATATGCAAATGAAAATGAAACACGTCTTGTCCAGCGGCTTTTCCATTTGATTGCACGAGATTAATTCCATCGCATCGATACGCTTCTTTCACTGCCTTAGAAACTTTTACCGCTGTCTGCATTATCGCGGCAGCAATTTCCTCATCTAGGTCTGTGACTTGTTCAAGATGTTGCTTTGGTACCACTAGCGGATGATTCTCAAGCGACATAAACACCATAGTTACATTATCTTCATACATTAAAATTGGCGCAAGTTCACCAGCAACAAATTTACAAAATAAACAGTCATTCATAGGTACCATTAAAGCAGTTTTTACATAAAAGAAAAGACCGCCGCGGAAAGGGTTTTGAAACCCTCTCTTCGGCGGCCGGCCGGGAAGCCGATGGCTTCCCGGCGATCCACGATTGCGCGGTGGTTGTTTGCGAACCATAGCGCGTCCTCCTCTAGGTGAAAGTTTTATTCCTACCGTGACTCATTTCGCGGCAGGCTTTTGCCCCAGGCGATTCACACCGCCTGGGTGCATTTGGTCTTAGCAAATGATCAATGTCCAAGAACGACCATCCCAATCGTGCGAGCCAGGGTTCACCCCTGCCAGCACACGATGGGTACCGCGTTCACCAGATTCATAGTCGAACCACTCTCGATCTTCAGCTTTGGCGGCGTAGAGAGTGAAAGTTTTCGGCCCGACGAGATAATCATCACGCCCTTCAAAGCCACCTTCAATGTCGCCTGAAGAACGCCGGTGACACATGCCCTCGAGCGTTACCTCGAGGGTGCCACTTTGACCCGTGACCACCCTGGTGAGACGACCGCGATAGTGGTCGACTCGATTCCAGACCTCCGGTTCCCAATCTTGAGGATTATCCGGCAGAGTGATCGAGAGTTGGACATCTGTACCGTGTGCTCGCTCCAGAAACTCGTTCTGATCGCGCTCGGCTTTAGCTTGCACTTCGGCCTTGCGCTTCTGGAGTGCAGGGGAATCGCCCCGGTGTTCACGTGGTGTCGCGAACGCAATGGTACCCACCACGCTCTGAACCGCGATGAGCCAACGCTCACCAGCCTCGGGCCAGTGGCCAAAGTCGGCGGCCTTAAGGACAATCTTAAACTGATCGCCCGGTGAGCGATTGATCGGGCGTCCATTTACGGTTACCGTCACATCACACTGCTGCGGCTCCCAGTAGGTAATCGCCTGCTGCTCGCCAGATTTCTGGTGCAGCTCGATCTTAACGATCTCGACTTCGATTTGGTCGCCTTGCGTGAGACGTGTCTTGACCGGTTCGGTCGGTGTCGGTTGTGCCGAAAGCGTCCGCCAGTCGCCATGATCGTGTGGCGGCCGCTTCTGCTTAGGCCCTTTCGGACCCTTGCTTGGCATGCATTCCTGCGCTGCTTTCGCTTGCAGGTTGACGCCATTGACGCTAATCCATTGTCCCATCCCTTTCATGGGGATTCTCCTTCTGCGTGGCGCGCTTGGCGCCAGGTTGATTGCAGTGCCGGCGACGCATGATTGCGCGACGGCGATGAATGTAGTGAGCTGAAAGCTCACCATTCATCAGAGAATCTGATTGAAAAATGAGTTTTTCAGCTTGTCATCGGGGCATCAGCCCCTAGGTAATTCTGTACAGATTACACGCACAGCACTTCTCCTTTCTCCTAAATTTCAACGACCAACCACATCCTCTTGGAGCGGTCTACCTATTATTTAAACACATTTTTATACTAAAGTCAATATTATAATTTATGAAAATGATTGCCATCTATTATTTCTCTAAAGCTCCGTTGGCTCATGTGCCTTTCTATCCACTCCAAAGCAATAATTGGCACATCTATAGAGCACTGTTTTGCTAGCTCTTTTGTTTCATTTACATTTATATACGGTACCGCCATAAAGGTACTACTTTCAAAACTAACTTCCTCTTGGGTTCTAGCTTCTAAAAATTTTGCTTCTTTCATTAGATCCATAGTTTGTATATTTTTTGATATCCCAAAAATAATCCCGTAGTTATTTTTTATATCTGACCGGGCTGTTAAAAGCTTGAGTATCGGCCATTTTCTTGAAAACGCGTCCGCTCTAAACGATGATAACCAGACCAAGGCTTGGTGCCGAAGACCAGCACTTAAGACAAATTCTCGCATAAACTTTATCACTGATACGCAGTAGTGCTCAGTAGTATGTAACCACATCACTATTCGATACCAAAACTCTGCTGGTGCAATTTCAAATTGCAGTGACTGTTGTTCCGATTGGTAATTATTAGCGTATAACTTAGCGTAAAACCATTGATTTGCTAATGACAAGGTGTGCGAAACGCCAATGCTCTTCTGCATCCAAGGATCATAATTAGGAAGCAGTCCTCTTTGTTTAAATATTTTATTTAACCCGTCTACTACCGTACTATGATGCACTCCGTTGTATTTTGAGTCTCCGATATACTCATATCGATACCGCCCAGTTCCATGCCAATACTTTGTTTTTTTAAGTAGTTGACCCACTAATACTTGATGTTCGGCATAGGATTTTTCAATTTCGATATTTTTCTGGGCAAGAGCAGCCGCACAATACTCTTGAAATAATTTTTTATTTCTTCTAATAATGAGATCGCGCAATACTGGCATAGGGGATTATTCAAGCGTCAATATCTCGGGGCCGTCTTTGGTTATTAAAACTGTGTGTTCCATGTGGGCAGCTAGTGAACCGTCGGCGGTTACAGCCGTGTAGCCATCGTCTAAGATTTCGATGTCGATGCTGCCGGTTGTGATCATGGGCTCGATGGCGATCACCATCCCAGGCTGCAAGAGCGCGCCTTTATCGCGGGTGACGAAGTTGGGGATCTGAGGCTCTTCGTGCAGACTGTATCCCACCCCGTGTCCGCAGAAGCTCTCAACAATGCCAAATTGTTTAGGGACTACTTTTTCGATCGCTTTCCCGATCTCGACCACGTGCTTGCCGGCGATCGCCGCGTCGATGCCGGCAGTGAGGGCGTTACGGGTGACTGCGATCAGCTTCTTCGCTTGCGGACTGATTAGACCCACACCCACCGTGCGCGCGGAGTCGACGATCAATCCCTGGTAGCCGATCACGAGATCAATACTGACCACATCCCCTGCGATCAGCTCAATCGGGTCTTCGTTCGGGATACCATGCACCACTTCGTCATTGATCGACACACAGGTCGCAGCGGGATACGGCCGCGCCGCGAAGCTCGGTTTATACCCTAAGATCATCGGCTGCGCGCCTTGCTCCTCAATCAGCTTCATAGCCAGATCGTCGATGTCTTGCGTAGTAGCACCTGGCACCGTCGCCTTTTCCAACTGATTTAAAATAGCCGCTAAAATCTTCCCGCCCGCGCGGAGGATTTCGATGTCAGCAGTAGATTTGATAGTAATGGCCATAGTGAGTGATGATCTGGTCGTCGAGATTCAATCCCAACGATTGGGTAGTTAGATTTTAAGCGCCGCTAAAATTTCTAAATGGACGGCTTCAATCGGGAGTGTGCCGTCGATGTCATGTACCGTGGTGTCAGCTCGATGGCGGTAATATTCCACGAGCGGCAAAGTATCTTCGCGGTACCACCGCAGGCGTTCTTCGATTGAATCGCTAGTATCATCATTCCGGGCACGGGTATTCATACGTTCACGGACAACTGCTTCTGGTGTTTCAAGGTTGATAATTTCAACACCAGTGCGTTCAAAGAATTTAAACGCGTCCTCAAGATCAGCCACTTGCGCGACCGTGCGTGGAAAACCGTCGATCAGTAAATGACTCTTGTCGTCGAGCTGATCGACCATCGCCTGCCCCCACAATACGGCCACCAGGAAATCAGGCTGGAGTGAGCCAGTACTTAATGAAGCGGCAACTTTTTCTTCCGCAAAGGTCTCATGCTTTGCCGCCAGCGCACGGAAACGACGACCAGTCTGAATGTCTACTACTCGCCGACCGGTACTGCGCTGCTTTAATACATCTTTGAGCTTAGCTATCTGCGTCCCCTTCCCACTCCCTTGCGGCCCGATATAAATAATTGTCTTTGGTTGCATATATGCCCAGTGTACCGTGATTCGATAAAAAATCAAAAAAATGCTAACCTATTGATCATGCATAAAAAACACATCATAACTATTGCTGGCAAGCCAGGTAGTGGTAAATCAACCACTTCAAAAACTTTGGCTACCGCCCTTGAACATACGCATTTTTCGTCAGGAGATTTCTTTAGAGCAATCGGCAAGGAGCGTGGTATTGATGTCTTCGCGACAAATGTGATAGCTGAGAGCGAAGTTGAAATAGATCATCTGGTAGATCAAAAACTACGCGAGCTCGGTGAAAGTCAAGATAAATTAGTGATTGATTCAAGAATGGCTTGGCACTGGATGCCCTACTCTTTTAAAGTTTATCTCGACCTTGATCTTGATCTTGCAGCAAGGCGCATTATTGGCGGAATGGATCAAGAGCGTAGAGCGGCAGAAGACATTCCTGACTCAGCAAGTGAATATGCCCTACGTCTTGCAGAACGCTTGGCGAGCGAAACTAAACGCTACATGAATCTGTATCAAGTCAATCCTTACGATCAGAATAATTACGATCTAGTGGTAGACACGGCACGCAATAACCCTGAGGAGGCCCGAGCCATCATTCTTGAACATTATCAAAACTGGATACAGACAAATTGAAAGTTGCGTGGTGAGCCCAGAACATTTTATTGAGACTGAAAATTTTTAAAGAGTACCAGGTAGCCGATTGGGTGCAGGTTTACGGAAGCGAGAGGTTAGTCAATCAAAATTGACCACTGATCTCGACCATGGCTATCGAAGAGCGTAGTATTTGAGGCTTCTATTTTTGGTACGATAAATTATTTATCGCTAGCAGAAAATACTGGTACGGTACTGCATTTGTATCACCGCTCTCTACGTTTCGAGTACGGAACAACGTCAACTCATACGCGAAACGTTCATCGTAAGGAAATCCAACAATAGTATCGAGATCAATGTGACTCTCCCCGAGATCACCCAGACTGCGGACGCACCATTGTCCGTTCATACCTGCTTTCCCAGCGCACGGGAAGCGCATGGCATCATTAACTACAACCGGGAGCAATCCCTCGTCAGACGCGAGCGATGTCGGCAACACTAGCTGTAAAGCCTGTACCGTTGCGTATAACTTCACCAAAGTTTGCAAACGGCTGATCTGCTGCGCGTTAGTGAGCTTTGGTGTGATGGTTACAGGGGCCGAACTGGTCACCGACAACGTTACAAGCCCACCATCAGCTGACACCACTGACGGAATTACCCCGCCAATACCGATTACTAACATGGCCGCGATCATAAAAATATATTGTTTCATATGTGCCTTATGGTAGCATATTTCTAGTAGTCACCACATTAAAAGCCGGCAGAAGAACTGCCGGCTTTTAATGTGGTGACTATATTTAGTACTCCCGTAGTGAAACCTGAGCGTCAACACGACGGATGAGGTCAAGCACCACACTCACCACAATCAAGAGAGCGGTACCACCGATGGCTAAGCTCGCGACACCAGTCACGACTTGCATCCCTACTGGCAGCACGGCGATAGCGGCTAAGAAGAGGGCACCAACGAGGGTCAAACGAGTAACTACGTTACCTAAGTACTGCGCAGTGTTCCCGCCGGGACGAATACCTGGCACGAAAGCTCCATTGCGCTGCAAGTTGCGAGCGACTTGTTCTGGATCGAAGGTTACTGCGGTATAGAAGAAGGTAAAGGCAAGCACGAGAATAAAGTACGCAATACCGTAGTAGACGTAGTTGTTCATAAATGCGTCCACGTAGATAAGGGCTGTTGGCACCCACGCGATATTAAATGCCGACAAGATATTTAGGACCATTTGAGGGAAGAGCAAAATCGACAGCGCAAAGATGATCGGAATCACCCCCGCTTGGTTTAAGCGGAGTGGCAAGTACGATTGACTACTGCCGTAGGTCTTCGTGCCGCGGCTTTGCTTGGCGTAAGTAATCGGCACTGGTCGCTCGGCTTCGGTCATTACCACGACGGCGTAGATAATGAAGAGCGCCAAGAAGACAAAGCCAACGTACAAAGGTAACTGTGATGGATCAGCAAAGGCAAACGTGAGCTGGCTCACCGTAGACGGAATACTGGCCACAATACCAGCGAAGATGATGATCGAAACACCATTACCTATACCAAACTCAGTCACCAACTCACCAATCCACATGAGGAGCATGGATCCAGCCACAATCAAGGCCACGTTGACTGCAAATTCAAATGGTGACAAGCCCGTGATCACCCCTTGATTTTGTAAGAGCGTGAGAAACCCAAATCCCTGCAAAATCGCTAAAGGCAACGTGAGTAAACGACTGTACTGCTGAAACTTTGCCCGCCCAGCCTCACCTTCATTTGAATAGAGGTCTTTCATCTTAGCCGACATCACGGTCATAAGCTGCATGATGATTGAGGCGGTAATGTACGGACCGACTCCAAGCATCACAATGGAAAGATTTGCGAGTCCACCACCAGAGAAGATATTAAGCAGACCAAGGAACTGATTATTGTTGAAGAACTGCTCTAAAACAGTTTGATCAACACCGGGAATTGGGATGGTGGCAAGTGCTCGAAAAACAACGAGCGCCGCCAGCACAAACAAAATCCGGTTACGGATACTCTTGTCGGTAGCCGCAATTTTTAGTTTGTGTATAAATGTTGCTATCATTCTAACTGTGCTTACGTGGATAAATGACTTTCAGTCTAGCACAAAAAGGACTCTTTTTGAGCCCTTTTTATCTTGCTACACGCTGACGCTACCGCCAGCTTTCTCGATTTTTTCTTTGGCTGTCTTTGAGACTTGGCAACCAGTGACCACTAGTTTTTTAGTCAAATCACCGCTACCTAGGATTTTTACCGCCGGTGCTTTCTTACGTCGCGTCGAAATTAGACCCATTGCAACTAAACTTTTCGGATTGACGTCAACACTATTTTCGAGTATTTCGAGTGCGCTGACGTTCAGCACGACTGGCAGTACACGTTCGTTATTTACGGTCTGAGCGCGGTTGATACCGTGACCACGCAGCTTAGGAATCTTCTTGATGATATCACGCATCTCAGGACGGGTACTGTTACCCGCTCGGGCTTTCTGACCTTTATGGCCACGACCAGACGTCTTACCGCGCTTACCACCGCGTCCGATCCGCTTTTCGCTTTTACGCGGTGTGGTCGGCTTTAATTCATGTAATTGCATAGTAAATTAGGCTTTAAGTTGCTTAAGCGCTTCGACAGCGGCGCGGGCATTGTTAAGTTTATTCTTAGAACGACTGAAGATTTTAGCGGTCACGTCGGTCACTCCTGCGAGCTCAAGAACGGTACGTACTGATGATCCTGCTACGAGTCCACGTCCAGGTGCCGGCATCATCATCACTTCACTGGAGGCGTATTTTACATGTACATCGTGTGGAATATGACTATCTTTATTCATGACGACGGTAATCATTTGCTTACGCGCGTCGCGTAGGGCTTTTTCAATCGCGAGCTGCGTATCTCCGGCTTTGCCGATTCCTACACCCACACGACCTTTTTTGTCACCAATCACCATTGAAACCGAGAATGAAAACCGGCGACCACCAGCCATCACACGTGTTACACGACGGATACTGACAATTTTTTGTTCAAATTCTTGACGCGGGCGTTCTGGCCGGCGAGCACCTCGACGTGGTCGGCGCTGATTTCGTCTATCTCCTCCAGCTTCACCGCCGCGTCCACGAGCACCGCCTCGAGCTGGTCGCTCGGTGGCGTTAGTCGTGT
>Ga0136561_1000715_pt1 | contig 10392 bp, 1 predicted proteins | sample AntRauMeHopE1498_FD_104641 | JGI IMG/M metagenome (GOLD analysis project Ga0136561, IMG submission 104641) | Saline lake microbial communities from Rauer Islands, Antarctica - Metagenome Hop E1 #498 | ecosystem: Environmental > Aquatic > Non-marine Saline and Alkaline > Saline | place... | reverse complement strand
CCATGCCTATCCGGCAGCTGCCGGTCTCAGTCACACTGCTGCCAGGAGCAGTTATACGGATCCACTCTCTCCTGACGGCTACACATCTTAACGGGCGGGTGGCGCTAATTCTCTTTAGGGACAATGTCTCGAACAGGCTCGCGATTAGACTAAGGGGCTTCAGAGCCTTTCAGGGCACCACTGTGCTGATTCAAGAGCAGAATCTCTCCTTTCTTTGGTGGGGGACCCCCCCCGCCGGCTGGGATGAATGGAGAACTGGACAAGCTGTTAATCTGACCGGATGTCCAGAGGATCGTTTTGTCAAAACCGCACAGGGAACTTCCTCCTGCGGCGGGCACAGAAGGGGGGATGTTTTTTATCATACACTCGATTCCTACAACCAGCGTGGGCATTCATGTCAACAGCTGCCGAGCCACCCTCTTGGCCCCAGTCACTCTCAACCTGCTCGGAGACGAGTGTTGGGAAGCTCTTCTCCACGACGGCAATCTCGCCCTTCCCTCGGCAGGAGGCGGCAGAATTGTCCTCCCTCTCCACCAGATGACTGCCAAATCCCTCTTCCTTGGAATGCATTGGGGGCGGCTCGCTCGCGCCACGATGGCTTCCCGTATCGATTCTTTCGAACAGCCCGCGAACCCTGATCTGACCACGGCGCAGTATTCTTCGGTGGATCAACCCACTCAGCCACCCCCTCCCTCGGGAGGGGGTGGCCCCCAATGATGGCCCCCAAAGGGCCCCCTGCTAAGGGAGCAGGGGGTCCTATCCCCGGTGCAGATGCACCGGGGACTGTGGAGGAAACGCCCCTTGCTACGGCAGGGGGCACCAGGCCCCCTGCTATTACAGCAGGGGGCCCCCCCCCGGGTACAGGGGTACCAGGGGGCACGGAGGAGTCATCCTCTGTTACGCAAGTCGAGTTGCATTCTCTTCGATGGCACGGGGAATCCAACGGAGGCAAGCAACATCAGACCATGGGAAAAAGCAGACCTCAACGGTCTACAATCCCGATCGCCTATCTTCATAATCAATCTTATTACATCGACCCCAATCCATCCACTGTCTGTTTTCAACGACAGCACCAGGGTGAATTGTGCCCAAGCTCCCATGCATGCAGCAACTCCACGTACAACACCTATAACATCGTGATCGAAACGGAAGGCACGACAGGCACGGGCCTGCTGGCAGGACGAGATATCCTCCCCAATGAAATCATTGCAGTCTTCGGGAATGCGATCATCCTGCAAGACAGGGGTTTGGTCCAAGAGTTTACAAGGCTCATCAATACTTACAACATGGATCACCCAACTCGAGGGTTCCAGTATTCCATCTTTTATCCAGTGGCGGGGGATTCATACCCTTCAGTGGTTATACCGGATCTCGACAGGAAACTAGCCCACGGGCTTCCCAATCTCTCGAAACGGTTGCGTGCCCGCCTCCGAAATGGCAGCTCCATGGCTGGCCTGGCTCACTTGGCGAATCACACCTGTTGTCCGCATCACAGAAACTCCGAGCTTCAGATCCTGTCCGTATGGCAGGAAGATCGGACGAGCGCAATCCTGCAAGGGCCCGCTGGTGGGGCTCGTAACTCGACGGTCCTAGGCAGAACACTGGTGGCCTCACTTAGAGCTACCAAGTTCATTCGGAAAGGTACGCCGGTTCTCACCTGCTATAGAAACACGTCTTCGGCAGGTACCCAAGCCCAACTGATCAAGGAACGGGAGACGCTAAGCAGGATGTTTCAATGCTCATGTTGCCTGTGTGGAGGCTCATGTGGGGGGTCTAGCTCGGAGGTTGGTCTCGGACACGCCGCTCCCCCTTTCCTTCTGGACCCGGAAGTCCCAGCGCCAGGGGGCTCGAATTCAGACTCGAAGCCAGTGGAGAAGGTTGAGACCGCCCAGCAGTTACATTATGGCTGCCATTCAAACCCCCTTACGAGAGGTCCTGAGACCCCTACGTGCACTCGGCCCGTAGAGGCTGCATCTGCACCCACCGCTGGCCCTCCCATGCAACTGAAGTGGTGCACGTCCGCTGACAAACGCAAGACCTCCAGACTTAATCCAATGGGAAATAAACCGGTTCGGCGAAGCCGGCCCTTGGAGGCAGTTCGATCACGGACAGACTTCTTCTCTAGCCCTTCCAGCCGATTATTGCCTCAGGTTCGACAGGCGCAGGCACCTCTCCACCAATTTCCCGACGTTCGTGCCGCTGTTCTACTGGACTCAGAGCCAGGGGAATTCTTGTATGGCACATCCACATACGCAGGCCAGCCCATCTTAGCACTGAACGACACCCAGCCCTTTGAGTTCAGGGTTTATGACCATGCTTACCCTCTACAGACCTCCTCTACTGCTCGTTCACGTTTGGGGGTCAATAGGCCGACGGGCTATATGTCCCTCACCGGCACGAACTGGGTTTGCGGTGAAACTATAACATCCACGCTACATATCATTGCCAGGGCGGAGGGATGGGGGCTTCAGGCTATGCCCCCCCAACCCCTTCAAACCGTATGGCTTGGCAACTCCTCCTTCTGGTCCCGAAATCTTCTCACAAAGGACTCGGGCCGCCCGCTCCTCGACCCTGTACACGACGCAGGAATTACGGGCTCCTTCTTCGGACCTAAACCCCAGGAGCTGCGGAAAGCAGACCATGCAACTCGGACGGCCCTCTTTTATCGCGCTCTTCAAGTTACGGTAGTGTACATCCCCTTCAATATTCACAGCAACCACTGGGTCTATTTCAAAATTGAATTGGCAACCAACACTATCACGCTTCATGACCCGCTTCCACCTCTATTGCAGACCCAAGTGAAGGACACCAAACAATTTCTTCACAGATTGGCAGAGTGGGTGATCCAGATTAAGCGAAAGAGGACGACAAACTCCCACTTGGCCCTTCCGACTGCTCAGGCATTTCCCGTCCCTTCTGAGCCCGCTACTAGCTTCCGCACAGTCACGTCCATCACCCAGAAGGACGGCTTCCAGTGTGCAGTGATTTGCATTGGCAATATCATGGCTGACGCCTCGAACAAACCGGGTCGTGTCCGCAGCCGATGTTGCGAAAGTATTCGCAAACACATTGGCTTGCTGCTTTGGCTGAATTCCCAGCGGCCCATTGCTCTCTCACAGGAGCATATGAGCCTGCTTGCCCAATATTCCCCGGCTGGGTCAGTGATCGGCACGGGGCACCAATCGCCCAGATTCATTCCGGGGCCCTCGGCCAGCGCCCTTACCCACATCATCATCCGGCTCATGATCCAAGAAATCGGCGACACTCCTCCGGTGGCAACTGTACTTCTGCTTCCCGACCTTTCTCCAGAGGAAATGAGCCTTGACCCTCTGGTCAGCCCATCATGCCATGGGGATGAGTCAGATTCAGACTGCCAGATACAGCAGGGCCCAGAACCCGGTTCCTCAACGGCCCTAGCCTCCGATGAAATTGGACAGTCACGAGACACGAGACCGGCTCGACGAGGAGAGGTGGAGACTCCCCATCCTTCCCAGATTCGGCCCTGGGGTGTTTTGGACTGGCCAAGGTCCCTGCAGGTCGGTAAGGGTCTCAACAATCTAAATAACACGTGCTTCTGCAATGCGGTTCTACAATGCCTGACACATACAGCGCCACTCGCCAACTTCTGCCTCGATCGTGGGCACTCTAGGCGACTAGGCAGCACTGCTGCCACGGTGGCTTATGATGCGCTCCTGGCCGTTGAAAGACACGTCATAGAGGCGTTTGGTTCTAGTCAGAGTTCAATATCGCCAATCGACATAGTGACAAATCTAACCAAGATAGGCTCACATTTTGCTGCTGGCATCCAACAAGATGCGCACGAGTTTCTACGATCCTTAACAGCCAACATGCACCTCGCCGACCTGAGCGTGGGTGGGAGTCCTCATCCTCACACTCAGAAGCACACCAACTTGCTCGATGGCATTTTCGGTGGGCTTCTACGCAGCCAGGTGCGTTGTGGGTTGTGCCTCACAGACAGTGTCAGGTACGACACTTTTCTGGACGTGTCTCTTGAGGTGCACCGGTCCGTATCAGTTGACGAGGCACTCCGCTCGTTTACAGACATTGATGTCCTCGAGGGTGACAATAAGTATGACTGCAAGGTGTGCAAAATGAAAACGTGCGCCACCAAGAGACTCACTCTCCACAGCACACCGAGAGTGTTGCAGCTCCATCTGACAAGGTTCGGGATCTTTGAGGAAGGAGGCAGCGCCAAGATTGGGCACCGTGTCACCTTTCCAGAACTACTCAACGTGCAACCATTCACTAGCCCAAAGGGACAGTATTCGGAAATCTCTCTCGACTTCGCCCTGTACGCAGTGGTCGTACATGTTGGAGCGTCAATCCGGAGGGGACACTACGTCGCCTACGTCAAAGACCCTCGAGGAGAGTGGTTCCAGATGGATGATCACAAGGCAAGTCCTGTCTCCCTTTCCGAGGTATTACAGGTCCAGGCGTACATGCTCTTCTACATCCAGACGGTCCATAGGAATGCAGGAATCGTCAGCGTCAATCAGCAGACTGAACAAGTCTCTGACAGTATGGACGAGGACGGGCCACCAGTTGCAGACGAGGCCCTATCCCTGCCGGACTCTAGCACACTGACTGGGCCCGAGCAAGTGGCAAGGCACCCGACCCCAACTGTTGTAGAACCCGCGGAGGAGCTGTTAAGGTCCCACGCAATTGGCTTGGAAGCACCAGCGGTCAGCGGCTGCAAGACGCCCGTCCGGGGTGAAGTCCCAGCCCAAGTTGAGAGTCCTGTCTCTGTTTTGGACATGTCTGGCGTGCGGATCAACTATCTTCCCAGTGCGTGCGAACCCATTCAGTCTCCGACAGACCGCAGCTCCACGGCGCAGGGTGCGCCACTGCACGAAGACGCGACGGACTCTGCTCTGACGGCTCCCCCTATGACCCCCCCCGCGAGTCGAGCTGAACCTACCTTTCCCGATGCTCCGACCGCACCCGTTTTCAGGCAGCAGCCGCCGCAGCCTCAGACTCCACTGGTGGAAAGACCTCAGCTCATCCGAGCTGACCGTGGCGCAAAACGCCAGGCCGACATACCAGAGTTACTGGATCACGTGAACCAGGAGATGTTAAAACTGTACCCCCTCATTGCCGATCTCCATACGGCCAGTGGTGGGAACATCCTCATATTAGCTCCAGTTATTAGCGACCTTATGCGCCACCCAGTTCCTCCTCAGGTCGCAAGGCGCATTTTGCGCCCGCATGACGATCGGTTTAGTCTTCCAGGGTTGGACACGATCACGTTGGCCGAGCTAGGTATAGCAATTGAATCATCCATGATGGCGTGCGACACTGCACAAATGTATGCAGATGTGATACTTCGACATACTACTAGACTTTGCACAGCCGACACTATAGTAGGAAATATGTCAGATTTGATCCTGGACTTTCACATTTTTGTCGGGGGTGATCTCACGAAGATCGGACTTCTACTGGCTGATTTGGCTCCATTGCCACATACGGGTGAAGCGCTTCCAATGGAGATGACCAGATCTCTTCTCCAATGCCACGCTGGAACAGTCTGTTCATTCCCAGGTATCTTACGTTGTCTGAAACGTTTCATTTGCGAGCATGACTCGGAAGAAAGGCTTGCTAGCGTACTCATCAGCCACCTTCTACCCTCCCAGTCTAGACCTGAGCTTCCCGGCCCGACCGGCCCTCCCACGCGCCATCATCGGGACACCTCCTTCCCCGGCCCCAACTGCAGTCCCTGGAGGGAAATCTTACGTGAATGGCTCATAGACTGTGAGGCCTTTGAGGCGGTTCCACAGATCGAAGTTCCCTGGGAGGACTCAGATTCATCCAACCCAGGCAAATCCTGGGCAGCCCTTCTTGACTTTTTTCACGCCCTCCAGGGTAATGTCACGAATTGGATTCGCAAGATGGAACGCAATGGAATAAACACGCTTGCAGCTCATGGAGAAGACCTCTTTGGGTCCGAGGGTGCTAAGGCCTCGATCAGAGCGGAGCTCCGGCTGGATCTGAAGCTTAACAAGGACGCGTGGAAAGCCCTTTCCGGCCAAGAAAAAGAGGATTGGGTATCACATCTTGTGATAACTGGCTCACAGCAACGCAGACTTTCCAACCCACGCATTCTCTCATGGAATGCAGGCCCTCACGGCTACAGGAATAGCAGAGAAGAAATCTCGTCCATATTTGCACAGGGACAGCCCCTCATTTGTCTACAGGATCTGCGGATCCCACCAAAATTGATCCCAGCTATCAAGGACGAGCTACATGCGCAATTTCCACACTATTGGATCTTCATTTCAACAGTCAACAAGCAAGGCGGCACATGCGACACTTCAGGCGAACATTACAACTTCACCACGCTCACAGCACTCGATTCTTATCACTTCCCATCAGCTACATCCGAAACACTTCATCCAGGACGGCAGCTGCGACGTGGAAAGGGTCTCCATCCAGTGATTAGCGGAAGAGCGTTGGCCCTCTCTACAACGACTAAGAGTGGTGGCAAATTTGTTATTATCAACTTGTACCAATTCACGGCTGCTAACCCGGTGGGGCAACAAGAGGTCTGGGATATCATCGCGGCGTGGGTATTAAAGCACCCTAACGACAAAATAATTCTGATTGGCGATCTCAACAGTGCCCCAGCCGGTGAACGAACTGGATACTCGCTCCCACTTAGCAACAGTTTACAACAGGCGGATGCCAGACTGCAAGACTTCTGCCAAGACACGGGAGGCGACCTCACTTCCTCCAGACACCACTCATGGCGCCGGGGGAAGCAAAGCGCCTCTCTGGACAACGCAGTCACATGGAACTACCCTCTCTCTCAACCTCAGGTATGTCCCTTCGAGGCGAAACACAAACAGTATGATCATGGGGTTCTGAGCTTCGCCCTTCCGTGCGAGGACTTCATCACATCTTTTAAAGTTCCAAAGCGAAGTTTCGACATTCCCACAGACAGAGTCGACGTAGTCTTCTTTCAACGAAATCTCCTACAGTGGCATAAGAATGTCCAGCAAAGGATATCTCCCTTCTCCAGCGAGGGTGGAGAAGCAACGGGTGAAACACTTCTGCAAAAGATGCGAGAAGAACAAGACATCATGCGCGGCGAAGCCCTGAAGCTCCAAGGGCGAGCGGAAACCAGCAGGCGCAGAGCCCGTGAAAGACGTCCCAACAGAAGTAAGGATCAGGTCCGGACACGCCGCCTCCACGCCACCCTAGCAGTGGCCTACTCCGAGGCGCTGATAGCCACAGCCAACTCCAGAGTAACAGTAGCTGCTCGGGTTGGGCTCAAGGCTCTGGGTCTTGACCACTTGCCAGAAGCAATCCTACGATATGTCCAGATTTCCCCTAACTGGGCGTATCTTCTACGAGCGGAAGTCAAGAAGGTACAGGCCCAATTGCTTAAGCTGGACGAGGCCCAATTGAGGGAAGGAAAACGGAAACGATGCGACGCCAAGAAGTATATCTTCGACCACGGTATCAAGGGGGTCCGACGAGTGATGAACAAGCATGGCACGGTCACTGGCCTGCAGCAAGTGGACCACCCGTGTCCTATAGGCCTCCACTGGGAGGCTTCTCTCTTGGAACTTTCCAGACCCAATATCAAAGCTGAGATGCACGAGTGGACGTCCTCCTTACCGCCCGACAAGTATGAAGTCTCCCTTACTGACACACATATTAAGATCAGTGCCAAGTTCCTCACCGACGTTCCCACTCTGCTTATATGGGCTCCTAAACACCCGTCTCCCTTTACGTCCCTGCCGACACTGGTATACTCGAATGGTCCCTGGACCAAGGACAACCTCGTAACCGCAGTTGAGTTCTTCTTTCAGCGCAATGCCTATCACCCTTTCGCTCAGTGTAGCCATCCTCAGAAGCATAGCGACCCGGTTCCGCTTACTGAGACTCTACCGAACAAGGCGGGAGCGACCAACGCCGACCGTAGAATGCTCCATTACTGCCCACATCAATCGTGTGCAGGCCTGGACCCGGACAATTTTCGTTCCAACAGGAAAGAGGTGAACAACATGGACTTTCTTGACAAATCGAAGATTTTCTCGTACAGAACCATCGGACTAGGCGAGACAACCCGAAATCCCATCAAGACATTCCGAGAGTTCTCGCGCTACGTCGGTAGAATGGCTAACAGGAAAGCCAGTGGGGATGACAAAATGCCCGCTGACCTTTTTAAAAAGGCCCCAGAGGCCTTTCGAAAGAGGGCCTGGATTTTGATCAATATAATCCTTGCAGGGCACTATGTATGTAGCGAAGAATTGCTTGAGGCTCGGGTGGTACTTCTTTGTAAGGACCACGGCAACCCGACCCTATTGGCAAATTATAGACCAATTGCATTATGCAACTCTTTCTACCAACTTGTCAATATCATTATTACTAGTAGGATCCGAGGTCTCACTGAGAAATATGCGGTGCTGGAATCCTCACAACACGGGTTTCGAGGCTCTCGGTCGGTTCAACTCGTCATCCAGAAGGAACGCTGGCTCTTAAAACAAGCCATGAAACAAGATACCAAACTCATCCGAGTGGACCTCGACTTTAAAAATGCGTTCAATTCCGCAGGGCATTCCAGTCTGTGGAAGATACTTGAGGGCTTCGGGGTGCCGGATGTGTCTCTACTCAGCAGCATCTATGAACACTCCACGATGCGAATTCAGGTGGGTGGTAAGTCCTCTGCAGCGATCCAGTTGGACACGGGAACGGTACAGGGCTCTGCCCTCTCTCCCCTCCTGTTCGACCTCTTTATCAATGCCCTTCTACGACTCCTCGACTCTACTGGCATTTCCCATCGTGTACGAGGAGTCCCCGATTGGAATCATCAAGCCTTTGCCGACGATCTCTCTCTTTACGTCGGCTCAACGGACGATGCCAATACTCTGCTGGATATTGTGAGCCAATTCCAGGAGTGGAGTGGCCTGAAGATATCCATTAAGAAATCCCTGGCTACAGGCGCCCTCTACGGCAGAGGTGAGACCCAAAGACAGAAGGAGGCGTCAGCGGAGTCCCGCAAACGAAAGGCCCCAGGGCTGCCGCAGTTCATCTCCGAGGCAGTCCTGCAAAAAACCCAAGATCTCGAAAATCTGATGGGCGACTCTGCTGACGATACCCAATCTGATGATGAAGAGGTGGATACGGCCTGTGACGAACTCACCAGACGTAGTCTCCTCCAGATGTGTGCGACTTGCAGCCGAAACCGCAGCCCCCACCACTTCAAGTCTGAGTCCAAAAGTCAATGCACTCAATGTTTCAAGGCCTGGATACCCCGGGGCATTCGATACCAAGGCGATGAACTCAAGACGGTTCACGGGAAAACTCCCATCCGGCTCCTAGGTATTCATCACAATATGTGGTTGGACGCCAAGTCCCAACGTCGCAAAGTCATCGACTCCGCCATTGAGGTGGCAGCATACCTTTACAAGAACGACAATCTTCGCATCGACCAAAGACTGAAGGTCATTTCAATGTGCCTTCCCTCTCTTTTTTCTTTTTCAGCACCACTTATCGACTGGCCTGAATCTGATCTCAAGCTCCTCACAGCCGTATGGATCAGAGCATACAAAAATGCCTGGAACTTAGGAAAAAGCACGGCGAACTGTCTCTTCACCTTTCCTAGGGATAAGGGCGGACTTCAAGTCAAGCTTCCGCTCGGCACACTGTTCACGTCGGTGTGGGGCAACCTTGAGCGGTGTAGTCAATTTGATGATGGCACCCGGCAAATGTTAGCCTTGTGCTACCAGGAAGCCCTACAGGAGAATGGATGTCTCGACCTCTTAGAGCTTCAGGATGCCTCACAGCACTTGAGTTGGAAGGTAGCCAGCGCTAATGAGGTCACCTTTGCGTGTTATCTGGCCAATAAGTTGGATATACGAGTAGACTGGGAACCCTTCCACCCAGACCTTATTGCGTCCGCTCCAGACGCTACTCTGTCAGCCCTTGCATGCCAAGTCAAGCTCCCGCTGTCAATCCAGATTGAAGGAGTTATGCTCACAGCCACGTGCCGTGATACTGGACCCGATTCCACTATGACGATACAGGTAGGGGACAGAGAATACTCAATTCCTGTGGACGGACAGGCCCGGAACCCAGGACTCCCGTCCCTCCGTGAATGCATCTCCCGCAGCTATGGCCAAGCACGATGGCTATACGAGCTCCCAGGCATGGCCACAGACCCAGAGTCTGACGAATGGGCAGATGGTGTTAAAACAATCCGGATCCCTCGGCACCTTGGCATTGGCGTTGGCACCAGCAGGCAAGGACCCCCGCACTGTATCACCTCGATCCAGGCGGGGTCATTGATAGCCCGCAATGGCAGTGCACTGGTGGGTGAGTTTATCACACACATTGATACGATTTCAACTGCCACAATGCACTACAGTG
>Ga0136561_1000714_pt1 | contig 10397 bp, 10 predicted proteins | sample AntRauMeHopE1498_FD_104641 | JGI IMG/M metagenome (GOLD analysis project Ga0136561, IMG submission 104641) | Saline lake microbial communities from Rauer Islands, Antarctica - Metagenome Hop E1 #498 | ecosystem: Environmental > Aquatic > Non-marine Saline and Alkaline > Saline | place... | reverse complement strand
CGATTCGGTCAGACAGAGTCAAATGCCGGTAGTTTGTTAACAAGGAAGCGCAACCCTTCTTCAGGTGGATGTGTGGATAACAATCACCTTAGAAGTTGTTGCGCTTCCGTTTAGAACCCGGGGCGCTTCCGTTTAGAACCCGGGGCGTCTAAGCTGGGGTGGTGGCTAAACTAAGGGGCCTAAGAAAAAAGATTCAGGCCACGCTCTTGACAAGGGGCTTGTCAGGCTTACTTGAATCCTCGATTTTGCGGTGCGCAGAGCGAGTCCATGAAAATCGATGGGTCAGTAATCCAGACCGGTCGTTAGGTGGGGGTGGAGGGATCGTTCTTGCCGACGTATTGCGTGATTTCGGGGTGATGCCGGGTGACACCCTGATGGTTCACTCCTCTTGGGACCGATTGCGGTTTGCATTTGAGTCACCCATAGATGTAATTGCTGCTCTCCTTGATTACCTTGGTCCGCGTGGAACGCTTGCGATGCCAGCGATACCGTTACTCGAAGCACGAGACGGTGCAGTGTTTGATGCGGATCGGACGCTGTCGAAAGCCGGCCTTGTAAGTGAAGTCTTCAGGAGGACGGCCGGAGTGGCAAGAAGTATCTCAATCAACCATTCCGTGTGTGCCATCGGTCCAGAGGCTTCCTACCTAACGCGCGACCACCATCTCGGTATAACTAGCTGGGATAGAAAATCACCTTACAGGCGGCTGTCGATGATGCCGAGAGCATGGGTTGTTGGACTAGGTGTTGGACGGAAACTCAGAGCAGCTACGGCTACGCATTGTGTGGAGAGCGAGCTAATCGCCCACCCATATTTCCGCAAGCTCTTTACAAGTACGATCAAATATCAATACAGATCTCGGAGTCTCGGCACAGGAAAAATCGTCCAGCGTGTCCGCCACGGAGCAAATTATGGGCCGAAATTGGCCCGGCATTTTTCCCAAGATGAATTGAAAGAGGTCACCATTTCTGGCGTCGACTTCTACGCCATCCCAGCAAAAATTCTCGTAGAAAAGAGCATCAAACTGGGTCTTCAAGGTAAGACGATGTACATCTGGCCTATTCCCTGGCCTTGGTATTTTTGGCAGTCGCGGCCCAGAAAATGAAGATACTTTGGTAAAGAAAGTAAGCCCGTTGAAGTTGCCAAAGGAGGCAAATAATGGCGAAGGAGAATCAATCTACGGGTGAGGCGGAATTTTTCGTAACGTCAGCTATCGTAAATATTTCTCCGAAAGTCCCCATTTTTATTGGGTGCGGGCCTCCGCAAAAGATTTTAGATCTTCGTTCCTCAGAACTTGAGGCGAACATCTTGTTGGTCAGGGCCTCAGACGCGTCACCGGTCATTCTGTTCGTCAGTTTGGATGCCTTGTACGTTGGTCCCCGGCTTCGACAAGATATCGAAGCTGAATTGGGGCGAGAACTGCGGGATGTCGAAATAATCTTTTCTGCAAGCCATTCTCATTTCGCGCCGATGCTCGATGACACTAAACCGAAACTCGGGAAGGTCGTTGAAGAACATTACGTCCGAGTTCTGTCAGATCTTATTGCTGGGATTAGAATAACTCTAGGGGCAGAAAGTTCGAAACTAGTCAAAATCAGTCACCATCGATACCGGACACGGGCACCAATGTATCGTCGGCGTGTTGTTCCCCTGGCCCTCAAAAATGGAAAACTTGAATTCTTCAGATCTCAGTGGCTTCCCCATCCATTTCGTCGCCTCAGGGTTTTTTCCGACATCATCAAGTTCACCTCTGTCGAAGGAATCGAGGCGTGCATTTGGATAATGCCATGCCATCCGGTCAGTTACATCGGGCCCAACAAAATTTCGGCTGATTATGTGGGAGTCGCTAGAACGGCCCTTCGAGAGTCGGTTTTTGCCAAACCGAAGACGCCAGTTGTCTTTATCCAGGGAGCATCCGGCGATTTGCGCCCATCATCCATTGGGCTCCGGAAGCTCGATTCCGTCAAGTCTCTAGCTGTGAACTTGTTGTACGGCCCGAGTTTCATTCCATTCAATAAGGATGGGTGGCTGAAGTGGGTCAGTGGCCTCACGACCGAATTCATGGGTGCTATCAGAGAGGCCTCCCCAATTGAGAAGGCGCCTTTTGAAGGAAACCTTGTAACTGCTCAGAGGCATGCGCTGCGCCTAAACGACTACTTTGAATTTGCTTACTCCAGGGAGAGATTCTTAACTATTCAGTCGCTGCAGCTAGCTGGGGTTCACTTTTTAGGTGTCTCCGCAGAAGTGTCTTGGGAGCTTCGAAGCTTGTTGGCCAAGGCATTGGATGATCCTGAATTAGTAGTGGGTGGCTGTATTGAGGACAACTTTGGGTATCTATCGTCCTCCGGTCAAGCTCGCTGGGGGGGCTATGAAGTGGAGGGCTTCCTGGAACCTTTTTCTTTGATCAGGCGCGCCTGTGATGTAGAGAGTGAACTCTTCCAACAAATCCTTTTAGTCTGTTCAGAGGCAGAATCCTCGGATTAGGGTTTTGTGGACGCCAGGACTGAAGCGTCCCAGGTCTGCTGACGATGCGGCCGGGTTCTTCAACGAGCGAATCGGCGGTGATGGATCGCTCCACTCAAGCGCTCACCAGTGTGGTCATCGACAATCGAGGCGGGCCTCACCGGCCTGTCGTTCTCAGTGGCACCGAACCGGAAATCAACCGCCCACGCGGTGTCCGGCGAGCCCGCCTGGAACGGGTCTGCAGTTGAGCTCTCCACGCGTTTACGGCGCGCCGAACGATGACCCGCAAACCTTCCTCCCGCCACAACTGTTGGTCCCTCTTGACGTTGGTTCTCCGACTTTCCCCTCCGGCGGCAGCGTCGGCGTTGCGGTGACCGAGACGAAGGTAGTCTTTTTCGCCGCGGAGCACACCCTATGCCCGCTCACACAACCAGCCCCGGCGGGTAACAGTGACGTAGCCGCCCTGAGAAAAAAACGCGGTCGGCAGTGACAAGTTTCCGGACGATCTGTTCCGACGTGTGCCGGCGTCGTGTCGTAGTCATGATCTATTCAGTGTCCCACCCCACATCGCTGAGCAACATCACCTGGACCTAAAAAATGGAGTCCTGCGATCAAATCATTAGAAAATGAACTCCACCTTGTGAAGGACACCTCCGAGTTGTTTGATTCTGGGGCTGTGGTGCCCCCGAAAGAAGGCAGACCGTCGCAGAGGGACTCAAAGCGGGGGGCTATTCCGTCCGATCAGCAGCAGGTGTTTCCATGGCACACCGGTCAACCTATGGGTACCGAACACGCCCCAGGCCCCTAGCGAACGAGGGAGTGCGTCGACTGTTGGCCGCTGACGCGATCAGTCAGGTCCAAGTCGCCCATGAAACCTGCGGGTATCGGCGCGTCTAAGCAGCCTTGCGCGTTGAACGGTGCGTTGTGGACAACCATAAGCTCGTCGTCCGTTTGATGAGCCAGTGAGGTCTTTACGGGCTTCGTCAAAGGAAACCCAGAAACGTAACCTCATCAGTGTCCGGACCAGTAGTGACCTGATAAACCGTAACTTCACCGCCACTGGCCCTAACCACTTATGGGTGACCGACATCACGGAACACCCCATGAGGGAAGGCCCTTTTACGCCTGCGTGGTCTTGGACGGGTTTTCCTGGGAAGCCTCCGGTTGGGCTACTGACCGCAAGGAGGAGACCAGACTGGCAAACTCGGCGCTTTACATGGCCTGGTCCACCCGACACACAAATGAACGAGGCGTCATTCACGCCAACCAAGGCACCCAGTCAGTTCACCTCCTGGGCGTTTACCAGGAACGTCGACAAATACGGGCTACGGATGAACCTTGGCACGGTTGGTGATTGCTGCAACAACGCCCTGATCGAGTCGTCCTGGGCGCGAATGCAGACCGAACTTCTGAACCTGCGGAAATAGGTCACCACTGTCGAGCTCAGTAGCGAAATGGCCGACTACATCGACGGTTTCAACAACCATAACTGGCGCCACTCGACACTAGATACACTGGTGGTGACCGAGTATGAAACAACCCATACGACCTTGCTGCAACTAGCGTGCGTCCGGTCGAAAAAATGGGGGTCACATCATGCTCGACCCTCTCGCGTGACGTACCTCGCTGATAGTGTGGTCAAATTTAACGATTTGAGAGGGGCAAAAATTGTCACCAATCAGGTGCCGACTCATGAAGCTTCTTGATCTGGCCAAGAAGACTCTCCTTGGTCGGCTAACGTCAATTGTTGTTCTTGTAGGTCTAGCCCTAATCACCAATTGGTTCATCGTCGATTTTGCGCTCGCTTCAAACCGCGGTTTCGAACTCACCGATGAAGCACTGTATCTGTTGGCCGCCCGCGATGTAGGAAGTACCGCACAGTGGGGCTTTCCGTGGGGGTGGCATACGGCGCCACTGTATGCGCTGGTCGGAGGCGACGTAAGTTCCTTTCGAACGATTGGCGGTGTCATTCTGACTCTGTCAGGAGGCGCACTCGGTGCCGCTGCCTTCCTTGTTCTCAATAGGGACCTTCCTCTTCAGACTTTTTTTTACCAAAAACAATGGGCGACTGGTTTGGCAGTTTTTACGTTGACGGGTTGGGCTACTTCTTTCTTGTACTACTCGGGCCTCTTGCGCGCCCCAAGCTACAACTGGGTCGTTTTAGAGGGTCTACTTTTAGCGGGAATTGGCGGTCTGCTGCTAATTCGCAAGAGCTCAGTCGGCCGACGGTCAGCACTCGGGCTCTATAGATTGGCCAATATTGCTTTGGTTGCGTTTGGGCTCATTTATTCCTCGCCGGGCAAGCCAACAACTCCTGTTTTCTTTCTCATAATTCTCTTCCTTAGTTGGTGGGCATCTTCCGGTGTACGAACCGCCACGGCGCTGGTCCTCCAGGTCGTTCTGGGAGCAATTGGTGTGGTGGCGGTTTTCGTAGGGCTCGGCGTCTGGCCGCGAAATTTCCTTCAAAACTTTTTAAGCCCCATCCAAGGACCCTCTTTGACCGGGGCTGGATTGTCGGAGGCGTTCAAGGATCTAGTGAGCTTTCCGGTACCACTATTGAGGGCTCTGATTGACTTGGGTCCAAGCATCTTTGGCCCGTTAGCGCTCGCGCTCCTGGCATGGTTACTCAGTTTCGCCCGCGCTAGGTGGAAACTCGAGTTGAGGATTTCAGCGACCGGCGTTGCTCTAATAATCCCTCTCTGGCTTTTCGTTTTGCAGCCTTTATTCGATCCCGACTTAGAAGTCGGTGGCTGGATTGCTCCGAGGATGGCGGTCACTCTGGTAATCATCATGATGGTCGGAGTTTTCTACTCACTGACGTTATTTCTCGAAAATAACCAGAAAGAGCTCGTTCGGCCACAGCGGCTGTCATTAGCGATTGCTCTACTACTCGTGTCCATGCCCTTAATCTTTGGTTTTGGGAGCGGTAACGGGGTCCTACAAATGAGTGCCCTCGCGGGTATTGGGTTTATTCTCGCCTCTCTCGTCCTCCTGCATTCCGCAGACCGCAGCGGCAAGTGGTTAACAACAATGAAATTGTCCGTCGCGGCGCTGGCGCTCCTTGTGTCAGTTGTGACGTTGTTTGATGGCCACCAGGCACCGTATCGGCTTCAACCTATGAATATGCAGACACAGTCGGTTGAGCTGAACGACTCAGCTGGTTCCCGGCTGATGGTGGACCCCGCCACTAAAGAAAGAATTGTCAACCTACTCTCCGTAACAGAGGAAGCGGGGTTCACTCCGGGGACGCCAGTAATAGGGCTCAGGCTGACGACGAGCTGGTTTGCAGCTGAGAGTTATGCTTTGGGCGCAGATGTCCCCCAGAGCTTGATGCCTTCTTTATGGGGCTATCCCGGATCCTTAGATTTAGCAATCTACAACATGCAAAACGACTCATCGGCTTTTCAGTGGAACCGAGCTTGGATTCTGATTGAGGACGAAACGCGGCTTGATGAGGCAGGCATCAAGAATCTCAGCTCATATCTTGAGCACCTCGAACGCAAGAGTGGGCTGGCCTTCCCCGGTGATTATGCGCTGATCGGCCAGGCCGATGGCCTGGATATTTATCGGCCTAGTCCGACGCCGTAGAATCGGCCAGCTGGGCGACCCAAGGCAGACAACCGCATACCGATGTCGAAGCACCCGTGTGTCGGTAGCCCCCCCCTCAGTAAGTGTCTTTGGCCCTGTCGCTTGGAGAATAAACGGACACATCAATGATTGGAAGCGCGGCAAGGGGGAGGCTTCGTGCGGCGATCCTCATGAGACCCGCGAGAGGCACCATTAATTGAAAAAGAGGTCCCTTTCTCGAGATAAAATCCCGAGACCCAAGTCGGGCCGTATAACTGATGAAGGCATCTCGGTTGAATCCGTAGCTCAGGTTGGAATTCTTAAAGAACCTCCTAACCTGGCGATATGTAGGCCATGACAAGTCGTCCCAAAAATCTTGCGCGTTCTCGATGCCCCTCCATGAGCCTCTGAGGTGGGAGGCCACAAAAAATTCTGTGAGCTTCTTCGAAAAAACGGTGGGAATGTTGAAATGAGGCTCGTAGGGGAGAGCGTAATTCGGAAAGATGAAGTGTGCTCCACCCCCTGAATTCAGGTGGTCCGCCACATTGCGGATCAGGTTGGGGTAGTCCGGGACATGTTCGACCACCATGATTGCAATAGCGCATTCAAAATCTTTTCCCAGCTCGGGAAAATCCTCGAGAAGACCATCGAGATAGGTAACATCGGGGTACTGTCCTTTCCAGGCCTGAAGGAAGGCCTGGCGGATCTCGCCATGCCCGCCAAACCCAGCAGATTCTGGCTCAACGCATACGACCCTTTTGCCGGTAGCGGCAAGCAAAAGGCTGAGTAGGCCTATGCCGCCGCCAACTTCTAAAAGTGTTGTCGCCCTTTTCACGCTGGGTCGATTAACCAACATGTCGAAGAAGAAAAAAGCTTCGTCAACATAGGTTGCGAATTTCTCGCGAACTGCATCCTCCTGATTTTCTAGCCACTGATCCAGAGCTACATCGTCGCAATAAACACCTAAGCGACTGGTCGAGGATGGACGCGGTACCTCAAAATTACGCGCTCCAGCAGGTTTCATGCGATTTCCTCAATCTCTAAATTCAACAGGAAGAACATAGGCACGGAAAATTTTTTCTCAGCCGCGTTCGGGAAGTATTCCCTTCGTCAGCCAACGCTTGGCTCGGACGCGCGAAAAACCAGCCACCGCGACACCGCAAAGGACACAACTGAAAGCAGAATCAATACCAAGACATAGGCCAAGAACGGTTCGAGTCCCATAAATTCGACAAGTAGAACCAGAAATATTGGCCCCAAGAAAAACAACATCCACTGGGCAGAAAGAAATTTCACAAAGGCTCGAAATGGTTTACTCGGATTCCCAAAAACGAACTTACGGTGAAGCGCAAAGGCAACGGGAAACCAGACGACGGAAATCATTACCGACGGCCAGACGTATCCAAGAGTTTCCCTGAAGGATCCGACCAGCCAGTAATAGGAAACAAGGGAAAATACCGCACCTAACCCGCCGACAAGCCCATACCTCGTGACAAGCCGAATCAAACCTTTCCCTGGCACTCCGGCTACCAACGCGGGCCTCGCGAAACGAGCTGAGCCATGAGCGCGCTTTGATTCCTCGGTTGGTAGGGTTGTCTTCTCCACTGACTACGAGGGTACCGTGAAAATTCCGTTCAATCGTTTCGAATTTACGCCCGAAGAAACAGCCGAGGCACTCAAGGCCCTCCAGAGTGGCCATATTTCAGGCGGCGGGCCCAGAGGAAAAGTAGCAGAGCGGTTGCTGTCCGAAATTCACGGTGGAGCAGGCGTTTTACTCACCACGTCATGCACGCACGCACTCGAGATGAGTGCTCTCCTTCTCAACCTCGAAGAGGGCGACGAAGTAATCGTCCCGGCTTTCACCTTCGTCAGCAGTGCGTTGGCCTTCTTGGCGCACGGCGCAAAACCTGTCTTTGTTGATGTTCGTGAAGACACCCTCAACATCGACGAGTCACTGATTGAGCAAGCAATCACCGAGCGGACACGAGCAATCTGCGTCGTGAACTACGCGGGATTAGGCGCTGAACTCCCCCAAATTATGGCCATCGCGAAGAAGCACAACCTAGAGGTTATTGAAGACAACGCTCATGGCTTGGGTGGAGCAATCCATGGGCAAACCCTCGGCACTTTTGGTTCCATGTCAACCCTGAGTTTTCACGAAACCAAGAATGTGTCCTGCGGCGAGGGCGGCGCACTTATCCTGAATGACCCTGCGCTCCAGGAACGAGCAGAAATACTGCGCGAAAAGGGCACCAACCGCTCCAGATTCTTCAGAGGCCAAGTAGACAAATACACATGGGTCGATAAAGGATCAAGTTGGGTCCTCTCCGACATCCTTGCAGCATTACTGCCTCCGCAACTGGAAAACCTTGCCCCCAATCAACTGCACAGGGCCAAGCTGTGGGACACCTACTGGTTTGGGCTCCAAGAGTGGGCCCGCGAAAAGGGCTTCACCCTCCCTCTGCGCCCGGACGGAGTCGTGCAGACAAGTCACCTTTTTCATGTTCGCACGAACACGCTGGACGAGCGCTCGCAACTAATCTCATCCCTGGCAGAGGCTGAAATATCTTCGGTGTTTCACTACCAAGCGCTCCACTCATCCCCCATGGGACAAAGCCTGGGTTACACGGCAGGGCAGTTTCCTGTCTCTGAAAAAGCATCGGATACTCTCCTCCGGCTCCCAATGTTTCGGACTCTCGACGAAAAGAGGGTCGCTGAGGTTGTGGGAGAATTGAGAGGAAGGTAATTCGGCGACTACATTATTCTCTACTCCGGATGGCCGACATAATTGAAAAACTCGAGGTTCAGGTAATTAGAGAGGTTGCGGCGCGTGGGCTGGTCCTCAATCGGAAACATCTTTGATCCTCGGGATCACCCCAGAAGCCCCTATCTCGCGTCACACGCGGCCAATCCAGTCGCAATTCAAATCGGCGGTGACCGATACAGGATTTTTTATAGTGGCAGAGACAAATTCAATCGCTCATCTGTCGGCGGATTTGACTTCGACCTAGCGGAGCTAAAAGTCACCGATATATTTTTCGAACCATTCGCAATTTTTGGCCCTCCTGGATCCTACTACTCCCATGGGATCGGGCTCGGTTGTTCCTACATTGCGCGCGGGAGGATATTTCTGCTTTTCATGGGCTGGCATGTCCCATCACTCGCTGGACACTGGCGTGGAGAAATAGGAAAAATTGAACTTCAACCCAATTTATTGACTATGCGGGTCAGTGAGGGAGGTCCGATGCTGGGCATTGGACCTGAGAACCCGATCAGCGTCTCTTATCCCTGGACGATTCACAACCCGCAAGGGGGCATTCAAATGTGGTATGGCTCAACGCTCACCTGGGATGCCGGAAATGGGGAGATGGTTCATACTTTGCAGAGAAGTGACTCAGACGATGGGGTTTCCTGGACCAAGACTGCGTCCTTTATACCGCCCCAGTTAGGGAGCATGCAGGCTTTTTCGAGGCCGACCGTTATCCAAGATTCGGAAGGTCACCAGGAGATGTATTTTTCTTTCAGGGGCAAACCCCCCGGAAAATACAAGATTGGCTACGCAGTTAGCAGAGATTTTGGAGACTCGTGGTCTGTGAATCCAGCGGCAGTCACTTTCGACTCACCCCTAGGCGAGTGGGAATCGGAGATGCAAGAGTACCCCTTTGTGTTCTCCCACGAAGGCCAGCAATTCATGCTCTACAACGGTAACGGCTACGGGGCGACAGGTGTGGGGCTTGCAATTCATCGTTAGGATCACCTGAAGGCTCTAATGGGCTCTTTCCCGGGCCGAGGACGATTCGCTGAAATAATAGATCTGCTGGAAATAAAGAAAGTGAGCACAGAAAATGGTTGTTTCCTATGGAGTTGTCCCGGACCAAATCCTCACGGGTCCCGTATCTCCTCTTGCGGAGCGAGTCAGTAGAAATGGATTCTGCGTGATTGACTCGGGACTCAACGAAATAGAGGTGGAGTCCGTGCAGGCTCATTTCGGAGAATTACAAAAAGCCTATATAGCAAAACATGGCCTGACGAACCTGGAGGTGCTAGGAGAAGAGCACATGATTCGCGCTCCCCTCACGCTTGGTGACAAGATTTTTTCTGAGATCGCCCTAAACCCCAACGTATTGGAGCTTGTCTCCCAGCTTATTCAATCTCGGTTTTATCTGAGTCAGCAAAATGGCGTAATCAACCCGGCGAGCCAAGAATACAGCCAAGGAAGGTGGTGGCATGACCCCATTTTTTAGGTCCATATGATCTGACCCCCTGGTTTTGGCCGGGCTCACATAAGCTGCAGCGTGGGGGCGTGCTTGGTTTCATATTCGGTTGGCGTCAGCATATCCAAGGATGAATGTCGCCGTTTCTCGTTATG
>Ga0136561_1000712_pt1 | contig 10432 bp, 19 predicted proteins | sample AntRauMeHopE1498_FD_104641 | JGI IMG/M metagenome (GOLD analysis project Ga0136561, IMG submission 104641) | Saline lake microbial communities from Rauer Islands, Antarctica - Metagenome Hop E1 #498 | ecosystem: Environmental > Aquatic > Non-marine Saline and Alkaline > Saline | place... | reverse complement strand
GTGTAATCGGCCGTGCTTTTTTCACTGATGGCAAGGTCGACTCCAACGCCCCCTCTGAGCTTTGGACGCTGTAGCCAGTCATCGGTGTACGTGTGGATATCCTCGCGCTTAATCACCTGATCCTCGTCATCGACTAATTTTAGCAGGTACTCTCGATTCCAAATGATATGACCCAATCCTTTGCCCGCGAGCATCACCTTGCGTTTTTCTTTTTCTACGGATTCCATATCGGGGTACAGTCCAGTCCAAGTAATTTTGCCGTCCTCATCTATCAACGGGATTCGGTGAACACGTACGTCATCGCTTTTCATCAAGTTGGCAATCAAGCAATCCTTATGCACCAAGTTTCCAAGCATAACGATTTTTACGCTGTCACCAAGCACCCCCTGAGCCGTGGCGTTAATCACCTCGGCAAAGAACCATATTCGCGTTGCCTTGCGCTTCTCAGCCGTTTTAACTGCCTCGATGTCCTCAAGGTCGTCTACGATGATGGTGGTGATTCGGTCATCTTCGAACTTTCGCCCTCGGAGCTTTTGGCCTCGCGAGCGCGCGATGATGGTGCATCGGTTGAGCGTAAGCTGTCCTTCACTCCACTTGTCATACATTCCGTGCTTTTTGCGGTCGATGTCGATGTTGTAATCCTGAATCAGCAACTCATTCTCGCGAATGCTACTGGCGATGTTCGCAATACTTTCTTTTGCATCGGTGTCAGTCGCTCCAATCCATACTGTGAACGGACTTCGGCCAGTGACTAGAATCCACTCGGCATACGCTTCAAGGATTGTTGACTTGGCACACCCACGGAATCCCATAACGGCAATGAATCGCTCCACTCCCTGCAAGTCGTTAATCAAATCGCGGTGGAAGTCCGCTGGCTTGAGCTTGAGTTTATTGTTGAGGTAAACAAACAAGTACACGTGAAAATACTCCGCCGTCATAGCCACTCGGAAGTCGCGTTCATTCGGTGAAAGTAATTTGTCTATGGCTTTTTTTGTTAGGCGCAACATCGCGTTAAGTTAGGTTATGTTTAGTTAGGTTATGTTTAGTTAAGTAGGGAGTCTCATACAAGCCCCTCCTAAGCCCCTTCAATTTGCTCACTATCCGCCTCCTCATCTTCATCTTCATCGGCCTCAAACCACTCGTTATTCATTCGGGTAATTTCCAGTCTGAGTTTCTCTACTTTGTGAGTATGCTCAATCGGGTCACCGTCTACTCCGCTATGCTCGTGAGTCTGTTTTGGTTTACCCTCCAGTCGCTCCCAAATCATCTGTATGGCTTTCATATCACCAACACTGATGGCACGCTCCAGTAGGCGGTTTACCAACAGCTCATCGTACGGTTTACCCGTCTTTTTCTCGCGCTCTTTTAGCGCATCTTTGAGTTGCGTTGTCAGCGACCGCTCGCGTGGCCGTCCCTTGGGATTTCCCGTTTTACCTTTTGGGAATGTGCCGTCTGGATTGCGCTTAATTTTTGTTTCAGCGACAGGCTCCCCCTGTTTTCCCCCTGTTTTATCGTTCATATCACATATTATGCCACACGTTTTGGCATTATGACAGTAAAGAATGTATACCCTGAGATGTCAAATCTGAGGCCCTCTTCATTTCCAGTCCTGTCTACTCTCATCTGCGTTATCTTCAATTCTTTTTTCAATCGCTCTATTACGTCATTTTCCATAAGCTATTTCGTTATTTGGTTGAATATTAATGTTGCGTTACTTCGGCATTGCTCTGGAGTGTCGTTATCCAGTATCGTCAGATTCTCGAGGTCGCGTAAGTTCTCAGTTTTGGTTGCTTTTGCTTTCAGGAATTGCTCTGATTGCTCGCTACCTCTCTCTATGATTCGCTCCGATTGTTTTTCCGTTTGGCAGATGAACTTTGTGCATTCCGTTCCGCCTCTCTCCAGTGTCTCAAATACTTTGCGTGAGAAGAATCTATCCCCCTCGAAGATGACTGTGATTCCGTCTTTTACCTTACACAGTTTGTACAGGTCTGTCACTGCGGTCATCGACAATTTATCCGTGCCTTGAAATAGTGCGCCACTGTAGATTCCCAAGATGTATGCGTTGTGTTTTGCCGAGTGATAGCCTTTTAATTTTCCTAGCTTCACTTTTGTTAAATCCTCGAAGCGACTCATCAGCTCAACCATCAGTGTTGTTTTTCCGCTTGCTGGTACGCCTCCGATTCCGATGACTTTGTTCATACTACGAGCGCGCCTTAGCGATTTCCTCAGCCAGCGTTCCGCACGCTTGCATTCGGTTTTGTAAGAAGTACACGATTGAGTAGCGGTAACTCTCTTTATTCTTGGGACTGAGCGGTGCGACGCCGTGGACCAAATCGTTTCGGAATAGCAACACGTGGTCATCTTGAGGCTTGATCCGCGCATTGTATTTCGGCAGTACCAACTCTCCACCGTTCATATCCCGTGCGAAGTACACCATTGCGTTGATTGAACCTTTGATGTTTTGGCTGTCGATGTGGTAGTTGAGCTGGTTTGCTTTGTTAATCACTCCGCCAGTAAATATCGTCCCTTTCATAATCCAGTCTGATTTCACTTCGGCCATAATCGCTTTATGCTCTTTCAGGTTGTCAGCGTACATCGTCTCGAACAACGGCATAATAAACTTCTCACAGTAGTAACTAAGGAAGCGATTTTCTTTTGGTAATTCCTCAGCCAATTTGGTACTTGAGCAGAATGGCTTTTGTCGCATCTCCACTGGTGGCGCGTACCCAAAGATTGTCGATGTAGTTGCCAGCCCACTGACGCGCTGAGTGGTGTTGTAATGCAGTTTTTTTACCAGCGCCTTGTACATTTTGGTTTCTTTTGTGTCTGGTAGTTTCACGTATACCAGCTGAGTAACTCCGAATGCGTCTACTCCAACGAATTCATCTTCAAGCAAGATTTCCCCGTGCGCCACTTCCGCAGGTTGCTTAATAAAGTTTTTTGGGTCTGCTATGTGCTCAACTAATGTTATTTTCTTCATATTTTTTAATTAAGATTAAGAGTGATTCCTCGAATGATTCCGTTTGTAGTTTCTCGTTTATATCGCTGGTAAATTTGGATACGTCTATGTCTTTTGGGAATGAAACAATTAGCTTTTTAATAATCACGTCATCGTCCATATCATCGAAGTCGAGGTCATCGAAGTCGAATCCCATTTCGTTTACTAACTCACGGTCGAAGCCAAACGTATCGACCAACTCGTCATCGCTGTACCCCAATTCTGCCAGGAGTGAAAAGTCGAAGTCACCGATTTTGTTGTTGTGCACAATCATCACGGCTTTGGCTTCATCTTTTGTCAGTTGCCGACTTGGGTATCGCACCCAAACTTTTTTGTTTTTTAATTGCGTGATTCGCTGGTTTCCACCAAGTACCGTTAAATCTTTATTGACCAGTAGTGGTTTGACCTGCCCGAATTTTTCTAAGCTGTTTTTCAATCGCTTTTTATTCTCCTTACTCATTTCGCGCGGGTTACCCTCGTACGGCTTGAGCTCGGATATGTCTACGATTTTGTCTTTGTAGATTATATTAAGCATATTGTTCTAAAAATAAAATGGCTGATGCTACTCCATCGACACCCTCCTCATCTCTGATAATCGTCTTGAGAACTCTTTTGACTTCGACCAAGTCCTTCACCTCGAAGAACATCGCCAATATACTTTTGTTTTTTTGTTTGCCAGCTTCGACGACTGCCGTGTCTGGCACTTTTATAACGGGGATTCTGAATTCACGGAATCCAAGCTCATCGAGCTGATCCTGCGAAAAGTTCAATGCAATCAATCCGTCGATAACAGTACGGCCTGTGATGCTGTTAAGAATTAAGTTCAGCTCTTTTTCATCTTCGATGCTGAGCTGGACGTTTGGTTTGAAGGTCTCCATCTCTTTATCTCCACAGTCGATTGCGTGGTAATACCGCTGGTGACCGCCAATAATCGTGTTATCCAAGTTCAACACAATCGGTTCTAGGTTGCCGTATTCCTCGCGGTTTTTGGCAAACGCTTTTTTTGCCTTGTTATTCCGCTTTCGAGGATTGTACTCGGCTGGTTTCATATCAGCGATTAGTACCACTTCGGGTTGCCACTCTATTTTTTTCATAATGAATCGTATTTATCTTTGTAAATTTGTACCAGCGCTTTGTATTCGTCTGCGCTCGGGACCTTCCCCATTTCTTTATGCACCCGCGCGCTGAGCTTTTTTGCGGTGCCATCTCCGAGCCTGCGGTCGAGTTCCTCAGCGAAGGGGATTGAGGCATCGGCTGTCCAGTTTGGATTGTTGCATCGCTTGCACTGGAGGTGGACGTTGGTTTCGTCGAAGCATAAATCTATTCCGCCTCGGGAGACTGAAACGTAGTGACCTGCATCTCCTAGTTTCCAGTCCTCAAGTATTCGCGGGCAACTCACGCATCGCCCGTCATATCGTATAAAATCTCTTTTACGGACGTACATTGAAAATATCTTCCAGTATACGCCTCGTAAGCCCACCCACCGCCTTGAATTTGCCACTCCAGCGAACGCTGGGTACTTAGTTGGTGGTTTGGGTGCTACTGCGCGTTTTGAATCCGTGCGAGCGCGCACAGGCCGTTGTGATTGTTTTGCTCTGACTTCGGCCAGTGTCTTTTTCTTGAATCCTGTCCGAGCCAGCCCTTTTTTTCTGCTAAGTGCCATAACCTTATTATACCTGCACAAAGCCTGTTAGACAACAAAAAGCACCTGTTAAGGTGCATAAGTGTTTTGGGTTATTCCCCGTCAGTTTCGTTCATTATCCGCTCCGCACGTTTGGTCGCGTCACTCTTTTTTAAACGGTCTGCCAGCCATCTGTACGCCCTGCGCCACAGTCTGGTCTTACCGTACGCTTTGATGTGTTGCTGTCTGATAAGCTCAGCTAGATTTTCTTTTGCCAAGGCAATTTCCTCGAACGATGATCCTTCGGGAACTTCTAGCGTCGACATATACGTGCGACCGTCTACTTCAATTTCTACAGTTACTTCATTCGGCGGTGCGAGTTTGCTGACGTCGATTACTTTGCGTTTCTTTTTTCGTTTTGGTTTCTGTTGATGGTTTGGCATAAGTTATTTTGCTCCAGTTATTTTTCTAAAACAAGGATTGCAAATGTTTTCGATTTTAACATTCTCAGTGCCTTTACGCCTCACTGTTTCATTTAATCGGTCAGCTGGACGCTTCACGCATTCTTGGCACCTGTATTCGTTTGCCACAATTAAGTGGTTGCTTTCCTCATAAACTGCGAAGTCTTTTTTGCAGTATTGTGCATAGTGACAGTCTCCTCAACGTATTCCAGTTTTAAGTATTCCATCAGCGCGTTTACTTTGTCCTCAGTTTCGTCGACGCATTCCTGCATATCGTCAAGCTCCTCAGCGTCCCAATCTTCTAAATATTCCTCTCTAAAGTCTTGCAGGTCGCGCTGAGTGATTGGTTTTGGTGTAGAGTAAAGGTTTGGCCATTTTACATTGTCACACTCATCGAAAATCATTGGTTTGAATCCGATGGTTGTTTTGATGTTACCCTCTGCCATCGTCTGAGCTAGGCTTTTGATAAATGGCTTTTTTGTTTTTCTGTTGAACATAAATTTTGATTATAAATCTTTAATAAATTTGTGAGTGGTGTGGACTTGTATTCTCATTCCGCCGTTCGCTGGATTGTTACCGCGATTGTCTCCAGGAATTGTTATTCGACAAGTTCCTTTGCAAGCAGCGTAACACTCTCCACGGTGGTTTGTGCCAATTTTTTCTTGATGGCCGCACACTGTGCATTCGTACAACCGAACTGCGTATTGGATTATTGGCATACTACCAGCTCGATGAATAATAATAACTACCGTGGTCATTTTCCTCAAGCAACTTTTCAAGTACATCGGCGGTTTCTTTTGTGTCGCTAATATAATACTCGTCATAGTCGCTTCCACCAAAGAAGAATCCGCTCGTACAAGGTAAACATTGCTCAGCGAACGTGCTGTCAGCAACCCTTTTGCCGTACTCGGTTATATCGACCCACACATCGTTTGTGATCTTCGAACCGTTTTTGATTTTGCCGTCAACCAATTCGCTGTTTGCTAAAACAAATTTGCAAGTGTTTAACAATTTCCTGAGGTCATCTGTAGAAACGTAATAATCTCCACAGTTATCTTCACCGCCTTGTACGTGGGTCACGAACCAATTGTGGATATGATTTGCTTTGCGCCAGTACATAACTTGCTCAGTAATCTCTGAGATTCGGTCTGGTTTGATGGCTTCTACAGTTTTGCCTCCAAGTTTTACAACAACCTCGTGACGTTCCTCAGGCGTCATATGATCCCAATTTTTCACGTAATGTCTTTTTGTGAGGTACATATCTAGTCCCATAAGCTATTCTTTATCTGGTAGTGGGGTTAGAGCTTCTTTTAATCCACAGTCGCAATCACCTGCTCCAAACTCGGTTGAACATTGGAACTCATGTTGCATGAATGGTAATAGTTCTCGCCGTTGCTTTTTTAGCACTGTGTCTATGGTGGCTTGCATTGTGCCTTTTGTTTTAGGTGTGCCAGTCAAGTCAATATAGAACATCGCTATTGCATCTTGGAAACCTAGCTGGTACGCAAACTTTTCTTCTGCTTCAAATGCACATTCACTATTTATTGATTTTACTTTTTCAATTAGCTCAGCCACCTTCTCCTCTATGAGTGCTTGGTGTGGGTTGCTCATAAGCTATTCTTTAATTTCGTTACCGCTGATATCGAATCGAGTAATAATCTTCACGTCTTTTTCCATGCCGATTGTTTTTCCGTTTAACAGGATTTCCCCGTTATCCATTTTCAATGCTTCGATGTGTACAAGTTCCATAGTCTAATTTTGTTTAAATACTAATTTATATTTTTCGTCGTACCTGCCAGCATTGTGTTTGTTGCAACACGCTGAGCAAGCTTTACTTCTATTTCGTGGAGTGATTCGGTGTCGGTGAACAGTTATTTCACAAGTTCCGCACGTTGCTACCCATTTTCCTTTTGGTGAGATGGCTTCATTGCCAGCGCACGTGTCACCGTTGCACCCGATGGCTTTTGCCTGTCGCTTCCAAACTCTATCGTGACCGTGGCCTGGACCAACTAAGGCGTGTGCAATTTCGTGTAGGATTGTGTTTTTTATAACCTCCTCATCGTTCAGCTCAATGTATGCTTTACTCAATCCGATTTGTTTTTTGAAGTATCGGCAAACTCCTAGTCGACATTTTGCTGTGTCTAATTTCAATGTCCAACCAAGCAATCCGTGCTCAGTCATTAAAGTTTCTGCTAACGCTTTTGCTTTTTTGACCTGCATATCTAGTAAGTTAATTCGTCGTCGATAAAATCCTCAAGCAACATCTCAGCCTCGTCGAGCGGTATTCCAATTTCTAACATTGACTCCATCGCTTGCTCTGCAAATAAAGTGTCCATATTAAATTGGAGCTACTGCGCCGTGAACAATCTCAAGAACTTGCTCGGCTTGCTCGTTTGATAAATTGATGTCGCTGAAAAGATTTCTAACCTCGAACACTTGATTCTCTTCGAAGCTCTGTAAGATAAACTCTCCATCGTTAATCATATCTGCCAATTCCTCTGCTACCTCTTGAATGTTGACTGTTTGCATAGGTTGTTGTGTTAAACCTGTTAATGTCTTTAACTCCTTAAATATGCCCTGTTTGGGAATAAAAGTAAAGTGTACTCAGGTGATAACTGTGGGTAACTCCAACATCTTATTACTGGTAACGATGGTTTGCCTGCTAGTCCATTAGCTTTTTAATGACTCCGCTTTTTCGTTGGTTGATCTCTTCAAGTTTTTCGTCGATGGTGTCTTTAACCGTCACGTAGAAAATGCTACATTTTTCGGTTTGGCCTTTACGGTGCACTCTATCCTCAGCTTGCTCATTTTGGCCTGGAGTCCAGTGGCGGTCTAGAATAAAGACTAGGCTTGCGTTTTGCAGGTTCAATCCCTGCCCACCCGATACAATGTTTGCTGTGAAGAATTGTGCCTTGCCTGATTGGAATTGCTCTACTGAGCCGTCATCTTTCAACGTGCTGTATTTCATTCCCGCTTTTTTTAGTCCAGCGTTCAATCGGTCGATGCTATCCAAGTATTCGGTAAATACAATGCACTGTTGATCTCCTATTTCTTCAAGAATCGAAAGGAAGTAATCTACTTTTGCGAGGCTGGTGACTTGTTTTAATTTTCCAAGCTCGACTAACTGTTTTGTTTTTACGATATTGTTAAATTGGTCTTGGGGTGTAATTTTGGTTTCCACTATTTTGCCTTTGACTTTTTTACGTTCGATGTACTCTTGGAAGTGGTCTGGATTGTGTCGGAGCCAAGCTAAATAATTCTCGAATTTGTTTTTGTACTCACGCCGTTGGTCGGCAGTAAACTCGATAATATTTGTGCTGACAACTTTTTCTGGAATATCCAGTACGTCCGCTTTTTTCACTGAATCCATTGTGCCACGCAATTTTTCTTTTAATTCCTCAAGGTTTCCAGCTCCACCCTCCCACCAGAAGCGCCGTCGACCCATCTGTTGCATATGACCTCCGCAATATCGCTTGCTGAATTGCGTGCGGTTCATTTCTTTTGTGATGTCCGCTCCGATGGCCGTGAGCTGGTTCCAAAGTTCGATGGGACGGTTCATAATTGCCGTTCCGCTGAGCAGGGTCACAACGTCCATCATCTTGCTGATTTTGACAACCGCCTTGGACCGCTTGCTGGAGCCTTTGATAAAGTGGCTTTCATCGCAAACCATCGTAGTATAGAAGTCTAATCGGTCAACAAATTTGTCGATGACTGAGTAAGAAATAATCAACCATTTTGCATTTCGTAATTCGTCTTTTGAGGTTTCAATAATTTGGATATCGTTCTCACTAACCCCCATCTTCATCAACTCTACGTTCCAGTTTTGCTTGAGTTTGGCTGGGCAAACTATAATCGCTCCACGGTCGCTGTGCATTGCGATGGCTGAGATTGATTTCCCTGTACCCATTTCGTGTGCCAATAGTACGCTACGGTTCGAGTATTCCTTTACGCATCGGCTTTGATGCTCCATTAATTCAATCATAATTGGTTCCAGTGGTTAATTCTACTAACAGTAAGTCTGGTGTCTGCTACAGTTTCGACAATCTTATTCGTTTCGGTGTCGACAATAAAGTTGCCCATCATCGTTTTTGGTTTTACGATTTTGTATCGCTGGCTGAGCTTGGTATTTTTCATACGTTCGCAAATTCTAAGTCTGAATAATTTGTAGCCTGAGCCGTGTAATTTTCCCACTCGGCAGTCACTCCCCATTTGTATACGACCCAAGCGATTTGGTTTGTGTTGTCGAATGTCTTGAGGCGCCCGACATCTTCAATGTTGGTATTCGGTTTGTATACAACCATTTTGCCGACGTCCTCATTTAGCAATCTTTTAATCATTGATTTCGCGGTTAGGGTATTTGTTCATAATTTTTTCCTTGAGTACGTTGGTTGCCCAATCTTTTGCGCCTCCTACGCCGTGTTCTTTTTCACGTTTTTTGTACTCAGTTGCATCAGGGAATATATATCCATTGTCTGTGAAACAAACATTCTCGATGTCAGAAAGGAACTCATTAAACTCGCGTGCCAGCTTGAATACTAAAGTGCTGTTGACGTCTTGAGTCTTTTTGCCAGTGGTGTCGTACAAAACAAATCCGACCATTCGCTTCATTTGAATATCTGTATCTTGTAGATTTTCGCCGCTGATTTTATTGTCCCAGTCACCATATTCCTGACGGTAGAAATATGGTATGACCGCGCCTTTGTAGAATCGAAGCATTCGTTGCATTTCAGTGTTGCCAATACTGAACGTGTTGTCGATTGTGCGGAACTCGCCAGCGTCTTTTTCCTGTAGGTTGTTTTGCTCAGCCTGGAGCACTGTGCGCCACTCGGGAATCATTCGGTTCATCATCTCTGCCAGTAAACTTTCGATGTCAGTATCGCGGTCGAGGTAGTGGATATGCTTTGATTTGTTTTTGGTTATCATATTAATTCTCGATTGTGACCTCATCATCTGCCAGCCCCATCCATTCGCCTGCGTAGATTGAATCCTCGATGGACAGTAATGCCCAAACTTGACCGTAAAGAAACAAAGGGTGTTCGAGGTATTCCTCGCAACTGTTCATTCCTAAATCTCTTTTTATAATCCGCTCCAGCTCTTTTTCTGTAGCTTGTAATTGGTTTGTGTTGCCGATTGATTCATCAGGCCAATGATTGATTTCAAATCGCATTGGTACCGCCTCGCTGATTTCCTGCGCTGTGCATAAATCTACTTTGTGTATTACGCTTGAAACGATAGCTTTTAATTCCTCACGAGTGAATGTCTCGCCATCTGGCAAAGTGTCATTAACGATAGAATCTACAATGTGGTCTTTACGTTCTTTTTTCATAATTTATTTTAGTAGCTCTGGATTCT
>Ga0136561_1000706_pt1 | contig 10476 bp, 11 predicted proteins | sample AntRauMeHopE1498_FD_104641 | JGI IMG/M metagenome (GOLD analysis project Ga0136561, IMG submission 104641) | Saline lake microbial communities from Rauer Islands, Antarctica - Metagenome Hop E1 #498 | ecosystem: Environmental > Aquatic > Non-marine Saline and Alkaline > Saline | place... | reverse complement strand
CCGCCTGGGTCAGTGGTTTGCGGATCAAGCAGACTCAGGGTCGCTCGTGGAATACCTCAAAACCTTTGATGTGACACTTGCGGTAATGCAGACCGCTGAGGGTCTCCACCGCATCGCTACAGAGTTTGTCGAAGACCTCATCGATGACGGCGTTATTTATGGCGAAGTGCGCTGGGCGCCAGAACAGCACCTGGAGAAGGGCCTGACTCTGGATGGTGCCGTCGAGGCCGTGCAAGCAGGCCTCAACGAAGCCGTCCAGGCCGCAGCAGATAACGGCTATGACATCCAAGTGGGTCAGCTGATCAGTGCCATGCGCCACAACGATCGTGGGACAGAGATTGCCGAATTAGCGCTTCGCCACCGCACCAAAGGCGCGGTGGGCTTTGATATCGCAGGCCCCGAAGCCGGGTTCCCACCACGCCGTTTTGCGAAGGCCTTTGACCTGCTCGCCTCTCACATGTTCCCTGTCACCATTCACGCTGGTGAAGCCGATGGCATCGAGAGCATTAAGGGAGCACTGTTTGATGGGCATGCACTTCGCCTAGGCCACGGTGTTCGCATCGCTGAAGCCATCGAGGATCTCGCTGCAGACGACGCCTCCACGGCCGGACTGGATGAAGTAGCACGCTGGGTGCTGGATCGTGAGATTCCTTTGGAGCTGAGCCCCTCTTCTAACCTCCAAACCGGTGCTGTTGCAGCCTGGGGCGCAGAACTAGCAGACCACCCCTTCGATGCTCTCTATCGTCTGGGGTTTGGGGTGACCGTGAATACGGATAACCGCCTCATGAGCTCCACCACACTGACCAAAGAACTCAGCTTGCTCTGTGAAGCGTTTGGGTATGACCTCGATGATCTGATGAACTTCCAATTAAACGCAGCCCAAGCCGCGTTCATGTCCTTTGAAGACAAAGAAGCTTTGCTCGATCGGCTTGTTGAGGCCTACGACCTGTAGGAAAGGGTCGCGAGCAACTCTCGCACCGCAGCCTCCAAAGCCACCAGGGACTTCCCGGCGTCCCTACTGGTGGCTCCTTCGGTGTCTAGGTAGATCTTTAGTTTGGGTTCTGTCCCGCTTGGGCGAACGATCACCCTGGAGCCATCGGCTAAGTAGTAGCGGAGGATGTTTTCGACGGGGAATGTTTCCACCCCTTTTTCGAAGTCATCGACTCGCGAAATGGCAACACCACCGAGAACTTCTGGTGGTGTTGCTCGAAGAATTTCCGTCACCGATGGCGTAGTACCGGAGCTCTCGAGGCGAATAGTAATTTGCCCAGAAGCGAAGCCGCCCACGGCGGCTTCGATCTGGTGAAGATAGTCCGCAAGGGTCTGGCCCTTCTCTGCAAGTGAATAGGCAAGATCAAGAGCCATAAGACCTGCAGAAATACCGTCCTTATCTCGCACGACCTCGGGGTCAACCAAATACCCCAGGGCCTCCTCAAAACCAAAGAGCAATCCTGGAACACGAGATACGTATTTGAACCCGGTCAAGGTCTCTTCGTGGTCGAGACCAAAGTGCAGCGCAATTTTGCCAAGTACTGGCGAGCTCACCAGTGAGTTTGCCAGTACACCGTGCTGGCCTAGGTCTTTCGCCCGCCCTGCTACATGCCACCCCAGGATGGCTCCGACCTGGTTGCCAGTCAGAGAGACATAACCCGCCTCCGCGCTGCTATTAGGCAGCGCCAGAGCTAAGCGATCAGCATCAGGATCGTGGGCAATAACGAGATCGGCAGATACTTTTCTCGCCAGAGCAAACGCTAAATCGAGAGCACCTCTTTCTTCAGGGTTAGGAAATGCCACCGTGGGGAAGGCAGCATCTGGTTCCACCTGCTCCGAAACGGCATGAAGGGGCGGAAATCCCGCCGCCGATACGGCGGCCAGGAATGTCCCCGCTCCGACGCCGTGCATGGGGGTGTAGACCACAGAGAGTGGTGTGGCTGTGCTTGGGTGTGGAGCAGAGGTGGCGCCCTGGGCAACGGAAGTGATGGTCTGATTAATGTAGGAAGACACCACAGTGTCTGGTGAAGATAAAACATGCTCGGAGGAACGAGGGATCTCTGCCGAGGTGAGACTGTCTGCCACGGTGATGATGTGGTGTTCTATCTCGGCATCGACGGGGGGAACAATCTGTGACCCCTCGTCGGCGTTCCCGAGATACACCTTGTATCCGTTGTCTTGTGGGGGATTGTGGCTTGCGGTGACCATCACCCCTGCATCTGCCCCCAGATGGCGAACAGCAAAAGCCAGCACAGGGGTGGGAAGAAAAGAAGGCAAAAGAATGGCCTTAATCCCATGACCAGACAGAACCTCAGCAGTGTCTCTCGCAAACACTTCAGAGTTTGTTCGGGCATCACAGCCAATAACCACGCTGATATCCGTGGGTGTTCTGTTACCAGCGGTATCGAGCAAATACCTGGCAAGTCCTGCTGTGGTTTGACCAATCACCACACGGTTCATTCCCGCAGGCCCCGGCCGAAGAGGTCCGCGTATGCCTGCTGTTCCAAAATGCAGACGGTCCTCAAAGAGTTCCTCCAGGGCGACACTGGCAATCGTGTCGCCCTCGAGGTGCTGCCTAAGCAGGGCTTGGAGCTCTGCGATTGTTACGGGGTCTGGGTCCTGCACAATCCAGCGCTCTGCTCGCTGTTCGAGAGCAAGGGCACCGCTGCTCATAGTTTTGCGACAATGTCGGCGAGCAGGTGGCTAATGACCGGCTCTGCGGCTTTCCCTGAATCAATCACCTCTTGGTGGCTCAGCGGATGCGGTGAAATTCCTGCAGCCAGGTTAGTGATCAGGGAAAGCCCCAAAACTTCCATGCCTGCTTCTCTTGCTGCAATGGCTTCAAGGGCTGTGGACATACCCACAATGTGACCGCCCATGATCTTCGCCATCTGCACTTCCGCAGGGGTTTCGTAGTGGGGCCCACGGAATTGCACATAGACACCCTCATCTAGCGTGGGTTCTACGCTTCGCGCGATATTGCGCAGGCGCTTGGAATAGAGGTCGGTCAGGTCAATAAACGTGGCTCCCTCAAGAGGTGAACTTGCCGTCAGGTTGATGTGGTCAGAAATTAACACCGGTGTTCCTGGCGTCCATGCATCCTTGATGCCCCCAGCACCATTCGTTAACACCATCACCTTTGCCCCACACGCTGCAGCAGTCCGAACAGAATGCACAACTGCCCTCACACCTTTGTCTTCGTAGAAGTGCGTTCGAGCACCAATCACTAGCGCATGCTTGCCATTGGGCAAAGCAATGGACTTAATCGTGCCTGTGTGGCCGGGGATACCTGACGCAGAGAAGCCAGGAACCTTGCTGGCATCAATTTCGGACACCGTTTCTCCGATCAGTTCCGCCGCTTTAGCCCAGCCGCTGCCGAGGGTCAGGGCGATGTCGAAACTGTTGATTCCGGACTGGTGCCTGATTTCCGCTGCTGCGTGGAGGGCGTCGGTGGCGTACTTGGGAAGGGTGGGGTCTGGGGCCATGAATTCAGGTTATAGCGAATCTGTTGATGGGATGTTTTTGGAGGCCTGCCATTAAATTGGCCAGGCGCAGTTTTATGCCTATATGGCGCCCCAGCTCGATACCCAAATGAATGCCAACCTCAGCCTTCGAAAGCAGCGCCTCTTCGAGTCTGTGGTTTTGTCGGTCTGCCCTCTTTTGGGGGCCCCACCACCAAGGAGTTAGGCCAAAAACGCTCGGCGGTTTCAAGTGATCGTCGCAAAAACTGCGGTGAATCAGGTCGGGATAAGTAGATCACGGATCCGATCCGTGGGAGTGTCCCAGTCGAGGTTTTTGCGGGGGCGGGCGTTGAGTTCCTGGGCGACGCGTTCTAGGTACTCCAGGCCGAAGGTCGAGAGGTTTGCGCTTTTTGGGGTCCAGTCCAGCAGCCCGCTGGTGTTCTCGTTCGAGCCGCGCTATCAGGGGCTGGCCGGGTCGTAAAAATATATGGGCATGGCGGTGGCGGTGGTGAAGGATTTGTGGGTCGCCATCTCGTAGCCCTGGTCCCAGGTCAGCGATCCGCGCAGGTGTTCCGGGAGCAGAGCATTGCGATGGCGGCGACCAGGCCGTCGCGCAAGGCGTCTGCGGCGTCGCTGTGGGGCACATGCGCCAGCATCACGTGGCGGGTGGTGCGCTCGACGAGGGTTCCGATGGCGGACTGGTTCAGCATCCCGGTGGTGAGGTCACCGTCCCAGTGCCGCGGTATTGCGCGGTCCTCGATTTGGGGTGGGCGGTCGGTGACCATGATCATCGGGTCAACGAATCTGCTCCGGTGTTCCGTGCTTTGCGGCGGGCTCGACCGATGGGCAAAGCCGCTTGAAGTTCCTTCCTCAAACCACTCCGGGCCTGGAGGTAGAGGGCTTGGTAAAGTCGTCTCGGCCGCGGCGCCGTGGGCGGTACAGGGCTCGTAAGTGCCTGCTGTGGTGGCGTTGCGGCGCAGCTCCCGGCTGATCGTCGACGCTGGCCGCTGCAGGACGGCTGCGATCGATCGAATGGAGGCGCCGGTGGCTGATAAGTCCCGGATTTGTTCTCATTCCGCTACCGACAGGTAGCGGTCTTCGAGTTGCTGTTCGATTCTGGCCAGGCGGGCTCGATGCCCATGCAGTTTAGGCACGTGATATTTGTTTCCCGCCACGCGTCCGTTCGGGTGTATTCGCACACGACCAGACTTTCGGACACCCTGGTCCCAGTCGATCGCCGAGCGACTGTCCGCGCCGACCTGCTTCTCAGCGGCCTGCCGTGAAATACCCGTCGTACGCAGCTGATCGTATTCGGCGCGCCTTTCGACTTCGCGGCCCCTCGGGTTGATGCCGGCAGCGACCAGCGACCAGCCACCGGTAGCCGGCCAGCGTCGTGACGCCGGCCTCTCGGGCAGCATCAGCCACCTTTTCAAGGTGGCCGTAGGCGGCGAGGAATGTCCATTTTCGGCTTCTCGATAGACCCCCTTGCAAGACAATTCCGGCGGTGTGACTCCGGTGCTCATAGCCACTCTCGAAGTCATGAGTGTTGCGAGAATCGATAGAACCCAAGCTTTCTGAAAAGTAGCCTATCTGCGGCAGATTGGATGTGTGTGCCGGGGAGCAGAAGGCTGAAATGGTGCAGGACTACAGCGGCCACCGCCACCCCACGCAGCCCCTGGATGTCAGCACGTCTGCGAGTGGATGATGTTGAACGCAACTTCTGCCGGTTAGCCAAAGGCGTCTCACAAAATTTCTTTCGTCAATCCCACACAAGAAATACTCTCGATACGAGCGTATTGGCCTGCTGACCTCACTGCGGGGAGCGCGAACATATCGGAGACATTACTTGCGCTGCAGGACCCAGCGACGCGAGATTACCCCTCAGCTCACAGGAAACGCCGGGGGTGGAAGAGCGCACAGTCAACTCTCGTCGCTTCGCCGACGGGGGCCCAAAGGAGGGGTAATCGTTAGAACCGCGCCTCCGATGAATATTTTCGAAACGAGTGAGCATGTAACGTGTTGCGCTTCTGTTTAGAATTCGAGAAGTCCGTGGTCGCCTGCTATTTCGACTAACATTTTGTGACTAGCCCATTTATAGTGGAATGGTCGGCTTCAAAAGTGAGAGTTGGTCTTCGGGAAGTGAAAAATGTTTGAAGAACAATCGGATAGTTGGAAAAAAGTTTTTGTCCTAGTTACTGAGGTTCTCGGCACAGATTCTCTGGAAGAAGTTAAATCTGCGGAGTTAGATTCAATTGTACAGATTGAGATTCGGGCACGTCTCCACGGCCTTGGCGGACTGTTTGCTGAAATCGTCACAAATTTGGAAAGCTTCACTTCCTTTGACGAGCTCCTAGCAGCGCTAAAAGCTCAGTGATTTGATGTCGGGTTGCTGGGTTGCCCCGTTAGGAAAAAAAATTGGGGACAAAGAGCATCGTCTGAGTGAAATTTTTGGGGGTTCAGGCTCCCAGGCGGAGAACTTGATGGAGAAGATTGGGTTCGTCAGTGTTTTTTGGGAGTCCGGTAAAGAAACGTTGGGGGAGTTCGCCGTCGCTAGCGTGCCCAATGAGATTCGTTCGTGGTTGCAGGAAAAGTGTGACTTTCTTATTGTTGTAACCTCATCAAACCTCTCAATCTCCCCAGGTTTGGCGAGCGAGGTCCACTTCCTCCTCTCGCTTTCGAGCGAGTGTTCATTATTGAGCGTCAACGAGGCGTGTACAGGCTTCGTAAGCGGACTCGACCTAGCTTTTGCATTGGTCAATAACGGGTCTGCACAGAACGTATTACTTTTGGTTGTCGATAAGTACTCGACCCACATTGCGCCAGGCGACAAGCGGGTCGGCCCTCTTTTTTCTGACGGTTCATCCTCTTTTCTTATCTCTTCGAGCAAACCTCACGGAGAAATCGCGGCATCTCCAAAAAAGTGGACCCGCCTTTATCGCTCAACGTATGCCTCAGGAGCGGCGAGAGAAATTCTTCAAATCACTCGTGGTACCTACGACACTCCAAGTCAAGTGGGTCAACTCGAAATGGATGGCGGGCGAGTCTACAGTTTTGTCCTTGCTCATCTGGGAGATGTCTTTGACAAGTTCACAGATGAAACAGGAGCCAACCTGCAGGAAGTTCCTCACTGGTTTGTGCATCAGGGTTCTCGATTGGTGGTGGCAGCAGTGGCAAAATTTTTGCATGCTGACGAGGATCTACTCTTTCGGGCCAGAGAATATGGGAACACAGTCGGAAGTTCCATTCCATTTCAATTGATGAGTTGTTGGGAAGACCTCCAAGAAGGTGACCTGGTTGGTCTTTTGGCTTTCGGAATCGGGATGTCGATTGGGGCTTATGCATATGAGATTTCTGGCCCGGAGGATAGTCTGTGATTTATGGAAACTAAACTACCGCGCCAATTCCGCAGTTCCGCGGGTGAATCCGAGAGCCAAAGGTGAATTGAGTGAAAGTAGCGATTTCTCAGTCAAATTACATACCCTGGCGCGGTTACTTCGACATGATTGCGTCAGTCGATGTTTTCGTCCTCTACGACGAGGTGCAGTACACACGACGTGATTGGCGGAACCGAAACAAGATAAAAGCTCCTCACGGCCTGCAATGGTTAACAGTTCCGGTCGAGACCAAGGGAAGTTATCACCAGAAGATTTCAGACGTTCAAGTTTCAGAACACTCCTGGTCAGAAAACCACTGGAAAGCCATCAGGCTCGCTTATGGACGAGCCCCTTTTTGGTCGGAGCAAGAAGGCTGGCTAGAGAGCCTGTTCAGTGGGGTTCAATCCGATAAATTAGTTGATATCAATCGGCACTTCTTGGACGGAATTTTAAGTTTTCTGAATATAGAAACACAAATTGTTAGGTCGTCGGATTTGCCGGGTCCAGGCGGTCAGAACGAGCGCTTGCTTGGTCTTTGCTCGGAACTGGGCGCGACTCACTACTTGTCTGGCCCGGCGGCAGCAACTTATCTAGATACCTCCCTCTTCGCCGCAAACGGGGTCCAAGTCGAATGGATGGACTACTCGAGCTACCCGACTTACACGCAAATGTGGGGCGACTTTGTTGGGGAGGTCTCCGTCCTGGATCTGATCTTAAATGTCGGTGCCCACGCTCAGTCTCTTATTCGGAGGACGGGGGAGTGAAGCTTTCGGTTGTAGCGACCCTCTATAAATCTCCGGAGGTTATCAAGGAGCTGGTCGACCGAATATCACTTTCCAGTCAGCGGGTTGTCGGGTCGAATTTTGAAATCATACTTGTGGATGATTGTTGTCCCCTCGGCTCGGGCATAGTAGCAAGCTCCTTAAAATCAGAGCACCCCAACCTTCAGGTCGTGCGACTAGCGAGAAACTATGGCCAGCATCAGGCCCTCATGACTGGCATGCGGAAGTCAAGCGGGGACCTTGTTTTTATTCTTGACGGAGATCTTGAGGAAATGCCAGAGTGGCTCCCGGATTTTTGGACTGCACTGCAGGAAGATAATGCTGATGTCGTCTTTGGTCGACAGAGTGTTGCACGGCGGGGAAAGTGGGATAGTTTTGCGGGCCGGCTGGCATTTCGGCTGCTTAATGGCCTAACTGGGCTGGAGCTCACGCCAAATTTGGTTACAGCGAGGCTGATGAACCGAGACTACGTAGATGCTCTTCTTCGGCATGGAGAGAAAGAGCTTTTTATTGCCGGGCTATGGAAGATAACTGGGTTTGTCCAAGTCTCGCGTTTGGTTGAAAAAAGGAAAAGCTCTCGCTCGACTTACACATTTCGATGGAAATTTTTGCTCCTTCTTTCGGCTGTTGCAAGTTTCTCAGCGAAGCCCTTGCGCTGGGTTTCCGTCGGAGGAGTGTTCGCCTTGCTCGTGGGTCTTTTGATGAGTCTGTGGTTCATTTTCAGTTGGGCAACTGGCCCGATTCTTCCTGGGTGGACCTCAGTTCTTGTATCTGTTTGGCTACTAGGTGGAGCGCTGTTGTTCGGCGTGGGAATCATTGCATTTTATCTCTCCGTTATTTTTGTTGAGGTGAAGAACAGGCCTTATGGATTGGAGATGAGGGATGAATCGCGTGCCAGCTGAAGATAAGCGTCTAGAAAATATTGCTCGGTATTTTGATGACAAGATTCAAACCTTCGGACCTAATCCCCAAGGAGTAGATTGGAAGGACGAGAGAGGCCAGATACTCCGGTTCAATAGTTTCGAGACCCTTTTTCGGCGCAGCCAGGGGGAGTTTTCTGTCATCGATTTTGGTTGTGGGTATGGCGCCTTGGTCGACTGGCTTGACGATCAAGGCTTCAAGTACTCCTACCTCGGGCTAGACATCTCTGCGGATATGGTTGCCTCGGCAAAGAGTAGGTTGGGCGACAAGGAAAAAGTTGATTTCCGTGTTTTTTCTGGGGAGAGGGGGGGCTTGTCAGCTTTGCCTGAGGCGGATTTTACTGTGGCCTCTGGAACCTTCAACGTCAAGCTTGATGCTGACCCAAAAGTTTGGCAGGACCATGTCAATCAGACCATTGAGGCTCTTTTTGGGTCCTCGCGGAAAGGTATCGCCATTAATTTTTTATCTGACTTCGCTGAAGATTCTAAAAGAGATTCTAAATTGCACTACCAGAAAAGTGCGGATCTGTGCCGGGGAGGAGAGAAACCGATGAGTCGACTCGTAAGGTTAGATCATCTATACAGTCCATGGGAGTTTACTTTCACGGCTTTGAAAAGCTTGTGATGAGAAGATTATTTCTCTTTGGAGCTACAGACACTGCTGAGGTAGCTGACTATTATTTTTCTAAGCAGAGCGACTATACGGTTGAAGCCTTCGTCGTTGACGATGGCTTTGCAAGCTCTACCTCTCTTGCTGGGAAAAGCGTCGTATCGTTCACAGAATACGAGAGAGACCTGCGTGAAGAGGAAGATTATTTTTTTGTTGCTATCGGCTACAGCAAGCTAAATAGGGCACGGGCAGAGAAATTTTTGTTTCTCAGAAACCGAGGTATTCGTCTCGCGTCTTTTGTAAGTCCCGAAGCGTCAGTTGCGGACAATGTGCAAATAGGCCTTAACGTGATGGTCTTGGAGAAAAATACTTTGCAGCCTTTTTCTCTTATTGGTGACAACGTCGTCATATGGTCTGGAAATCACCTGGGCCATCATTCCACGGTAGGGAATCATGTATTCATTTCCTCGGGAGTAGTCATTGCCGGCCACTCAAAAATCGAACCGTTTTGTTTCTTGGGAGTGAATTCTTCAATAATCAATGGTTCGACTATCGGGGAAAATTCGGTCGTTGGTGCGGGGGTCAATGTGACCGAGGACGTTCCTGCCTACAGTGCCATCGTGCGGGAACAACGGGACAAAGTGATTCCTGGTGGCGCCAGGGGATTCTTCGTGTGAACAAAAAAGGTCGCAGGGGTCCATTGGAGATTTCGTGCACTAGGTTTTTGCGAAACGCCCATCCGCTACTCTCTAATCGATTGCCGCCTAAGACAAGCGGCTAGAGGGAGTCCTCGCTGCTAGAAATTCCTCAACGCTAAGCGGAATCTGGTATTTGAAGCCGAGCAGTTCCATTTGCTCCTCGTTCATCCAGCTTGATTCCATAGAGTGCGGGATTGAAATTTGGGGAGCCAAGAGAGGGACGGAGTACACGTGGTTTAGGCCCCGTCGTGCTACCTGGGTAGTGTTTTGTCCTCCGCTATGGAAAAGCATACAGTCCAACACGAGGAATTGCCCCGCCTTGGCTTCCAGTTGAACTGAATTTTCCTCGGTGTAACTATCTGTTGGAAAGGCTGCATGCTTGTGGCTTCCCGGCACCACCCAGGTTGCACCATTCTGTTCGGTGAAATCATCCACACAATAAAGTGCGTTGATCGCGATGGGCTTCGAAATCACCCAATGTTGAAACGGGAGGTCTCTGTGCCACTGACCTGCCCCCTGTTTTAGGTCCAGTTGATCTGACCCCCTGGTTTTGGCCGGGCTCACATAAGCTGCAGCGTGGGGGCGTGCTTGGTTTCATATTCGGTTGGCGTCAGCATATCCAAGGATGAATGTCGCCGTT
>Ga0136561_1000704_pt1 | contig 10481 bp, 16 predicted proteins | sample AntRauMeHopE1498_FD_104641 | JGI IMG/M metagenome (GOLD analysis project Ga0136561, IMG submission 104641) | Saline lake microbial communities from Rauer Islands, Antarctica - Metagenome Hop E1 #498 | ecosystem: Environmental > Aquatic > Non-marine Saline and Alkaline > Saline | place... | reverse complement strand
GTAACACCGCCAACAAGACTTGATACAAGACCCGCGATTATCCAAAACTTTGCAGTTTTCATCATCAGTGGAATTGCTTTGATGAGTGCAAACATTTGATGAGTTCCTTATTTTAGAAACGTCATTGAACCTGTGTCACGATTCTTTATGAGTAGTTTCTTTTCTTTGTTAAAATTCTTTTTGATAAAGTTTTCTAAGTCTTTATCACCTACGTAATTCTTCCAACGAGCGTATGGCTGCTTCCCTTTACCGCGACTACACTTAACATACGTCTCTGAGTCCACGTCTAAGCATGGATAGCCAGCGAAAGAGCCTTTGGTGAGGGGTTGTGCGTCTGGATTAGCAACGCCTGCTGTGACGTTTGTAGGGGCGTCTGATTCATCCACGCCTTCATCAGCTTCTGGTACACAGTTTGGAACCTGCTTACCGTCTTTGGTTTTCATTCCAACCTGTTTGTATCCTTTCCAACAAGGATCATCGGCATCTTTCTTTTCTTGTAAGTAGTCTTTAAATTCTTTCATGCCTTATACTCCCCTATATTCTTCTTCTATTTGGTCGTAAAATTCCTCAACCACTCCACCATCACCAATAGGCAATGAAAGATACACCAATATTGCATTGGCGTATGGTTTGTGATGAGGCTGCAACTTATGAAAAAGAATCTTTGTCGCAGACTTATGTTCAAACACATTGTAAAATGAAATGAAGTAGTTCACCAACAAACGAATATTCGAACTCTCATCAGATGACTCATTTGAAATCATCTTTTTGATCGTTCGAATTTTTTTCAAGTCCTCTTCAAATTCTTGTTCGCTAATGCAATATGGATTATCATAAGCTTTCATAGCGAACAACTTAAACGTCTTATCAGTTAGTTGCATTTTTCTTTGGTCGGCCTCGACCTTTTGGTTTTGCTACTTCGACTGTCTTCTTATCTTGGCTTTCTTCTTGTTGGTCTTGGCTCTGTTCGGGTGCTGGTTCTTCATCTTTTTCTACAGCCTCTGGTGATACAAAAGAAAGTTGATCAATTTCTTTGAACAATTCTTTTAGCTTTTCATCAAGCCCTTTATAACTAGCCAAGACTTCACCAGTTTCTTTGACCACCCATCCTTTAGGTGTTGCAATAACTTCTTTTTTATTCTTAGGCTTCTTAGCCCAAATTGGCAATACTCGCATATCTTTTATTCCCTATATCTGTTATACTCAATTGTATTTAGAATGACTTATTCACACTCGATCATTTCAAGATCGTATTGCTGACCTTCGATGATCATACGAATAGTGGGTGCCTTTGACGGGCCGGATTGTCTAGGGTCAGATTTACCTTTAGGCAAAACGGTTATGATCTTAACAGTTTTTGTTTCAAAATTAACTGCGGCGATGTATGATTGTTGATACTTTTTTGAAAAGAACACAAAAACACCATTGATAGGCTTCATTTTTTCAAGCTTGTCAAAAACGCGGGAATGAAAATCTTTCCAATCGTCTTCTAGCATATCAGGGCGGCGATCATATTCTTGTGCGGCTGCGTGAATAGTAGCTTCAAACTTCCATCCCTTGAAAGGATATTTAAAAAAGATGTTTGAATACGGTGCTACTTTTTGCTCTTCTGCTTTGGATCGTTTGCCTTTTTCTTTAGCAGAAGCAAAGCGACCCATTTGGCGAGATTCAATGAGGATGGACTTGATTGTTTTCATTTTAGAGATAATACCTTTTATGGGTAAGATGTTACCCTTTATGGGTTAGTATCTCTATTTATATTATTCTATGACAAGATGATGCGCTTGATTGTAGGGAAGATTTTCTTGATGACTTCTGCATCATAATTGTCATCAAACATTTCACTAAAGATAGCAAGAACAACTTTGTTATCTTTAAGATCATCTTCTTTTAACAGACAAAGCTTATAGGCTTCTGCGTCATACTCATCAGTCATTTCATTCTCTACACAACATGTCCCCGCAGGGTCATTGTTGTAAAGTAGTTCAGACAATTCAAAAAACTTTGCTTCGTTGCTCATATCAAAAACTCCTAATGGGTGAGAGGTCATTCCCTCAGTACAGATGTATTATCTCATAACAAGTGATGAATTACAAGCTGCAATATCGACCAATTTTGTATGTGTCACCGTGATCACCAATACTTATCACCAGACCAGAAAAGTGAGTCTCTGAAAAGATTCCATTCCAACCTTTCAGTTCGCCAGAATAATCAATATGAGCAAACCCACAATCAACGGTTGGAGAAACAATTCTAACAAAATCATTCAGGCAATAATATTCGCGCTTGTATAGAATGAAATTTTCTTCTGCAAATGTGTCATCATCCATATAATCAAATTCTGATTTTCTAATTTTTTCTGGCAACTCGTATCCGTACAAAAAATAACGATATTGATGATTACTTACAATTTTCATAGAACACTTCCTTAGCCCAACAAATTGATTTCATATTTAACAACATTTCCGTTGTCACCAGTCCAAACACGATACCCTGTCTCAAAATAGAAACCAACTTTTGTTGAATTTGAGTCTGTCAGATTGTATGTTGTGTTTTCCTCATTGGCGACAACACCAATGTTCTTTTCAATGGCACGAATAGATGAGTTCCATGCGTGTTTGGTTTCAAGGTAAACACCGTTCTTGATAATTTCAAAGTTTTTGCGTTTCATTTCAAATCTCCTAATTGGTTAGTCCCTCACTACAAGGATATTATCTCATAGTGAGTGATCAGATGCAAGAACTATTTGTCCAGAAATTCCATTGTTACCCATGTACCATAGACTCTTTTCTGTTTAATAATTGAAAATCGAAGCCATCTCTTTTGTGTTATCTTTCCAGACCCTTCTGGATTGTCAATAAAAGAAATCATTGGCCTAAAGTGAAACACTGTAAGTTCTCGATAGACCCCATCTGGTGTTGAGTAAAGCATTATCTTTCTCCTGTCATTGTGTGTATTACCAGAGTAAACGAAAAAGGGAGCCTTTACAAGCCCCCTGATTAAATTAGTAGCTGAATTGGTTGCTTACATCTTCAACTACTTTATAACGACAAGTTCTTAATTTTGCAAAATTATAATCAATCGGACAACTTACCACATCCTTTGGATTAACCTCACACTTTATTGTTACACTTCCACGGAATGAACTCAAATAGTGTTCGGCTGCAACGTGAAGCCCACGACTACAAGTTTGTTCAGGGTCTTCATTAACCATGTTACGCGGCATTGAAGGTTCTGCACCAACACTGTTATCAAACGTTCCGGTATGACAATCTGTGTAGTTGTCACGAACTCGTTTCCATGCATAGAAGTTCCCTTCACTGTTAATTTCAATATCATTGTGTTGCATGAAATCATACAGAGAATTCACAGCGCGATAGCTTGGGTTTTCCATCAACTTCTCTAGGAAATTGATCAGACTTTGTGTGCCTTCAATACCACGCATTGTCACCATGCTGATAACGCGATTTGTCAGACTGTTGTGGATGGGGTTTCCATCATAGTAAACACACTCTTCTTTCACGTTAACCGTCAATTTCCCTTGGCTGAACTTTTCAATAGCCGATTTTGGATCAGCCATGGTGAAGATTTCATCAGCACTAATAGCTACCTCATCTTCATCAGACATATCAGTTCTACGAATGATTGTCCATGCAGAACGGAAGTTCTCACTACCCTTTGCAATCTCTACAGAATTAGTTTCTGCACTTTCTTGATTGGTTCGAGTAACAGTAATTGACTTTGCTGTTGCAATCAGGTTCCAGTCATAGATATTCGATTCTTTTAATTCTCCAACAAACTCTGCATAGCTATTTTCCATAGATTCACGGAATTCTTCATCAATAACATTTTCCAGTTCATCAAGCTCATCCGAAAATGCAAAAACAACTTCTTGGTATTCGTCATCTTCTGGAATTGCATCAACCAAAGAGCCTTTAACTCGATCAAACACATCCTTAAATGTATCCCCTAAAAAAATAAAATCAGAAATATGTGCAAAGTCTGTACCGAACAATTCAATCATATCACAGATATCATCTAGTGTTTCTAAGTCAGTTAAATCAAGATCACCAACTTTGTCATCAGGCATGACCAAAATGTTCATTTCTGTGTAAATTTTGTTGTATGGTGAGTGATTCATTACCCACTCATATTCTTTTACAATGCGCCCAACCGTTCGCGCACTGACACAATGTATTTCCCCTGTCTTGGTTTTGTTGTCATTACTAATGAATGACTCGATAATTTCAAATTTCTGTTGTGGTGCTAGTGTCACGCTCATACTAATATTTCCCTTATGCTACTTTCATTTGTTTATGGTTTCGTTCATTGATCATCTCGACGTACTCTAACACAAGAGATTCATCCTCGTCAACACCAAAAAGAAGAGGATATCTATTTCTTATGGATTTCATAGTCTGTTCAATTTCATCATAAATATCAGAATCAAACGCTCTATTGGCGTCAATTAATTTATCTACTTCTTCTCTATCAACAAATTCTCTCAGGCTATCAAAGAAATTTTCTTGACAGGCATTTTCATCTCTGAATTTAATCACCTTGTCAACCACAAACTGAATCATTGGTTGAGAATATTCTGTGTCGCTTTTGTAAAGGTATTTGAACAAGTTTCTTTCTGAGTTAAATTGCATCCTAATAAATCTGTCAAAAATCTCAGATTCATCATCAACCCTGTACAACGAATCCAGACGTGCATACACACGGCTTTTCAAGATGGTGTCATAGTGTGCGTCAAACACTGGTTTAATCACCTCATTGATGTGTGAGAGGCCAGAGCGAGCAATTTTAGCACCATTCTTCTTATTGGCAATCAAAACAACCTTAATACCAAAATCTTCCAATATGCTTATAAGCTTTGATCGTACTATCGTTTTTACCGACCCACCTACTTCAATGGAATAGTATTCGCCGCCGAAACCCTTATGAGAATAATCAACCCACACACAATTGTTATGGTTCAACTTGTCTAGATTAACAAGAACCTGTTTGTCAGTAGAAATATAAGAGTTCTTTTTGTTATCCCATCTCATAATCTTTGACTTTGTTTCATTTTTCTTTGAAACTTTTCGACCACCAGAAACAGCCCGAGTTTTCTTATCAAAGAATGTTGGCTCAATAACCTTGACTTCTTCAACAAGCTCAGAGATATGACGATACCGAACATTGCCGTAAAGAACGTCACGAACTTTTTTAAACACTTCTGATTCTACTGGAGTGTAAAAGAACATAACCCGTTCACCATTAACCTTTTTCTGGTTGATGTAGAATCGAACGGCTTTTGAAAGCCCTTTATAATCATCCTTATCATTGCAGTAAAAACAATCAAATGAGTGTTGATCTTTTTCTTCCATCAGTTCATAAAAATCGTAGACGGTTTTTGTAAACAAATGCTCTCTACGCACACACGTATTTTTTTCTGATCGAGTCCATGAGTTTCGCCCAGTGTAATCTTTGTAATGAATAACAAGTTTTTCTGCTTCTTCATTATCTAATAGATCACGAATATCTCTGAAAGCTCTTTTGTTTACGATTTCTGAAATGGATCGACCCTTGTATTTGTAGTCCATAGCAAACATATCAGTAGGTGATGAAAACTCACTGAATTTACTGACTGCTTCAAGCGGTGATCTACATGCTTCTATCTTTGATTTAAGCTCAACCACTTTTGTGTGGAAAGAATCAACCAATCTCTTATACAGATTCAGCTTTGTTGTGGTGTCCTGAGAAAGACCCTCACGAGAAGGCATGAAAGAAAGTTGTCCAATATCAAAGTTAACAATGATGCAGCGATTGCTACGATCTGTCACGTTCTTAATAAAGGAAACAGTAGACTTGTCAAAATCGTGATAGATGGGTGTATCTTCTTCACCAGTGTTATAGGCATCTTCATTAACAAGAACAGTTTTTCCTAGAAAGTAAAAATCAATATTACGAACAGGATAAACGACACCACCCATGTTAGCGTACACAGCCGCTGTTTCGTGTTGAACAAACGGATGTGTGTTTTTAATGATCAGCGTACCTTCATCACGCAATTCAGAACACTCTTCTTCTGAAAGAAATGGCTCAATAGTGATGTTGCTTTCTGGCTTCACACGAAGCAATGAAAGAACAAATTGTGCTTCTCTGCGGAATTCTTCAAAATCGTCACTTGACACAGAGAATCGAACACTCACACCGTTGGCTTTCTCTGTTTCATGTTCACTGTTGAACGTGGTTTGTGGTTGTCCACCCTCACCGATGAAACACACGTAGTGACGCTCTACACCGTCTTTCCTAGCCACAACCGTCATAGACTTGGTGTAAGCCATAGGGGATTTAGAACCCAGTCCCAGATGCCCTATAGACTCGTTGGATTCACGTTTGGATGATGCAAAGTACGTGGTGTAAATACCACCTTCCATATAACGAGAAACTTCATTCCCGTCAGCATCGTAAAGAACTTTTTCTTCACCACGAATGTCATAATCATTCAAGCCCACACCAAAATCTTCTACCTCAAACCATGGCTCGAACGCAGTAGGGAAGTGAATACGAAATGGTGTGTCACGCTTTCCCGCGTCAACATGAGAATCATGAGCATTGCATGAAAGCTCACGAATAATGGCTCTTGCTTTGTGTTCGTAGATGTTGCTGGTGAAAATCTCGAACGTTTCAGCCGAGGTTTCCATCTTGAAAGATGTCGTGTTGTTAACACTAGACACCAATTTGTTATTGGAATGAAGTGGTTTCATTGTATAAATTACCCATTAATTAAGTTTGGTTCAAGTGAATGGTAGGGGAACGAATTCCCCAAGTCAAGTAGGTTACAGGTATTTTTTCAGTTCTTTCATCAGGTCAGTCTTTCCGTCAGTGTAAAAAATGACATTACCACCGGCTGCTTTGAATGGCTTGGTGCTTTTCTCTCGATCATCAATCAACACAGTATCTGGACTCGCAAATTTTGCTTTGTCTTTGCTGGTGGTGGTGAAATTGAACGGGGCATTGATTCCGTTTTTCTTCAACCAATTTTTCTTTTGCTTGACGATTTTAGCGGTATTGTTGGTTCCTGCGCTGGTCATGATTTCAACGTCATAGCCATCGGCAATCAATTTCTTCAAAATGGAAACAGTTTTAGAGAAAGCGGGCAAGTCATAAAAAAAGTTTGGGGTGTTTTGGATCAGGTTTTTATATGCATCATACCGATCACGAGGCAATGCGTTAAAGACATCGTAGGAAATGGGAAAGGTTGCATTGAATCCTGCGACCCAATCAGCAATAACCCCATCCATGTCGAAGTAGATTTTCAAAATAATTCCTCTTGGTTGGTTAATCTCTCATCAGAACAACAGTATAGCACCCGAAGGTGCCATCTGTCAAAGGATATTTTTTAGTTCCATGCTTTTGTTTGTGGTGTGTAGAATTGTATTTTCAAAAGCAGTCTATCACCAATATCCAACAAATTCATTGGTTTTTGGCCTTTCTTTTTAATCTGAATGTAGTTAGCATCAGAAATATAAGAACCACCTTGTTTAGATTTTGACAACTCTGTGTCAACACCCACTTTATTAAACGAAAACCAGATATCGCCATCCAGATACTTAGAAATTTTTGAATCGGTGTCAACCAGTTTACGCATTGTAAGACTTGCGCCTTCATGAGTAGCTAGAAGAATCTCTTCCGGTACAACTCTGTCACGACCAGCATTCTGTTCCATGGCAATAGCAACGTCATTGATCACCCATACAAGATGGATGTTCTCTTTTTGATAGCCAAGTTCAAGAGCATTCCGTGTAAGTTTTTCTAGCTTCCCCATATCTTTTAGTGTTACGTCAAAGATGATGTTGGGTTTGCGATCAGCAGGAGCCGCAAGCGCACCCGTAAAAATTCTACGTTCGTTTGCCTTGGTAATACCATATACGTCAGACAGAAGTTCGTGTAGCTTAGACACGTTCTCTGATTTTTTCAAATCAAAGTTTTTAATGTCCTGTCCAGTTTCGTCTTTAATGCGCTTAGACATTTCCTTAGAACCCATTACCAATTTTTTAAGTGCGTCAACATCCAATACAGTTCCCTCAATACCCAGAAGCTTTTCAAGTACGAAGCCTTTCCCGCTACCTGCTCCGCCTGCCAAAATAACCACCTGTCCAAACTTTGGATAAGCCCTTCCACCAAATGTGATCAGCTTTTCACTTATCAATTCATTTGTAAATTCAGTAAACTTTTTCATGTTTTTATACCCATTTTATTTTAGTTCGTTGTTCTTGTTATTTATGAATTCTTTTAATGTAGGCATGGACTCTTCAATCAAGAACCCTGAGTATGTATCGAACTCACACGACTCAACCAGACCCCCTTTAGCGAGGCTTTCAACTTCAACCTGCCTTGCTCTACCATTGCTGAGTGAAGACACCTTGAACATCTCGTTAGGCTGTATAAACTCACCGGAAAAGCCAGACTCCAAACCCTGTGTAGCAAAGTCTTCCAAATTCTTGATCGTCTTGCGTGAGAATTCCCAGACTTGAACAGAGATAAAGTTTCTACGCGCCCTAACACGAATCCAGCCATCTTGCAATACCTTTGTCATGATATTATCACGAGCATCCCCTTCCTGACCAATTCGCTCACCGTATTTTTCGTGTTCGGATTTGATGTAACTAGAACTAATATTAAAACTGGTGGGTGAAGATATAATCTGATCAATATGATTCTTGTTGTTGGTGTCTGTTATCTTTCCTTTTGGAGAAATCCAGAACCCTGTTTTGTTAATGTAGTTTTTCTTTGTTGGTTTATTGTACTTAGCTAACCTTGAAGCCAAATCTTCGCTGATTGTCATGAGTGTTCCTAATAAGAAAAAAGGCCAAATGAATGACCTTTTTCGTGTATGCTAACTATTTAGATGTTAGGCTTTTCGGTTGGGAGAAACTACAGCCCACCGGCTACCTTTTGCACTTGGGTTTGATTTGCTGTCAACAACTTTTACAGCGTTAACAGAAGCTTTGTTGAAGTTACGTGCGGCTGAACGTGCGTCAAAGAACATTTTCATAATATATTACCTTTTGGTTTTCAATTTTGGGGAAGTCCCCCTTACTCAACACAAGTATTATCTCATAACTGACTGGGTGTGTCTACTAATTTCAATAACTTCTTCAAAGTATGCATAGCCTGTTGGTTGACACTTCATAGCATCCCCGCCATAGATGGAGAATTTCATAAAGTCTTTACCAACAACTCGAATCCGATTTAGCTCATCAACAACTTGAAAACTGTACTGACTATCCTGAATTATTCTGTACATGCGACCTTCAAGAAACATTTTTGAATTAGGCCCATGGCGATTAAAATCTTTTTTAACACATCTTAGAAATTTATTCATGTTATGCCCACCCATATTTTTTCATCAGAACCAAAGTCGCGTTACGCTCGACACCGGTTATATACTCTAACAAATGTTCAGCCTCATCATCAACAACTTCTTCATACGCATCTTCTCGACTCACATTATAATGATTAGCAATGTTGTCAAGAATTAGATTTCTTGCTGTAGTTGAAATAGTTTTTAAAAATATGCGATTAGGGTGTTTGTTAAAAGCTCTATAAGTGTTCATGAAAATCTCCTAGTAAGTGGTCAATCCCTTAGTACGAACGTATTATCTCATACCAAGGGATTTTTGTGCAAGAACTATTTACAAAATAACTTCTAAGTATTTTGTATCAATCCTTTCCAAGCCGTAGATGTCAGCTTTGTTATCTTCAACGATCTTGGCAACACGAGAAGCAAACCGTGTGAATGCCTTTAAAACCTTCTTAGAGTCGCCTGTGGTCTTGCGGAATGGGGTTTTGATGTTGCCCATTGCCATATAAGAACCAGCCTCTGGGTTAACGCTAAGACCACTCATGGAAGAGCTTGCTTCGTAGCTGTCTTCGCCGTTGATGTGAACACAAAAAGAGTGAATCAGTGGATCGTTGTGACGAATCTTGTTAGTCACATCGTTAATGTCTTTGATCAGACCAAAGCTAACGAACACGACAGGCGCAAGGTTGTTTGAATAGAAGGCACGAATGTACCCGTTGGGGAAGTTCTTTCTCAAAACAACTTCGATGTCGGAAGCAAGTGTTTCTGCAAGCATCTTGGTGTTATCCATGATCTAATCTCCTAATTGGTTGTTTCCTCATTCAACACAACCATCTTAGCAATAAAAAAGGGCTTTTGCAAGCCCTGTGTGAAATTATTTTCTATCGACTGATGTAATGGTTGAGTTCATACTTGTTGTTATCCATTCCATAAATTTGAACAGATAACAATGCTTCTGTTGTTCTACCATTCTTTTCTTTATACACAGGCATTGTCCAGCTTGTGGTTTTGCCAACAGATGGTTTGTGGTTGCTTGTAGCCATGATCATTTCATCTTGATCATCCCATGTCCAACCTTTGGCTGTTGCATCGTCTAGCGAGGCTTGAACGGCATCACGGTAAAGGC
>Ga0136561_1000701_pt1 | contig 10486 bp, 13 predicted proteins | sample AntRauMeHopE1498_FD_104641 | JGI IMG/M metagenome (GOLD analysis project Ga0136561, IMG submission 104641) | Saline lake microbial communities from Rauer Islands, Antarctica - Metagenome Hop E1 #498 | ecosystem: Environmental > Aquatic > Non-marine Saline and Alkaline > Saline | place... | reverse complement strand
GTCTCGCGGGGTGTTTTGTGTGAGGTTTTGACCCGCCCCCCTCTTCCTCAGGCCCTCTGTCCGCGCAACACGCGCAAAAAAAGGGCGGCGAGGCCGAAGCCCCGCCGCCCTCGCCGTCTCTGCTCGCCGACTCAGCCCGACACGATGATCTCTTTGGCCGCGGTCGAGCCCTGCCGTGCTACAATGTAGTTCAACGCAACGCCCTCAATCTCACCCCTCGTCATCATTCACTCCCTCTCAACAGTCTCAAGCCCCGCCCACCATGCCTGCCACCCGCGCACTAAGGCTGCGTCGCTTTCGGCGTCTTCAAGGGCGGCAATGGCAGTGTCGAAAGATAGCCCCCCGCTGGCCGCGCAGGCCCTGTCCGCAGCGATGGCGGCAGTACTGGCAATGCCGGGCACACCACCACCGCTGGTGCCACGGGAATCGGCGCGAGCGGCTTGCCAGCGCATCCGCAAATCGCCAGCAGTGCGGCGCAGCTCATCAATCTCAACACGCAAATCATTCTCGGTCCTCTTCGCCACAGCAGCATCCGCCGCCCTCACCCGCGCCACATCGGCCGCCTGCAAGCGCGCCGCGTCAGCCGCCGCCTGCTCAAAAGCCGCCGTATCAATCTCCTTCTGCGCCGCTGCCCCGGCCAGCCGCGCCGCGTCCACCTCGCCGCTGTGCCATGCCCAGGCCGCCCATATCAGCGCAAAGGCCGCCAGCGCCCCGCCAGCCGCCGCCCATGCCCATCGCGGCACAACGGCCAGCCAAGCCATCACCATCGCCCGCCGCCCCCAAAGCCGCCCGCCCCGCCGCCGCCCGCCCAGCCGCCGCCCGCCCCACCAAAGTCCATGGGCATCGAATAGCCGCCACTGCCCAAGTGTGGCCAGTCATTGCCCGCCGTCGCGCCGACCTGCCAGCGCAGCGCCGCGGCAAAGGCGGCAAGCCCGCCCCATTGCGCCGCCATCAAAAGCGCAAACCCTTGCGCCGCGCCCATCAAGTCAAAGCCCATCGAAACACCGCCCGCAGCCGCCATCCAAACCAGCGCCAAAAAGCTGGCGCTCATCGCCAGATCAAGCACAGCGAAGCACAGCCCCCAAATCCTGATCACGTTCGGCGTCTTGCCGTCCTTGGCCGTCGTCAGGCCCACCAAAAGCCGCCGCGCACCGCTCATCTTCAAACTCCGATCAGCGCGCGGGCCTGTTCGGTCCGCCGCGCCCTGTCCGCCAGCCCGATGGGGCTTTGCCGCGCGCGCGCATTGCCCCGGTTAATCAGGTTCGATAGCGCGCGCACATTGTCTCGGTCCGCCCATTCAGAGCAGCCCACATGCCGCCAATAGCGCGCCGATAGCTGCACAGCCACATCAGGCCGCGCCGCCAAGTCCGGCTGCTCAAATACCGGCAGGCCAGTGATCTGCTGCATCCATCGATAATTATTGGCGCCCGTGATCATCTTCAGCCCGCGCCCTCGATAATGCCAGCCCCAGCCGGGCACGATGTTGCCCATCCGCCGCCCATAAACCTCCTCGGCCAACATCTCAGGGTTGCGCACCAGCGCCTGCGCTTTCGAAATATTGCGGAATCGGCTGGGCCAAACCGCCTTAATCCGCGCCGCGCTGGTGTAATTAAGGCTCTCCTCAAGCCGGGTGAAGCCGGCGCTTTCATGCGCGTTCTGGCCAAGCCAGTGCACAAGGCGCATCCGCGTCTCAAGAATGCCCGCCATCCCCAGCTCGCGCGCCATCCCCGCCGCCAGCGGCACAGCCAGCCGCCCCGCGCCCATCTCGCGCAGAAGCGCCGCAAAGGTCATGGGGCCGGGCACACCATCGGCTGGCACACCCAGCCGCCGCTGCACCCCTCGCCAATTAATCATAGCGCCAACCCGCACCGATCATCCGTTCGCGTCGTTGTCGTCACGCCCGCCGCCCGGCAACCGGCCCTCGCCCGAAATCGGCGGCTTCTTGCGCGCCAGCTGAAAGCCAATGAACACGGCAAAAGCCAGCGCCAAAACAATCGCAATCAGATCCATCATCATCACTCTCCTTGGTTGAAAATCGTCTCAGTCAGGGTCGCTCAACGTCCACACCACAGCGCGGATGGCCGCCAGCGTTTCGGCGGCATCGATGCGAGCTTTCAGCACCACGCCGCGCTGATGCACCGCGTCCACCCAGCCCGCCACGGCTTGCCCGGCGGCGATGGTCTGCGCTGCGCTCATCGTCACCGGCGTGTTGTCGGCGCGGGTCCAGTCGATTGAGAACGCCACCTCTGCCAGTTGCGACAGCAGCGCGTTGGTGACTGCGCCGTTCAAAAACTCGCGGCTGCGTGGCGCACTATCAAAGCGCCCGCTCGGCGTGTCTGCCCCGCCGTCCTGCGCCGTATCGCGCGCGGCGTTGATTAGCTCTCGCTGCGTAGCCCGCGCCGCCGCCAGATCAGGCACAAGTTCGCCTGCCACATCATCCCACATGAACGGCTGCGCGGGCGCAGGGTCTGCCGCCACGGTCCAATCGGCGTCATATCCGGCCGCGCTGTCTACAATCGCCAGCTCGCCGGTCACGCTGTTGCGAAGTGCGATCATGAGCCCGCCACCGTCGCGCTACCAAACATCTGGATAGTGCGCGCATCGAGCGAGCGCGCCACAAGCCGCACCCCGTAGGAGGTGCTTGCCGCTGGCCCCGTGCTGGTCTGATTGGCGGGAATCGTGCCAGGGTAAGACGGCTGCGGCTCTTGCTCTGGGTCGCCAAACACCCCGCCAAAGGCCGCATCGCTCTCGCGGATACCGGTGCCAAAGTCCGTCCAGGTGCCGCTGCCCGCCGGCGTGCGATACTGCCATTTCAGCTCAGCCCGCGCGAATTGATTATCGGGTAAAACCGCCGAAAATCCGAGCGAGCCGGTGGCGGTGAGCGTGCCCACCGAGCCGGTCGAAACCGTCTGCTCTGCACCCACTTGCACAAAGCTCGTGCTGTTCGTCGAGGTAAAGCTGCTAAATGTTTGCGCCGTGCCGCCGCCGCTTGGTGTTCCCGGCACGGCGGCAACATTGGTGGCCACCAAAAACGTGCCCGTGAGCGTCACACCGCTGCGAACACCCGTCACCTTGATGCGCCCGCTCGCTGGCTGCGCCAAAAGCGAAATCTGCCCGGTCGTTGAGATGGTCGCCACAGCCGCCGCCACATCAAGGCTCCACGTCGTGCCACTCGAAACATCAGCCCCGCCAAGAAAGAACGATGCCTTGAGCGGCCGCGGCAACTGCCCCGCCAAAACAGAGCCAGCGCTGTTCGCCTGAATAATCTGATCGTTCGGGATATGCAGCAGCGTCTGATTCGTCGCCGTCGTGTCCGCACCCGGCTGCGCGTAAGAGACGGTGAGCGCCGCCACCTGCACCGTGCCGCCGTTGCCCGCCAGCAAGCGGATAGACGGCTGCATAAAGCCTGCCCCGCCCGATAGCGTGCCCTCATATTCAAAGCGCTGCCAAACGCCGGTTGCAGTGGGAATGATCACCTGCGTGCCGCCCACCGGGCCGATGCCCGCGCCAGTGTCCGCGCGAAACTCATTGGCCGAAATCCGCAAATCGGTGAGCGCGGCGGTGCGCATCACCTGCAGCGAAATATAAATCTTGCGCCCGCCCACAACAGGAAAGCGCGGGAACTGAAACTCGTTGGCGTTGCTCGCCGCCGTGCTTTGCAGCACCCATTTTTGCGGCGGGTTGTTGATGCCCTCCACCCGCGCCATCGCGAAGCCAGCAGCGTTATAGCCGTCCAGTCCGGCCTCCATCCGCGAATTGATTTGCAAATTGTCGCCGGTCACAGCGCCGTTTTCCGGGCGCCCTCCGCCGGTCACTCCGTTCCAATCGGTGCCGGCAGTGGCAGAGGTTTGCGGCCCCAAAATCAGGCGGCTGCCGATTACCGTGCCAAGCCGATAAGAAACAGCAATCTGATAGGACGTGGCAGACAACACTGGGCTGATAATCTTGCTCACGACCGAAGGCGGATCGAGCCCGGCCAAAATCCAGCCATCATCAGGCCCGTTGCCAACGTCGGTCACCCGATATTCGAAAACCACCGCATCAACCGGATCAACGCCTGTCGCGCCGTCAACACGAAAAATGGGGGTGACGTTCGCGCCGCTCGACAGCCCAGACGCTGCAACCGCCCACGCGCCCGAGGGCGGCGCTGGCGGCGCTGGCGGCGCTGTGAGCGAAGGCGTGGGCGGCGCTGTGGTCGTTTGTCCCAGCGCAAAAGCGTGCTTGCCGGTGTTCTCGCTGCGCGCAATCAGCGTCACCGTGCCGGTCTCAACATCAAGCTCGCGATTTGTCACCAGCACAGCCTGATTGTTCAAGCCGATTTCGGGCAGGTTGATCACCAGCTGATCGCCGGGCTTGTAGCCAAGGCCGCGCAGTTTGAGCGGTAAAACAATGGGGCCATACTCGCGGGCGTTTTCAATGTCATAACGCGCCAGCTCGGCAAGCTGCTTGAGCTGCTGCACCAGCGGATAGGTTACTTCTTTGGTGCGCTCGCCGCCGTCTGCCGTGACATGCGCCGCCACCACCACCGGCGCTGCCGGGATGATCTGCCAGCCATGCGCTTCAGAACGATAGCGCGGAATAATACGGTTAATGCGGTCGCGGCGGGGCTGCGTGCCAATCACGCTGCGCTCGCCGTCTGCGAGATCGGCTTCGCTCAAGGTCGCCAGCGTCACCTTTGGTGCGTTGACGATGCACGAAAGCTTCGCGCCAAGGTGAATCGGCTCGCCGCCGCCAGCCTGCAAAATGGTTTTGAGCGCCTGCCACTTGTTATCAGTTGAATAAATGAGCCCGCCGACTTTCCATTCGTTTTCGTCAGCAACATTGGCGCCCTCGACAAACGCCGCCACATCAATGCCCACCAACGGTGCGCCAACCCCCAGCACACGCTTGCCGTTTTGATAGCGGCCCAGCGCAAATGTCAGCCCGTGGAGATAAGGATTTTCGGTGTAAACATAGGTTGCCTCATTGAGCGCCCGGCACGCGCCGCTTCCCCCCGGATAAGTGCTATCGAGGCGCGGATCATAGCAGCGCACACCGCGCACCACCCAGCCGGGCTTCGGCAAGCCCTGGCTGAAAATCTTGCTTTTCAGATCATAGCGCACGGTCCAAAGCGCGGCGGCAAAGCCCGACAATTTGCTTGCAGCGTTCCAGCCCGGCGGGGCGCTGGTGGTTATGCCGCCCGTGCCGACGGTGAGCGCGGTTGTTTGCGGCGCGGCCCCCAGCTGCGTGCGTTGAAACATCCAGCTCGCAAAGCCGCCAACGGCGTTGCCGCTCGCGTTGAAGGTGACTGTCGCGCCGTCGCTCGTGAACCGCTCAATTTGCTCCACCGGCCCGCCGCCAGAAAGCACCACGACAAACGACTGCAAATCGGGCAGGCGATAGCCAACAGTGTTGTGAGTGCGTCGGTAAATGATATTGCCGGCGTTGAAGGTGCGGCCCATCATATATGGAATCGCCGCGCCCGGATCGGCCTTGAATTGCGTGGCGCTCCCGCCGGTGCTGGGTCGCTTCGCGGTCAGGTTCGCCGCCACAGACAGCCCGCCTGAAATCAGCGTGAGCGTCGATGCTGTCAACCCGCCAAGGCTTGCCGCCGTGCCCGCCGTTGCCGCCGCAGTGGCCGTCGCGGCCGTGCCTGCGGTTGCCCCGGTGCCAATGCCAACAGCGGCGAGACCGCCACTGGCGACAAGCAGCGCCGTCGCGCCCACCACAACCGCCGCCACACGCAAAACCTTGCTCATGCCTTCACCACGCGCCAAGCCGCCGAATAGGCGGATGGTTGCAGCACCGCGCATCCCGGTTGGTCTTCATGCCAGCCCAGCACCCGGCCATTGCCCAGCGCCACTGTCATCGCCGCAAAGCCGCCATCGCCTGGCAATTCCACAACATCGCCCACAACAGCCGCAGCGGGCGGGATGCGATCAAAGCCAGCGCGGTCCATCGCTTCCGCCAGCGACGTCACATCAAAGCGCACCAGCGCACGCTTGGCGCCGAGCGCGCTCGAATAGCTGCCCGCCTTCGCCAGCCCCACATTGTGACCAAAGGCCCGCAAATGAACCGCAAGCATTCGCGCGCAGTCGGCGCGGCCCCAAGCGAAGGGCTTGCCTAAAAAGCGATCTGCCGTCTTTTGTGTAAGCGCCACGCGGCGCACCACAGCGTTGATGAAGGCCCGGCTCATCCGAATTGATCCGATGCGCTTCCGCCGCCGCCGCCAAAGCTGCCCGAAACAACAGGCCGAGGCGGCGGCTCAACGCCCCAATAAACCGTATTTTCAACGCCGGTCACATCGGCAAAGCCGGTCTCTCCCGGCCAAACGCTTTGATGAAAACCGCTGGAAAGCCGCTGCCCTTCATCTTCGCTAAACAGCCGCTCCATCACCGAAACAACCTCATATTCAACCGTGCGGCCATCGTCGCCGGCGCGGATCACAGGCACATCAATCTCGCCAATATAAACCAAATACGGGTCGGCAATCACAAGCCCGGTGGCGCGGTTGATGGCGCCAAGCCACACCGTGACAAGGCTGCCCTGCACCGCCGCGCCCACCAGCGTTCCGGCCGCCGTATTATCGGGCGGGGTCAAAGTGATATTCAGGCTCGGCACCTGATCGCCGCTGCCATCAGACAAGGCCGAAACAGCCGACAGCACGCCATAAGTTGCATCTCGCCCGCGATAGAGGTTGCCGCCAATCACAAGCTCGCCAGCGCCATCAAGCAGCCGCAGCGCATAGCCGGGCAACAAGATTTCAACAGCGCCAAATACCAGCGCCCGGTCCGCCGCCAGCGCTGCGTCAAGGCCGGGTGAAAGCGCGCTCATTGCGCTTCCTCGATGCTGAAGCTAAGCGGCACATTCGGCGTTCGGTCCAAATCCCACGCCACATCGCTAACCAAAAGGCCCTCAATCACCGGCGAAACAAAATTAACGGCCGCATTGTTGGCTGGTCGCACGCGCATCATCGGCGCAATCGAGAGTGTGACGGCCCCAGCACCGCTCACAGTCGCTGCTGCTCGCACCATGTGGAGATATCGCCGCCCTCCCGTGAAGATCGAAAAGAACTGCCCTTTCTGCACAACATAGGCAGGCGTCATGCCATCAAGGATCAACGATTCACCTGACTGATTAGCGCCGTTCACCAGCGGCGTGCCGGGCGTGCCGACAATAAGCCCAGACAGCGGCCAGCTATAGCTGGCGCCCAAGCTGCTCGCCTCGACCAGCGCCACCAGAAGTGCGCGCAGCTCGGTGCCTTCAGGCATGATCGGCAAAGATACATCAAGCGCCCAGCGCGAGCCCAGCCGGTCAAGCCGGGTGCCCACAGCCCCCAGCCCGCCCTGCGGAGTCTGCGTCAAACCGAAGTTCATGAATCGAGGCTTCGCCCGCGCATAACCGGTAAACTCGGGGATCGGGACCGCCGCCATCAGAGGCTCCGTCGCCGAGTGCGGGCGCTCTGCGCCGCCGCCATTTGCGCGCCGCCCTGCGCGCCCGCCATCGCCGCGCGCCGGTTGCCATCCTCAATGCGCCGGTAAAGGTCTTCCTGCACAATCGCTCCTCGCAAATCATTGATGATGGTGGTGGCGCCGCCAAAGCCCCCGTTCGGGATGATCGTGCCAGCGGAGTCCGGAACAAAAAGTTCAGGCCCGCGCTCACCCACCACCGAAACCCTGCCCATCGGTGGCCGCCCGCCATCGGCAAAGAAACCGCCAAACACGCTACCGAGAAAACCAGCGCCTGCGCCGCCGCCGCCGCCGCCGCCGCCAGTGAGGATCGATAACAGCCCCGAGGCCAGCGCTTCCGCCGCCGCCGCCTTAAAACTGTTCACCAGCGCATCACCAATGTTTTGCCCCTGCACCACCGCGAAGGCGAGATTTCGGGAAAGGTTTTGGCCAAATTCCTCCGCGCGGCGCACGGCTTCCGGGTTGATGATGTCAACCTGCGAGAGGTCGATGAAGTCCTTTTCAAGCCGCGCCGTGATTTCCTCAAGCTCTATCGCTGCCAAAAGCGATCCCTGCAGCGGCACCGCCTGCGCATCATCGATGCTGCCAAAGCCCCCGGTGCGCGGATCGTTGATCGTCGGCGCCGCAGCCCCGGCTCGCCCGCTGACAGCCCCGCCGCCGCCGCTTCTGGGCGGTGGGCGCGTGGATGATGGCGCTGCGCCCGGCCCGCCCCGATCAACGCCGCTTTCACTCAGCGGGGCGAGCAGGTCGATGCCCGTGCCCGCGATTGCCGCCTCCGCCTGGCGCGCGCGCAGCGCTCCATCAAAATCTTGTGTTAGCGTGCTGCCCTCAAGCCCCAGCCGCCGCCCAATGGGGTTGTTTGCAACAGCGCCGCTGATGGCATCAATTTCTTGCAGCTGCGACCGCACTATGCGCGTTACGTTGTCGAAGTCTCGCTCGATAAAGTCAGTCATGCCGCCAAAGCTTACCTCGATGGAGCCACCGAGAGACGTGAAAACATCGGACAGCGCTTTATAAACAAGGGCCACATCATCGGCCTGCTTAATAATCTCGCCCGCCCAAATCACGGCGCCGCGCTTCCCGCTGGAGAAGAATTGATCAATCACCTCGTTGGCATCGGCAAAGCGCGCAGCAAGGTCAGCATCAATAACATTGCCAGTGGCCCGCACCTGGTCTTCAAGAGCCTTGAGGCCGGCCGCGCCAACCTTCAACGCCGCTGCCAATTCGGTGCCGTTTCTGCGCCCAACCACTGCGGCAATGTCCGCCGCAAACTCCGCTTTCGTCGAATAGCGCTCGGCGGCGGCAGAGAGGATATCAAACGCCTGCTCGGTCGTGGCCACTTCGCCCGAAAGGATGCGCTGTGAAAGCCCCAGCCGGTCAAGCGCGTCGGTTAGTTCTTTCGAGGCGCTCCCGGTCAACGTCCGCCCGATGGCGTCTTGCAGCCGCACAAAAATCTTGGCCGTTGATTCCCCGCTGATCTCCAAGACGCGCAGCGCTTCTGTCAGGGTTTGGTAGCGCTCGATGCCAAGGCCGGCCTGATCGGCCGCGGTGGCCAGATCGTCTGAAAACTGAAGAATAGAGCGGCCAAAGCTGATGATCGCATTAACCGAAAAGGCCGCCACAAAACCGGCAATCGCGGTTTTTGCCAGAGCGGCGGCCTTGTCCATGCCCTTGAAGGACTTCTCAACTTGCCGTTGCGTTCGCTCAGATCGGCGGGCGGCTTTGTCCAGCTGCCCTGTCAGCTTCGACAGCTCGGCGCGGGCCAGCTCCACGCTGGCATCGACAACGACGTTGAGTTGTTGACTTTGCGTCATCGCCTCTCCCTCATCGCCCGCTCGCGGGCTTCGTTGGCATCGACTTGCGCCTCATTGGCGGCGAGATATTCGTGCGGCGTGGCGCGCCAAAAGGTCTCTGGCGCCCATCCCAGATGCGCCAGAGCGTGGCCCAGCATGGTGCGAAACGGATACTCAAAATCCGCGTCTTTGCCGGGCTTTAGTCTTTTCCCGGCGCATCATCCGCCGCGCCGCCCTTGATCATGTTGCCCAAAAACACAATCACCGGGGCCGCAAAGCTGGCCACACCGTCCGCATACATCAGCTCGCGCACCTTGCGGGCGCTCGTGTCCTTGTCCGGCGTGCCTTCGGCCTTGCCAAAAGCGCGCATCCCTTCGGTGATGATGATGGACAGTTCGCGGCTGTCGAGCGGGTTGCCGCGCTGGGCCGCCCGCATCGCCAGCGTGAGGATCGAGCCAAGCTGCTCCTCAATCGCGCACATCGCCTCAAAGCTGGGGCGCAACACCTTGTCTTCGCCGCCCAGCTTGATAGCGACCTCGCCGCGCTTGCTGTTCGCCACGGTCATGCTGGCACCAACTCATCAACGGTCGGTGCCTCACGCGGAAAGAGCGAAAGCGAACCCGTTGAGACGCCGCCGCTGGGTTCTGACCGATTGAAACTGGTCAGCAGCATCAAACATTCCCAAACAGCATCTGCATCAGCACCAGATGCGCCATTGGTGCGAATCTGCGCAAGGACAGGCGTTCCAGCTTTATGTGCATTGTAAAGCACGGCCGCCGCCGCGTCGGGCCATTCAGACACAAAGTCGAGGCTGATCGAAAAGCTTCGATTGCTCGCCCGCCCCGTGTCAAAGCCTCCGCTGTTCTTATGCCCAGAGTCTTGCGTTGCGCGCGTGTCGCTGATTGTCATGTCGCGCTGCGGGATCACGCGGGCATAGGTCGGGGTTTCCCCCGGTGCTGCCACCCACAACTGCCGGTCGTTGCCTTCACTCATTGCCGTCTCCATCAAAAAACCCCGCAAAAGCGGGGCGGGGTTGTTAAAACTCGTTTTGGCGCGCGCTCAATCCAGCGGCGGCCGCGCCCGCACCACCACTGTTGTCTCGGCCAGCAAAAGGCCTGTCTCGATGTCGCGCGCGTCCGCACCGCCGCGCACCTCGCCGTGCGTCAGCCGCGCGCCCGCTGCCATCATCGGCTGGCGGTCAAGCGCCACGGTGATCTTGGCCACTTCGGCCAGCAGCGGCACTTT
>Ga0136561_1000700_pt1 | contig 10487 bp, 5 predicted proteins | sample AntRauMeHopE1498_FD_104641 | JGI IMG/M metagenome (GOLD analysis project Ga0136561, IMG submission 104641) | Saline lake microbial communities from Rauer Islands, Antarctica - Metagenome Hop E1 #498 | ecosystem: Environmental > Aquatic > Non-marine Saline and Alkaline > Saline | place... | reverse complement strand
TTGTTACTACCGCATGGACAAAGGTCATTTCGGCCAATTTTAGCGCCGCCTCTAACAATAGGAGTTTGAGACTCATGGTGATGGCCGCACTCTGGACCATGAACGTGCCCTTCTTCGCCATGTTCTACTATTTTATTTGTCATATTTGTGACCCCGTTAGATTCGACCCTATAAGTATAAAGACATTTAGTAGTGCCTCATAGCAATATCATCATGATTGACAAAGTCGATGTGCATTTCACGTGTAGGTGAATGCGTAGCAAAAATAATAAGACCATATCAATTTCGTTTAAGTCATAGCAAAAGCGTATTTTCTTAAATATTTTTAAAGCGTTAAAGTGCCGCGCTGAATTATCGTGTAAAAGAGAATGTCATGTCGTTTAGCGTAGTCTTAATGCTCGCACTATTTGTTGGTTTATTGTTTGCTATTTATGCATTTTCTAAAAAGAGCGAAAGCCTCTCTCGCAATGTATTATTTGGCTTGTTGCTGGGCAGTGTTTATGGCTTGTTGCTACAATTTTTATTTGCAACTCAGCCCGAGGTCACCAGCGCAGTATTAAGTTGGGTTGCGCTCGTGGGTCAAGGCTATGTTGGGCTGTTGAAGATGATCATAATGCCGTTGGTACTGGTGTTTATGATTGCCGCAGTAGTGCAGCTTGAAAAGCAAGGTTCCTTAGGCAAAATCTCTTTCGTGAGCATTTCCATTTTATTATTTACCACGGCTATTGCCGCTATTATAGGTATCGCCGTAACCTACGGATTTAACTTAAATATAGATGGCTTAGTGTCAGGCGCCCGCGAAACTGCGCAAATGACGAACTTACAAAGCAAAGCAAACGATGTTGCAGACTTAACGGTACCGCAAATGTTGCTAAGTTTCATCCCACAAAACCCCTTTGCTGATTTAAGCAATGATCGTTCTAGCTCGATTATTGCCGTTGTTATTTTTGGTGTGTTAGTCGGCATTGCGGCGCGCAAAGTGATATTACAGCGCACTGACTTAGCAGGCCCCATCAAAACAGGTGTAAACGCTTTACAGGCAACCGTTATGAGCCTAGTTAAGATGATAATTTCACTCACACCCTTTGGCGTTGCAGCGCTTATGGCTAGCGTAATAGCAAACTCAAGCGGCAGTGATATTCTAAACTTACTCGCCTTTATTGTTGCTTCGTATGTGGCCATTTTGCTGATGTTTATAGTGCATGGCTTTTTGCTTAGTTTAGCGGGCGTTAACCCTAAAGAGTTTTTCAAAAAGATTTGGCCGGTACTTACCTTTGCCTTTAGTTCGCGCAGTTCAGCAGCTGCTATTCCTATGAATATTGAAGTGCAAATTAATCAGCTTAAGGTGCCACCGGCTATTGCTAACTTATCAGCTTCATTTGGTGCCACTATAGGACAAAACGGTTGTGCCGGCATTTATCCTGCCATGCTAGCCATAATGGTCGCGCCAAGCGTAGGCATCGATCCTATGACCTTAGGCTTTATACTGCCACTCATTGGCATTGTGGTGATTAGTTCATTTGGGATCGCAGGCGTTGGCGGCGGCGCTACTTTTGCAGCCTTAGTGGTATTACCCACCATGGGCTTGCCGATTGAGGTGGTCGCCTTACTCATTTCAATCGAACCTTTAATTGATATGGCGCGCACCGCGTTGAATGTATCAGGCTCCATGACCTCTGGGGTAATAACCAGTAAAATAATAAAACCGCCTGAGTAATATAAGCGTCATAGCGGCGCAAGACCAGTCGCTGATTCAACACTAATTTTTCTATATAAGTGCATAGAATGCGCTTGTAAACTAAACAATGGTTCAATTGGCAAAGTTGCATAAGTACTCATATTTGCCTGCGCCGTGTTTAAAAAGCACTGCCATGGCTCACTGCTTTTTAAAATAGGTAAAGTGAAATCGCGATCTTTATCTAAGCTGTTGATGCACAGCAACCATTCTTGAGACTCTGCGTTGTTGTCAATGACTATTTCGCCCACAACGTGCAGCGCAAAGCAATGATGCTCATGATTAACCCAGTCTATGTCTGTCTTAAGGCTACCATCGCGACGATACCAGTTGGCTTGCGTGACGTTTTGTCTATTGTCGTAAAGATCATCATCGAAATTCATTTGCTGCAGTAACGGATTGTTGTTGCGCAAGCTAATCATATAGCGGCAAAATTCGAGAAAAGAGTGCTTAGTTGAATCTAAAGACCAGTCGTACCAGTTGATATTATTGTCTTGGCAGTAGGCATTGTTGTTTCCGCTTTGCGTACGGCTTATCTCATCTCCGCCTAAAATATGCGGCGTGCCTTGGCTGAGAATTAAAGTCGCAAATAAATTACGTTTTTGCTGCTCACGCAGAGCAATTATCTTTTTATCAGTACTAGGCCCTTCAACGCCATAATTAGCGCTTAAGTTGTGATCATGCCCATCACGGTTTTCTTCTAAGTTTGCCTCATTATGTTTTTGCTCATAGCACACAATATCATGCAGCGTAAAACCATCGTGATAGCTCACGTTGTTCACACTAGCATGCATAGGCCTAACATTTTTATGAAACACATCTCTGGAGCCTAAGAGACGGGTTGCAAACTCTCCTTTTAAACCTTTATCGCCGCGCCAGAAGCCGCGCACAACGTCTCTGTATTTATCGTTCACTTCTAGCCAATAATCAGGATATTGCCCAAGCTGATATCCTCCAGGGCCGATATCCCATGGCTCTGCAAGCATGAGCGCTTTGTTTAAAATAGGGTCTTGTCTTAAAATTGTAAAAAAAGTCGCGTTACTTTTAAAGTCAAACGCTTCTCTGCCTAAAATACTGGCCAGATCAAAGCGAAAACCGCTAACCCCCATTTCACTGACCCAATAACGCAAGGCATCCACCAGCAAATTCAGCATAAACGGATCAGACACCTTTACGGTATTGCCACAGCCTGAATAATTAACATACTGGGGTGTTTCTGACTCATCAATATGCTGCATTAGGTAAGCGTGCGACTCACATAAACCTCTAAAGCTGAGCACTGGACCATCGTGGCCGCTTTCACAGGTATGGTTAAATACCACATCTAAAATGACCTCTATGCCTGCATCTCGATAGCTTTGTATCATTTCTTTGCATTCAGTAAACGCGTCATTTAACGCATAGCGCGGCTCAGCAGCAAAAAAATTAATAGGATTGTAGCCCCAATAATTGCTCAGACCCTTTTTAGTAATAAAGGGTTCAGGCATAAACGACATTAAGGGTAAAAACTGCACGCTACTAATTCCCAATTCGCTTAAATGAGCAATAATCGCAGGATGACACGCGCCTAAATATTTACCTCTAATGGCTTGAGGCACCTCAGGGTGATTCGCGCTTAAACCTTTAATATGTGTTTCATAAATAATTCGCTGCTCAGGTTTAACGTTGAGGGGTTCAAGCTTTGTACTGGACGTTTGCATTATGCGCGCTTTAGGCACTAAAGCATGCGAGTCACCTTCATATAAACTCGGGTCCCACTGCAATGGCCTATTAAGTGCCTTTGCATACGGGTCGATGAGCAACTTATTCATATGAGAATTCGGATGGCTACGTTTATCTTTTTTAGGCCGCACACGAATACCATATAAATGCTCATGCTTAACATTTGAAATGATGCCAAACCATTTGGACTTACTTCGCTCTTGCAAGGAAATTTGCGCTAAAGCTTGCTCATTCTCGTCAAAAAGGCAAATAAATACTTCTTCAGCGTCGGGGGCGTACACCACAAAATTACAGCCTTGCTTACATAATACGGCGCCTAGCTCTTGCATATTTCCAGGCAGTAATTCAAAGGCACTGGCCACGAATTCTTTTTCAATATTTGTCGTTTGAGACTGCTGACTCATGTTAATAAGATACTCTGTTGTAGGCTAGTAGCGAAGGTATATGCAGGCGAACTAGCGCGCTAAAATTTTAAAAAACATTGTTGCCAGAGGCGGCACAATAATATCGACGCTGTTATCAAAATCATTCGCGGCGATGGCTTTACTGCTAACGGTTTGCTTAACTTTATAGCCACTGCCGCCAAAATCTGCATCGTCGGTATTGAGTATTAATTTATATTTACCCGCAAAAGGCACACCTATTCTAAAGTGTTCATATACCGATGGGGTGAAGTTATTCACAACTAAAACCACATCGTTTTGTAAGCCGCTAAATCGGGCAAAGGATAGAATACTGTGCTGCGCATTGTTAATGTCTATCCATCTAAATCCACTATGTTCATGGTCAAGTGCGTGCAAGCATGGCTCCTTTACGTATACTTTGTTAAGCGCCCTGTAAAGATTACTTATGCCAGTGTGAAAGTTTCCATCGCCGCCTTGGGTTTGCAAACAGTCCCAGTCTAAAGACAAGTCGTGATCCCATTCAGCGATTTGTGCTATTTCATTGCCCATAAACTGCAGTTTTTTACCCGGGTGCCCGAACATGAAACCGTAGTACGCGCGTAAATTAGCAAATTTTTGCCATTCATCACCCGGCATTTTTTGGATCATAGAACCTTTGCCGTGCACCACTTCATCGTGAGAGATAGGCAGCACAAAGTTTTCGTCATAGGCATATACCATTGAAAACGTCAGCTCACAATGATGATAAGCTCTGTAAGCTGAGTCTTTGGCAATATAGTGAAGCGAGTCGTGCATCCACCCCATATTCCACTTGAAGCCAAAGCCTAGGCCGCCAGCAGAAACCGGCTTTGACACGCCCGCAAAAGAGGTTGACTCTTCGGCTATCGTAATGGCCTGTGGAAATTGAGCATACACGGCTGTGTTTATCCACTGCAGCAGGCTTATCGCTTCATAATTGTGATTACCGCCGTCTACATTAGGTAGCCACTCGCCTTGATTACGAGAGTAATCCAGATACAGCATAGAGGCAACGGCGTCTACCCGAATACCATCTACTTTATATTTATCAAACCAAAACAGCGCATTAGCCACCAGTAGCTGCCGCACGGTGTCTTTACCAAAATCATAGATACATGAGTTCCAGTCTGGATGCCAGCCTTTACGGGGATCGGCATACTCATAGACATGCGTACCATCAAATTGCGCAAGGCCGTGGCCATCTTCAGGGAAATGCGCCGGCACCCAATCCACAATAACGCCAATATTTTGTTGATGACATGTGTCTACAAAAAATTTGAAGTCGTCGGGACTGCCAAAACGACTAGTAGGCGCAAACAAGCCTACCGGCTGATACCCCCATGAGCCGTCAAACGGAAATTCAGAAACGGGCAAGACCTCTATATGGGTGTAGGCCATTTCTTTAACATAAGCAATCAAGTCATGCGCAAGTTCCACATAGCTTAGGTAAGTTTTGTGAAGATCACTTGGGCGCTTCCACGAGCCTAAATGCACCTCATATATGCTCATAGGCGACTTATAAGGATCTTTTTTAGTCTGATGCCACTTAGCATCATTCCATTTATAAGCTTTATGGTCATACACCACTGATGAATGCGATGGATACTGATGTTGACTAAAGCCTATGGGATCTGATTTGTCTGGAAGTTGATCACCGTGGGCGTCTTTTATAGCAAATTTATATAGCGCACCGGGCGTCAAGTTTGGGATAAATAGTACCCAGTAGCCCATGTCTGTTTTTTGCATGGGATGTAGTTGCTTATCCCAGTGGTTGAAATCACCAATGAGTGATATTGCACTGGCATTGGGTGCAAACACTGCAAAACGAACACCCTTAACACCATTGTCGCTAGTCACTAGCTGCGCACCAGCCTGTTCATATAGGTTTTGTGGCGCACGATCAATAAAGTGCACCGCACTATAAGCCGTTTCGGAAAACTGGTAAGGGTCGGTATAAATGTATTCGCCGTCTTGAGTATGGGCAACCACCTCGTAAAGCCGATATTTGGATTTTTCACCTTTGAGGTTTACCGTGAATAAGCCCGAGTTCGACTTTTTTAAATCAGCAATTTTTTTATGGCTTTTTGCATCTCGAATTGATAAGGCCGAAGCTTGAGGGAACCAAACACTGACAAACGCTTTATTAGCACTGCTTATCCAGCCCAACTGCGAAAATGGATGCATACAGCAGCCTTCTAAAAGTTGTTGCTCAAAGTGCATGTATAACCTCGTTGTTATTATATCGATGGCCTGCTAGGATTTTGCAACTTGATTAGCGCAGACTTAATTACCACTGGCATATTTACGACGCGCATTTAATTGCTCAGCAAGTACTCTTATTTCTGGCTTAGTAAAAATATCTTCCAAGTCATGACTCAGCTTACGCCGCCAATTAGGGTATTCACTAAATGTGCCGGGAATGTTAACAGGTTTATCCATTTGCAACCAATCTTCTAACTGCAAACTAAGCAAGGCACTCGTGCCGGCCGCCATGTGCGTCTGCATACCAAAGTTGAGCGCTTGCGTCATGCCCACGTGGTGCACATCCAAGCTAATTGAATGAGGAATAGCACCGTGACCGTGCAAACTATCTAGTATATGCTGCTTATTTTCATGTCGGGTGTCGTATAGCGTTTTTAGCATCTCTGCGTCTGGGTATATGCCAAGTTCTTTGCCTTGCGCCAAATCATCGCAGTGCCAATAGCCGCTCAAAGTGGGCATATCATGGGTGGTTAAGGTTGACATAGACTGCACAGGATAATGCGACGGTGAATAAAATCCTCCATCGTGGGCCTGTTCAAAAAAGAAAAGCCGATATGAATATATGCCGTTAGCCTCAAGTTTTTCGCGTATAGCGTCAGGAACAGTGCCCAAATCTTCTCCTATCACCATACTTTTATGACGAACACTTTCCAAGGCCAAAATAGCAAGTAGGTCGTCTACTGGATAATTAACGTATGCGCCTTTCGTGGCATTGTTTTCTTTATGCACCCACCATAAACGCAACAGCGCCATTACGTGATCTATACGCAGCGCACCAGAGCCTGCCATGTTTGAAGAGAACAAGTCGATAATAGGTTGATACTGCTGTTCTTGCATAACACTAGGTATCATGGGCGGCAAGCCCCATTTTTGCCCCAATGGCCCAAGTACATCAGGCGGTGCACCAATGCTAACATCAGTGCAATACAGCTCTTTATTACCCCAAATTTCGGCGCCGCCCTCGCTCACGCCCACGGCTAGGTCGCGATATAAGCCAATTTCCATACCAGCCTTAATAGCAGCCTTACTAGCTGTTGCAAACTGATCAGCGGCTACCCATTGCAAGAACAAATAAAACTCAACTAGTTTCTTTTCTTGCTTAGCAAACTGAGCAACTTCAGGTGAATCTGCACTGCTGTATTGCTGCTCAAATGCTGGCCATCCCCAGTGTTCTTTGCCTTCTTTTTTTAAGGTATTTTGCAATGCTTCGAAAGTGGCTAAGGTGTGTAGACTTTTGCCGCCTGTTTTAATAAACGCTTTAAAGGCTTCATTTTGAGGTGATTTTTTGCTTAGAAATTGTTTTTTATACTCAGTGAATATCAGTGATAAAACAGTATGCTTAATGTCAGCCACACCTGCATAGTCAACAAAATCGACTTCACGTAGTTCAATCAGTTTGTGCTCAATGTTATTTTCCTGCATCCAGCTTTGCACTGCGTTTGATGTGAAACCGTCGATGATGGTCACATCAATGTACAAATAATTGAGCCAGCGGCGCGAGCTTGGTCCATAAGGGCTACATATATTTGGATTAACCGGGTATAAAGCATGAATAGGATTTAGGCCAATGAAGTCTGCGCCTAAAACAGCCGACTCATTTACTAAACGACTTAGATCAGTAAAGTCACCTATGCCCCAGTTGCGCTGGCTACGCAAGCAGTAGAGCTGGACGCTCAAGCCCCATATTTTTTTGCCTTGGCGAATGTCTTTTGGAATAAAGCAGCGAAGGGGCGCAATAATAAGATTGCTTTTGCTCATTATTTTGCGGCCCATTAGCAACTGTAGTTCATGGTAACCAAGGGCCTTATTTTTTTCTGCATAAATATCTTTTTGCACGTTTAACGGAAGCTCAATGAGGTATTCTTGCCATTCTAAACCTTCAATTTCTCGCGCTGCTAAGAGATGCGCATCAACAGGTGTAAATTTATAGATAATCGACTTACCCGATTCCAGCACAAATTTAAAGGTGTGAAGCTTAGCTGCATTGCTAATAGATGTGCGCATATTAACCGTCAGTTTGGCGCCTATTCTTAGCACAAGAACAGGCGCCAGCGGGCGTAACCAATAATCAGAGGCTTGGGCTTCGAGCTGCTGCGCTAAGATGTTTTCGTCGTCTAATTGATAGCCCATCGATTTGAGCAGCTCTTGTTGGGTTTCACGCTGGATTATCGCTGGTTTACCCCATGCGTCTATATAATTAGAACCTATACCTTGTTGCTCAATTAAATAGTCTGTTAGTTGTGTCATTATTGTATAAATCCCAAGTGGCTTTAGCTTTTATGAAAATTGTTTACTAAAAAATCGACAGCGGTAGCAAATGAAGTAGTTGCCTACTGCTAGGATCACATACTTCATGGCCTTAGTGAACTACTAGCGCGCATCGTATCGTTTCGCTTTGATCAGTTAATTATCTCATGCATATTATAATATTAAGGAAGGCAGTAATCACTTTCTTTCATTGCCTACTGTATATGTAATAAAACAACAGATAACAATAAAACTTTGCTTTATAGTAAAATATTGTGCATAATTTCGTAATTAAATTACAAAAAATAGAGAGCATCATGACAATTAAATTAGGAATAAATGGCTTTGGCAGAATTGGTCGCTTAGTAATGCGTGCGGCCATGGCACGCAACGACATAGAAGTTGTGGCAGTAAACGATTTAATAGACATTGACTACATTGCCTATATGCTTAAATACGATTCAACACACGGTCGCTTCAACGGCAGCGCTGACGTAAAAGACGGCCATTTGCTCGTAAACGGTAAAACAGTGCGTGTTACTGGTGAGCGTGATCCCGCAAATCTAGCGTGGGACGATGTTGGTGTCGATGTGGTAATTGACGCAACGGGCATATTCCTCACACAAGAAACCGCACAAAAACATATTGATGCGGGTGCAAAAAAAGTCGTTTTATCTGCACCTAGTAAAGATGCTACGCCTATGTTTGTTATGGGTGTAAACCATAATGATTACGCGGGAGAATTAATTGTATCTAACGCTTCTTGCACAACCAACTGTCTAGCGCCTATTGCAAAAGTACTACATGATAGTTTTGGTATTAAAGACGGCTTAATGACGACCGTGCATGCTACTACCGCCACACAAAAAACGGTCGATGGCCCGTCTTTAAAAGATTGGCGCGGCGGCCGCGGCGCATTGCAAAACATCATTCCTTCATCTACTGGCGCTGCCAAAGCCGTGGGAAAAGTAATACCTGCCTTAAATGGCAAGCTCACGGGTATGGCACTGCGCGTACCTACTGCAAACGTATCGGTAGTAGATTTAACTGTCAATTTGTTGAAGCCAGCTAGCTACGATGAAATTTGCGCAGCTATGAAAACAGCCGCTAACGGCGAGTTAAAGGGCATTTTGGGTTACACTGAAGACGCAGTTGTGTCTAACGATTTTATTGGCGATACTCACTCTTCAGTATTTGATGCCGCTGCAGGTATCGCACTTACCGACACCTTTGTGAAGGTGGTATCGTGGTATGACAATGAGATGGGCTATTCACATAGGGTGCTTGACTTGGTTGCGCATATCTCTAAATAATAATGTAGCACACTAGGCATTACCTTAAAAAGCGACCTCGGTCGCTTTTTTATTGATTAGGAGATATCCATCTATGCAACACCAGTCGCAAGGCCAGACAGAAATAGTAAACGAGTGTCTAGCGGTAATAGATAAAGTAGGCAGCGTAGATATTCAGCAATTGGAGCGTTATGGCCTTTGTTTAACCTTGGAAAACGCCTATTGCCGCGTGGTAATAAGCCTCTTTGGTGGACAGGTTTTATCGTATATTAATAAGTTTGATAATAAAGAAAGGCTATGGCTAAGTAAGCTTGCTATTTTTGATGGCAAAGCTCCAATCAGAGGAGGCATTCCTATTTGCTGGCCTTGGTTTAGCCGTCACACAACAAATGCTGATTATCCAAATCATGGATATGCGCGTACGCAAATGTTTCGCCTGTTAAATGCACAAGAAACAGCAAGTAGCAATAAGATACATAGCACTAGCGTCACCTTAGTACCCTCTCAATTAGAACAATATGCTTACTCAAATATTGATATGTCATTAGTTGTTACACTCAGTGACAGGCTGTGCGTTGAAATAGTTTCCACAAATAAAGGCTGCGAAGCAGTTTTGCTAACGCAGGCATTGCACAGCTACTTTTTAGTTGACGACATTCATCAAGTTCACCTTAGCGGTGTAAATACGCCTTATGATGATAAAGTCAACGCTACTAAAAACAACAAGCCGCCAGATGTTTACAATTTCACAAAAGAGGTGGATAGGATCCATCTCTTTAATCACCTTCTATACACACATAAGCAGAC
>Ga0136561_1000698_pt1 | contig 10500 bp, 11 predicted proteins | sample AntRauMeHopE1498_FD_104641 | JGI IMG/M metagenome (GOLD analysis project Ga0136561, IMG submission 104641) | Saline lake microbial communities from Rauer Islands, Antarctica - Metagenome Hop E1 #498 | ecosystem: Environmental > Aquatic > Non-marine Saline and Alkaline > Saline | place... | reverse complement strand
TGCGGGAGCGTTACGGTTGTTAAACGTCATCTTGTGCGGGTAGATGGCAATGCCGTCTAGCCAGATAACATCAGTGCCCTTGAACAGCGGGTTATCTGCTGAACGGGGTAGCGCATCCTTGTAAGCCGCTTTGAAATCAGGGTCCATCTTCAGCGCTTTGATACCGTCCGGGGTCATGAACATGTTGAAGTGTTCGATGCCGCCTTTAGAGTAAATTGGCTGCAGGTAGGAGTTCTCGGCTGCGGTCTTAGCGGCCAACACCATTTCATACGTAGGTGTATCGGCTGCTACGATGTTTGCGTTACCGAAACCAGCTTGCCCTGCGCGGAGTAGCCCGTTGGTGGCATCCCACTGGAATTGGCGGTTAGCTGTAAGAGGCTTAGCAGCATCAGCAGCGAACTTCAGCAACTGTAACTGAGAGCTCAATGGGTTCTGGGCGGTGGTGCCTCGTAAAGCGCCTCGCGTGGTGTAAGCATATGAAATGCCTGACAAGTGCAAGAACGCCATTTGATCCCAGCGGTTAGCCAGCCAGTAAGCTAGTTTGTCCCGTGACTGCAAGCGGAAATTTACTACGCTACGCTGGTTAGCCATCGCGCCTTCGTGAAGGACAGCGTGGCGGAGTTGATCAACGTCGATCACTTGGTCGGAACTGGTCATCGCCTCTTCGTTACCTTCCAGAGTACGGTCGCCAGCTACGCCATCACCTTCGAGATCATGGATAAGTGTAATTACCGCCCGAGCACCTTTTTCGGTCTGCTTCAGCTCAGTAATGCGCTGGATCATGTTAGTAGCTTCGGTGCCCTCGAACTTAGCAGTGAAAGACCGATCGCGGGCTTGCTTCCACACGCCCATTGACCAAATTGTCTTTTCTTCTTCCGTCTGATTAGCAAAATTAGTAAACATTTTGGAATACCTCTTAAAAATAGATGATTTATTGGTTTCCCGTTCTTCGCTAACGGTGAGCGTTTATCATGTATTTTTTTCGAGACTGCTCTCGCTCCAAACTGTCGCGTCTGGCGGTCGGTATCAGTGTTTAATGAGACTGCTCTCAAACCGTTTATCGCAACGATGGGCGGAATCAGTATTTATTGAGACTGCTCTCAGATTTATAGGCGGAGTATACCGCACTCCGCCTATAAAATGCAAACGGCTAAACTGAGGGTAAGTGGTCGCCGCGATATTTGGACTTCAACTTCTCGTCCATTTTCTCGTAGTCCTCCATCGACATGTTGAGAATATCTACGTCATCTTCTGTATCCAATGCCGCTCTCTTATTATCCACCCTAGCCGGTTGGGAAGTAGCGACCTTCTTATTACGGGTTGTATTCGTAGTGCGCTTCTTACCAGACAGCGATGGTTTTTCGTCATCAGCTTCTAAGTCCGGCATATCCAACTGAAATTTGACGCGAGTGTATTCAAACGCTTTGAGCATGGCTTCTACTCTGCCCCGCCCAGCTTTCATGAAGTCCTGGGATAGTTCCAGCGTCTCGCGCACTAATGGCTCGTTGAAGTTGTCCGAAGATGAATCGAACTGGGTGTAGTCCGCTTCGATCCGGTCTACCAAACTGTCAAATTTTGTATCCTCAATAGCTTGGTCTCGCGCAGTCCTAGTAGCCTCGCTGATACGGATCTCAGTCAGATCGCGGTTTAGCTTGGACTCTTCGGTCCGCAGCTTGGAAATTTTTTCTGAGTCAGCATCAACTAAGGCGCCTGTAAGCTCAGTGCTTAATGCGTCTAAGCGGTCGTTGATGGTTTTGACCTGGTCTGAAGTATCTGCCGGTGCCGCACTGTCGATTTTGCCGAAGCGCCGCTCGTACTCAGCTACCTTCTTCACCGCGTCTTTCTTCTGCTTAGTTATCTCATTAATGCGGGATTGAGGTATGCGGATCGAGTTGGCTTTCTTGGCTGGTTTGGCGTCGTCATCCGTGGCGTCGTCATCCGTGGTGTCGTCATCCGTGGTGTCGTCATCCGTGGTGTCGTCGTCCGTGGTGTCGTCATCCGTGGTGTCGTCGTCCGTGGTGTCGTCGTCCGTAGGTAGGAAGTCGCCTCTTAACTTAGGGTCGTCTACGAAATTCTCCAGCGCTTCAGCGTCTGCGTTCCCTACTTCGATGCCATCTACTTTCATAATCACTGCTCCGTGGTTTGTTCAGGTTGTGCGCCTTCTTGCTGCGCGGGTACGGCGGCGCTCTCTTCCTGCCTAGCGTCGTCTAGTAAAGTCTTCATTTCGTCCGCCCTCTGCGCTCTGGATCTTATATCTACGACAGCAGCGTCATTGGCTTCCTTAACATCCAACATGCGGGCTCTCAGCATGAGATCCATCTCCTCTCGGACGGATAAATTCCCGCCTTCAATCTCGCTCATCACTTTGCGGGCTCTGGCTTCGGACAATGTGGCCTGGGCGATGCGGTTACGTACATCGGCCTGCTTCAGCTCCATTTCCAACTTCGCCATCTCCTGCTGGGCCTGCCGCTCCTCCTCAGTCGGAGTATCCGTACCTGAAGCCTTACGAAGCTCTTCAGCCAGTTCCTCTTTCCGGCTAAACGAGCTGTGCTCCACAAACATGTACGTAGGGACGGTAATGCCTAGTTTCTGAAGTTCGATCAGTTCGTTGAACTGCTGATTGTCGAATGTATCCCGGACGGCTGTGGAAGTGATCACTACGTTGTAATCACCTTCGGTAATGTCATTCACTACCTCGCCGGTTTCCTCGTCCACTTGGTTCAATGTAATGTGTTCTGTTTGAGCATTGATGCCGCGAGACGTTATTGATATAACGCGCTCGTCATCATAAAACCGCTTTATCAGCTTTAATATCCGCGCAGCCAGTAACTCATGTGTCAGAGACAAGTTAGTCAGGTGGGGCGTAAATGCTGTGAGGGATGCTTGTCTGCGAGCGCCAATGGCTTTACCCGCGACATCAGCTCTCGCAACTCCACGGGTTTCGTCCTGGATGCCTGAGATAGAACCCAGATCTTCATCCGCTTTGTTAGATATGCGATCCAGCCCGGTGGGGATCTTAACTGGCTCGATCCTAGTAATGTCGTCGGAGCTGTCATTGTACTCAATGACCAAGCCAGTCATTGAACCGCGCTGCTCCAGATCGGAGGTGTTCATGTTAGTTAGAGAGCCGGTTTTTACCTTCCAACCACTGTTGGACGTGCCGTTCACGATATGCAGCTCTTGCGACCGCAACTTGTTGTAATTGCGCTGCGGGTCGATCAAGTCTTCTACTGCGCCCGATGTCTTACCTCTGAGAAAGAACGGGAAGAACGGTACGATCGTAAAATGGTCGTAAGGGCTTAACTTGTCGTGGAGTAATGCGCTGCCAGTGGATACGGTCCAGCGAATTACTTTAGCGTCCTTCTTCACCACTTTGAGTTTAGGATTCTCTGCCAGCTTTTCCTCGACGGTAGCAGGGTCCCAATCCATCGGAATACGGTAAGACTCTCCAGTGCTCCCATTAATTAGGAAGTCCACTTTCTCAATCTGCTTGTACTGGCGTTCTATAATCAGGTAATTCTTTCTAGTCGGGTCTTCTAAGTCTTCCGCCCCGTCGCTGGCAAACTCAGCGTCGGTCCCGCCGAAACTGCCGTCCTCGTCCAGCTTAGTATCGTTGTCAGAATGGACTGTCGTGCCGTGCGCTATCACAGCGTCCACATACTTCTTGCCATAGCGTCGCTCGATGTCCATTAACGTCTGTCTGGACACGATCATCACCTCGTTCCAAGTATCAGGATCATACTCGTCTGCGTCGGGGTCTGGAATAACTGAACGGGGGTTCGGAGTTGTTATGGAAACTTTGCCCATGTGGTTATCGTCGAAAGCTATCCGCACGTCGTAATACGCCCGCGACGTTACAATCCCTTCCAGGAATAAGTTCGAGTCTAGGTGCTCTAGTTTCTGGTCGTTACTTACGTCTATGTAGACCTTGTTGAGCAACGTCGCAGTATCAGATGAGCCATTAGCCGAAGGTACGAATTTCACTTCCGTACGGTTTTGCTGGTATTCACCCAGCATCGTCTGGACTATAGGCTTGATCTTATTAATTGTGAGGGCGGGGCGCTTGGCAGTTTTTAATGCCTTAATGTCTTTCTCGTCCCACTGCTCAGAGAAAAGGAATTTGTTACATAGGTTGGCCTTGGCGACGAATCTATCGTGGCCTTTTTTTCTAGCGTACACCAGCCGCGCATGATTGTTCTCAGCTGCGGTGGAAGCTGAAACTGGTTTTTTAGGTGCGTCTTTCATTGTGACATATACCCTAAGTCAGCGCCGGAGCCCTGGTTTCTGTAGTATTCCTCCAGCATTTGCTCGGTTGACTTACCACTGCTGGGGGCGGAGTAGGTTTTTATAGTTGGCCTATTATGTACCATACGCACCAACCATGCTAGAGCATCCACTATATCATCATTCACGCCGGAATCAAACCGCAGCAGTTCCTCCTTGGCCTTGAGCATCCACGGCTGGTCTTTAGGAAACCACACTCTGTGGTTGTTCATCCAGCCCTGCAGCGGCGTAGCTCTTACGCGCTTATCGTTGATGGGTTTTAGGATGTCGCTGAATAGTGGTGTAGTGTTCTTTTTTTTGAACGCGGCTTTCAGGCGTTGCTCAATGGCCAGCCAGATCTGCCCATGCTCAATTCCCAGTGCAGCGGCGTTTGATTTGTACTTCATGTACATGTTGACGATGGCTTGGAGCTGATCTTTGTCTCGTACGCGATTCCTGAACATGTCAAGGATATACAACTCGTTCACCCCGTCTCTAGGTATCAGGGCTCCAGCTACGCCTACGGTATAGTCGTTGTTCCTGCGTAGGCCGATCGCAAGATCCCAAGCGAAAAACACAGGGTATTGGTGAAGCTGGGGGACGTTATTGTAGTACATAAAGTCCTCTTCCCTGAAATACTCCCCGGACGCCGGGATAGGGTTCTGCTGGAACAAGGCGCTCCATTGGTTATCCGGCATATTGACTTTTTTACGCAAGAGGAATTGTCGGGAGTACCGAGCTGGGTGCAGCGCATCTCCTGTCTTACGTACCAGAATCCTATTTTCGTAAGGCTCGTCGAAGAAATCGAGCGTCGTCTTATCTATGTATTCGTCACTTTCTGCGATAGCGGGGAACGATACTACTTCCCAGTTCTGCAGGTACTCTTCTGCGATCCCGTCTTCCCGGTTCTCCTTTTCCAATCTCAGCTGCCAGCCGGACAAGTCGTCGTCATTCCAGCGTGTCTGGACTACGATCACCCCGCCTTGTGGTGCCAGTCTATTCTCTGCAGTCGTGGTGTACCAGTTCTTTACAGTTTCCCGGATAGTAGGTGACTGAGCGTCCTCATAATCCTTGATGGGGTCGTCGATAATGAATACGTTTGCTCCAAAACCTGAGATACCAGTGCCTACGCCAGCGCACTTCAAACCGCCGCGCTTAGTCGTCATCCACTCTTCGGCGCTGGTGCTCGTCTTATCTAAATTCGTTTCAGGAAAAACAGCCTTGTACTCTGCGCTGTCTATTCTTTGGCGGTTAGCCTTCGAGAACCTGATAGGTAGGCCGATGGTATGGGAGGCCATGATGATCTCCCACTTCGGCTCTTTACCCAGTATCCAAGAGGGGAAATTATTGGAAACGATCTCGGACTTTCCGTGCCGAGGTGGAACAAATATCATGAGCCGTGGCTGCTTGCCTGCTTTAACGTCTTCATAAAACTTCTCTAGCTTGGCAGCGAATACTTTATGCACCCACCCCACTTTATAGTCCGGCATGAACCTCTGTATGAATGGGATTAGGTGCCGTCGCGAAAGCTCGCGCTGCGCCATTTCTTTAGCCGCAACATCTTCTTTTTTTAGTCGCCTGACTTCACTGAATGCGGCTGCTTTGGGTTTTGGCTTGTAGGCACTGGCTGGAGGCTGCTTTACTTGCTGACGCTTCTTTTTATGTTTAGCTAGTCGCTCTTCTAATTTCCCTGACTCCTCAGCTATTAGGCATTTGCGGCAAGTTTTATCAACTAGGCTACCTAGCGTCTTATTAGTTACACTACTTCCACACTTAGCGCATGGGAAAGACCGGCTAGACATCAGTGCCGTCACTCCGCCTAAAGTCATCCTCAGAGAGCTCGATCGTACTGCCTGACCCCGCTATACGCGCAACGTCCGCCGTATTCATGGACTTCATGGTGTTGATAAGGTCGATGGCTTCTTCCGGCAAGTCATGGATGACTCGTTCAGGTGCGTTCAAGCCTTGTAGCTTGGCCAAAGATTCCCAGCCTCTAATTTCTGTAGCTGGCTCCCCCAGCATCTTAGCCCGCCCGATAGCGTCGAGAATACCCTCCACCACATTCTCTCTGCGGATCTCAAAACGCTTTTCTTGGTGTTGGCGGACTTTGCTTAGGTATCTCACGACCCGCTCGTCTTTCAGTATTCCCCTGACTGACGCAGTTGACAACCCTGCGTAAGCAGCGGCTTCCGCAGTGGTCATTCCCATAGACCCGATAGCCTCTACGACTTTTAGCCTGCGAGTGTGCGCGGATTCGTTATTAGCTAACTGGTTCATAACCCATAAAACCCTACCGCTGTTAGAAGAACGCCTGCCGTTCCAGCTATCCCAAAACGGAGTAACCTGCAGCTGTTAGCTTCATCCATGTACAGCTGTCTATACAGATCGGCCAGCTGCTCTGTGGATCTCCCAGCGAGTATTAGATGCAGAACTTGTAGCTCCTGTGCCTGTATCTGGGCATTACGAAGCTTTAAAATGTCGGTATTAGAGATAGCGGCTTCCACAAACAGTTCAAGCTTGACGAACTCCTCCACTGACATGAGTATAGTATTGTCGTCCAGAATTTCCACGTTTGGAGCCTGCGGGAGTTGGATGTATGTAGTGTCGCTGAACGAAGGAGTCCAGTCCCTGAAGGATCTATCGACCTCGGGGAGATTAAGACCGGCGCAGCCCGTTACGCTTGCGATAGCTGTCAACCCTATCAGCAAGATTACTATTGTTTTTCCGTAGCTCATCTAACTTTTCCTCGCCTTTGAGTTTGGCAGCGTCTGCTCTTAGCCTATGATAATTTATAGTTTTCTGAGTTTCTCGGGCTTGCTCTATATGAACAGTCTTCGACGCGGATTCTTTGTTCAGTGCGTCTATAACCACCTTCTTTTTATGGGAGCTTCTGCCCTCAAGCCAAAAGAAAATAACAGCGGTGATCATTGTAGCTACTGCTACCATGTATGCCCACGCCCTTTTCATTATGGATCCCCGGACAGTGTTTTTGCAAATTCCGGGAAGAACCTTTTCGCCAGCGCTATTACTAATTTATAAGTGACTGGGGATATCAATGCTGCAAAACAGGCTAACCAGAATGCCCCCCAGTCCCAAGCAAAACCTGGCGGGGGAGCCAGAGTGTATGTCGGTAAGAAAGCAGCTACGGCAGCGAAGAGTGTAGCGCGGCCTCCATGTAGCTTAGGCAGGTTAGTTTTCAGTACCTGCGTAAGAGCCCAGGAAATAGATAACCCTAGAAGCAATGCTAGAACGTGCGCTTGGTCTAAACCAATGACATCAATTAGATCGCGTAGCCAGCCCATCATGCTCTCCTTACCTTGTCAATTAGTGCCCAAAATTGGGCGCTGTTTTTATGTAGAAAGACCATCTTACCCTTGTAGTCCCTTACCCAGAAAATCCTTTTACCTGGTCTGCAATCCAAATGCATCATCGGGCCGGGTTGGAATTTAGATCTGCGGGTATCTAGGTACAGTCCGAACCCTCCCCACAGGGGATTCTCCATCGCTGCCAGCCAGCAATCCAATACGTTAGAGGCTGGGAAGAAATCCGCAGCGTCAGATAGCCTGCCCTCTGCATAATGCCTGCTGGTTTTACTACCTGTAAATCGTGCCCACCCGTCTGACAACCTAGATGGGTGAAGCGCTATACCAGATCCCTCCCTGAGCGTATCCATCCCTACCAAAACCTTAGAATCTACGTACTCTAAAATCCCTGCATCACTCCACTCGCTTGGGTTGAAGTGCCTGCTGTTTGGTAAGTATTCTAAAGCCGTAGCCATCTAGTCATCTCCACGTTCTATGTAGCGGTTGAGCTTGTCTTCTATCCGGCTTAGCTGCGAGCGCAACTCAACTCGGTCCGACTGCATCTGACTGTTCGCCCGCGAAGCTGCCATTTCAACTGCGGCAATGCGTATCTGGTTTTTCTCGATTTCCTGCTGGGTGACTTGACGGCTTAACTCACCTGCGGCCCTGTTGGCCTCTATCCTACGGTCCGTAGTAATGACCATAGCCACGATCGTTATAGTCAGCGCCGCCGTAGTTATCAAATGGCCTGCCGATAGGGACTTGTTTAAGTGCCACTTCTGCTCTCTGAACGGCTTGTCGTCATTTGTTAGGGTTGTCTCGCTCATGTCCGCGACGTCCTAGTGACTAGCTGTTGAAAAGCGGTGTAGGGCCAGCGTACCGCACGTGCCGCTACGGGGAGCCAGCTGTCGCCTTGCCCGCGAGCGTACCCAGACATGGCCGCAAAGCCCAGTAAATACATACCCACGATAAATTCTATAATTACGCCTAACATCACACGCTCCTGGTATTTGAGTGCTGCGGGTATTCTACACTAACCGCTGGTCCATTACGATCACTTCACCATCGTGCTCCAGCGTAAGCCCTTCATCAGTAACCTCTATGTGGCACTCTATGTCGTCCGAGAACTGAGCTTCCTTGGTGCTGAGGAATGAGCTTCGAGTAACCAGACATGAACCACCGTTCAGGTCGTTATCAAGGTTCAGGTAGCGCCATTGAGCTGGCTGGAATAGCCACCCTGCCTGACCAAACTCGTTACGGATCAACAGCACACCTTCATGCTTACGCCCATTAACTTGATCAGAGTCACACCACCAGCCGCTGCCTTCTCCTGCTACAGCAGCCATCGACAGCAGCATCTGCCCTCTATGCCCGTCTAGTACGAACATGAACTCACCAATAAACGCATCATCGAAGCCAATACGTCCTCTGCCTACATCGACCAGCCTACCGTCGATCTCGTCACGGATAATCACTTTGGCAACGCCATCAACTACTGACCCTTGAACAGTCATCCACCGCCCATGTCCTCGTCCTTCACGCTGTTGAGTCTGAGTGAACCAGCAGCCGTTGAAGCTTTCTGGCATTGGTGTGCCGTCGTCCTGTACATAGGCTGGCTTGTAGAACATCACTAGCCCCTGCTTACCAAACCGTGTGTCTTCCCAAACACCTGAGTGAACAGCGTTGACCGGCATCGTACTGATCACGGGTAGTGGCTGTGTTGGGTGTGGTGTACCTACCCCTAATAGCATCCCGCTCTTGCGGGCTGAGACGTGTAGCATACCGTCGATGTATGCCAGTGGTTCAATCTGCCAGCCTTTGTACTCAAGCCGTTCGCCCATACGAACTACGCCTACAGTGTAGTTGCCACTGCTGGCCAGTTCATGCACATGCAGTGATTCTGCTGGCCCACCGCTGGTGTAAAGACCTAGCGGTGTGCGTTGAGATAGGTAAATGCCCATCCCGTTGTTTGTATTGTCACCCAGCAAACGCACTGCGATGTTAGCGCCGTCCGGTATAGCTGACGGGATTGACTCGACAGGTACCAGCACTGCTGTTACTGAGTCGGCTGATTCAAGCACATGGTCATCCCATAACAATCCCATTGATCGACGTGAAAGAGCGTTCATCCTACGTTCTAATGAACCCATGCAATCGCTACCGTCAATTCTTGAATACTCATTGGAAGTACCATCAGCCTTCCAGTCTTTGTTATGTGGAGCGCCTTGACCGTGGCCGATGGTTTCGTGTACCGCGAGTTTTATGCGCCCCATCGAAATGTAGACGGATGAAAATGCGCCTGAGTTATGCCCGCCAGCGCCGTTAAACAATGGGCCACCAAAGGTCAGGTGATCGGTAGGAACCCAATCGCCCCAAGCTCCGGTGTCAAGGAAGTCGAAGATTGCCCTTCGGAAAAATGAATGCGGGTGCGTACCTACATCTGATCGTATGACAACACCCCGGACTTCTTTCACTAACCACGGTGGGTTCTCTTGATCTAACCACGACTGCATTTCTCGGACGCGCTGATCGCAAATCCGCTGCATCAAATCTTCGTGGGACTGAGTTGCGCCGGGTCTGATGCGAACGTAAATGCCCAGCCGCATATCGTTGACATTATGTGACCCCGGCCCAGCTTCTGCCGCAACCACCCAAGACAGGAACTTAATCGACTCATCAGTAACTTCAACCTCAGCATCAACGAACTCATTAGGCTTAGGGAAGTCAGCAGACTGATCGACCTGCCAAGACTGGCGCATGTCCGGTGTTTCAAATAGAAAGCCAGTGTCGTGGCCGGTTATAGTCTTGACTGTGCCTGATATTTTCATACTTGATATTCCATGTTAATACAGTTTGTTTGTGCTTGATAGTTTCATTTTAATATGCTGCTAATATACAGCCATAATGTGGATTGCTATTTACATTGACTCCCTGA
>Ga0136561_1000696_pt1 | contig 10503 bp, 2 predicted proteins | sample AntRauMeHopE1498_FD_104641 | JGI IMG/M metagenome (GOLD analysis project Ga0136561, IMG submission 104641) | Saline lake microbial communities from Rauer Islands, Antarctica - Metagenome Hop E1 #498 | ecosystem: Environmental > Aquatic > Non-marine Saline and Alkaline > Saline | place... | reverse complement strand
CTCGACAATACCTAGCTCTTCGCCTAGTTTACGTAGTTCAGACAGATCCTCGCCTTTAATACTCCGCTTAGTCTCTCGTATTCCCGCAGCATACCCTTCAAACGCAGCAGCCATATCCCCAGTTCTAAAAAATAGTCCGGCAGCGTCAGCCACATTAGTCATCATGGCCAGCGGAAGGATAATTATGTTCTGGTAAACAACAATAGCGGCCATGGCTTGTCTGAACCGTACCGGGTCGTTAGTAATGGCACGGTCGATATAATATCCCTTGTCATTCTCGACCTTCTTAACTCGCCCGGTTGAGTTATTTAATTTTTTAGATTTGAGCGCAAGCTCAGCAGTTCTAAATGGCTGACCGTCCGTGTCGTACATAGGCTTCATTAACGTGGACTCTAAGGGCTTCATGACCATCTTCCAAAATGGCGATACTTCAAGCCCAACTTTACCTACGGCAGAGTCAGCCATGTTGTCCATCAGCTTTAGAGTCTGAGCATTAGCGCCAAGCGCTGCGGCACGGCGTTTTAAGTTGACTAAGCGTCTACCGTCGTTGCCGAAGGTCCGTGCGTATTCTGCACGTTTAACCAGTTGATCAATGTAAGTGTACATCGTGGTGCCTACATTGGAGCTGAACATGCTGCCGAGCAGTTCTTTAGACGCGGCATCACCATGATCTTCTAAGAATCCAAGCTCACGTTTAAACATCGCTTGGACTACGGGCGCAGTTTCGGCGTCCGTAGGATTCACAGTATCTACTAGCCCGTTGTTTTCAGAAATTATCCCGTTGACAACATGGGTAATGAACTTACGACGCACGCTGTCGTCGAAGTTTTCTACTACGAAGCCTTTTTCTCTGGCTAGGTTCTTCCAGCCGTTTTCAAACTCAGGCTTCATCCAGTCTTCAATAATATCGTCAGCCCGTTGCGCGGTATTAATCGGATCGAAGACCCAGGGTACGTAATTCTGGCCACGGTTTCCTATAGGTACTCCGGCGCTTCGAGCGTAGTTCAACAGCCCACGCATGAGTTTACGAGTGTCGTTACGGGCTTTGATTACGGCAGGGTCTTTAGATTTAATACTTTTTAGCATCCAGTCTTTGTACGCGACTTGCTGCTCAGTGTCTAAGTTCGCTACGATATTGTGGAACTGGCCGTGGTACTTAGCTGCGCTACGCATTTTACGTGCGAACATCGCTTCGCCCCAGCCTTTACTGTCCACGCTGGTGTAGATTAAGTTGGATAAGCGCATCACTGTGGCGTTGCCACTAAACCGGGCTTGCATAGCTTCGCCTATCCAGACATTCAGCATCGGAGTGGTGCGTTCCAAAAACAACGTCACGTTCTGCGCGGCTGCTTGCAGCGTGTTAGGGTTCGCGGTTACTGTTTCGAGCACGAACTGCTTGTTGGGATTAATCAGCAAGTCACTACCGGCGCTACGCAGGAGTTTCATGTACTTAGGAGTAAACACGTCATTTTTATAATCTGCTGCAAGCGAAGCGCGTTCTTTTGCAGACAGGGTATTAAATGCTTCGTTACCACTTATCTCGCCTTTAGATTTAATCACGTCAGCTAACGCCGCGACTAAGTCTGACGACAAGGCGTACATACCAGCACGTAGATTAGAGCCCTTAGCAGCTTCGTTTGCTAATGATGCACGGGTATCTAAATCGCCGTCGTAGATGGCATTGAGTATCTGTTCTGCTTGGTCTGATTTACGCACCTTACCCATGAGCCTATGAGCGGCAGCACTAAGAGTGGCAACTGCCTTACTACTTTTAGGCTCCAACTCAATTAGCCCGGCACGGTGCATCGCAATACCTAGACCGATAAGGTCAAAGTCAGATCTTAAGAACTGTTCGGGCATAATCCCAGCGTCACGTAAGAACTTGATCATTGTTGATCGCACACCTTCGTCCAGCATGGCTGAAGCTATTACGTTACGTTCTTGCGGAGTGAGCTTAGCAATTGCGAAACTACGCATAGCCTCGAAGCCTTCGATAGTGAAGGGGCTTCGTATGGCTCTTTCAGCGTCAGCGATCTCCTCAATAGTGGCATCGTCGGGCAACGATCCGTCGATCGACGCAAGTGCCGGTCCCCGGTCCTTAGCGTCTCGGAATGCCTCTACGTCGTTATTTATGTAATACGACAACTGAGCATCCATTAATGGATTAGGATTGTAGCTATTGCTATCTTTCAGCCCAGTAATTATTTTATCCATCTCACGCTGCATCACCGCTTCGCGGTCAGCTATAAGCATAGATTCATTAATCCAAATTATCACTTTACCGTCTTTAACGAAGTGCAGCGCAGCTACGTACTGCAGGTCTGCTTCGCTAGTAAAGTTATCATCGGACTTATCTAAGAGCACAGTGGCTTCGCTCCAGCGGATTACTCGCACGGAGTTATCAAGCCCTGCGTCACTTAGTTGCTGAGTCAGCCTAGAACCTTCAATGGCTAGTTGCTTAGGCGACGCCATTTCGTTCTGGACAGAATCAATGTCCGAGGGATCAGTTACCCACGGGGGCACTTGCCCCGTTACCGGGGCATAGTAGTACGTGTCATCCGTGCCTGGGAAGTCGGCTTTATTCTGCCCAACCTCCTCCGCTGTGTCTTGTTGGAGTGTGGCCTTCCGCATCTCTTCGAGCATGATGCCCCAGCGCTGCTCGCTGGTCGTGGCTGAAGCCTTAGCTTCTCGGACGCGCTGCTGCTTGAGCTGGGCGTACAGAGCCATCAGTTGAGTGGCCGCTTGGTAACGGCGGGTCAAGTTAGTCCGTATCAGAGCGGCGTCGCCGTCTTCAATGGCCTGTTCCAGCTCCGCCTGCAGCCGCGTCATTTCAGCGCGTAGTCGGTTAGCCTCTACTTCCTGTTCCTCAAGTGCGTCGAGCCGCGCCTGTACCTGCTCAGTCGTAGGTTTATCCCGGCGCTTAAACGCTGGGTCTTTTCGGGCGCTGTGCTGCAGCTTACGGTCGGCTAACAGCTGCCTCAGAACAGGTGTGTCACTACTGTCGAGAGGTCGAGAAGCCAGCATCCTACCGTACAGTCTTTTCAATACACTTGCTACGGACTCAAATACTCTAAGCGCGAGGGAGTTATTCGTCGGTTTAAATCCATCTTCGACAATCATGCGGGCGACGTTATCTGCGAACCACTCACGCGGGTCGAGTACATACTCCTCCGACACTCGTTCCTCTAGCGGTTTGGACTCGGTGGATGAGGCTAACGTGCCTCGTTTCTCACTGAGGATCTTATCCAGCTCCACTCGTCGATCCGGCGCGGCATCTAAACGTGCCTCCATCTCGGATCGCCACTGCCCATACTCTGCGTTAAGTGCGGCCACTTCCTCCTTAGAGGCATTGAGTAGAGTCTCTACTTCGAGTGCGTGGCCTAGTTCATGAACTAAAGTGTGGATGAGTTTTATCTTAGGCGAGCCATCTTTATTGAACATGGCAGCGTTTAGGACAATGACATTATCTTGTGCGTAGTACAGCCCGTTCGTTCCGGGCGGTAGGTCCGAAGAAATCTCTATGGCAGGCGCTGGCATCCCCATGTTTGAGGTGAAGTCACTGACTACGTCCTCCACCCACGTTACGGCGCGTTCCACTGCCTCGGCATCTAAATTCCAGCCCGCTGCCGAAGTCATGCGTGAGCGCTTCAGACTGTTAGGCTGTGAGCTCTGCTTGAGGAAATTATCCATACGCTTCTTAATGAAGGCAGCGCGTTTTTTAACGTCAAAGAACTCACTAAACTCGCCTTGACCTAGCGGCTCATTAGCGAACTCGTCCAAGAAATCAGTTTCAGCGCCCGGCGCAAGTACGTCTCTCGGAGCCAGCACCTTAGCATCAGGGCCTGGCTTCCAAACAGCCAGCTGCCCGCGGGTTTCTTTAATGTAGCCTCGGCTCTCTAAGAAGTCTGCGGCGGCGGCTTCGCCCGTGTTGTACGTGGTGATCCTAGCGTCGGTAACAACAGTAGCGCCAGCGGCTAACGCCGCCTGTAGTTCTGACTGCACAGAGTCACTGAACCCTACCGAGCCGCCCCGGTTCCCCTCCACGGACAAGAACACGGCGTCGTTTGGGCCGTAGCTGCCTGTGTTGGCGCGATCGCCGTAGTAGGCTTTGTACAGGTTAGTCGAAGACCGGCGCGAGCCGTGTCCTACGAACAAGGACGTGCCGCCGTTACGTTCTGCGATGTCTGCGGCCAGCTGTGCTTTAGCTTGGTCCTTGGCTGTAGTTTCGGGGCTACCGATGTCTGGGAATATCGGGACTACGGTTCTTAGCTCCGGCGCGGTCAGTGCTGCACGTTCTACTCGTATGGCCCGCAGCCTGCTGTCTGGCCAGCCTGTTAGTGCTTGGGCCAGCTGCTCCGGCGTTTTAAACTTCTCGTCACTCAGGCGCTCGATACGGCGCTCGAAGTCTTTCTGTATCGTTACAGGCGACTTCCCATCCATAGCGCGTCTCAGCGCGTCACGCTGGTTCTCCATGCTGGTGATCCGCGTACGGACAAGCCTAAGTGCTGAGCGCAGGCTGTTAGCCCAGTCTTGTTTCTCAGCCTTTGAAGCCACGGCTAAATCATCGAGCAGCGCCTGCTCTTTTACTTTAAGCGGCCCCAGCGCTGTCAACATCCTGATATCTGAAGTCAGAGCCTGCACGGAGCGCTGGCTACCGGCTGAGCGCGTAGCGCCACCTAGAGACGTAGCGGCTCCGCCACTCGATCTAAATACTGTGGCGTTCTCGTTCAGCACAGACGCGATGGACGGCACGGCAGCGATCTCAGCGTCGATGGCTGTAGTGTCCCCACCCTGCGCTGCTATCTCGTTGCGCTCATACACGAGCCCTACCAGCGCGTCTTGGCCCTCTGGCGCGTAGCCGTTACGTACGAACAGTTCTGACAGCCCGGCTGCTACAGCCCGGCCTACGTTGTTTATGGATACACCGCCCGAACCACTGCCACTTTCAAACGCTTCGCCCCGCGCTTCGCGCTCACTGTCCGTGCCACCTCTGGACTCGCGATCGACGCGGTTAATCATGGTCTGGGTCAACGCCACTAAATCAACGGCAGCGCGTCGGCCTTGTGGGTCAGCTAAGATAATTTTAGACGGGTCACTTTCAGCGCGTTTTACCGCGGCTGGACTTGTGGTTACGATCTTGCGCTGGCTAAGTTCCCCCGCCGTCAGCCGCTGCGGATCTTGGCCCGTAGCAGCGCCGGGTACACGATCTTCAACCACAGTATCGAACTGGTTCAAGAATGCTACGGCAGCGTTGTAACTGTCCACTAGAGGAGCGTCAGGGTTAATGTTCAGTGCCCGCTCACCACTGACGGCGCGTTCTGGGTTGGCGTCAGACATACGCTGCGCCTCTTCGATAACCTGCTGCTGAATGGCGCTGTTAGTAACGGCTGTATTTGAATCGTCTAGTCCTGCCTGTAGCCGCAACATACGCACAGTGGCGTCGCCCGCAGGCACCGCTCTGAACTGGCCGCTGGAGCCAGTCTGAGTGTTGAGTTTGTCCGCTAGTACCGTCGCTCTGGTCGAAGGGGTATCGTCACGTATGCCTGGAGTCCTCGGTGATAAGAATACTGAGCCCAGCGTAGGACTAGCCTTCAGGCTCCCCATGATATCGGTATCAGTGATTACACCTGCGTCTGCTCTGGCGAATGGGGACAGAGCAGCGATGATCGACGGCTCATTGACTTCCAGAGCGTCGCCGGTAGGTGAAGTCAGTGCGTCTTCCCCGCCCTCGTCCAGCGCATCGAAGCCGGTGTTTTCTTGGTCCGAGTCCATCTCATTACGCAGCTCCTGCATACGGCGCTCGCGCAGCCGCAGCTCCTGCTCCAGAGATACTAATTCCTCGGATTCAGGATCTAGTCCATCACGTTCAGCTGCGGCTCGGCGCTCTTCGAGCAGCGTGTACAGCCGGTCGATCTGGAAATCTTCAGTCTGTGCGGATACTTCACGCGCCACTTTGAGCAGCTCACTCGATGAGATGTCGATGTTGTAGCGGTCAGCCAAGTAGTCAGCTGCGGCTTCGGCGCGTGTGGTCTCCACTCCTTCGACTTCTATTACTTCGTCGCCGTTGCCATTAGGGTCGAGCAGCGTACGTAGTGCCGTGCCGACCTCCAGTGCTACATTGAAGTCGTCACTGCCGATTAATTCTGCAGCTAAGTCATCTGCGGTAATGCCTTGCGCCGCTCCTAGTGACTCCATCACTATATTGCCTAGTGTTTGAGTCTGGCCTTGGTCGAACCGCTCGGACGGCGAGCGCGGGTCTGGCTCTCCGCTTTCAGCGCGTAGGCGCTTAGCTGTTTCTAACCGGCGCTGATTTAAGCGGTCTTTGACTTTCGATACTGCGCCGCCCTCATTATCGAATTTAATGGACGTCACGCCACCTAGAGCGCCACCGACGATAGCACCAGCGATGCCTTCCTCGATGTACTGGGCGATGGCCTCGTCCGAGAACAGCTCCACGTTATCGTTGACCATCTTGTGCGCGGCTTTCATAGCGATGCCCTGAGCCACTTCGGTACTGGCCTCCAGCACTGCCTGGCTTGCGCCACCGGCTACGACGTTAAACACGTTGCTGGACTTCAACTCGCGCATAATGCCGCTACGGGCTACGCCTCCAAGCCCCATTCGCTCGAATACGGTCAAGATAGGCAGTGCCTCGAAACCTGCTGTAGCAAGTGCGCCACCTCCGGCGGCAATGGCTCGGTCTCGTACGCTCCGGCCACCCTCTTCATCTAGCAGGATATCAACTGCCTCGCCACTTTGTAGCCCGAAACCAGCGGCGTACGAGCCAGTGGCCATGCCGCGCCGCATCGAGCGGTTGAGCAGGGCTTTCTTAGCGGAGCCCATGGCGGCTTTGGTCGGCGCAACGATGGCGCGGCCAGCCGTTTTATCCCTAGCTTTCTTCAGCGCGTAGCGCCTAGCTGCTGTGGATGTAGTCCTGTTGAGAGCGACTGCGCCAGCGCCTCGCACTGCTACGCCGCCGATGCCAGCTGATGCGATCATGGAGGCCATGACAGGAGCCTGGCTACCTAGTATTCCTGCTACGTAGGAGCCTACGCCCGCCCGCCCTGCTGCTACGTCTGCTGCGGTGGTCTGTGGCCCCAGTGCTGCGCCTCGCGCTTGGATCTGCGCGGCTCGCTCTGCGTTGCCAATAGCGCCTTCCTCATTACCGGCGACGCCTTGGATAATAGAAGTCACGGCAGGTATGGTGGCCCGCATCGTGTTCATGCCTTGGTCTAAGCCCCGCATAAAGGAGTTCTTACCCCGGCGTATAGAAGCCAGCGCCGTATCGTTCTGGTCAACAAGGCCTGACAACGACATCGTGTTGGGCCTGTCGCCCGTGATTGATAAGTCTCTGAGCTGGCTACGCGGCGCTGGAGGCGCTGGAGGAGTCAGCAGCTCGCTCTTCACGTCTTCAATGATCGAAGCAGCCTCGGTGGGCTGCTTAGATTTCAGAGTAATCGGCTCTTCGGCGCGGGGTAAGTCACTCGGCTTATCTTCGTCGAGTGTACCTCTCAGGTTAATTTTATCGACCACCGCCGCCACCTCGCGTTAAGGACTGAGCATCTGCCTCTTCATTCTGTTCTCTTAGCTGGCGGAGCTTAGCCCCCCTTATGCTTGGCCCACTCTCTGATTTAGCCCTCTCACCTGCCGCAGCAATCCTATCACGTAGATTTGCAGCTATCCGCTGGGCATCAGCTTCGGCCTGCTCGGCTTCGGCCTGCTGGTCGAGAACCTGCTGTTCCTGTTGGGTAAACGATACAGTAGACTCGCCTTCCTTGATACCAAACTGCTCACGCTGCTCCGCCGTCAGCTCATTCCCGGCAGCTACGAAGTCCATCACTTCCTGTTTCTGCGCGGCGCTCTTGGCAAAGCCTTGGCGGGCTCTACCAGCGATGTTCTCTAGCTGCGCCCGGTACTGTTCTGGGATACGACCAGTGTCTACTTGACCGCCTGATATATCCTCAAACTTTCTCTGGCCTGGATTCAGCGCCATACGCTCGACTAACGCCAGCATCGGTTCAGGACCTTGGTTATTAATACCTTCCTGCCCAAATATAGTATCGAAGCCTTCAACGTTACCGGATAATGCAGTCAATAGGCCTATGTCCTCAGAAGTAGCGTCGAATGGAATAGCACCGGAAGCAAAGGCTCTGGCAGTAGCGGCCACTGCTACTGGATTAAGTCCGGGTCCTTCTGGATCTCCAGATAAATCATTCGCTACTGTATTGCCAAATTCTACCGCCCCTGCATTAAATGCTTGGGAGCCCGGCTGATTAGCTGGCCCGTTTCGGAGTGAGTCAGCTATAGCCTCTTGACGGTCTGTTCCGGCTCTGAAGCGGTCGATCTGGTTCCGCGCTTCGTCACGGGTCGTGGTATTGATCGTATTCCCGGCTTCGGGAGTAACAGCGCCACTTGCCACGTCTCTTGGTAAATTACGTAGCGTGGTAGCTCGGTCTTGTAACTGGTTGCCAGCAATCCTAGCGCTGTCGCGTTCTGGGTCAGCGATGATCTTCTGATCGACGCCCCGCTGGATCGAAGCATTGTCGAATGTAGGTACGCCGTCCGCGTTAGTGCTTGAGGCCAAGCCTGCATTTGGAACTGGTTGGGTAGTATCTGGAGCCTGACCAGAGCCTAGGCGCAAGCGCTCCCCGAAAGAGTTGAACGGGAGCGCTTTAGCATTCCCACCTAAGTCGATCGCGCCACCAGCATTTCTTCTGGCTTCACGGGCTTGACGTAAGCCCCCTTCCATCCCCGGACTGATCGTGGAATCAGGTCTTATATTCATCAGCTCCTCTTCTTTTTCAGGGCTGATAGGAGTCGTAGACCGTAGCCCACCCATAAGCTCCTTACGGGCGGCTTGCCGCGTAGGGTTAGGCTTACGCAGCTGCTGCGATGCGACTGGCGCGGGGTCCCGTAAACCGGGCGGTTGGTTTCTGCGATCTACCATGACTCAATCCTCTTCAGAAAATCTATCTCGTCTGCGCCTTAGTATACTACCTGGACGCGCATCGAGCGTATTGTACAAAACGCCACGCTCCGGCCTGTCCTCCTTAGCTACTCTGGAACGGAGCAGGTTATCTAACCCCCGCTTACGACGCTCCTCGTATTTAGCCATGGGGTCGAACTTAGTCACCGGGCCACGGAGGCGCGAGTTGCCGCTACTAAAGCCCGGCTGCTGTTTAGCAGCATCATCGCCTTTCGGCCTGTTCAAATTAGCCAAGCCTGTTTTACGTCGCTCTTCGTATTTAGCCATGGGGTCGAATGAGGTTTTTGGTCCGCCTCTTCTGTTCCTACGGTCGAAGATACTATCAGTCATAGTTACCTACTCTCGTTGACGTTGAAACTCTGACTCCAGCTGTTCGATGCGCTGCCAGACTCACTGATGTTAGCCGACGCACTTACGGCGCTGAAGGACGAAGCAGCCAGCTGACTAGCGGCCTGTGCTGCGCCACGTAGAGACTCGACCGCCTGATTAGTCAGTGCGATGCTCTGCTGTACTTGGAGCGACGCTTCGGCCAATGACGCTTCGGACAAGGCTCTTGACGCTTCAAGCGCGGCTTGGAACTGTCGAGTATTAGCGTCAGCCTCAGAGGCACTGATCTGGCCATCTGCTGAGTAAATAGATGCCTCGGCATCGAACACCGTAGCGATTGACCGGGCGCGAGTGGCTTCGGCTTCGATCTGAGCTTGAACACCTGCGATGACAGCGCGGTAGTTATCAGCCACGAGTGACTGCTGCTCCAGCTGTAGGCGCGGTACGATGGCCTGAGCGTTGGCTCCTTCGGCAAACGCTTGGGTACGCGCCACGAAGGCTTGGGTCTCAGCACGGTATGCCTCGACTTTACCCAGCTCACCACGGATCTGCTCACCCCATGCTCTGAACTCTGATTCTTTGGCTTGGACCTCTGAATTAAAAGCGTCGATCGTAGAGGCGTAAGCGCGGATCGTACTCTCATTAGTCTGTGCCACAACCCGCGCACTTTCCAGCTGCAGGTTATAGATTGAAATTATCGTGTTCACTGCTTCGATCTGGGTGCGGTACAGGTCGATGCGCTGCTGGTTAATCTCACCTTTCAATCGTTCAGCCTCGATCTGAGCGCGGAACACCTCGACCTTAGACAGCTCAGCTCTGATCAAGCTCTCGAATACCTCAGCGTCAATCCTGAATGCTTGGATCTCTGCATTAAATATCTCGACGCGGGCGCGGAAAATATTCAGCACCAGATCACGGACGGCGATGGCCGCTTGGAGCTGCAGCTCTTCAGCTTGGAAGTGGAGCTGGCCGTACAGACTCTCAGCTGCGATGCCCTGCTGGACGGCGAAGCGTAAGTTCTCGACTTCGACCTCATGGATACGGATCATAATCTCGCGGTTCGTGCCGCTCTTGTTGGCACGGTTCTCTTGGCGAGCGCGACGTACTCTGGCCTCTTCCATACCGGACGGTAGAGTGAATCCTCGCGCTGCGTGTTCTGCGCGGATAGTATCTATGGCCTGCTGGCTGAT
>Ga0136561_1000694_pt1 | contig 10547 bp, 7 predicted proteins | sample AntRauMeHopE1498_FD_104641 | JGI IMG/M metagenome (GOLD analysis project Ga0136561, IMG submission 104641) | Saline lake microbial communities from Rauer Islands, Antarctica - Metagenome Hop E1 #498 | ecosystem: Environmental > Aquatic > Non-marine Saline and Alkaline > Saline | place... | reverse complement strand
CTGTAGCGGCGCCGCCGTTTTTGGCCCGTCCCCGTGCGGCGCGCCCTCGTTAGACGCGTCCCTGTAGCGGCGCCGCCGTTTTTGGCCCGTCCCCGTGCGGCGCGCCCTCGTTAGACGCGTCCCCGTGCGTCGCGCCCTCGTTAGACGCGTCCCCGTGCGGCGCGCCCTCGTTAGACGCGCCCTCGTTAGACGCGTCCCCGTGCGGCGCGCCCTCGTTAGACGCGCCCCCGTTAGACGCGCCCTCGTTAGACGCGCCCTCGTTAGACGCGTCCCCGTGCGGCGCGCCCTCGTTAGACGCGCCCCCGTTAGACGCGCCCTCGTTAGACGCGCCCTCGTTAGACGCGTCCCCGTGCGACGCGCCGCCGTGCGACGCGCCCTCGTTAGACGCGCCGCCGTGCGACGCGCCCTCGTTAGACGCGCCGCCGTGCGACGCGCCCTCGTTAGACGCGCCGTCGTGCCCGACAACCGCCGTCGCGCACATGGCCCCGCCGAAGCGCGCGGGGCCGCCGTGAAACGCGGGGCGCACGGCTGCGCGCCCGCGCCGCTCGTTCCCGCCCATGTAGGCGCGCACATACCGGAACGCGGCGCGCCCCATAGTGGTGAGGTCGCGTCCGACGGGGCCGGACACGTGCCGCATGCCGTCCAGGCCGAGCCACCGCACGTCGGCGACCTCCGACAGCTGCTCGTGGTGGCTCATAGTGATGGACGAAGCCGGGTCGGGTATCTGCTCGGTGAGCACCGCGAGGTAGTAGGTGTTCACGTACAGCACGTCCATGTGCACGTAGGCCTCGACGCGGCAGAATCCGGGGAGCAGCCGGTAGGAGCCGCCCGGTATGCGCGTCTCTTCGCGAAACTCCCGCAGCGAGCACGCCAGGTCGCTTTCGTCGCCGGACACGCGCTTGCCCTTCGGAAACTCCCACCGCGCGCACCCTACGCCGGGCGTGTGCGACAGCAGCCGCAGGAGCTCGTCCGCCGAGTGCGGGTCCGACAGCCACAGCTCGACGAAGCGCGCGCGGCGGAACGCGTAGACGTTTTCGGTGCGCGTCGACGCGCCTTCCATCAGCGGCGAGGACGGCCCGCGCGCGTGGTCCCACATCTGGCTGAACTCCAGCGTGGCCACGACGCGGCGCTCATCCAGCGTCATGTGCGACACCAGCTGCCGCACCGCGTCCGCGCGGCGCGCGCCCCGGTGCGGGTACCGCGACTGCACGAACTCGCTGAACGCGTAGCTCACGCGCCCCTGCACAACCACCGCCTGGTATTCGCTGCGTCCCCCGCTGGGGTCGCGCGCGGCGCGCGACTGCGCCGGCGTGCGCACCACGATCAGGCCCGACGAGATGCGCCGCCGGATGTCAGCGGCGCTGTGCTGCGGGCGGCCCATGGCGTCGGCCGCCGCCGCCAAAGCCTCCTGCAGGTGCGGGTGCAGGTCGCGGTCGCGCGCGCACGCCCGCACCTCCCGCACGTCGTCCCAGTACTGGCTGCGCGCCGGGGACGCGAGCCACGGCCCCGGCGGGCGCGCGCCGGCCGCAGTCGCCCCCCGCGCCAGCTCCCTGCGCGCGCCGCCTCCCGCCAGGTTCCACGACGCGCCGTCCATCCCTAAGATGCCTGCCGCCGGCTCTCTTGAAAACCGCGCGCCGGGTTTTACCCGCCCGGCGCAAACGCACGGTTATATCCCCGCGAGCATGGCCGTACCGCGCACGCCTCTGTCGTTCCGCGAACGCGTGCTGCGCGAGTTCCGCAGCGCCGAAAACCTCCGGCACCTCGCCGACGCGTTCCGCCGCGCCGCCGGCGACCCCCGCACGTCCGGCGTCGCCGCGGCGCGCCTCGGGTACGTCATGCGGTCGCTGCCCGAGACCGTGGACCAGTTCGCCTCGTTGTCCGGCCGCGGCGCCGAGCTCATCGGCAGCGACCCGCTCGCGGCGCGCGGCAGCGCGTCCCGCAGCTCCAACGTCGTCGAGGAGCTGCAGCACCTCAACCGCACGTTCTTCCACCAGCGCATGCGCGCCGCGCAGACGCTCGTCGAGGCTGCCGACGGAGGGCGCCGCGTCGTCGCGCGCACCGGCGGCGGGCCCGCCGCCCCCGTCGACAACGAGCCGCTGTACTACCGCATGTTCGTCGCCGACTCGCTGCGCCCGCCCGGCCTCGAGGGGCTCAACGGGCCCGGGCCCGGCTACGAGCTGCTCGAAGACCAGGCCGCGCTGTCCGTCGCGGGCGCGCGCGCCGCCGCGCCCCCCGACGGGGTCAGCGACGCGCTGTGGAACGCCGCCGCGTTCGACGACTACGACCCCTCGCGCCCGCTGGACGACTACGCGTGGGGCGGCGGGGACGCCCGGCGCTCCGCCGATGACGCCGTCGCCGAGTACTACGGAAGCGACAACCCGCTGCACAACGCCATGGGCGACTCCGACCCCCGGCTGTGGGACGCCGAACGCGCCGTGCGCGACGGCTCCGGGCGCCCCGTCACCACCATGGACGCCGCCGCGCGCGTGAGGCGCCCGCCGTCCGACCCCAAATGCGGATGGGGGGGGCTGTTCGAGGAGCCGGGCGACGGCGACTCCATCGACTCGATCGTCGCCGCCGTCGACGCGCAGCAGCACGGCAACGCGTTTCCCGCCAGCGCCGGCAGGTACCAGCGGCGCCCCGGCATCCCTTTCTGGCAAAAACAGGGGCGCCGCGTGCAGGCTGTGTTCGGGCGGTGGCAGTCCGCAGACCCCGGCGCGTCCCCGCAGATGGCCGGCGGGGACCTCGAGGAGACCCTCGGAAGCGGCTCCGCCGAGTTCGGCGGCGAGCGCGAGGCGCAGGTTCGCGGGTGGGACATGGACCGGCTGCGCGAGCCCCGCGGCGAGTCCTACATGCAGCTCGGGCCGCGCCACAGCGGTCGGTAGCCGCCCGCCTCGGACGCGCCGTTTTTGGCCCCGATCAGCGCCCCGCGGATCGCGCAGTGCCCGCTGGATGTAGGCGGCCTTTGCGTGTCCTTGCCCCATTTGTCTTCGGAATGCGTGCTGGTGTGTACAGCGACTGGTGTTCAACGTTGAGCCCGGCAATAGACGCTGCTAAATCCCTGTCCCGCGCGCTGGCATCCGCGACGCAAGACGGCAAAAACAACGGGCTGTGTGGCATGGCGGGCGGTCCTTAACTAAGCGCTAAAGATTCGTACGAGCCACTCGGCGGCCTCGGGCAGCTCGCTTCTGCGGATGCAGTCCACGAGACGGTTGCGCCTGCTTTCGTACCTAAATGAGTCTTCTTCCTTCTCCTCGGGCGGGACACCGCACACGTAGTCGACCATCACCTCGTACATCTCCCTGACGGCGTTCAACACCGCGTCCATGTTGACGTTTTGCCGGGCCAGCAGGGGGTATACGCGGAGTCGGTGGAGGGGCACGGATACGCTAGCGTCGTCCTCGAATGCGTTGAGCGAGACGTTTGCGTGGTACATCTGCTTGCGGGTATTCTCGGTGGAGAGCACGTCGGGAATTCGCGACAGTTGCCTGCCGACAACGCCGCGCATGTCCGTCTCCGCCTTTTTGGCCGCGTCCAGAAACGCGCGTGCCCGTGCGGGCGCGTCGGCCGTGGAGTCATCTACCAGAGTTGCGTTCATGTCGTCTCGGATGTTGACCAGCAGGCTGACGTACGACTCGAAGGCTTCTCGGTCGCCCCCCTGCATGTTGAGCTTGTCGACGAGTTCACGAAACTTGTCGAGGTTCTTGGGGACGTAGTAGTTGAGTACGGCTTTGGACGTGATGCGAACATTGGAACGGTACCGGTCGGCTGTTTGCGCTTTCTTGTCCTGAAGGCCCAGCCGTTTAAGCATGATGTGGATGCCGGGTATGCCATGGGTAGTGTAGTAGTCCAGCGTCAGCAGCTCGTCAATTTCGTTCAGGCCGCGACATTCAACGAGGAACTGGTACGCGCTGGGCTCGATCAGCAGGTTGCAGTACAGGGTGAACAGCGGCATGTTGCTGATTGGCGTGTTCAGTGGCTTTGACAGTTCTGCGGCCATGGCGAAAGTGTGGGCTGTGGTGTGGGCTTTGGTGTGGGCTGTGGTGTGTGCTGTGGTGTGTGCTTTGGTGTGGGCGGGTAGACTATACCTCAGACGCGTTCAAAAATAAGCGCCGACCAGCTACGTCTCCGCGCGTTGTATCCACTCGAGAACCGCGACTTTGCCGTTAATTGCGGCTGTCTGTTCGCATGATCGCTTGTTCCACGGGCATCCGCTGCTGCGTAGCCACTGCAAGACCTCTAATTGCCCCCCTAGTGCGGCGTACACACACGTGCGTACGCTCCACTGGCACCCGTTTTGGCATACCCACTGCAAAACGCCTAGGTGGCCGCTGTATGCAGCCCACGCGCAGGTCATTTCGTCCCAGGGGCATCCGTTTTCCCGCAGCCACTGCAGCACCTTTATCCGTCCAGCCTTGGCGGCACTGTGGCACACCGTTTCGTCCCAGGGGCACCCCTCGGCCCGAGCCCACCGCAGGACGTCGAGGTGTCCGTTTCGTGCCGCGTACATGCAGGTGCCAGAGCTCCACGGGCATCCGTTTTCCCGCAGCCACCGCAAGACGTCGAGGTGACCTCCAGCGGCGGCGCTAGCGCACGCCCATTCGTCCCACGGACAGTTTTGGCCGAGCAACCACTGCAGTACTTCCAGGTGTCCGTTTCGTGCCGCGTACATGCACGCCAAACTGTTCACCTCGCAGCCCATTTCGCACAGCCACCGCAGGACGTCCAGGTGTCCGCGTCCAGCCACCATCGCGCACAGCCCTCTGTCCAGGGTACAATCGTTCCTCCACACCCACAGCCCTCTGTCCAGGGTACAATCGTTCCTCCACACCCACAGCAAAACTTGCAAGTTTCCGCCGGCCGCCGCAGATGCGCACATGTAGTTTTTGTTCCAGGGGCATCCGTTATCCCGCGCCCACTGCAGGACCCCCAGGTGTCCCCCGGCGGCGGCGCGGTCGCAGGTGTCGGCGTCCCAAGGATACCCTCGGGCGCGCATCCACCGCAGCGTGTCGAGGTGGCCTCCGTAAGCGGCGGCGGCACATACTTTGGGGGACAGCGCGTCCATAGGCGTGCAGGCGGCGGCCCACCGCAAGAGGGGCACAGTCCGCACGACGAACGACAGCCGCACCTCCCGGCTAAAACGTCTGCGCCTCGCGATGTCGCGCCACCTGCGGCACACCGATGGTATAGCGGCCCTGTCGCCTTCGGGGACGCGGCACAGGACGAGCTCCACGACCTCGAGCGGCAGGGCGTCCATCGTGCATACCCCCCGCACCTCCGCCTTCAAAAAAGCGCAGCGGGCGGGCGCCTACTTGTCGGTGCGCTCGAACGCGAGCACGCCGAACAGCCCGAGCCACTCGCGGTCGCCGTCGGTGAGCGCGTTGTAGTGGCTGCGCTGCGACCGGAACCCGGCCTGGTACGTGTCCCACAGGCCGCGCCGAAACTGCAGCTTGAATCCGCGCGCCGAGAACACCCGGACGAGCTCGTCGAAGTTGGACAGGTACTCGGTGTAGTACTCGCCGTTGCTGAACGGGAGCAGCACGCCGATCTCCTGCCCGGCGACGGTGAGCGCGCCCTGGCTGTACTGCCTGCGCACCGAGAACTTGAGCGCGCCTCCCTCGCGCGAGTCCCACGACTCGCCGGGCCGCACCTTGTGCCGCTTGTGCAGCTCGACGACGCGCGCGCCGTCCAGGAGCGTGAGCAGCGCGACGCCGCCGGGCGCCACGAGCTCGCGCACCAGCATCGCGAAGTTCACGACGCCGTCGCGCGCGCCGAACGCGTAGTGGGCGGCGAGGAACGACACCAGGCCGCTGGCGCCCCGGGCGGGGAACCCGGGCACGGCGCGCACGCGCGCGGCGAGCTGCGCGTGGGGCTCGGTGAAGTCGCCGCGCAGCACGTGGAACAGCGTGCCCGGCTGCCTCCCCTGGCGCTTGCGTTTGGCCCAGCTGTACTTGCGGCGCACGAGCTCGGCGAGCGCCTCGGGGTCGTTGTCGACCATCACCGCGGCGCGGATGCCGGCGTCGATGTACCGCGCGCCCTCGGCGCCGCGCCCCGCGCCCAAGTCGACGAGGTAGTCGCGCCCGGCGAGCAGCTCCTCAGTGAGCGCCGACTTGCAGTACGACACGAACGCGTTGGGCGCCGTGTACACGCCGCTGCGGTGCGCCGAGAAGTACGACGCCCCCTCCGGGCCGGTCCCCAGCATCTCGAACGGGAACGGGTCGCGGTAGATCAGCCAGTTCAGCTCGGCGGTCCTGAAGTTGTTGCCGAACAGGCGGCCCTTCTGCAGGTCCTCGTCGCGGTCGGTGCGCACCCGCATCAGCTCCCACTGCGGCCCGGGGTACGGCTCCTCGCCCTTGCCGCGCGGCGTGCCGTCCGCGCCCTCCGGCGTGCGCAGGCGCAGCTCCACGATGCGGTTTTCGATCGCGTCCTTGCCGCCCTTGGGGTGCTGGTACAGGTAGGCGTACGGCTGGTCCGACGGCTGGAACTGTATGGGGAAGTACGCGCCCTCCTCCTGCGCGGACCGCACGTGCGCCGGGAACAGGTCGCGGTAGCCCGGACCGTAATCCATGCCGAACTTGCGGAACATCTCGCGCGAGATGCCCACGTACAGGAAGTACAGCTCGTGGCCGGGCAGGTCCACGAACGGGTAGCGCCCGCGCACGCTCGCTGGCGGGCGCCGCGCCAGGAAGTCGTTGGACACCTCCTCGAACGGCTTCCACTTGTAGATGGGCGTGGTCGCGTACGGCTGGCCCGGTCCGTACAGCACCAAGCCGTCGACGCCGTAGGTGCGTCCCTCGCGCTTGTAGATCTGCTCGAACTGCGACGAGAGCGCGTCCGGGTCCGCGGAGCTGAGGTGCAGGAACGGCTTCACCTCCACCTGCAGGCGCGCGGGCGGCGCGTCCCCCGCGCTCACCGCGCCGAGCTCGTCGCCCAGCGCGGAGGCGCGCGCGGCGGTGCAGCACGCGGCCACCGCCGCGGTGGCGGCGCCCAGCTCGCGGTGCCGCTCCTCGAAGGGGCGCGACGTGAGGTTCTCGCCGCGGCTGGAGAGCACGTCGAACGCCAGGAACCGCAGGTCGCCTTCGCCGTCGCCGGCGATCACCTCGCCCTCCACGACCGTGTACGCGCCGGTGAGCGCCGCGCGCGCCGCGTCGGCGTCGGCGTCGCCGCACTGCCACTCGCGCATCGGCGGCACCACGCCCGGCGCGATGAGCACCAGCCGGCCGCCGTCGACGATGGCCAGCGCGTGCACGCCGTGCGCCTTGTCGGTCACGTAGTAACCCACCGGCGGGTAGATGTCCGCGTACTGGCCGCGCGTGGGCGCCGACGCCTGCGGCGTCAGCTGCTTGAGGCCCCACTCGCCGGACGCGTACCGCTGCAGCAGCACCGGCACGTCGATGAACAGCGCCGCCGCCCGGTGCAGCTCGCTCTGCATCTGCGCCGTCGCCATGTACGTGGGGTTCGTGAGGTGCAGCACGGCCCCGGCGGCGCGGTGCACAGCGGCCGCGGTCAGCTCCGCGGGCACGCCGGTGTACTCCAGCTCCACCTCGTACTGGTACTGCTGCTGGTTCGCGATGCGCGTCGCGGTGGGCACCGCGTCGCCGGCCAGCGACAGGCTCTCCAGCAGGCTGGACGGGCGCTGCAGCTGCGGGTCGTCGAGGCGGAACACGTCGCGCGCCACGCCCGGCAGCGAGTTCACGTCGCTGCCCGACAGCTCGCGCACCACCGTCATGTCCAGCCGCCAGCCCGCGAGCGCGCCCGCGGCGCCCCCGAAGCTCACGCGGTTCTTGAACCGGTAGCGCATCGTGTTTTTGTCCTCGTAGAACGGCTCCGCGAGGCGCGTCTCGCGGGACAGCGTCACCCTGTAGCCGGGCGCGCCCGGCGTGGACCGCAGGCGCGCCGGCGTCGTCAGGCGCGCCTTCGTGCGGTACTCGTCCTTGCGGGGCTTGCCGGGCTCGAACTTCGCCTCCCGGATGTACTGCTCGTGCGTGCGCCGGCCGTTCACGTCCTCCATCGTGTCGGTGCGGATCGCGTTGAGCGTGCGCTGGTGCGTCGCCGGGCGCTCGGCCAGCATCTTCTCCAGCAGCAGCTCGAACAGGTTGTAGTCGATGCTGTCGAACCGGATCTCCAGCTCGATCTCCGTCGGGCCGCCGCCCGTCTGCTGCTGGAAGCGCGCGATTACCTGGTCCAGCGTCGACATGCCGCTTGGTTTATACCCGCGCCTCCCGTTCAAAATGCAAAAACCGCGGCCGCCGCGCGGGCGCTACGCCGGCGCCGCGCTCCACGCCGGAACCGCCGCGCGGGCGCTACGCCGGCGTAGCGCTCCACGCCGGAACCGCCGCGAGTTTGCTGTTCTGGTCCATCCCGATCGAGCGCAGCGCGACGACGCGGCCCGCCTTGCCGTGCCGCGTCAGGGAGGCGCCGTCGCCGCACTCAACGACGTCGTTCGGCCCCGCCGGCCACTCCGTCAGCGTGGCGAACACGCGCATATGCGGCTGGTTCGCCGCTATACGCAGCGCGTCTATGCTGCTGCACTGCATGGCGCAGGTTCCCCGCGTGTTGTGCTCGAAGACCGCGAAGTAGACCATGGCGGCCCGGTTGACATGCCCCGGTCTGCGTTCAAATCCGGCGGGCGCGCCCATTTGATGCGCCGCGCGCCCGGCTATAAGCGCCATGGCGTCGTCCGGCGTGCACATCGCGGACATGTGGGTAGGCCTGGCGGGCCTGCCGGGCGCGTTCGCCGACGGCGGCACCGCGTACGACTTCCCGGTCGTGCGCGCCCGCGACGCGCGGGGCAACGTGCGCAACTGGGCGCTGCGCGTGCGCGTCGAGCGCGGCGGCGCACCGGCGCCGTTCGACAGCGCGTCCGTGCTCGCGCAGCCGGTGCCGGACCTCCCGGGGCACCGCGGCGTGATCACCACCGAGACGTGGCACGACGGCGGCGACCGGCACGGCGGCAAGACGCCGACGTACGTCGTGCGCGGCAAAAACGCCGGCAAACGCAACGCCACCAACGTCGCCACGCAGGCGCTGCGCGACGCGCTCGGCCTGTACAACAAGCAGCTCCGGGCCGCCGGCAGGCCTGGCGAGGGCTCGGCGCTCGTCTCCTCCGCCGAGGGCGCGGCGCTCGTCTCCGCCGCCGAGGGCGCGGCGGCCGCGCCCGCCGGGCCGCCCGCGTTCGACCTGTCCAGCCGCCCGCTGCCGATGCTGGTGAAGAAGCCGGGGGACTCCGCCGACGCGTGCCTGAGCGACGCGGTGTTTCGCGCTGGCGTGACCGTGCAGCGCAAGCTCAACGGCGTGCGGCTCGTGGTCAAGGCCGGCGAGGACGGCGCGCCGGTGTTCTACTCGCGCAAGGGCGGCGACTACCCGGGGCTCGCGGCCGGCGACATGCGGCGGCTGCTCGACGCCGCGCCGGCCGCGTGGGCGCGGCTCGTCGCCGCGCGCGGCACAGACCCGTGGGCCGTCGCCACCGACCCGAAGAAGCCGCGCGTGCTGGTGGTCGGCGCGTCGGGCGCGCGCCCCCCCGGCGGCTGCCCGCCCGTGTACCTAGACGGGGAGCTCTACGAGCACGGCAAGAGCCTGCGGTGGATTTCGGGGCAGGCGCGCGGCAGCGCGGGCGGCGAGTCCCTCGCGTTCTGGGTGTTCGACTGCTTCTTTCCCGCGCTGACCGCCGCGGGGTGCCCGGTCGTCAGCTCCACCCGGCAGCAGTTTCTCGACCTGCTGTTTGCCGAGGCTGCGCGGGGCGGGCCGCTCGCGCACGCGCGGCGGGTGGAGAACTTCGCCGCCGACTCCGAGGCGCGGGCGCGGGCTCTCGCCAAGGAGTTCGTGCGCGACGGCTACGAGGGCGCGATCGTGCGCAAAAACGACAAGCCCTACCGGTACGGCACCAAAAACTACCACAGCTCCAACCTGCTCAAGGTCAAGCCGCTGCTGGACTCGGAGTTCGCGGTGGTGGGCTACACGCAGGGCGAGATCGGCAAAGACCTGGGCGCTGTAATTTGGACGTGCGAGGTCCCCGCCGCGGACAGCCCCACCGGCGTCGCCGAGCGGTTCAACGTGGTGCCAAAAAACACGACGTACGCGCTGCGGTACCGCATCTACGAGTGCCTGGGCCTCCCCGCGGCCGCCGGGTCGCCGCAGACTCGGTTCGAGCGCGACTTCGCCGGGCGGCTGCTCACCGTGGAGTACCCCGAGCTGTCTTCCAAAACCGGCAAGCCGACGCAGGCCAAGGCGCTCGGGTTTCGGCCCGCCGAGCCCGCGCCCGGGGATGCCGTGGCGGAGGACCCCGTCACGCGGCTGCTGCTCGAGTGCGCGTGACGCCGGCGCGCTTTTTGCCTAGCCCTGCTCGTGAGACCAGTGCGTGGCGCCGCTTTTGCCTAGCCCTGCGCGTGAGCCCAGCGCGTGGAGCCGCTTTTGCCTAGCCCAGAGCGTGGCGCCGCTTTTGCCTAGCCCAGCGCGTGGCGCCGCTTTTGCCTAGCCCAGCGCGTGGCGCCGCTTTTGCCTAGCCCAGCGCGTGGCGCCGCTTTTGCCTAGCCCAGCGCGTGGCGCCG
>Ga0136561_1000691_pt1 | contig 10565 bp, 17 predicted proteins | sample AntRauMeHopE1498_FD_104641 | JGI IMG/M metagenome (GOLD analysis project Ga0136561, IMG submission 104641) | Saline lake microbial communities from Rauer Islands, Antarctica - Metagenome Hop E1 #498 | ecosystem: Environmental > Aquatic > Non-marine Saline and Alkaline > Saline | place... | reverse complement strand
TCTGAAGTCCCTATGTCAGAAGTAGCAACTAAATATAATATGACGGTAGTTACTATCTGGAGAAGAGCTAAAAAAATTGGACTTAAATGGTCAGATCTAAAGAGAAAATCACCAGGAAATATAATTCCTTTGGATGAAATATTACAGGGTTTACATCCGCAATACCAAACTTTTAAACTTAAGAATCGACTATTAAAAGAGGGAATAAAAAGGAACGTTTGTGAAATTGATGAATGTGGTATAAGTGAATGGAACGGAAAGGTTATTAATATGCAGTTAGATCATATAGACGGAAATAGTCATAATCACCTTTTAAAAAACCTCAGGATAATATGCCCTAATTGTCATTCGCAAACTGAAACATATTGCGGAAAGAACATTAATTTAAATATTGAGCTTTAAACACTCATAGTCATGCACGGATGACTTAAAAGAAAGTGCAGGAATCCTCATCGTAATCCTTCGTCAAGAAAACTCACGATGACTGAGGGTAAAAGGCAGGTAACAGAGCCTCCCAGTAGTTTGACACATTTTTTAGTTGGTAAGACAATAATGGTTTGATCAATAGGAGCTAAACCGCTAAAATCTAGTTCAGTCTGTTTTGCTGAATGAAACTGGTGCCGCAGCATATTGGTGTATGTTACTCCCCTGTCACGGGAGAGATTGCCGGTTCGAACCCGGTCGGTACCGCAATAAAAAGAAATAAATAATGGCTGGGAAAAAGGGTTAAAAGTACCGCATGCAAACCAATAACCCCGAAAAACCCGGTGAAAGTCCAGTTGTTAGGTATGCTTAGCCATTATTTTAGACTTTGGACACTGTACAGTCATCAGTGAAGATATTAGATTCCTGACAAGATCTAATGCTGTCCAACCAAATGTTACTAGAATTTAAGGAAGTTACTCTTTTCTAGTAATTTAAAGACAGAGGAAAGTAGATGATACCTCTGTACCACTACTGGTAGAGGAGCCCGGTTTATCTCGTCGCATTTGGGGTGCGAAGCACGTGAGTTCGAATCTCACTCAGTAGACTCAAGTTCGAAACATTTTTCTCAGACTAACTATAATATATAGAATATGTCAGAGAAAAATATTTCGATAATAAAATCAGCATTCTCTATAGGATTCCCTGGAAAGGTTTAAATAGCCAGAAATCAAAAGAATACACAAAAAATCAAATCGATAAATTTTTGGAATTTCTACAAAATATTTAAGAAAGAATCACCTTTATTAAATATATGATAGTAATGTATATAATATCATATAAAATTGAAGGTGAAACTATTAAAGAATAAGGAGACCCTTATAATTGGAAAGATATCACAAGGGACGGTGATAAATGCCTCATTCTTAAATTGTCCCCTCGTCTAGCGGCAGGACTCCGGTTTTTGGTACCGGCAACTGAGGTTCGAATCCTCGGGGGACAACAAACATTCCACAGTCAAAAGCTTTTCGACTGAGCTTAGATATAGCTTTAGCACTTGGTTGGGAAGTACTTAGAATTAGGTGGAAGGATATGTATAATGATCCTCACACCTATATAGAGAAAGCAGTTAATTTTATTGATAAATAATAAATTCCGAGGTAGCTCAGTGGTAGAGCATGCGACTGTCGAAGGCAGCGCTTGTAAGTAATTACAAGATGAATAATTTTCTAAATTCGGGGAACCCTTTAAAATGGCAATCCCGAGCCAAGCTCGAAAGAGAAGGTGTAGAGACTATAATGGAAACGTCCTATCGTATATTTACGAGGATGATGGGATAGTCCAGACCACAAACACTTAATATAAGTGGCAATGAAAATTGTAGATGGTACGTAATCGCCAGGTCGAGGGTTCGAATCCCTCCCTCGGAGCAAAAAAGGAATTAAGGTTTCCTACAGCAAATAAAACGGAACGTAAAACTGATTCGGTTTTTCCGAGTGGAGGTTTAAGCCCTTCTCTCCCCGCAAGAGTAGATATTAAAAACGGGGAGGTGGTGAAATTGGTAGCCACGCCGGTCCCATAAGTGAAACCTGTCCTTTTATATTTTAAGGATACTTACCGCAAATTAAAATTCCTGAACAAAACGATTCGTCGTTATTGGGACCCAAATATGTATCCTGTACTTGCCTCAGTAGCTCAGTTGGTCAGAGTCCCTGATTTGTAATCAGGTTGTCGGGGGTTCGACTCCCTCCTGAGGCTCTTTAATTTCCACGAAACTTTTATTTACTTTAGTGATGAAACTTTTATTTACTTTAGTGATATAACAATCACAATTAAAAATAAAAAAAATTATGGAAACAGTATACTTTATTTTAGGAGTACTCTCAGTTCTAGTTTTACTAGGTGTTGTTGGTATTGTTAAGATAGTAATTTATGCAAAGAAAATGGGTGAATCTGAAAGAACCTTATTAAACAATATTTCAGAAATTGAAAAAAATCTTTTTGGTGTTATTGAAAACATCGAAAGGAATTTAAGTGAAGAGATAGAAGAAACTAGAAAGTCTATAGATTCTCGTACTGATAAAATAAATTCAAATATGGATTCTAAAAACAAGGAGATTTTCAAAATATTAAATACTAGGTACGCTAAACAATAAATATTTTAAGGTTCTTTACAGCATATTTAAACAATCAGATGGTCGCAGGTTCGAGTCCTGTCATTAGTCCACGACTAATGTAGCTCAGTTGGTAGAGCATCCGGCAAAAATATAAGAACCTGTTTCTATTTTAAGGATCGTTTCAGCATTTATAACTACGTTTGTAACGTCCAGGTCGGGGGTTCGAGTCCCTCCATCTAACTTAGGTTGGATGTAGCTCAGTTGGTTAGAGCAGGTATAATCGATCCTGTTATTATTTGTTTCTAATTATATTCTAGTCTCTGTAGGTTTATGGAAAAACTAGATATACAGAGAATGATTCACGATTATCTCAAAGATAACTTGAGAGTGAGTATCTCTACAGAAACAGAATTGGATTACTATAACGAATACGCAGTTATCAAAATGTGTATAAGGCTAAGAAACCCTGATGGTCAATGGGAAGAATTAGATAGTGATAGTGATTCAATACCAAACGTTAGTAATTCAAACGACTAACAACCTAGTGTCATGTACCTCTGATTCAAGTAACATGGTCTCGGCAGACGAAAGGCCTTCGATTCTGCCCATATGCGGGGGTAGCTCAATTGGTAGAGCAGGAGCCTTCCAAGCTTCAGGTTGAGGGTTCGAGCCCCTTTCCCCGCTCCCCCCTAAAAGTCTTATTGGTTCTAAAGAATCAATAAGACTTTATAATACAAAGTGACATAGAAAGATTTCATTTAGTAGATATATAGATTATGTTAACTAATATTTATATACTAAAAGATCCAGAATCAAATGAAATTCGCTATATAGGTAAAAGTAACAATCCTATAAAAAGGTTAGCTCGACATATATACAGAGCTAAGAATCGGATAGAAAACCATAAAAATGCTTGTTGGATAAGAAAACTTCTGAAGAATGGAAAAACTCCAGAAGTTGAGATAATTGAGGTAATTGAAGAATCTAAATGGCAAGAAAGAGAAAAATATTACATTAAATATTACAAAACAAAATATAATATAAACAATATAAGCGAAGGCGGTGAAGGCGGTACAACATTAGGCTTTCTTGGTAAAAGGCATTCAGAAAAATCTAAAAAACTAATGTCTAGTGCAAGAAGAGGAATTCCTATAAATCAAAATGATCTTAATGGTAATAGGAGGAGAGGGATTAGGAAATATTTTGATTCAGTAAAGGTAAAAATTTACCAATATGATTTAGAAGGTAGGTTTATACTAGAGTGGGAATCATCTATGGACGCCGCGAATAAATTGAATCTAGTTAATTCAAATATAATAAAATGTTGTAATAGCGAAAGGTTTAAGTGTGGTAATTTTCGTTGGTCGTATATAAAATCACAGAAATTAAGTCATTATAACTCCAAAAGGGAAACTATAACGGAGAAACATCATAAAATAAGAGAAAAACACCAAGCAGGTATTTCAGTAGAAAAACTATCTAATGAATATGACCTGAGTATTAGAAGTATTTATAGAATAATAAAATAAAGTTATGACTAGTAGAGATTTTGTATTTTGGTTAATGGGTTACTTCGAAGTAAGTGATCCTGATTCAATAGGACCATCCGAAACTGAGATGATTAAGAAACACTTAGCTTTGGTATTCAAACATGAAATAGATCCGGCTATGGGCGACGATGAGCATCAAGAGGAACTAAATAGCATTCATTCAGGAGAGCAGGATTATATACACCCTGGTTTTAATTCGGACGATAAAGACCCGGGAATTTTAAGATGCTAAAATAGATTTAAATTATATTGCGGGGTGGAGAAGTTGGCCCATCTCGCCTGGCTCATAACCAGGAGATCGCAGGTTCGAATCCTGCCCCCGCTACTTGGACGCATTTTCGTACCCTTCTTTAGATATATAAGTCTAAAGAAGGAACGAAAATGGCAAGAAAAAAACACAAACACAATTTCATATATAAAACAACATGCATAATAAATAATAAGTTTTATATAGGAATGCACTCAACAAGTAACTTAAAAGATGGCTATATAGGATCTGGAAATAGGTTAAGAAATTCCGTTCGTTATCACGGTAAAGAAAATCACAAAATGGAAATATTAGAATTTCTTGAAGATAGAGAAGCCTTAAGAGTTAGAGAAAGAGAAATAATAAATGAAGGACTTCTAAAAGACCCTATGTGTATGAATCTTATGTTAGGTGGAGAAGGTGGAGGTGGATTACATTCAGAAGAACATGCTAAAAAATTCTTTGCTGCTGGTGGTAGAAAAGTTTGGCAGGCATTTAGTAAAATTCACCAGAATAAAATAAAGGAAGATCCTATTTATAAAGAAAAATGGAGGGAATCTCTAAAAAAATCTAGTACAGGAGAAAAGAACTCATTTTACGGGAAAACTCACTCTGATTCCACCAAAAATAAAATGAGTATAAAAGCTTCTGAAAGAACTGGAAATAAAAATTCCCAATTCGGTACTCGTTGGATAAATAACGGAAACGAAGATAAAAAAATTAAGGGTACTGATTCCTTACCAGACGGTTGGGAATTTGGAAGAATGAAAAAATAAACGCTATTGTAGCTTTAAATGGAGATTTGCGAAGTCTCTATCATCCTGGATTCTGCAGAGACCAACAAGATGGTAAACCACATTTAGATGTATGTTATAAAAGTCGCGAATGATATAACATCTTCAATTATGTGGGAGATAAGACAAAGAGAAGCATTACCGATTAAGGGTAAATGCGTATAGGTTCGATTCATATCAGGAGCACAAATTCCGAGATTAATTACCTCGAGGCAAGTGATTCTAGATTCACTTAATTGGTATAGTGTAATGGGCACGAAAGATAGATAATCTTGATTGAATAAAGGTTAGATTGAATTAGGCGCTGGGTTCGAATCTCTGTTTATCAGCAATTTTTAAACATTAAAACTAATATCTATTAATTATGAAATTTCTATTGCCACTATTTTTATTGGTCTTGTTTTCTTGTTCTACAACGAAAGCTTTAAAAAATTATACATCTGAAGGTTATAATATGTCAGGTCTCTATATAATCTACAACGAAACTGATACTGTAGCTAGATTAACTTCTATGGAATTAAGTTTAGATGACGGTAAATTGGTTCATGAAGTTACCTTTACTTTAATCGGGAATGATATGAATCACAAAGCTGGAGATATTATAAAAACTGTTCATGAAAAAAAACCTGAATGGGAGATAGAAGTAGAGGTGGACTATTCACATTTTATATCCAAATAATCGCCCGTTGGTATAGTCCGGTCTAGTACGCTTGGTTTTCATCCAAGAGGTCAGGGGTTCAAATCCCCTACGGGTGACCACACGCATTTTCGTACCCTTTTTTAGATATATAGCTTATGGATAATCTTAGAACTTTTGGAGAATTTAATAGAAGAGACTTAGAAATCCAACTCATAAAATTTCTTCACGAGGGGGTCAGAATGGTTAAGGTAGATTCTATAAATGAATCTAGTATGATGGATCACGTAGATTTTGAACTTGACTATATTTCAAAAAAAGCAAAAAAAGCTGGGGATAGTTTAATAATTACTGAATATATTCCTGAAATAAAAGCTTTAGCTAAAAAATTCTCTGATTCTGGACAATCTGGAGGATCCGCCCCATTCACAAGTGGAGCTATAGTGGACACTATAAAAAAGCTACTTTCTTATGAACCTCTAGGAGGAGTACAGAACGAAGAATCTGAATGGAATGATATGGGAGGTGACACTAAGGAGAGCAAAAGAATGTTTCAAAACAACAGACTTTCTTCTGTATTTAAAGACGGAAAAAAAGGGAAACCATATTTTATAGATTCTATTATATTCAAGGGACAGAATGGTTCTACCTTTACTGGAAACTCAATAGAAATGCCAGACGGCTCAACAATAGGTAGTGCGAATTTCATTAAAAAATTCCCATTTGAACCTAAGTCTTTCGTAATAGACGTAGTTGAAACTGAGTGGGCTGATAAGGAAGAAAAAGTCAAACAAGAAGGCGGGGGTTGGTGGACATCGGTTGTAAAGAACCCTTCTCAATTAGACGAAGTCTGGGAATATTACAACAAAATGGAAAGATAAAATACATCTTATCTGCTAACTAAATTTTTATTATATTTACCTTAAATTAAATGGGTTCGTAGCTCAGCTGGTTAGAGCACTCGCCTTTTAAGCGAGGGGTCCCGGGTTCGATCCCCGGCGGGCCTACCATTTAAAATTTCCAATCATGAAAATAATTTTTTTAGATATCGACGGAGTTTTGGTACCTGATTATCTTAAAGATGGAGATGAAGCTTTTAGTTCATTTAACCATTGGAATGCGGCTCCTTTTTCGAAATCATGTATGAAGGTTCTTAATAGGATCCTTAAAAAAACTGGGGCTAAAGTAGTTATTAGCTCCGATTGGAGGGTTAACTATTCCTTTGGAGATATGAGAGAAATTTTCAAAGAAGCCGAAATTTACGGGGGTGAAGATACTGTTATTGGTTTTACTAAAAGATCCAAATATGGTAGTTATGAAAGAAACAGAGCTGAAGAAATTAAAGAATGGGCTAATATACACAGACCAGAATTCTGGGTAGCTATAGATGACCTCCCTTTATCTCCATTTTTGGAAGAAGATCATTTTGTAAGGTGTTATGACACCAATCTAGGAATAAGTGCTCCTGGAAGGGAAGAAGAATTAAGAATAAAACTAGGAAACTAAAGATTATATCTCGAGGTAGGGAAGTCCGGAAAAACTGAGAAACTACGTTAGTGAAGATAGGAATGAATGTATGACGAGTGCGCATTAGTTATATTGGATTTCTGAACATAGCTAACGATAAGAATTAGTGAATCCCACTGGGTCACCCAGAGATCGGGGGTTCGAATCCCTCTCTCGCAACTTTTTTAAATGTCCCTTCTGTCACGGTAGTGACTTAAAAAACTAATACGGCGAAGTTTCAAAAACTAGGTTTTTGTTTTAGATAGCCACCTAGGAATGTAGCTCAGTTGGTCCAGAGCATCCCGTTTACATCGGGAAAGTCGGGGGTTCGAATCCCTCAATTCCTACTTTTAAATGGTTATGATATATAGTTTATAACACTAAACTTATATTATGTCACTACCAGAAATTTTAATAAATCCAGTAACCCCTATTTATTCTAATCTATTTAAATTTGAATCAGACTTAGGAGAATCTATAATTTACAATATATGTGATTATAAATTTGTGAATAATAAAATAACTCTTTTTGTACATCTTTTAGAAGAAAATACAGACACTATATTTTCCGAAATTGAATTATCATACTTAAATCTTAGTTTTTTAGATAAAAGGGGAGAGAAGAAAACAAAAATTGCATTTGATAATGTAAATTTCCTTTCCTTAGAATTGGAAAGCTCCTATGAAAAATCTGATTTATTAAAAATCGGGATTACTTTCAGTTACGAAAAGATATCAAAAAGCTAATTCAGAATAACATTCCTTTATATCTGATTGGATATATAAATCATGAAAAACGTATTGGATTTTGAAGGATTCCTGCTAGAAAAAAAAGATTCCTGTTGGGATGGATACACTCAAGTAGGAACAAAGAAGAAGGGAGGAAAAAAGGTTCCTAATTGTGTACCAGATAATGGAATAAATGAAACTGAATCTGATATTCCACAAAGGTACAAAGAACAAGGATTTACCGAGGTTGGGGTTAAGAAAAGAGCCCCTAAGGGAGCAAAGCACAAATGGGAGGTCTTAGCTAAAAAAGGAGATAAATTTAAAGTAATCAAAGGTGGAACTAGAGGAATGGAAGATTTTTCTCAGCACGAAGATTCTAAAAGGAAAAAAGCTTTTTGGGATAGAATGGGAGGAAAGGATTCGGCTAAGGCTAAAGATCCATTCTCAGCTCTCTACTGGCACAAGAAATTCGGAACATGGTAAAAATGCATCTTATAGGATGGGAGGATTTCCAAACGAGAGCAAAGGAGAATACTCCCTTTGATAAGTTAGATTACTATAAAAACTATTATAAAAATCTATCACCAAGTGGATTTGATGTTCAAAAAGAAGGGGATTTCATAAAAATTAAAATCCCTTCTAAAACCACTTAAAATTAATCTAGCAATATCATTTAGTTTTGATATTATTTCTTTATATTTGAATCTAAATCAAAATTCAAATATGGGAAGCTGGTCAGTTTATTGTGAAATTAGTAAAATAACTATCACATCAGGAAAGAGGATGGCTCTAATTCCTCTTAAGAAAAATACAGATCATGTTGGATATAGTCAGTGGGTTCCTGCAACTTTGCCTATAATTGGAACTTAAAATACTTATACAATATGGCGAAAAAATTTTTAATAGAAGGAGTAGATTATACTTTCAACGAGGAAAGAAAAATGGTTCTTACGAGAGAATTTCATTTACAGAGAGGATTCTGTTGTAAATCCGGATGTAAAAATTGTCCTTACGGATTCGAAAAGGAAAAGAAATAAGATGGAAGAATTATCTTTATTACACCCCGTGACTCAAGTTGCTGCAATTATAACTGCAGGAGCATTTATGTTCGTTTTCATTTGGCAAGTTTGGAAAACACTATAAGAAAAGGATAAATAATCCTGATATATAATTTATGGATCAGAATGAATATTTAAAATATTTCGCTAAAAAACTTCAAGAAGAAACGAAAAAAAGAAACGAGAGGCTTAATGAACAAAGGCACTGGAAAAGAATAAAAGACTACGAGCTTTTAAGAGATCTTAGAATGGGAGGAGCCACAGGGGCAACAGGAATTTAAATGAAAAATAAAAAACAAACCAGGAGAGATTTTAAAAATTCTGTTTTCAAAAGAGATGGATTTAAATGTGTCTTTTGTAATTTTGGCCCGTTTTTAGAAAATCCTGAGATTTATTTCGATGCTCATCACATCACGGATAGAAACGAAATGCCAAATGGAGGTTATCACGAATCTAATGGAATTACACTCTGCAAAGAAGAATGTCATATTAAAGCAGAAAGGTTCCATATTACTGAAGGTAAAGAATGGGAAGATGGGATGCATCCGGACGACCTCTACGAAATGATAGGGTCTTCAAAAGAATTGGCTATTAAAAATTCAGAATTACTATAAATATGCCTCAGTAGCTCAACTGGATAGAGCGTCCGATTTCGGATCGGAGGGTTGTGGGTTCGAATCCTACCTGGGGTACAAAAAGTAAAAATTTCTGGAACAATTCCAATTATTTATTCTAAAATCCATAAATATAAATTTATGGAAAACGAACAAATTAAAAAGTATTCGGATATATTAATGGCTTTGCCAAAATCCATTCACAGAAAACAAAATGACATCCTAAAAATTTCTGAAGAAGTTTTGGAATATCAAGAAGAAATTGGTAGGCTCCAAGGAGATCTAAAAATAGAAATTGCTAATGAGACTGATCCAAATGGAAAGAAATCATTTTCAAATTCTGAAACCAGAGACCTTGAATTTAAATCTAGATCTTTAAATGATCAAGAGTTGGTTACTTTGAAAGAGAAGCATTCTACAACAAATAGAATGGTTCAAAGTTTAAGACATGACATTGAAATGGAACAAAATACTCAAAGAAATATAAGAGCTATTTTGGGAATCCTTAGTCCAGCAGTATATTAAATAAATGTGCCCTTAGGGGTACACATGGCTCCTTAGCTCAGCCCGGTAGAGCAGCGGTTTGAAGAACCGTGTGTCAGCAGTTCAAATCTGCTAGGAGCCACCAACACAAATAAGATATATAGATTGAAAATTATTGAATCTATATGATTAAAAAAAGGATACACGAGTGTAGCTCAGTTGGCCAGAGCACTGGTTTCCAAAACCAGGTGTCGTGGGTTCGAATCCCTCCACTCGTGCAAACAAAAAAGTGCATGCTAAGCGGCCAATAACCAATACGTATTTTAAATGGGCTAGCGGAGGGACAAGCCATTACGGGCTCCTCGAGACTTAGTATTCAAACCTATCACGAGATATATAGATTAAAT
>Ga0136561_1000690_pt1 | contig 10571 bp, 10 predicted proteins | sample AntRauMeHopE1498_FD_104641 | JGI IMG/M metagenome (GOLD analysis project Ga0136561, IMG submission 104641) | Saline lake microbial communities from Rauer Islands, Antarctica - Metagenome Hop E1 #498 | ecosystem: Environmental > Aquatic > Non-marine Saline and Alkaline > Saline | place... | reverse complement strand
GAATAAAAAATGGAATTATGATTAATGCAGATGTAAATTCAAATGCCCAGAGTTGGGAACTTGAGGTAATATGTAAGAACAAGCAATACTTAAATGCTGTTGTGGAAGCCATTTTAAAATATGGTGTAATTAACTTCGAAGTTGAAGTTGTTGATTTCAGTGCATGGGAAGATGGTGAATGGGATGGTAGATATACTATTCTAATGTGGGCAGCTTGGTTTAGTGCGTTAAAACGCATATCGAAAGACTTAGCTAAGATTGAAAAGAAATTTGATAATCTATAATGTCTAAGATTAAAGGTAGAAATACAATACCCAAGGAAAACTGTTGCGGTAAGAAGGTTGATAGAAGCAAACCAAGAAAAACTGTAATTAAGAAAGTAATAAGAAAAAGAAAATAATTCCAAGTGATGGAATGGTAGACGTGCTGGTTTCAAAAACCAGTGCCTTCGGGCGTGCGGGTTCAAATCCCGCCTTGGAAACAATCGGCTCACATATGGCTCAATCGGCTCAAAATTCGTAGGAATACTGCTCATTTTTTCATATATTTGAGCAGTATTTTTGTAGTCATTGAGCTACAACCAAGTATTTATTAGTAATTATGAACGATAAATTAAAAGCTAAAAGAAAAAAATTATTACAGAAAGTAGCTGATTTCATTTATGTTATGCTCGAAATAACAATGGAAACAGGACGTGATGACATGTTCGATTTTTGGATATGGCAAGGTCTTAGCCTTGATTATTGGTGTGTTGAACATGATATTTGGCTTGATTAATTATGATTAGTAGAGAACGAGTTAAGAAAATGTTCAGTCATTATCGTAAACGTTTAAAGAAATACGGAATGACTGAGAGCGATGGACAACATGTTTTCCGTACAACTGGAAGTCCATGTAGTTGTGCTGCATGTAGTGGTGAAAAATATAGTAGAAAACAAAAACATAAAAAATGAAAGAACAATTTAAGGAAGTCTCGTAACGCCGCTCAAATGTAGTGTTCGAGACCAATGAAAGTTAAAAACATAGTAAACAACACCGCTAATCGCAGTGAATTTAATCGTGCTTACAAGAGATATCTTGAAAGCAAAGGAAAAATCCATTGTAGTTATTGTGGTTATCACCGCAGTGAAAACAGAACCTCTAAATGGTATGGTGGGTTTATTTACGATGACATGGAAACTTGTCGTGGTAAAAGAAAAGGTATCAATACCACGTTTCCAAACTGGAAACTTGTTTCAAAAAACAGGAAACAGTGGATGAAAAAACCGCTTCGAATCAAATATGATAGGAGTCGGTTTGGTAGAACATATGTCGACATTACATGGTAGTGTCGATACATGGCGGGGTAGCTCAGTTGGCTAGAGCATATGACTCATTATCATGAGGTCGAGAGTTCGAATCTCTCTCCCGCTACTCTAAACCTGTCGAATCAGACGGGTTTAAATTAGTAAAAAAATTGAAACTGGCTTTAAGTAACATTAACTTACGAGATAAAGCCGAGAAATTTAAGTACGAACCAATTTACATATTTATAAAGTAATGGAATTATTATTAAAAGTTGACTGGAATATATTAAATAATTATATCAACGAAAGTCTGATAGTAGCAAATAAGCACCCAGAATATGATATCTGGATTCTTAATTATAGTCCTAAAGCTCAATCAAAGAAGTTTTGGGATGTCTATACCATGTCTTGTCGTGGAATGGTGATTGATGCCGATGGAAATATCTTAGCACGTCCTTTCCAGAAGTTCAAGAACTTTCAAGAATATGAGGCAGGTGAAATCGACTTAACCCAACCATTTGAAATATATGAGAAGATGGATGGTTCATTAATCATTGTCTTTTACTATAAACTAAGAATGGAATGGATTGTGGCTTCAAGAGGTTCATTTATTTCAGAACAATCAATTGAGGCTAAGAAAATGATTGGTTTAAAAACAGCTAAACTCAATGAAAATTGCACATATTTGTTTGAAGCAATTTATCCAGAAAATAGAATAGTTGTGGACTACGGTGAAAGAAGGGAACTTGTGTTGTTAACTAATTTAGTTACTGAAACTGGCGAAGAAATACCTCATGCAACACTGGTTAAATTATATAGTGATTTATTTAGTGTTGTGAGATTATATGATTTCAACATAAAAGACCTTAAAGAACTCGAAGAAACTGAAAATAAGGAAGGATATGTTTTTCGTGCTCCAGATGGATTTAGATTTAAATGGAAATTCAGTGAATACGTTAGATTACATGCTATTCTTACAAATGTTTCAAACCTTGTTGTTTGGGAACATATGAGAGATAATTATGAGTTCGATGAATTACTGGACAGAGTTCCAGATGAATTCTATAATTGGTTGAAAAGAACAGCAACTAAATTACAAGCCGATTTCAATGAAATTGAGAGACAGGCATTATTGGAGTTTGTGAGAATCTATCATGTGAATGAAATAACTGAACGTAGAAAGTTTGCTGAACAAGCAAAATTATCAAAATATGTTTCAATTTTATTTAAATTATACGATAGAAGACCATATGCTAAGATTATTTGGAAACAAGTAAGACCAGTGTATAGTAAGCCTTTCAAGGATGGTTATGAGTATATTATTTAATAAAATAAAAAATAATTACATTTTTTTGTAACCTTTCCTTGTTTATTTCGTATTTATATTGTAGTTTTGTAATCAGAAATCTAAAAATAGAACAATGACAACTTTTAGCACATATTATCTTTATAAATCTTATAAGCAGATGCTTATCGGAATCGGGAGAACTATGTCTAAAGGGACGATATAAATAGTAATGACTTTATATTCACCAGAAGAACCCGATTCGAAAGAGTCGGGTTTTTTTTTGTGTTAAACATTTTTACCCTGATTAGTTAGTGAAAAACAGTTATTACCTGTGAAAAACGTTTATTACCCCACAGGTTTTGTGAAAAATAGTTATTTGAAATATTGAGTTTATATTCCCCTATAGCAAACAGGTGTATTGCCTCGGTCTTTTAAACCGAAGGGTCTGGTTCGATTCCAGATAGGGGAACGAGAAATTTGAACCTTTTTAATTGTTCAGGTATTTATATTAAAATAGTTCGAATTATGAAAAAATGTGAAAATTGTAAAAATGAACATGATGGTTCATATGGTAGTGGTAGATTTTGTTCATCTAAATGTGCCAGAGGATTTAGTACTAAATTAAAAAGAAATGAAATTAATAAAAAGGTAAGTAAAAAATTGAGTGGTCGTTATGTGAAAAAGATTATATCAAAAGAAAGATGGAAAGAAATAAATTATAAAAGAATTGAAAAATACAATAGTAATTTATTGAAAGCAGATTATTCTACATTAAGTTTTGAACGACTAAAGAAAAGAATCATGTTAGAACAAGACGGAAAATGTGAGAGATGTAAGTTATTTGAATGGCTTGGTGAGGAAATAACCCTCGAATTGGAACATACTGATGGAAATCATTATAATAATGAAAGAGGTAATTTAAAGGCATTATGTCCTAATTGCCATTCATTAACATCAACGTGGAGAGGTAGAAATAAAAAAAATAGTAATAGATGTAAAATAAGTGATGAGAAATTATTGGAAACGCTATTGAAGTATAATTTTAATATGAGACAATCATTAATTTCTGTTGGTTTAGCAGCAAAAGGTGGGAATTATGGAAGGTGTCATAAATTAAAAAGAGAATATGAAGAATTAGAATAAAATGCATCCGTAGCAAAGGGGATATGCCCTTGGTTTTTACCCAAGTGACGTAGGTTCGATTCCTACCGGGTGCACACTGAATGAGCACGTGACTGAGAGGTTAGGTTCATGTTGAACTGGTATACTGTGTGGGTTTACAACCATAACATGCAGGGGAGACATAATTAACACGCAAGTTCGAATCTTGCCGTGCTCACTAATGGGAATGTTGGGTGCTGGAATACCCAAGAGTCTGTAAAACTCCCGCTTCGGCATGTAGGTTCGAGTCCTACCATTCCCACAATATGCCTTCGTAGCTCAGTTGGTAGAGTAGGTGTCTCTTAAACATCGGGTCATGGGTTCGAATCCCATCGGGGGTACAATGTTGTTTTGTAGTATGATAATCGGGTTTAACCCGACTATGTTGCTATGAAACAACATTTTTTATAATTATTGTATTTATATGTAAATATATTAACGATGAATATAATTCAAATTATTAATGAAACAATTGCCACAGTTTTAAACGAAAAATTAGCGAATGTTGATGATGATGTTAACCTAATATATGACACGTATTTTGCTAAAGCAATTGATGAAATAAATCGTACTGGAATTGTCAATAGTAATATGTTTGTGGCTTCAGAAACTGACTCGTCAATATTTAAAACCGATGAAGCTGTTGCAGCACATAACTTAAGCCCAGTTAACATTTACATTAATAATGGGGGTGGGAATAATTATAACCCACATTCATCTATAATTCAATTAAATATGAACCCAAGTGCGATTTCATTTGTTAAGAATTATAATTCAATTAGTGCTGCTGTTGCTAAATTAAGTGATGACAAAGCACATTCATTAGCTAATGAATTTACTGAAGAGAAAATTAAGGGAACTATTCACCATGAATTAGCACATTGGATTGATAACGTACAACATAATAATCATATCGTTAATGATTTAAATAAGCGTAAACAATTGGTTGCTAACGAAAAATCTGTTAGTGATGTTAATTCAACTAAATTCGAAATTGAAGGACAGATTCATAATATTAAACAACTAAAAAATAAATACGGTAATAAATGGGATAAAACTACATTTAATGAACTAGTTATGATATCCCCAACATTAGGTAATATATATAGAACATTACAGGGTGAAGAAAAAATTAAATGGATTAGGAATTTAAAGACCAGAATGCATCGTGAGGGTTTATTGGGAAAGAATATGATAAATAATTGATGTTTTCCGATTATCTATCTATAATCACTCATTTTATAATTTCCTGAAACACTACTATAGTCTTCCCAAGAATACCCACTATCATTTTTGTAATAACCTGAAAGATTATTGAGGTCGTTAACACCACCTTGTAGAAAAATATTAGCTAAATCTGTTGTGTGATGAATTACATTTAACATTCTATCAATTGTAACCAGTTTTTCTTCGGGTTTTGTTTGTCGTCTTAATTGACCCAATAACTTTAATAGTGGTTCGAGACCATAATCGCTGATGTTTGTGATTTCGTCTCTCATATAATCGTCAAAAGTAAAATCCCCTTCCCACAAATCTTCCCAAGTTATATCATATTCTTCGAGTTTATCATCAACCCCGTAATTAACGTGTCCACTGAGTTCGGTGTTGGCATTTAGTTTCAGAATATTACGTGTCATGATACCTGCGATTATCTCCAGACCCTGTTCATCTCTAACAAAACCATTTTTAATATAATCTTCCCAAATCTTCTTCAGACGAGGGAATGGCAAGAAACTCCAAGGTTGTTTTCCACTACCTCTTTCACGTGCCCTCAAAAAACCCCTAACAGTTTCGTGGAAGATTTCATCCATCAGTTCATGTAAATCCCAATCAACATCATCTTCGATTAAACGCTGAATTTCTTCTCTAATTATTTGTTTAATCTTTTTCATTTTATATAAATACTATTTTTTTTCATATTTTTATTTAGTCTATTTAAAAATAGCTTGTTTCTTAATTAAATAAGAATTATATTTGTTGAAAATAACTTTATGTTTATGTAATATGACAACATGGCGAAAAAGAAAAAAACTATCACAACTGTAACTACTACAACTACTGAAACCGTTGTGACTGGTGAAAAAACCCACATTATATGCGTACTTGACCGCAGTGGTTCAATGTCGAGTATCATGAAGGACAGTATTGGTGGATTCAATACTTTCTTGAAACAACAAAGAGAATTACCTGATGACGCAACAATCACCGTTGCGCTTTTCGATGACAAATACGAATTGCTTTACGATAACGTAGATATTAAAGAGGTTAAGGATATCACGGAAACCGAATGGTTCCCCAGAGGCACAACCGCTCTTTATGACGCAATCGGTAAGACCATTAATAATGACAAGGCACTCATTAAGAAAATGAGCAAAAAGGACAGACCTAATAAGGTTTTGGTTTGTGTCGTTACTGATGGCAATGAAAATGCGAGTCGGGAATTCAGAATCGATGACGTGAAAAAACTTATTAAGGATTGTGAAAACGATGATTGGAATTTCATTTATCTCGCAGCTAATCAAGACGCATTTGATGTTGGAAGTAGTTTCGGTATTAGTGGAAGTAATACATATACATATACTACAAATGCTGATGGTGTATTTAATATGAGTTCAACACTTAATGCAGCAGCGGTAAGTTATCGCAGCATGAGCAGTACTGATATGGATTTCGCAACAAAATCTAAATCGCTCATCGAAGATGATGACATTACCAAAGTAGAACAATAATTTTTTCTGTTTTTTTGTATCAATTTCCGTTTTTTTTGGGGTGTGTGATTAATTTCATACACCCTTTTTCTTTAATTTCTTCTCCCTGAACACGTTAATAAAAATAAAAAAAATTAATAAAGAAACCTAACAAATTTTCATAAAAAAATGATTTATTTTTACAATATACCTTGTATTTATCCTCACCATCACCTACATTTGTGAACATAAAAAATTATAAAAAAATACAAAAACTTATGACGGAAAATAATCGAAAAACTTACACAAAACAACAAGTAGAAAAAGCAACATTAGATTATTTCAAAGGAGATAAATTAGCACGAGATGTTTGGATACGCAAGTATTGTCTAAAGGATGAACAAAGCTACTACGAACTCACACCCGATGACATGCACCACAGAATCGCTGAAGAACTTGCGAGAATCGAAGCCAAATACCCTAATCCATTATCAGAAGAACAGATTTATAACACATTAAAAAATTTCAAAAGAATTGTACCTCAAGGTTCTCCGATGTCAGGAATTGGAAACAATAATCAGGTAGTGTCATTATCCAATTGTTTTGTAATTGGAAACGATGGTAAATCAGATTCTTATGGTGGTATTTTAAAGATTGACCAAGAACAGATTCAGTTAATGAAACGCAGAGGCGGTGTTGGTCACGACTTATCTCACATCAGACCAAATGGGAGTCCAGTAAAAAATAGCGCAATTACCAGCACGGGTATCGTACCATTTATGGAAAGATATTCAAATAGTACGAAAGAAGTTGCACAAGACGGAAGACGTGGTGCGTTGATGTTAAGTGTTAATGTAAAACATCCCGATGCCGAGAACTTCATAGATGCTAAAATGACTGAGGGAATGGTGACTGGTGCAAACGTCAGCGTGAAACTAACTGATGATTTCATGAAAGCAGCACTTTCAGGTAATAGTTTTTTACAACAATATCCAATTGAAAGCAAAGACCCTAAATATACTAAAGAGATTGATGCCGAGAAACTTTGGAAAAAAATAATCCATAATGCATGGCAGTATGCCGAACCCGGTATACTCTTCTGGGACGCTGTTCAACGTGAAAGCATACCAGATTGCTATCAAGATTTTGGGTTTAAGACAGTTAGCACTAATCCCTGTTTCCCATCATCAGAATATTTATTAACTAATAATGGGTATGTTAAATTTGGTGACTTGTATGATTCTAAAGTGAAAAACACCGTTGTTTGTGATAGTCGAATATCGTATGTTGATGATGGTGAAGAAAAACCTGAAAATTGGAAAATTGATAATACTAAATTAGGTACTATTAATAGAGAAGCAAGTAATGTATTTCTAACTCAAGTATCTGCGGAAGTGATGGAAATCACAACATCCAAAGGATTTAGATTAAAAAGCACTCTCGACCACCATATTGCAACAACAGAAGGGATGGTTGAAGCACAGTATTTAACCCCTAACCACAAAATATTAATACCCACACCTAATAATGATGGTTCAATTATTGGGTTATTACCTAATACAATTGATGAGCATGTTGCAATGTTGGTTGGTTTAGTAATGGGTGACGGTTGTTTTGATGAATCAAAACCAAGGGTTCATTTAGATTTTTGGGGTGATGATAGTAAAAGAATAACTAAGATTGTTTGTGATTCTATTGATATATTGCACGAACATTTTGGAGTAAGAAATAATATTAAAAATCGTGAATTATCAAAGTATTTTATTACTTATTCTAACGATATCGATAAAACTCGAATATCTTCTCCGTGGTTATCTCAAATATTTAGTGAGTATGGTTATAGCTACGAAAATAAGCACGTTGTTCCTGAATTTATAATGAATAATTCATCTTCCAATGTTGGTAAGTATTATATTGCTGCGATGTTTTATTGTGATGGTTCAGTACAAGGCTCAAATGAATCTGGCTATACTATCCGACTAGCACAGAGTAACGAAAAATTACTCCAAAATATTCAAATGATTATGCAATCAAATGGTATTCTTGGGGGTATCTATAAAAGACGTGATAGTAAAATGACATCCTTTCCTGATGGTAAAAATGATTATAAAGATTATCAAACCAAAATTCAATATGAATTAATTACTATTAATGGTGGTTTAGTTGAATATCGTAAGAAAATTGGATTTCTAGGTGATGATACCAAGGAGACTAAAATGAATGTTGAACATAATTTCAGAGACATGGGTAACTTTGTTGATAATATTATTGAAATCAACACTTGTGATAAAGAACCAGTATTTTGTCTTAAAGAAGATATTGGTCGAAACATCATTGTAAATGGAATTTCAACTAGGAGATGTGGTGAGATTCCATTATGTCCATATGATAGTTGCAGACTACTTGCAATTAATCTCTTTGGATACGTTAGTAATCCATTCACACCTAATGCAATATTTCATTGGGAATTATTTAAACAAGACGTGATGATTGCCATGCGATACATGGACGACATTATTGATTTAGAACTCGAAAAAATTGATGCTATTCTCGAAAAGATTAAAGCTGACCCCGAAGACGAATTCATTAAGTTATATGAAATCAATCTCTGGGAGAAAATCAAGGAAAAAACACAGCAAGGCAGAAGAACTGGACTCGGTGTTACTGCTGAAGGCGATATGCTTGCAGGAATGGGTTTAAGATATGGGAATGATGATGGAACTGACTTCAGTGAGAAAGTTCATGAAACGCTTAAATTGGCAGCTTATAGGTCAAGTGTTGTCATGGCACAGGAACGTGGTGCATTCCCGATTTACAATTCGAGTAATGAACTTGGGAATCCATTTATTGAGAGAATTTCAAAAAAAGACCCAGACTTATTTGCTGATATGGTTACATATGGCAGGAGAAATATTGCGTTACTAACAATTGCTCCAACAGGAACTGTTTCATTGATGACACAAACCACTTCAGGATGTGAACCCGTGTTTTTACCTGTTTATAAAAGAAGAAGAAAAATTAATCCACAGGAAAAAGATGTTCGTATTGATTTTGTTGATGACGAAGGTATTGCTTGGATGGAGTATCAGGTATTCCATCACAACTTCGAACTTTGGTTAGATATAAATGGATATGATATCGATGTGGTTAAAACCATGTCAGATGAACAAGTTAGGGAAATAGTTAAAAAATCTCCATATTATAAAGCAACGTCTGCCGATGTTGACTGGGTTAAAAAAGTCGAGATGCAAGGCAGGTTACAAAAACATATCGACCATTCAATTTCAGTCACGGTTAATCTCCCCGAACACATTGATGAAGAGACAGTTGCTAAAGTTTATGAAACTGGTTGGCGTAGTGGTTGTAAAGGAATCACTGTTTATCGTGAAGGCAGTCGTAGTGGTGTTCTGGTAACAAACGAAAAGAAAGTAGAAACCCCAGAAGAAGTACACGCACCTAAAAGACCGAAAAGACTCAAAGGAGAAATCCACAGATTCCAAAATAATTTGGAGAAATGGATTGCCGTTGTTGGACTTAAAGACGGTAGACCATATGAAGTTTTTACAGGTAAATATGAAAACGGTTTGAGTAATCTACCAACCAATCTTAAAGACTGTGAAGTTGTTAAGAACATTATTGAGGTTGATGGGAAACGCATCAAGAGATATGATATTGAATACGTAGATAATAAAGGTGAGAAACACGTACACACGGGTTTGAACCACGCATTTAATCCTGTGTATTGGAATTACGCCAAACTGATTTCGGCAGTTCTCAGACATAAAATGCCACTGGTTTTCGTGCATCAAATCATAGATTCCCTGACGTTTGGTGATGACCATATCAATACATGGAAGAACGGTGTTGGTCGTGTGATTAAAAGATACATCAAAGACGGTGAAAAGGGAAAAGGTGTTTGTCCTGATTGTGGGAGTGAGCATCTTGAATATAAAGAGGGGTGTCTTGTTTGTATGGCGTGCGGTTCATCCAAGTGCTCCTAACATAATCCACAAGTAGTACTTTTTAAACATCCTTAACACTAATTCAATGTGTTGGGGATGTTTTGTTTGATAATTGTTTGTAAATCTAATAAATTATACATAGATTTGTGATTCATCAATAAGAGATTAAATGAATACAGAATTCCGT
>Ga0136561_1000687_pt1 | contig 10589 bp, 15 predicted proteins | sample AntRauMeHopE1498_FD_104641 | JGI IMG/M metagenome (GOLD analysis project Ga0136561, IMG submission 104641) | Saline lake microbial communities from Rauer Islands, Antarctica - Metagenome Hop E1 #498 | ecosystem: Environmental > Aquatic > Non-marine Saline and Alkaline > Saline | place... | reverse complement strand
CGAGATTATATATTGCCGTCAGGAAATATAATTGGTATCCGTGGATATGAAGGATTGGTATTGGATATATTATTTGATACATATCATGAAGATGAATTATTAATTGATAATCGCCAGAAAAAAGCAAGTTATAATTTACCTATATTTGAATATACCAATGTCAACCAACATAAATGGAAATATTACCCTGATATTTACATACCAAAAGAAAATTTAATTATTGAAGTCAAGAGTGAATGGTGGTGGAATGGTAAGTTAGATGAACGTTACCGCAGTAGACTGGAAAACAATTTGCGTAAACGCCAGTCAGTTATAGACAGAGGTTATAGCTTTCAATTATGGCTATTTTCAACTAAATATACACATAGGATATTAAACAGTGACATTGACTTTCAAAGAGAACACGAAAAATTTAAAAGTATTGACCGCTGACGGATACCAGAGTTTCCAGGGCATTCAATGTTTGGGAGAACGGCCAATTTATCGCCTGGAATTTGAAAACGACAATTGGATCGAGTGTACTGACAATCATCAAATTTTCATTGACAACGGCACAAAAATCGACGCCGCCGAATTAAAAGTTGGTGATAATGTTATGGCATTAGGTGGCGACCTAGTAATTACCAAAGCTTTTTATACTGGTCGTATTGAAAAAGTATATGACCTAGTTGGAGTAGATGGTGGTAATCGGTTTTATGGTAATGACATTTTGGTCTCAAATTGTGAATTCATTGCGTTTGACGAAACCCTAATTAACGCATTACATCTTAGCGAAATGGATCTAGGAATGGAGCCCGTGCGCAAGCATGGCCAAGTAAGATGGTATGACACCATACGTGATGAGCAAACATACCTAGTGGCACTAGATCCCAGCTTGGGAACAGGTGGCGATCCAGCGGCTATCCAGGTTTATGCTATACCAGGTATGCGACAGGTTGGCGAATGGCAACATAATAAGACACCAATCCAAATGCAAATCAAAATTATGAAAAAGATTCTGGAAGAAATAGAGGATGACGCACCCAATAGTGAAATTTACTACAGTGTGGAAAACAATTCCATTGGTGAAGCTGCATTAACAACAATTGCAGAAATGGGTGAAGAAAACATTCCTGGTATATTCCTTAGTGAGCCGCGCCGCCGCGGAAGCGTGAGGCGGTATAGAAAGGGCTTTAACACTACCAATTCAACAAAGCTAACAGCATGCGCCAAGCTCAAGCGTTGGGTGGAAGAAGATAAAATGAAGATTCGTAGTAAAAACCTTACTCGCGAACTTAAAACCTTTGTGGCTAGGGGAAATAGTTATGCAGCCAAGGATGGTGAGACAGACGATTTGGTCATGTCAACCCTACTAGCTGTTCGCATGGCCATGCAGGTCGCACGTTATGACCCGGAAACCTTTGACGATCTCAAAGATAGCTTTGATGACAGCGAGCTAAGGCGGCCCATGCCGGTTGGCTTTTTGAATTAAGTCACAGTAATATAAAATCCAGCTTGATTACTGACATGGGATAAATAATAGCATGACAAACTCAGTAGAAAACATTGCAGATAACCTATTCAAAGTTGTAAAAGGATTTGGCCACGCCATAGTTCTTTTTACTGATGAAGGCAAAAAAACTGTATCTCCAACAGATGCCCGCAGATTCTATATTAAAGATTTAAAAATTATGATAAACTTCGTTGCTGATGAAACAACAAATGAAGTGGTAGTGAATCTTAGCCAGGGAACAGATATCAAGGCAATTAAACCAATGTTGAATGCAATCCGCACCTTAGCAAATAGACATATTATTGAATATACAGTTAAGACATTCGGCAAGTCAATAACACCAAGGGACTTTTCATACATGGCAAAAAATACAGTACAAGAATCAAGTTGGGGCAGTATGCAACCAGAAGGTGCCGTAAAACAACTTAAAAATAAAACCTGGTGGGCCAAGAATTTGGAAGGTAATATGACTGTTAAATCAGATGAGCAGCAAGCTAGGACGTTTGCCAAGACAGGAAATCCTGATAACGCGCCAAAAGTGGTAGACGAAGGTAAATGGGATTATCCAAAGCCTATTACCAAATCAAAAGAAACATCTGACATGGGCACAACAAATTCAGCAGAAAACCGTAAAAAGCGAAAAGAATGGCGCCAAAAGCAAAAAGCAGCGCAGCATGCCAAGTTAATGACTAAAACTGACGAATCTGTATTTGAAGGATTCAGCGGCTGGACAGGCTCTTCACGTAAAAGTGTCAACGAACTGGGCGACGCCCGCATCATTGTACGGCACAAGCGCACTGTTGATGAAGAAAAGCGTGGAGCTCGAACTCGACAAATCGAAAGCATTTTTATTGAAAACGCAGAGGGCGAACGGTTTAAGTTTCCCAGTACCAACATTACTGCCGCAAAGGCCATGGCCCGCCATGTTAAAGAGGGTGGCGCACCACATGATGAATTTGGACAACACATCTATGGTATCATGGAAGAGCTAACCCAACTTAAAAAATTCCAACGCACCAACAAGCGTAACGACTTCTTTGAGGATGCAGCAATAGGCCAAGAAATTGGTTCACATATTGGCAATCTACGTCACAACCTCAAAACCATGGCCAGCCCAAATGGGTATAAGAACCAGATGGAAAGCTTTTCCAAGGAACAGTCAGATGTTCCTCAGGAACGTATTGATGAACTCAAGGATGTAGCAACCATTTCATATTTTGATGAGGGTATTACTGATAGCCTGCCATATGTGGCAAGGATAATTGAAAGCCTACGTAGCCGCCAAGCTAAAGAAGCTGACGTTTTTGAGTTTGCAAAGTATGTCATGAAGAACAAAGACAACATGCAACTTAACTCACCAATCGATGACAATGATCCAGAAAGTCCAGGTAGTCAAAACTTCCGTGACCCTGCAACTGAATTTGCAGCATGGGCAACCTACCTGGCTCCAAAAATGTCAGATGATTCACTATCCAATATGATAATGCAAGTGTCTGACTTGGTACATACAGTAGGCCCCAAGCATGTAAAAATGGCAGTGGCAGCAGCTGGTGTGATTAGGCAGCATGCCAAGGTTAATGAGTCAGCAGATATGCAGGATAACGGCGAAAATATTAGTGAGGTTGAATTTGGTCGAATTTCCGAGTCACTTGACAAGTATGATATCCGCAAGCTGTTTGGTGTGTAATCTCATATTATGAGACATCAGCAACTAATCGAAGGCCGGGACGCACCGCTATGGCATGGCGTTGCCCATTACCATTCTATTAATCAGCTCAATCAGAATTTTATTGAGGGTACTACGACACAACGTTTTTGGCCAGATGGTCGCCGACTCAAAGATAACCACCCTGACTACCGAGATAGCTTTTGGCTTAAGGGAGTCAGTTTAACTCGTGATATAAAATATGCCCAAGGTTGGGGTGATATCGTTTATGAAATTGACCAGCGCGCGCTATCTCAAAGATACAAGATAATGCCATTCAACTGGGGCTACTCGGGCCATGGAATCCGTAACCAACATCATAAACGTGAACGTGAAGAATTTGTAATACTTGGTAGAATTTACAAGAGTATGACACAATTTATAGAAGACCATAACGACAACATTGACGCAATGTGGGAACAACGAGATGCAGCACTTGAGGATGGCAACCAGGAACTAGCTGCCAAAATAACAGCAGATATACGCAAGATACCAGATGCCATGGATTCTTGGACAGGACCAACTACCAGCAAAATTGAACCTCTGGATCAATATCTTATTAGCATACGTGCTGACGAAATCCATAAAACACTGGATGCAAAAGATATCAATATCATACTGGATCATCCCAAATTCAAAGGATATTTTTGATAAATAGACGTGCAAGATAAAACACAACGTTATCAACGTTTTAGTTGACAGCTAGTGGATTATCGTGTATATTCAAGACGTTACACCAAAAGAATTGGTAGCGTGCTTGATTAGAAACAACATGAGCCGGATAACCGGTAACAAATATAGGCTATTATAGGAAAATAACAATGGCAACTTTAAGTGAAATCAGAGCGAAGCTTCAACAGCAAGAACAGAAGCAATCAAATAAAGGTAGTGGATATGACAATGCGATCTATCCCCACTGGAACACCCCCGAAACTGAAACATCAACACTACGCTTCGTAGAAGATGACGATCCCACAAACGACTACTTCTGGCGCGAACGCCAAATGATCAACTTGTCATTTAGCGGTATCAAGGGCGGTGACGAAGGCAAGCCGGTCACAGTCAAGGTACCATGCATTGAAATGTGGGATGGGCAAAAATGCCCGGTGCATCAGGAGATCCGTCCTTGGTTCAAGGATCCCAGCATGGAAGACATGGCACGTAAATACTGGAAGAAGAAAAGCTACCTCTACCAGGGCTTCGTTGTATCAAGTGCCTTTGTGGAAGAAGAAGCACCAGAAAACGCAATCCGTCGATTCATCATCAGCCCGCAGATCCACAATGTGGTCAAAAGTGCTCTTATGGATCCTGACTTTGGTGACGTCATGCCTACTGATTACGATCAGGGTGTTGACTTCCGTGTTACCAAGACCAAGAAAGGTCAGTATGCAGACTATACCACATCAAGCTGGGCACGTAAATCCCGCAGCCTTGATCAAGCAGAGCGTGATGCTATTACAGAACATGGCCACTTTAACCTAGATAATTTCATGCCCAAGAAGCCAACTGAAGAAGAGCTTCAGATTATCTTCAACATGTTTGAATCCAGTGTTGATGGTGAGTTGTATGATCCAGAACGCTTTGCAGACTTCTATCGTCCTTGGGGAGTTGATGCACCAAGTAGCGGAACAAGCAAGCGGACATCGCATGCTGGCTCTACTAAAACTGATACTGCCCGCACCAAGAGCGATCCTGATGACCAAGATGATGCGGTAGTAGACACTGCCCCACCTGCTAGCGTAACACCAGCTAGCGGTGGCAAGGATGCTAAAGATATCCTAGCAGCAATCAGAGCGCGTAAAGAAGCAAGCTAAAAATTCACACCCAAAACTAACGGGCGGGCTTACGATAGCCCGCCCATTCTACTTCAATGGGAATACAGTTATGAGAACAAAATCATGATATGGCAAGTGGAAACAGATGCCCAGTGGAAAGCGCGGGCCGCAGGTGGTATCCGTTGTTTCGCATTACTTCCGGCCTTGATGGAAGATGGTACAGTTGTTTGGTTTGAGAATTATTGGGCTGTGCTGCATTTTTTCCCAAACGATCGTCAAAAATGGATAAATTCATATAAGCAAGAGGATATGAAATTACAGTCCACATCACCGCGTCCACCACCTACTCCCACGAAGTCACGCAAAAAGGATACAAATAATGGCCAACACGTTCGACGTAAGCAAATTTAGAAAAGGCATCACCAAGAGTGTAAAAGGTATATCAGTTGGATTTAGAGACCCCAAGACATGGATCTCTACTGGAAACTACACACTCAACAAACTTATCTCTGGGGACTTCTATAAAGGAGTGCCTCTTGGGAAAGTCACAATGTTTGCAGGTGAATCAGGCTCTGGCAAAAGTTTCATCTGTTCAGGCAATCTTGTAAAGGCTGCACAGGACCTTGGAATCTTTGTTATACTCATCGACTCTGAGAATGCATTGGATGAAAAATGGCTACATGCCCTTGGGGTTGACACATCTCAAGAAAAACTGATAAAATTTAACATGGCAATGATTGACGATGTTGCAAAAGTTATTACTGACTTTGTTAGCCAATATCGTGACTCGTATAGTGATATGCCCATGGACGATCGTCCAGAAGTCCTGTTTGTTATTGACTCACTTGGTATGCTTATGAGCCCAACAGACTTGAAGCAATTCCAGGATGGTGAAATCAAGGGCGACATGGGACGTAAAGCAAAGCAGCTCAAGGCCCTAGTTACAAACTGTGTCAACATGTTTGGAGACTTGAACATTGGCCTAGTATGTACCAACCATACCTATGCTAGCCAAGACATGTTCGACCCAGATGATAAAATTTCTGGTGGTAGCGGTATGGTGTTTGCAAGCTCTATTGTAGTCGCCCTTAAGAAAATGAAGCTCAAGGAAGACGAGGATGGAAACAAAACGTCACAGGTGTATGGTATCAGAGCAGGCTGCAAGGTTGTTAAATCACGCTATGCAAAACCTTTCGAATCAGTGCAAATCAAAATTCCCTATGAATCCGGTATGGACCCAACTAGTGGATTGGTCGATCTTTTCGAATCAGTAGGCAAACTGAAAAAGATAGGTAACAAGCTTGAGTATACTAGCCCAGTTACAGGTGAGATAACACTCAAATTTAGAAAAAAATATGAAAGCAATGAAGACAATATCTTGCATATCATAATGAATGAATTTGATACAGTTATGCCTGATGCACCAGACACTGAAGAAACTGATATAGTTGACCACATTGATGTTGATTCCGACAGCTAAACATTAACCCACATCCAAGTCCAATAGGATACGCGGATGTGGGTTAGATATTACCAATAACCACAAAATGAGGACAATTTTATGTCACTAAATGCAACAGAATCAGTTACATTGGTCGAATTATGGGCCAGTGTTAAAAACTATGTACCGGCTAAAGATCAGCGAGATGCAGCTGAACAATATATTGCCACTATTGACGAGGCAGGACTTATCGATTTCAATGCAGTTGGTATTGAACTTTATGGTGTATGCGACACATTTGATAAGGCACTACGTACCTACATACAAGAACAAGGATATCGGGCAGATGAAAACCTTGACGACTGGGATGAGTAATGGCTGGATGGTATAACAAGGTAAAGGACGATCTGAGCAATCTTGTTCCTGCTATTGTTTACTATGAACAAGAACTTGAGGAAGCCCGCAAGGAGACATTCTTGTCAGGCAACTTGGAGGCAAACAGCAGACGCATACCTGGCGATGTATCCTATCGTTTTGGCCAGTTGCAAGAGGTTGAGGCCATCCTTGAGCATCTCAACATAGAACTTCGCAAGATACATAGGGCAAAGTATCGCAAATATCTTGAACATTATAACAAAGTTTTAAGCAGTCGTGATGCTGATAAATTTGCTGAGGGTGATCAAGATTATATTGATATGGAACACCTAATCAATGAGTTTGCCTTGGTGCGCAATAAGTATCTAGCCATTATGAAGGGCCTAGATGCCAAGCACTATCAGATTGGTCATATTACAAAACTTCGTGCGGCAGGTATGGAAGATATCAGACTGGACTGACATTATTCCAAGATAGGGCTTGACAACCCAAGACGTTTCGCTTATATTGGTGTAGTAAGCAAAAAGGACAAAACATGTCAACTGAACTCCGCAGCATCAACTCAACATTGACCCAAACCCGCTTCTCTAGTGGTAACGGTACAAGCATCCAATTGACCCAAACAAACCAGGAGGTCCAGTCGGTCGTCAACCCTCTTGGTGTTGGCTATATTCAACTGACACGCGCTGAAGCGGCCCAGGTTGCAGCTGAGTTGCAGTTGTTTGCAGCAGGTCGCGAAGTGGAGGCGGAGTAATGTCCCACACTCAAGTATTAATTACAAGCGCAATCATAACGTTTGTGTTTGTGATTTCTGTCTTTGTTGTTGTGGAAATAACTGAGATCCTGCAAGATCCCAATGCTATCGGCGCCTATGTGGGCGAAATTTTTCAAGGCTTCAAAGAAGCATCACAATAAGAGGAATACACTATGTCTGTTACCCTTTCCGTTACGCTCGCTCTCATCGCTATCCCACTCATGTCTCTTGCCATGGGTATGATCTTTGCCAGCCTGCGTGGCGCGACGCACCGTCCTGAATACGATATGCTTCCTTGACATCGACTGAGGCCTAGCGTATAGTATACGTATTAGAAACAACAATTGAGAAACATAGGTAGCATGATGAAAAAGAATTCGAATAGATTTGCCGCCCCCGCCCGGGCAAGAGAACTCTTCCCGCTCATGGAGGCACTTGCTGTTGCCGTTGCAGTAGACCGCAACCAAGGCTTTATCAAATCAAAGCAAGGCTATCATGACCAGGAAACTGATACGGTCGTCCATGATAATCGTGTCGTTGCCTTGGCTACTCTGCGCCACTTGCACAGCGCACCCGGCTCTCGTGCGGCCGAGGATACTACTGACATGGCAGTCGTGTTGCCAACGCAGGAAGACCATGCCGCCGCCCAAGAAATTTGGCGCTACTTTGACGAGATTATAGTTATGGAAAAGCTGACCGACAGTCTTGTCAAGACAGGACGGGACGGCCGGGTCAATGACTACAACCTTATTCTGAGTTCGATGTTTACCAATGGTAGCATAGATGGCCACAAAGAGCTTGCCATGATAGTCAGTTTGCCCAACAGCCGGCGCATTAGCGCAGTGCGAGAGGAAATGACAGAATTTTACCGTGGTCACAGCAACCGGGGATATATTGGTTCGCCCAAGGATCGTCTCAAGATCACAGGCCGCGTGGTTGATGTTAAGTTTATTCCGCGGCACCAAATCCACCTTGCCACTGTGCTGACAACTGACGGCCAGCTGGCCAAGTTCTTCATGAACGACAACCTAAGTGATGTTGCCAAGCGTATCAATGGCAACACGATCACTTTTGTTGGCACGGTCAAGAAGCACGAGGTGAATGACTTTACCACCTGCCAGGAGACCATGTTTAACCGCGTCAAAATCGACTGACCCATTGATATGTAAAGAAAGAAAGGTGCCCTCGAGGGCACCTTTTCTGTTGACTATACCAATGCCTTTTGCTAGATTACACAAGTAAGCAACAGGAGCGAATATGACACAGATTGTAGTACGGCAAGGAAAATATGGTAACAAGGATATTGTGGACATACAGTTCACAATGGTCTTTCCTCCCAAGATGGGCAAGAATGGATTATACGTCACTGTTAACGGCGAACCGCTGGGAATGGACCGTAATGTGCGCATCATGCTTGATACTGAAACAGATCTTGAATTTATGCATGCCGCAGATCAGCCGGTTGCACCTGTCAAAGAGGTCAAAGTCAAGGAACAAGTTGAGACTGATGAAGAGATTATGGATCGCATGCGCAAGCGATTCCAGGTGCTGGATGGCATGACTATTGCCAGCATTGAAGGGCATGTCCGCGCCATGATTGTAACTGGGCCTCCCGGCGTTGGCAAAAGTTTTGGTATTGAGCAAGTGATCGAATCCATGGACGTTATGGAAAAGATGATGGATCAAACAATTATCCAGGACCAAGATGCCAAAATAGGCGTTGAAAAGGTTGCAAGCGCAAGCCCCCTTGGTCTCTATCAGTTGCTGTGGGAATACCATGCAAAGGGTAGCGTATTGGTGCTGGATGATAGCGACACAGTGCTGTATGATGAAGCTGGCATCAACATGATGAAGGCTGCCACCGACAGTGGTGCCAAGCGTACAATCAGCTGGCGCACCGAAAGCCGCATCCTTGATGAACGTGGCATCCCGGAACGATTTGAATTTCAAGGTGCAATTATCTTTATTACCAACTTGGACTTTGAAAAGGCCCGTGGACGGATTGGCGAGCACCTCAAGGCAATTGTAAGCCGCTGCCACTACTTGGACATGGGCATCCATGGAACACGTGAGCGGTTTTTGCGGTGCAAGCAAATTGTGCGTGATGGCATGCTGGCTGATTACAAGTTTGATGATGTGCAAATTGATGAGATCCTGACATACATCCACGATAACCAGCTGGTTGTTCGGGAACTCAGCCTGCGCATGGTCAAGAAAATCGCCGACCTGGTTAAAATGGATCCCACAGGCTGGCGTGACTACGCTGACCAAACATGTCTGCGGGGTCGGTAATGGGTGTATATATCAGGTATGAACACACGTCACCAGATTTTGATGTTGACAAAGTTGGCAGTCTAGTTATGTCAGAAAGTTTGAAACATATAGATAGTGTCAACTTTTACAACCACTCAATAACAGATGCCAAAATTGGTGCCTGGCAGTCTGGATGTAGTTTCAAATTTCATACTAAGGCATTACTATGCCTACCTGAATACAAAAATTTTATGTTACCATCAGAAACTGGCCAACTAGTAATGATATTGGTGGCAAAATATGGACTTGTAATTGGAGATGATTACGATCACATGTTTCATAGATCATCCAAAGTCTATTACTTTCAGTTCAAAACACTTGAAAGTTTCACAATAGCAGCATTGGCATTAAAATGACTGATATGAATTTTACAAATCGAGATATTGACAACCCTGACGACCATCCATTAACAGATGCCAATATCGATTCCTGGAATTCCCTATGTGAATTTGAATTTAACGATGAGTTACTAACATGTGTTCCTATATTCGATTTCGAACAAATCGTACCATCAGAAATTGGGCAGCTGGTAAAGATATCAGTAGCAAAATATGGACTTGTTCCTGGACAGGATTACGATCGTGTTTGGGCAGGGCCATTACACCTGCCATTTTTCCAATTCAAGACACTTGAAGGGCTTACAGTAGCAGCATTGGCATTAAAATGACTGATAATATCTTGACATCATTGGATAAAGCTGCTACCGTGGAATAGTAAGCAGCATCAAGATTTGG
>Ga0136561_1000684_pt1 | contig 10658 bp, 9 predicted proteins | sample AntRauMeHopE1498_FD_104641 | JGI IMG/M metagenome (GOLD analysis project Ga0136561, IMG submission 104641) | Saline lake microbial communities from Rauer Islands, Antarctica - Metagenome Hop E1 #498 | ecosystem: Environmental > Aquatic > Non-marine Saline and Alkaline > Saline | place... | reverse complement strand
CATCACCAGCAGGTCCTGGTATACCACTTACTCTAGTAGCTCTCCAATTACCTGTAGCAGCAGCTCCTTGTGTATTAACATCAGTACCATTAAATGTATTACTAGCTGAAAATAATATATCACCAGTAGTTTCCGCAGGTGTAAATTTCCATCCTAAAGCTAACATTTGAGTTCTACTTGCCTCTTGTGGTGTTATAGATGGCTCTGTTCCTGTATTATTAGCTTGATACATTGTAACAATAAAATCAGGTGTATCTCCTTGACTGCCTTGCTCACCTCTATTACGAATAGGGGTGTCCCACACAATAGTATCTGTTCCAGAAATATTTGAAACAAGACCTAATGAATAGAAATAAGTACTACCATTAGCACTTGGGAAGAAATTATTATTAATTAAACTATTCACTCCTAAAGCATTAAATGCTGCAATAGTAATGTTGTTAGGCTTAGTTGGTATTGATAATGGTTCAACAGGTATTGCTCCTGGATATCTATGATAAGCAATGTATTGTTTACTATCAGTAATATCATCAATATTAATAGGTGTTGTTAAGTAAGTTTTGCCTTGATAAGCTATTTGTGCTTTTACAGATAAATTATTATTTACATCTGCCCTGTTAACAGTTTTATTAATATTATTTGTACCACTTAAATTAGTAGTAGTAGTTGCATTGTTAAAAGACCAAATTACATTTCCTCCAAAAGAAGTTATTGCAGTACCATTTTGATCTAATCTAGCTACTAATTTAATAGGATTTCTTTCATTAGGTAAGAAACTTAGTCCTTTATTAACTGAGTCACTAGCTATATCTATAAATGCTATTAAAGCACCTGCATCATCTAAACTTGTTGTTACAGTAAAATTCTTTGGTACTACTATATTTGGTGTTACCGATGTTACAGTAACTGTAATTGTTGCAGTAACTTTTCTTACAGTAGTTGCAGTCCATGTATTAACATAAACTCTGAAATTACCTCCTACTACTGTGCTTGCAAATGCTATATCAGATTCTGTATCAGATAAAGCAATTGTATAATCTGTGTTAGGTACTAACTTTGTAGTTCCATCATATACAGCTAAATCAGTAAATACACTTCCATTAATTCCTATGTTACCTGCTTGAGGTAATCCTGTAGCTCTATCTAATGTTGCTGAATCTAATTCATCTGATAAGCTTATAGTTAAAGCATCTTGTCCTGCTGCTCCTATTCCTGCTGAAGATAATTTAGCAATTGTGATTATATCATAATATTCATCAGTACTTTCTACATTTTGAACAGTATTTGATGTAGATAATGCGAATCTAGCATTTTCTTTAGTACCTGTAGAAGCAAATAAATTCGCTGCTGAAATTGTTAAAGACTGATTAGTTAAAGTATAATTAGTTGTTGGACTAGCAGGTGTTCCTAATGAAACCCAAACACCAGAACCATTATCCTTGTACCAATTAAATATACTTGCATCCAAGAAGTTTTGAAAACCTCTTAACAATATATTGTTTACTGAAAACTCCGTAGCTCCAGTATCAAACAATATAATTGGAGTATCACTCGATAGTATTAGTGATTTAGCATCATCACCATCTGTAATATCCGTTATAGACTCTTCTTCCTCAAACACTATATCATCACCACCACTAACTTCTAGTGTCGTGTAGCATCTAAAAATAGCCTTGGTTGCAATATCACTTGGGGATACTGTTATACTTTTATTTGTACCTATTGGTGTATCAGTATCAGGATTAACTACAATAGCATTTTTATTATTGTATATTTTAAACCATTTGTAAGTTAATCCAGTAGTTATTTCTGTATTCCCTTTAAATAAAAAAGCTGTTAAAACAATTGTTAATGGATCAGCTATATTATTAGCTAAATCTTGAGAGTTAGCATACTTAAATGCTATTTCTCCATTAGAGCTTATATAATCTATATAACTATCTTTTCCAGTAAATACTTTAGGACTACTCCATGGACTTTTTAATGAACCATCTATAAACTTTCTAGCTTCAGAAGTAGCATTAATAGTAGTTGTACCTTCAAATAATTGTGTATCACTCCAACCCTCATTTCTAGTAACTTCTTGAGTATTTGATATAGGATCATTTCCTGTAGGAGTATTATTGGCTATAAATGTAGGACTGTCAAAATCTGTATTTATTGGAAATAATTTATAAATTCTATCTATATATTCACCTGACTCATCAGATATTTGAACTATATTCCATAAAGTATATGTTCCAGGAGAGGATTCAGCTCTTCTAGCTCTATATTTATGTACTGTAGGATCAAATAATTTAACCCATCCAGCAGCTATTAAATCTGTATTAGCTTGACTTCCAGAAGAAGCATTCTGAGATGTGCTTGCTAATGTATTTGGATTTGGTACTGCATTAGCATTGTATCTAATTAATTCTTCATTTTCTAATATTAGAAAGGGTCCAATCCACTGACTTATTAAATTACCAAATTTATCTTTTTGACCTCTAATTTCATACAATGGATCAGTTCCTACAGGAGGTACATCTAAATATCCAACAGGATCATTATTAGATAATCCATTAATTTTAGCTGGTGGTAATGTAGGAGCTGTAGCACTTCTAATAAAAAGATTTTGTGTAAAATCTCCATCAGAAAAGTTTCCATTTATTGGCAATGGTATAGTCCAATCTTTATAAATTGAAGTACCATCAAATTGTCTATTAGTAGTTCTGCTTCTTAACCATTTAGATTCTCCAGCATTATATGTTGCTGACCATGCTGATTCAGCACTAGTATTATTAATATAAGGAAATGGAGGTTTTAATCCTTCAAAATCTGAAGCATATTCAAATACTGTAGCAAACTCTGTAGCCTCAAATTCTTGAGCTATTTCATAGAAGTTTAAAAAATAATTAGTATCTGTGGGAACCAGGGTTAATGGAAATAAATTTAACTCAGGTATAATTAATAACGATAATTTAGTTTTTTTAAATAAACCTTCTGCTCGCTCATGTTGATTAATAGTTACATCCATCCCTTCTTGCATGAGGTTGGGATGTAAATTAACTAATTCTTCTAGAGTATTATATATTTTAACACTACCTAATATATCATTAGTCCTAGCTACCCAAAATTCAGGGTTAAGGTTAGCAGGTATAATTCCAGCAGGTAATTGAACAAACTCTTCTTTATTATTTTGATCTGGTCTAATTGCCATTTTATATTATTTGAAAAGTTAAACCATTTAAATTTTTATTAGAAGCTACCCAAACACCATATTGCTCAGTGAATGAAGCTTCATTAGTTAAATTAATATCTAATACTTTACCCCATCCACCTGTAAAGCCAGTGTTTACATCTTTAAATTGACCTCCAGAAGTTAAACTAAATCCTGAAGGAACTAATAATACTTCATATTCAGTAGCATCAGATTCACATGTGAATGTTATATTTCTAGTAGTTCTTATAGTCTTTGTAAGTGTTGGCAAATTTAAAGCATTAATTATTGTTGTATTAATACTATTTCTGTCTGCTATAGCTATTTGAGTTCTATATATATAATTACCAAAAAGTATAGATGTATTAGCTACTATAGCAGCGTTAGCATCTCCTGTATTATCATCAGCACTTAATTGGTATGTAATATTTGATGTTACAGTTTGTCCAGTAACAGGAAAAGTATAGCTTATTCCTGATAAAGCTGGAGCTGTTAAACCATTATTTAAAGTTTGTATTTGTACTGCTTTATTATAAGCCCAACTTAAAACAAAATCTGTTACTGTAACCCCTTTTAATTGAAGAGGTAAGTTGTTTGTAAATGAATTAATACTTAATGGTATAAAAGGTGTATAGTCTAATTCAAAAGTATCTTTGTTTCCTATAGTAGTTTTATTAACAGTAATAGATGGACTAACACTTGTTACTTCTACGTTATTTGGCCCATTATCTATTAAATCCTGTATACTAGGATTAGCTGATAATGTTTTAAATACAGTTGTGTTACAAGGTTTACATGTATTAGCCATATTATTTTATTCTATATTGTTTAGTTAATCTTTCTATAAACTTTTGAGATTCTAAAGGTGCTATTGAAAAATGGGAATGTGCTGATTGTAGTCCTTCTCTTAAATGAATTATATTATCAAGCTCTTCTTTACAACCACATTCAATACATTGTTTACAAGCTAAATATTCTCTAGATAACTCATTCTTTTTCATACTTAGCTTCCCAGTATATAAGCCTTCAGAAATTACCTTTAAATAGTCAGAAGAGGTTATTAGAAAAGAAATATCATATACATCAACTTCTGCTAATGAAGCATTATATTGCATAAGTTTTTCTAAATTAACAGAATAAAATATAGCTCCTTGAGCAGGAGTAATAGATAAAGGTACTAAAATATAATTAAATTGATACCATCCATCATTACTATAAGCTAATTCAAATTGTGTTTTGTATGTATTAGTTGCATCAGTATTGTAGTCAATATCAATACTTAAATCAGATATTAATTGTTTAGTATTATCATAAGACTGATAGTATGCTAATAATACAGAAGCAAAATTTACTCTGTCAATATTAAGAGTACCATATCCTGAATCATTAAAGTCTTGTACAAATACACCAGTATCATCAGTTATAGTAAACTTTGATACATCAGCTTCTACTTGAATACATATTTTAGGTTCTATTACCATGTTATATTTTTTTAGAGTTGTGAGAAGGAGCTAAAATTACTCAGCCCCTCCAACTTTCACAACAACAAATTTATTTATTCTTTTCTAATTCATCCTTTAAGTAATCCAAAAGCTCTTTATCCTTCATTAGAAAGTTAATAATTTGCTTATAAGGATCTCCCTTCGGAGTTATTTTTACAATTAAATCACCACTAGAAACAAATGACCATTGCTTATTTTTGTTCTCGATTATTTTAGCTTCCTCTAAATTCTTAACAAATGATGTTCCTGATACATCTACATCTTGAGATAAACCTTTAATCTTGTTAGGGTCTGTTTTAGCTATATCAAGCAACATTTGCTTAATTTGATTTAATCCTTTATACTGATAAGAATCAGGGAATAAGCCTTTAGCATGATCAGCCAATTCTTCTTCGGACATTGCAAATATAATACTTTTTGCAATATTAACGTTTTCCTCTTCAATTAACTTGACTTGAGCATCATGGTCAGGATTATTCATTTTAAATTTATACCCATTGACTGGTGAGGAATAACCATCCAAATCTTTATTGTTAATATTTGATGGATGGGTAAATAAATAATCAAATAAAGCTATCTGATCTACTCTCCCTCCATAAACTGTAACCGTAAAGGCATTATCTTTTATGAATTGTACTCTTTGAGTAATTGATAGAGAGTCTTTTGATGAAGACTGATCTCTTACCTCTTTCTGTCCAGTTAAATTAGCTATAGGTAGTGGTTTATTAGTTCCGATGTCATAGATTAAAGATGTGCCAGGTAGTGCTATAGATGAGTTTCCTATCGAAATAAACTGAACCCTTTGCCCTTTCTTTGGTCTTGCTTTATCTATTTTTTTTTGTAGTTGTTCTGAAAATTTATTGTATTCCATGATGTGTGTTGTGTTTTGTTAAAAAAAAGGGGAGACAATTTATCTCCCCTATTAAATTATACTCCTAGCTCTTGTTTGGCTAGTAATCGGCTACCAATAAATTGGAATCCACATTCAGCTTGGTAAATTAATTCCCTTCTGTCTTTACCTAATTGTTCAGGTCCTCTCATATATCGGCTAAACATTCTGTTTTGCTCAGGTGACTGAGTGTATCTTACCATCATTCTAGGCACAGTCATTTCACTTGCACTTTCTAGTGAATCTGATTCCCCTACAGGAACAGTCACTGTTTCAGCAGGTAAAAAGAAAGAAGTAGTTCTCCAAATGTTGTTATCACTATTAATACCTTTATAGGTAAAAGCTTTACATCTCATTTTTCTAAACTCACGGTTGTTATATCTCCAACCATCAAAACCAAAATCAACCATACGATCAGCGTCTGATCCTACACCCCAATTACCATGATTTAAGGCTCCGTTATCAAAAATACCTTTAAACAAAGTATCATATTGACGATCTACTTGATCACCAGTAATAAGCATATATTTATCTGGGGCATTTTCAATATTTAAGTAATCTTGAACATCATCAAAATCAGTTAACTCAGGAGCATTTGTAAATGGTATTGTAATACCTTCTGTTCTAGTGTAATAATCTAAAGAATTTGAAAAGTTCACTTCTGTGTTCTCTTCTGGATCATTAATCTGTGAGTTTGGAACTCCTCCAATTAAAAATTGATAATCAATTCTCATTTGTAAGTCCGTAAAGGCATCAGTATCTTTTTGCATGTAGTAATGCATAGATGATTCTCCATTAGGACCTTTTACTGCAACCTTTTGAGCGTTAGCAATTTCAGCTAAATAAACCGTTGATTTTGATGAGAAAATCTGAGTTTTACCTGATCTTCTAATTGGATTCCTTTTGTAACCTTCGATAAATCCAGCTCCATCACCTGATGCGTTTGATATATCTACAATTCTATCACCTGCGCTAATAGCTGTGCCTAATACAACTGTGGATGTTAGAGGAACTACAGTAATTGTGTGAGAATTATCAGTGGTTGTATTCTTGTCTGTTATATAACAGTCAATCTCACCAGCAGCAGTTCTAATCTTAATTACTCCTTTTATTTGAAACGGACTAGTCTTACCGCTATCCGAGTGGTCAATCTCTTCAAGAGTAATTACACCAGCTACACCAGCCGTTGCTCCTCCTGTGATAGTTTCCACTGTTCCAACTTTCCATAAAGGATCTTGCTCCCAATGGTTAAATTGTCTTCTCTTACTTACTAATTTTCTCCCTGATCTATATAAGAAGGGCATAAACAGATTACGTTCATCGTAACTGTTGAAAATCCTTTTCATAACTTCCTGATCTTCAAAAAACTCATCAGGAGCTATTACATTTTCAAAATATGGTGTTTGTCTTGACATTTCTTTTTTCTGTTAATTAATTAAAAAAACCATTTCTTTTTAACCCATCAGCAATTTGTTGACCTTTAGTTTTGTCTCCTTTATTTTTGACATCTAATCCATCATCGTAGCTAGGTGGGTTTTCAATTCTTGACTCGATTGTTTTATTATTGTGTCTTTCGAGTACAAATTTTGATAAATTTGGCCCAATACTTTCTGATTGTAATACCTTAGTTATTGCCTTAACTGCTACAGATGGGTCGATGTGACCATTTCCATTTTTGTCTGTGGTAATACCTAAGTGTTCTTCAAAAAACTTACTTGGGTCTACTAAATATTCTTGCACTTTCTTCTTGGTTTGATCGTCAAGGACAACGTTGTACGATTCGTTATCACTTATTGGCACTTTAAAACCTTCATACGAAGATAATGCTGATTTGACTTTTACGTCATACTCTTGATTAATTCTATCAATTTCTTCGGCTGTCATTTCAACATCATTGTTTGCAAGGGGAGAAGTCCTTTCTTTTTGCCATTGAGATAAATCGTTTTTAGCGAGCGTCTGTTCTCTTGCTAATAACTTCTCTTGGTACTGTAGGTCTTCTTTATTTTCTTCCATCCACTCATCTAACTCTTCAGGATCTAATTTATCCTTTTGATTAATTAGGTTGTATTTGGACTTGTATTCTCTTTCAAAAGTCATTTTAGCTAATTCTTTATCTTCTTTAGCTAAATCACTATTTTTTATCATATACTGCTTTTCAAGCAAATCTTTTCCTTGAAGAGTGTCTAAGTTTAAAGATTTTGTTTCGTAATACGAACTCATATCCCCTCCCGAAAGCTTATAGTCAATAAGTGATTTGATCTCAGGGTCATTCTGTATTTTTGATAACATTTTAAGATTATCTATGACCGTATCTTCATTCTCTATTTCTAAACCAATATCCTTAGAAAATGAAGAATAAAAATCCTCATCACTTTCCTCGTCCTCATTAATGTTTTCTTCAACTTTATCTTCTACCTCTTCAGCTTTATTATCCTCTACCACTTCCTCCGCTTCAATTTGTGATTTAGGCTCTTGTTCATCATCTTCTTCAACTTCCTCTTTAATAGGCTCTTGTTCACGATAAGAAATAGTTTTTATTCCTTCTTCATTTTCGCCTACTTCAAATTGGGATTGATTTTCAACTTCCTGAACTTCTTCATTTTCAATGATTGTTTCTGAATCCATATTTTTTTTGTTGTGTGTTGTTTCAAAAATACAGAATGTTTAGAGAAAAAATAATTATTAATATAAAAAAAATACAATTGTTAAGTATAGTTTAATTTTTTATGTAAAATAAAGTTTAGACATAAAAAAAAGAGAGCTATTGCCCTCTTTTTATTTCACTTTTTACAAAAACAATATTGTTTTTCTTTTGGTCTTTTTACAAATTTTATATGTTGTAGCCAACAATCACATAGTCTTTTTTGATTTTCATCAAATAGAGATAATTGTTTTGATTTACTCATTCTTTGTAGTAATCTATTAACTCTTTTCCGTAATTTACTATTGCTTTTTCTAATAATAACTTATCTGATTCAGGAACCTTAAAACGCACTTTATTTAAGTTTTTAAAAGCACCATTCTCTTTTAGATAAGGTAGCTGTTCATCACTTGCCCAATTAATCCATGCATAATCATTTAAGTTCTCCATATTAGAGGCTGTTTCTTTAATGGATGGTAGTTCAATTTGGAATGGGCAATAAACAATTAACTCAGCCCATTCAACTCCTTCTATACATGCATTGGAAACCATCTGCCAATAATAATCTTCTCCTGCTTTTTTAGAGCCTACTTTAACTTTTCTTACCTCGTTAATATCACCTGATTGCATTGCTAATGCAAATGATACAAATGATTTCATTGTAATTGGGCATTTTAATTCATAAATACCTTTTTCAATTTCCTTGTCCTCAAAAAGTCCATCCGAACTTCCAGACCAATAATCATACATAGGATGTACTTTAGTCACATCGCCTAATGCTTGGTAATTAAGACCTAGTAAATCAAATGAACCTGCTACATGTTGCTCACATAATTTACCCCAGGTTAAACTTCTAGCGTTTTCTTCTTTGTCAAGACTACGAAGTAATAACCTCTCTATATTTCTTTCTTCCAAATAGGTTTTAGCTACAGCTGGTGTTCCTAACAACCTAGATACTTGACTAGATGTAAAGTTACCTATTCTATCTTCGTTAGTGGTTATATTGCTCATTTCTTAGATGTTAAAAAATCAAATACTTTTTTATAATCTTTAGTTCTCTCTTCTGCGATAACTGAATCAATTCGTGAAATCTCATCATTACTCAATAAGTCTTTCTTTTTTTTAATTAACTCTTTTATACTTTCTGTTGTAATTGTTTCTGTGATTAATTCGTGAGGAACCTCAGATATGTCCGAATCGCTAATTTGAGTGCCATGAAGCTTATTATATAACCATGCTCTTGCTTTCCTTGTTGCTTTACCTTGAATAGCATCATCAGTTGCATAAGTATTCCATTTGGTACTTACTGGTAATATTGTCTTTTGCTGAACTGCATCTTTATCAAAATACTCTATTTCAACATCTAGTCTAGCCACCTTATTAGGTGCATCTATTTTTGTTGGACCAAACCTTAAAGTGTAGTTAACTCCGTCTTGTTCTAATAAGTAGCCAAAACCTTCCTTTGTCGGGTACATATTACCTGCAATAATATTAAAGTGATTACCTGCTGGTTGCAATCCTATTAGAACAGCCTCTATAAGGCAATCTTTTACAACATCTTCAGAATAACCTGATTCTTTATCTTTATCAGTTCTAAAGCCAATCTTACTCCCTTGTAATCCCATTATACTAGACATATAATTTTTATCTAGTAATGTTCTTAACTGACTTATGCCTTCTGATAGTTTTAGTGCTTTTTCAAATCCTTGCAATTGTTGATTACTAAATATTTGTGTAATCTCACTATCTATTTTTCTACTTACCTGTAAATTTTTATCTGTGTTCATAGTTTTATCTGTTACCTGTTTTCCAATAATATACATAACCTTTATCATCCGTGTAAAACATTTGATATGGGTAAGATGTCCTTTGGTGATATACACCTGAGATAACAGCTCCTACCGTTTGAGATTTCTCATATACCAATATATCTCCACCACTTCCGTCTGAAGCGTACCTTGTAGGTGGCCCCCAAGCCAAAATCACATCTGATTTATGGCTGCCCATCCATGAGTTCATTATTTCTTTAGTCTTATCTACTTTTGATTGTTGACTAGTAGCACAGCTGAATAATGTAATCACTATTAAAATTAACAATAGTTTTTTCATATCTCTTCTATTAATTTTTTAGCCCATTTTTTATAGCTTGTTAGTTTTTCAGATAAAATTGTTAATTTATCCATATTATCTATGCTTAAATTATCAATTTTAGGTAAGGATAAAGAATCAATTGCTTTATATAACCTCTCTTTCTCAGGAGCGTTTTTTTCTATTTTATCTGCTTCCTCCTTTGCTTTTTTAGCCTCTATATTAGCTTTTTCTATTAATTTTTGTTGCTCCTTTATTTTATTAGATTCTTCTTCTTGTTTTTTTATTTTTTCCTCATAAGCATCTTTTTCAGCTTTGTGTTTTTTATCTAATTCATGT
>Ga0136561_1000678_pt1 | contig 10694 bp, 18 predicted proteins | sample AntRauMeHopE1498_FD_104641 | JGI IMG/M metagenome (GOLD analysis project Ga0136561, IMG submission 104641) | Saline lake microbial communities from Rauer Islands, Antarctica - Metagenome Hop E1 #498 | ecosystem: Environmental > Aquatic > Non-marine Saline and Alkaline > Saline | place... | reverse complement strand
ATGCTTTTAAGATGCTTTTAAGATGTCAAGCACCAATTTCTAGAAAGAAAAGAGTTGACATATTTTTCTTTTTTATATAATCCCGCCACGCTGCTTTGAGTGGCTTTGCGGGATTATATAAAGTGGGGATTCATTGTCAAGAGAAACCCCAAGGCTTGACACCTTGGGCTTCTCAGGTAGACTAGGTAGCTTTGCGCTTGTCCCAATATTGGCGTACACGATTGCGCCAATCAACTGCAAAGGCTTGTGGTTCGCTCAAGCCTTCTAAGTAGCTTAGAGGGCAATGGTTGTAAAGAGGACCAGCGTCTTCTGAAATGCTCTTGTAGCCCCATTGGTTGCCACTACGCTGCATTAAGTAGCAAGTGACATAGACAGTCGCCTTACTAGTTTCCTTGTTTGTATAACGTTCTTTCGCCCATAGAACGTTACCACGAACGCAGTGGCGTAGAGTCTGCCATCCACCACGATCATTCTCGTCGGTTTTGACCAATTCTTCGATCATTTGTTTGCGTGAGTAGTGAGAGAATAGCCAGCCCATAAGAGCCTCCTTGGTTTTGGTTATGCATGTACCATATTAGGGTGAATACCATTGTCAAGTGTCAATTCTCCGCGCTTGGCACATTCAACAATCCAAGCACGAACACGGTGCATTGCTTTTATTTCAGCATCTTGAAGTATTTCATCCTTTTCTTCTTCAGCGTTTGCAATGCTGACATCTACTTGATTCAGTAAATGCCAAAGAGGACAATTGATGCTAGTGTCTGAGTTAGCTCCTTATGCCTGACAACTTATCAAGGTGGATAGGAACGTCAAGCGAATAAAATGTTACTCATATTTTGTTCGCTTGGGCGGGATTATATCAAAGGGTTTTGTTTGTCAACCATAAAAAAGCCCCAAGGTTTCCCTTGGGGCTTATGGTACGGCTTTCGGAGTCATAAGGTTGTACAAGCCTTATGGTGTAGCTCTCGGACCATGTTTCTTATCTTACAGAGTAATTTTGAGAGTCAAGCCCTAATGTAGAGGGTAATTGACGCTAGCAACATCACGGTTCCAACAGGCACGGCAGGGACCACACTTGCCTTTGCGCTCACGACTATCACATTGCTTGCCTTCAACATTGCCAGCAGTTGAGCTAAGAACGCCCGCCTCTTGCATGGCTTTGTTGATGGTGATAGGTTTATCAAGCATGTGAGCCGATAAGCGTACTATCATGTTAATAGGAAAAGAACCATGCTCAAGCAAGTAATCGGTGACCATAGCATGCTCACGAGTAGGAAGCCAGAATTGGCACCATGGTGCAGCCTTGGCAACACCTGCTAGCATTTCAAGCATCCACACGCCTTGTAAATCGCCTGAGTCAAACCAACGAAAGAAACGATCATTAGAAATAGCAGTCACTAATTGATCAATCCAATCTTGGCGAGCTTCCATATCATGCTCACACATATTAATGTGAGCAAAGTTATGGTATCTTGCGTCCTTGACATTGAGAAACAAGTAACGACCTTTAAGGGCATAGCATTTGCTACAGGTCGAGCCTTCAACCTTGCGTAACTTGCTACCAGTCTTGCACTCTTGTGCAGGCAAAGAATAAGACTGACAAGGCATCTTGCTTGCTTTGCTCAGTTTAATGTCTGGATAAGCGGTTGCGGTAGTCATAACATCCTTTCGTTGGTGATGCTCATATCCTATAGGTACAGATTACATTGCAAGCATTAAATTATTGAAAGAAAAGAGTTGACATATTTTTCTTTTTTATATAATCCCGCCACGCTGCTTTGAGTGACTTGGTAGTTGTTTGCGGGATTATCTAAAGTGGGGTTTCATTGTCAATAGAAAAAGCCCCAGAGCCATTGTGACTCTGGGGCTTGACAGATTAACCGAAGGTGATAGTCTGTTGAACACCAATGACTTTATCGTCGTTGTCTAAGAAAGCCAGACGGTTGCGAAGGCAACCATGGCGACCACCACCACGAGCAGTCTTGATAACATCAAGAGCCTCTTGCATGGTAGGGTCTTCAGAATTGCCGTTAAATGAAACGGCAAGGTCCACCATGCAACCACGGTAGGTGACTTCAACGCCACTACGGACGATCTTATCAGCAATCTTTTGGAATCGGCGGGAAGGGATGGTTAGTTTGAACTGGTGACTACGCATTTGGTTCTCCTTGGTTGGTTATGCGTGTATCTTACAAGCTACTTGAGGATGTCAGTCGCAATTAAACATTGCATCCCATTTGGCTGGAGTAATACCAGTATTTAGAAACTCACGCTCACCAGCGTTAAGTTTAGGAAAAGCAACTTGGAGCAATTCGCCATTGCTCCATTTCATGACAGCTTCACAGAAATCCTCACGGCTCATGGGGATTACTAGGCTATCAATATCACCATCCATATCGCTTTGAGCAACTACGGTGGTGGTGGTTTCGGAAGCGGATTCGTATTCAATGATCATCTTGATCTCCTTATGCGTATAGCTTACAAGTTACTTGATGTTGTCAAGCTAAAATATCTTTGATGACCTTTGCAAAGGTTTCTAAGTTTCCGTCTGCTGGCGCATATTCACTCAACATGTGAAACATACTGCTTTTCCACTTGCCTTTATACATCATACACATATAGAGGGCTTCATCACTGTCTCCAGTATGCTTCTCCCAAAGCTCCTTAAAATATTCTGGGAATAATAACATATCAGCAAGGGCAAGCTGCTTGAGAGTGAATGCTTCTTGAACAAACTGTAATTGTGTCTCGATTGATTCAGCATGCATTTTCAACTTGTCGAGTTCAGCAAGAGCATTGCAAACTCTTAACCATTCAGGGGAATCAGTTTCGCTATCATCTAGCATCTTCACTAAGATTTCGTCAACAGTTGGTGTATTCATGTTTTAGACTCTTGTAGCCTTCAAATGTCAAGTACCCATTTACTTCATAGTCAGCTTCTTCACCAGAAACTTCGTCCTTGACTTCGTGACCATAATAATTAGTATGGGTACGAATAAAATAATCTTCTATTCGACTGTACTTAATTACATTACGAGGTGGCTCATCTGGCTTACCCTCTACCATCTCAATAATAGTCAGAGACTCTCCATCGCGCAGAATGCTAACGATGGGGTCTACAGGATCATATGATGCCATCTTCTTCCTTAATCTCTAATGATGCAAGCTCATCCAAGGTTAAAGCTTCAATGTTACGACCACCAGTACGGTAAGCAGCGTTGAGCGTGGTCTTGATATCCCAAACCACTTCAGAAGGGATACCAAGGTCCATCATCTCACGCGCAGTACTAACACGTACATCACTCCAACTTACAAACTCTTCACGCAGCTTAGAGACTACCTTGTCAGTAAGCTGCACGGTGAGGTACGAGGTTAGGGGTTTCCCTTCAAATAGATCACCATAGTCACGCTTAGGTAGCTTAGTCATCTTCTTCATGATCTCATCGAAATCATTTTCTAATGGGGCTTTTGGTTCCTCTGGGGCTATGTAGTCTGAATAGTAGCTTTGCATGGTGTTTTCCTTATGTGAGTTAATCTAGGGGGTTGAAATTATAAGTCAATCTTTTATTTTTGGCTTGACTGTTAAGCTCCTTATTAGCATGTATAAGTAATTCTACATTCATCCAACATCTTCCACACTGATTGCTCGTTGTGAAGGTCTTGGATGGACCTCATCTTTATTAAAGGTGGATAGTCTGGTATCATCAACGTATGATATGCGAGCGTTTCAAATGTCAACCACGAAAATCTTTCCGCCATTTGGGGCGGGATTATCGTAATCGGGGATTCATTGTCAACACAAAAATCCCCACCCTGTTACAGGTGGGGAAAGTCGATTAAGAGTTCAATGCTTTGCTGCGACTCGCAAAGGACTCGTCAGCAGTTGCTCGACTGTAGCAATAGTTACCACTTTCGTATTCCCACTTGCCGTTGATTACATAAGCAAGGTGAGTTACAAACGGAGTAATCTCGTTCCACCGCCGCAGAACGATGCACTTAGGAAAGCATCCGTTCTGCACTTCGATGTTGCTGTGTTTGATCCAGTCTACTGGAATCGCTGGGATGTATGCCATGGCTTATAGCCTCCTTATGTGTATCAGTGTATGGCTAGGGGGAAGGTGTCAAGCCTTAAATCCAGCCCATGAAAATAGCAATAGTTAACGAACCCCTCCCCGCTTCAGGGGATTGAGACTTCCATTTAACGGGGGTGGCACCTGCTGGTCCAATCCAGTTAACGAACCCCTCCCCGCTTCAGGGGATTGAGACACATTAGCCCCCGCATCCAGGAGCAGTTTGACGAGTTAACGAACCCCTCCCCGCTTCAGGGGATTGAGACCGCTCCTTGGCACGATTAACTACGTGCTGTTTTGAGCGTTAACGAACCCCTCCCCGAACCAGGGGATTGAGACTTCATCGTAAATGTTATAAGTCTGCATATTATCTCCGTGACCGTCCCCTCCCCGAACCAGGGGATTGAGACTATTCTTTTCTATCAAATTTAGTTCATCCATGATTTCGTTAACGAACCCCTCCCCGCTTCAGGGGATTGAGACTCAAGCCTTAAATCCAGCCCATGAAAATAGCAATATAACCAGCGAGCAGGAAGCCCAAGAAAGGGGCTGAAAGGGCTAGGTCGCGTTTGAAGTCTTGCATGATTGTCTCCTTATGCGTATCAGTGTATGGCTAGGGGGAAGGTGTCAAGGTTTTGTTTTGCCTCGTAAGCGAGCCTGCAAACTTTCGATTGTCCTATGAGTGTATTTGATAGTGCTTGAAAGCCGATCAATCTTCTGTTGGTATTGTTGAACCATCGAAAAACACATATAGTTTACTTTACCGTCAGTGTAGATCGTTTGTTGATAATACTTCAATGATTTTTTATTTTCTACTTGCTGAATAACAAGGTCTTTCAATGACTTTCTCGACATGGCAAGTTCATTGACTAGACGGTTAATATAAAACTCTGCATTTTTCTTGGTAGTGAATACTTGATCGTCATTAGTGATCCAGCACATTTTACGGATGATTGCTCGCATGGTTGTTCTCCTTATAAGCATCAGTATAAGACTAGGGATAGGAAGTCAAGCGGCAATCTACCACGGAAGTACCACGGAAGTCGGCGGCGGGATTATCTAAAAAAATTACACAATGTCAAATTAAAAATCCCCAGCCCCCGAAGAGGCTGAGGATTTCTCTTGACTTACCCTATACCATTTCTAGAGCGAGGTCCATGGTACGCCGAGCAAGAGAAGCACCAGCACCAGTGTAAGCACTCGACCAACGGCGCTCGGCTTGGGAAACCGTACCACGATCACGGGTACCAATCCCCCGAGTTGCGTAAGCAGTAAGAGGCTGGATAGCTTCAAACAAAGTACCAGGGGCGTAAGGTGCCTTGTTCTCTGGAGCATAAGCGAGCATCTCAACGACAGCAAACTTGTTGTCACGCTGAGTTATTGCACGCTGGCTCAAGTCGCTTTCGCTCTTCCCATCAGCAGCAAGTACACGCTTCCAAAGGTCGCGCATTTCAGCCGAAGTCACCTTTTTAGTGGTGAACAGACGCAGACGGTCAGCAGTGTCAATCAAGTCACCCATGGCTTCACGGTAGGCACCTACCATGGCAGCAATACGATCTTCCATGCGCTTGCTGTGGCGAATACAGTAAGCATCACCAGCCTTGCGACCTTCGACATTCTGCCGATGGATAGCAGGCAGCACATTGCGGCAGAACATACGAATCACGGTAGGAGTGACACGCAGGCTTGCGCTACCATCATGGCTAGTGTGGATCGTCAACAAGCCCTTGTGCTTGTCTCCTCCAATATCCAAGGCTTCAGACAGGTCAGGGCATTCGACTTGCATTGCAAGCCCAGCACCACCATTGGTGACTGCCATAAAAGAGAAGTTCAGATCATGATCACGGCAGATGGTGTTAGCCAGCGCCACCGCATCAAGGTTGTCAAAGACGCTAAAGCCTTCGCCAACGGTACGGTTACTGATAGCCTCGTTGGTATCGGCGCGGGTCGGAACCCACGCGTCAAGTGGCACGAATTGAGAAACAGAATCGCCATCACCAATGTTAATGGTATGGTTATAGCCAACCTGTTGCATTGAAATGCTGAAGTCACCACCGCAAAGTTGCAGCATTTCAATGCCATCAGTGCAAGCTTCAGAAGTGGAAACGCCAAAGTTGGTTTTGGTAAAGTCGGTCATGAGGTACTCCTGCCCAGTGGGCGTAGGGTGTTTGTTTCGATGTTTCTATTCTAATGGGTGGGAATAAGAAGTCAACAACTTATTTTCACCCATTAGAATAGGAGAGGCGGGGCAGAATCTGACAGAGGAGATTCCCTCGCTTCGTAGGCACCACCTTATAGCTACGGATACGAAGTCAAGCACTAATTTCTGGAAAAAAAGCATTTGACATATTTTTTCTTTTTTATATAATCCCGCGCCTTGGTCTACAGTAGGTTGCATAAACTGAAACTTTTTGTTGACTTACTACGCGGCTTGATATAATCCCGCGCCACCACCAAGGAAAAAAAGAACCCCTATCGCGCCATCATGTCGTGATCCATGTCGCAGTAGGGGTTCTAATCTCAGTTTGTATTTCAGCATGTGCAGTCGCTTTTCAGCCCATCTTGCTCTCCGATCTGCCCAGAGCAAGGATAGCTTTCAGTAGCCCATTGGTAGTTACTCCTGTGGTTAAGGTGATCCCATGAATAGGAGAAGTTGGTGGGGGTCAGTCTAGGACTCGTTTGCCGTCCACTATTCTCAACTATGATTTCATTATAGAGTGGCTTTTAGAATTGTCAAGCCTTAAAAGCTACTTGACTTTCAGCAACTTCCTTGTACCAGATAAGGAAGCTATCGCTATTGTGACTCATCTTCTGGTAGAGGATACCATCACAACGAACAACGCTAGGAAGTCGCTTGAAGTGGCTATAGATGTCACTCTCAGCAACTACCTGCAACCACCGCCCGCCGTCTGGGTCAGTGAGTGCAAGAGGAACGAAAGCGTCTTGAATGGCAGTAGCAGTTGGCATGGTCTTCTCCGTTTGGGTTATGACAGTACCCTAGCACTAAGCTAGGGCATGTCAAGTAGCTTTTTAGCGGCAGTGAAAGGAAATGTCATCCTCATCAGCTTCACGTTCAGCAGTCACACGCAGACGCTTAACAGTGGCTTTAGACTTGCGAGCCAATGAATTGTCAAGGTCGAGGGTATTGCGCTTATGCGCTTTACCATTGCGTGACTTGCGTTGAATGAGAGGATTGAGTTCAAAGTTGTCGATGTCCACGGTAATACTCCTGTCGTTAGTTGTGAGAAGGTACTATAGAGAGGCTTTTAGAATTGTCAACCATCAATTTCTGGAAAGAAAGTAGTTGACAAACCTCCCCCACTTTACATAATCCCGCTGCTTAGAGTAGCATGAGCGGCGGGATTATAGTAATCGGGAAAGAAACACAAGAGAAAACTTTTTTCTTTTTATTTCTAGATTCTTGATATGATTAGGGTGTGAGTCTCTATTGTATCAAATCGACATGGTTGGTCAGATTGACCCACCACTTAAATCATTTGACTCAGTGGGGATAAACAGAGGCTCTCCCCGCTCAGAGTCCCATGCCAAATAGGCAAAGCCCCCGTCAACTAGTTTAAGCTTGTTATAGTAATCCATACGAGTAGATAAGTGAGTAACTAGGTCACACATAGTTTGTTCACCAATGTAAGCATTTTCCTCACGGAAGGTCACATGCTGCATAACAATTTCACTGACTTCATCGGGATGTAGAGACTCTATTAGCGTCTCAGTAGACACTGGTGTTTTCTTCATCTTGAGGTCAATGTAGATTGGAGTAAGCTCTCTAGGTATACCATTGTATGCTAATCGAAGATTCCAATATGCATACTCATGAGTATAGATCATGAACTCCTCTATGTTGGGGATTGGTTTTTCTTCATCCATGATTCAATTATACTTACAAGTTCATTGTTTTCAACTACAAATAAATCCTTACCTTGCTTCTCACCTATCTACGAATGATCTCCATGAACTGTCCATTGAAGATATAGTAGATAGGTGAGTAAGAAACTCGGTAGGCATTGAGCGATCTAAAGCCCTGACAAAATCAAATAAATGGAAGGTACTTATCCTCACTATCTAAAGCCGACAACATCTTGTCTGCAATAGTACAAGCCTGTTCGTTGCGGGCATCATAAAAACCATTAGCTTTCAAGTCTGACAACTCAGACAAAAAAGACATGACAAACTGCATCTTGCTCTGAACCAAGGTACGGTGGTCCTTAGTCATGGCAATACCAAGTTCTTTGATATCACCGTGACCACTAGAGTTCACAAAGCTACTAATAGCATCGGCAAGTTCTTTGGTCTTAGTATTGGTGGCAGTAGGCATAGGGTCTCCTTGGTTGGTTGATACATGAAGTTTAACATGTGATCAGAATAAGTCAATAACATATTCTAAAGCTTGAAGTTCATGAGCTGCGGGATTATAACAACCGTTTTCAAATTGCAATAAAAAACTTGAGGGACGGGAGAGTAGTCGCTTAACGGCTACCTTCACGTCCCTCAAGTAAACAAGGCAAAGTTAGTTCGAATCTTGGAGGTTTTCCTCTGCTTTACGAGCATTACGAGCATTACGAGCAGCCTTGCGAGCAGCCCGCTCATCTGCAATACGCTGGCGCTCAGCACGCTTAGCAGCACGAATGGCTGCAAGAACTTCCTTACGCTTGCGCTCAGCAGCCCAACGAGGATTACGAGCATCAAGAGCATCTTTGGTAACACTGTGCCCAAAAGTCTTCATCTCGTATTCAATCTGCAAAGTCAACTCGGTTGAAAAGCGACCACGACCTTTCCAAGTCGATTCACGGGAAACGCCTTCCTCAGCATTATAGGTGAAGGTAAAAGGTGTAGCAGGAAAGTTCCCGCGCCCAATAGTTTTCTCAGTCATTTTAAGCTCCTTTCGAAATGGTTATAGCTTATTATTAATAGAAGTTTATTATACTCGTTATTCAGAGTATGTCAATCAGAAACTTCGAAGGTCCAACCTTCCTTACAAATACTGTTAAAATACTCACTAATCTCAGCATCAGTCTCCGCTTCAAGCAACTCAACGAAGTCACCGTTTTCATCGTAAATGTTATAAGTCTGCATATTATCTCCTATGCGTGTGTGTGTGTAAACCTGACAGTCAAGCCTCTTCTTTGACCCAGCAAGGCTCAGTACCAAAAAGAGCCTTGTAGTCAGTGCGAGCTTCCACCCATTCACTATCCCAATCACCATCAGAACCAATAGACAAGACACCAGGAGCAACATCATGAGCAGCAAGTAACACCAAAGTTACTGCTAAATCATAAGGCTTGAGAGCAGTCTTACAGAAATTGAAGTAGCTACCCCAAGGTGCCTTGCTTTTCTCACGGTCCTTGTAGATAATGAAAGTCTCATGACCCTCTTCATCAACACCATTGAAACGAATGGTAGTCTTGTTAATACGAACAGGCTTAGCGTCATCGTATTCAAACTGTAACTTAATACCGTTATCAATACAATGCTTCTTAATGACTTGCGCCTTTTGGCAAACAGCGTCCCATTCCTCAGCAGTGAATGAACGAGTAGCTTCAAAGTAATGTGTGTAACCCATGGTGTGGTCTCCTTGTTGGTTGTGAGTTCTTATTATAAAGCGGTTTTTAGAATTGTCAACTATTAAATGACTCTCGACCCTTGTCAGTTAATTCCCAATGAGCAGAACGACCACGTCCAATCTTCATCACATGACCACTACCACCTACCATATCCATTTGCTTAAGATGGCGCTCATGACGACCGAAAGCAGCTTCATCCTCATCGTCAATACAAATACTCAACGTTTCACTAGTAAGGTATTCTTCCTTCTCTTCCAATTCACCCATCAACTTGAGAATTGCTTTACGCTCCAGTGGACGCTTCTGTTGAGCACTCACGTTCTGGTACTTGTTATAATCATTATTGACACTCTCCTCAATAGGTGTAAAATTAAAACCTTCGCGGGTGATGCGCAACAAAGTCTTACCACAACCACCAAAGCGATTCTTGGTAACCTCAAAGATACGAACATCCTCACCAAAGCTCTCAATGTCACCACGAGAGATACTAATACAGGTATCACCCATATGACCTACAGAAGAACCGCCCTTCTCAGCACCGCTCTTGGTTTGATGTAATACCAAGATGATAGCACATTCCTTAGACTTAGCTGCCTTCTTAAGAATATCCATCTTATTTTCATCACTCATACGACCATCACGGGGCTTCAAACAACTATAGCTGTCCACAACAATAAGATCATACTCGTCCATCAGAGTAACAATATCATCCAAATATACATCTTCCTCGTCACCTACAATCTTAAGACTACTATTAAGTCCTAATCGGCGGGATGTCTTCCGAAGCTGGAAATCTGGCTCCTCACGACTTACAAACAAAACTTCAGCATCAAAGTTATTCACCGTCATACTATCTAGCATCTGCAACAACATAGTCGTCTTACCAGAACCACGATAAGCATCTAGAGTAATTACTTGAGAACGAATAATACCGTCACCACCAAATAACTCATCTAAACAAGGTACTCCTGTGGTCATAGGATCATCCATGAAAGACGGAACATCAACTGCGTTAAGTGACTTAATGTTAACCATGGGTATCCTT
>Ga0136561_1000676_pt1 | contig 10710 bp, 8 predicted proteins | sample AntRauMeHopE1498_FD_104641 | JGI IMG/M metagenome (GOLD analysis project Ga0136561, IMG submission 104641) | Saline lake microbial communities from Rauer Islands, Antarctica - Metagenome Hop E1 #498 | ecosystem: Environmental > Aquatic > Non-marine Saline and Alkaline > Saline | place... | reverse complement strand
TATTATGACAACAACAGTAGCAATTGCCGCCCGAACCAAAGGAACTGCCTTGCCAGAAGGACATATCCCAGCGATCGTATACGGCCCAAAACAAGAGCCAGTCTCAATTTCTTTAGAAGAAAAAGTATTTGATAAAGTCCGCCGCGAAGCTGGTGAATCAACCATTGTTGAACTTACTGGACTAGCTGAACCAATTGAGGTGCTAATCAAGGATGTTGACTTTGACCCAGTAAAATTGCAGATGCTGCACGTTGATTTCTATGCTATCGAGCGTGGAAAAGACATGACAACTAGTGTTGCAATTGAGCTCGTCGGGGAAGCTCCAGCTGAAAAGAACAATATCGGTAGTGTGACAAAGGTGCTGCAAGACATTACCGTCACCTGTCGACCAAGTGTGCTGCCATCACATATCGATGTTGATATTTCAGGTATGGACGCGGCTGATTCAAAGATCACCGTAGCTGATCTCCCAGCTCTAGAAGGAGTAATATATGATGCTGAGCCAGAAGAGACAGTCGCAGTGGTAAGTGTTGCTCGCGAAGAGGTAGACGAGGATCCAGAGGAAGTCGACATGGATGCAGTAGCGGTAGAGGGCGAGAAGCCCGCTGAAGGGGAAGAAAAGGCAGCTGAGTAATCAGGCTATATACCCAGACTTGCAAACAACAACCAGAAATGTGCCCTGCACATTTCTGGTTGTTTTGTTATACTATCGGCATGCAAAGAATCGTAGTGTTTGTCTTGGGAATCGCGCTGTTATTACCTGTGCCGGTTTCGGTGTCGGCTGAAAGCGATGCTGATCGTCGCACTAGAATTGAGGCGGAGCTACAAAACGTCGAGCGACAGATTCTCACTCAGCAACGTATCGTCGAAGATAAGCAGGTAGAGCGCCGCTCGCTGGAGCGAGACATGGCTATTATCGAAAGTGAGATCACACAAGCGCAGTTAGGGATCCAGGCTCGGTCAGCGTCAATCGAGCAGCTATCGGACCAGATTGGTGACAAAGAAGTAGTGCTCGATGTGCTCGCCGAACGACTCGGCAAGCAGCAAGACTCGCTGGCTGACCTGGTGCGTAAATCTGCGTTGCTTGAGGATTACTCTTTGGTTGAGGTGATGCTTAGCAAGCAAAACTTCTCTGATTTCTTTACCGATGTCGCAACCTTTGAGACTCTGAAAGATTCGCTCAATGAATCCTTGGTGGTGCTGCACGGTATACGCCGCGACACAGTCTCGCAAAGAGAGCAGCTGACCGACAAGCAAGAAACCGAAGCCGAGATGCGGCGCATCCAAGAGCTCGAAAAGCTGCAAATCGAAGCCAAAGAGCGGGAGAAAGACCAGATCCTAACCGTCACCAAGGGCGAGGAGGCTGAATACCAAGCGCTGCTCAACTCACAAAAGAAAACTGCTGCACAGCTGCGCAGCCAGCTCTTTGACTTGCTTGGTGGCGGCGGAGGGATTCCGTTTCCAGAGGCGGTGGAGTTGGCCAAGTATGCTGGCGGAGTAACGGGGATTGACCCGGCCTTTATCTTGGCAATCCTAGAGCAAGAGTCCAACCTCGGTACCAATCTGGGTGGGTGTCTATTTAGTGATAGCACTTCTGATCGACCAGTGATGCACCCCACCCGCGATGAGCCAGTCTTTTTGGCGATTGCAGAAATCCTTGGATTCAATCCGCAGACCCGCACGGTGTCTTGCCCGATTGTACAAAACGGCAGTCGAGTCGGCTGGGGTGGAGCGATGGGGCCGTCGCAGTTTATTCCATCTACCTGGGCCGCGTACGGTGGAATCGTGAGTGATGGTGCAGGTGGGTTTGTGTACGACCGGTCGCGTGATGCGATCCGCGCCATCAACGGCGGCGATATCGCCAACCCATTCAACAACCGGGACGCCTTCTTGGCCACCGCGCTCTTGCTGCGCGACAATGGCGCTCGAGGCACATTTGACTCAGACCGCACCGCAGCCCTGCGCTACTACGCTGGCTGGGGTGGGGCCAACAATCCAGCCAACGCCTTTTATGGTAATCAGGTGATGAATCGTAAGGCTCGGTTGGCGGGCGAGATTCAGATCCTGGGGTATTAGTATGGCGAACGCTATTGCCAAACCGCTACTATTTGCTATAGTTCCCGCACTAACAAATTAGGTGAGTAATCGCCGAAGTAATAATATTTTATGAAAAAAGACATTCACCCAGATAACTACCGCCAGGTTATTTTCCACGACAACTCAAACAACGAGCGAATCCTAGTTGGTTCAACAGTTGAAACAACCGAAACAGACAAATGGACAGACGGTAATGAGTACCCAGTTAAACGTATGGATGTATCAAGCGCATCACACCCGTTTTATACTGGCCAAGAAAAATCACTCGATACAGCGGGGCGAGTCGATCGCTTCAAGCAACGAGCTGCTCGAGCAGGCAAAAAGAAGTAAACAAAGGGCCTTCGGGCCTATTGTTTATTTCGTTCCGAATTTTCTATTTCCTAAAGAAAATTCCTGGAACACCCAGTGTTGTTCATCCTTAGGACTAAATAGAGGTTATATATTTCTATTATGTTACTTTGTGTATACTGACTGAGTTATATGGAATACGATCAAGAGAAATTACAAGAGTTCAAAGACTACCAAAAGACGCAATTCCTCGCGTCGCAATTTGAGAGTGAGCTGGTCAAGCTGACTGACGCCCAAGAGCTAGCCGATAGTGACCCTGAAATGGCTGAACTAGCCGTGGAAGAAATCGCCCAGCTGACCAAGCAGCTACAGGATCAGTGGGATGAAATGGATCGGATCGTAGAATCAAATAAAGAAGAAGAGAAGAAGCCATACGGAGTGATGCTTGAAGTACGTGCTGGTGCCGGTGGCGACGAAGCGTCTTTGTTTGCCGCTGAGTTAGCAGCGATGTATCTCAAGTACGCCGAGGTTCAAGGGTGGCCGACGATCCGCAACAACGTATCAGCTACTGAGGCTGGCGGATACAAAGAGGCTTCGTTTGAAATCATGGGTAATGTAGTATACGACGATTTGCGGTTTGAGACGGGCGTGCACCGAGTGCAGCGGATTCCTGCCACCGAAAAGCAAGGTCGCATCCATACCTCAACCGCGTCAGTTGCTGTGCTACCAATGCGCAAAAAGCCGACGATTGTCATTAACCCAGCCGACATCGATACCGAGTTTTCACGAGCTGGTGGCGCCGGTGGGCAGAACGTCAACAAGGTCGAGACCGCCGTGCGTATGGTGCACCGCCCAACCGGCATCGACGTGCGCTGTGAAAACGACCGGTCGCAGCTAAAGAACCGGATCAAAGCCATGGAAATGCTCACCGCCAAGCTCGAAGCAATCCATGAGGAAGAGCAGGCCGCCAAGCATGCCGCAGTGCGCAAAGGGCAGATCGGGACAGGGGATAGAAGTGAGAAAATCCGCACCTACAACTTCCCACAAAACCGAATCACTGACCACCGCATCAAAGAGTCTTGGCACACAGTGGAAGCCACGTTAGGTGGAGCGCTGGGCCCAATCGTTGAAGCGATGAAAGTCGCGGCAGCAGCTGGCGACGAAGCTGTTGCGGAGTAGGGCGTTTCGTAGTACTGTACTGCCACCTTGCGACACCTAGTGTTGCAGCGTCTCCAAGCACTGCTTGCTGTCTTGAGCTCTCGTGCGGCACTTGGTCTGGTTGCTGGTAGCAGCAATCACCACGCCACCTCGAACTCGCGTAGCATTATTTATAACCGGCAGCTTGGTGTTACAAACATTCACCTTTCTGGTGAACTTTAACTAACTCATAATACATATGTCAGACAAAAACCTGGTCAGTCGACTATTTGAAGCTGGATCACACTTTGGCTTCAGGAAGGCGCGGCGACACCCAACTATCGCTCCATTTTTATACACTACCAAGGAAGGTAGTGACGTTATTGACCTAGCCAAAACCAGCGAATCACTGGTGGCAGCCAAGGCCACATTGCTTGAAGCTGGAAAACTAGGCAAGACAGTGATGTTTGTCGGCACCAAAGACGAAGCCTCAAAGATTGTCAAAGCAGCCGCCGAAAAAGCCGAGGCGCCGTATGTCACCAACCGATGGATCGGTGGAATGATGACTAACTTTTCTGAAATCAAAAAGCGCATCAACCGACTAGAAGAGCTTACCAACGAAAAAACCACGGGTGAACTTGATCGCAAGTACACTAAGAAAGAACGTGTGGTAATCGGCCGCGAAGCAGCCAAGCTGGAGTTTAACTTCTTTGGTATCTCTAAGCTGACCAAGTTACCTGACATGCTACTAGTGGTAGACCCACGGCACGATCACATCGCAGTCACTGAAGCCGCTGAGAAAAGCATCCCAGTGATGGCGCTGACTAGTACCGATGGTGACACCAGCCAGATCGCACACCCAGTGGTAGCCAACGACGCATTGCAGACCAGTATTGCTCTAATCGTAAGCGAGCTTACCGATGCGTACATCGAAGGCAAGTCGGCTTTTGTCCCAGTTGAAAAGCCCGCATCAACAACCCGACGTCGTACTGCCTAACCGCGTGCGGTATAATCGACCAACCGTTACTATTTTCTAATTGTATTTTGTATGGAAATCAAGCAAACCCAACTAAAAGAACTTCGAGACAAAACAGGTATCTCTGTAATGCAGTGCAAGAAGGCGCTTGAAGAAGCTGGTGGAGACATGGACAAGGCCGTGATCATCCTCAAGAAAAAGCGCAGTGAAGCAGCTGACAAAAAATCAGACCGAGAGCTAGGGGCCGGCGCTGTCGGGGTGTACGTACACAACACCAACGAAGTTGCAGCCACTGTACTACTGGCTTGCGAGACAGACTTTGTATCTAAGAACGAAGAGTTTATTGCGCTAGCTCGAGAGATCGCCATGCATGTAGCTGCGTCTGACCCTAAGGTAATCAGCAAGGAAGAGCTCCCAGCTGACGCTATCGAAAAAGCTAAAGAGGTGTTTGCGCCCGAGCTTGAAGGTAAGCCAGAAGAGATGAAAGCCAAGATCATGGAAGGAAAGATCGCCTCATACTTTAAAGAACAAGTATTGCTTGAGCAAGACTTTGTCAAAAACCCTGAGCAGACTATCGGTGAAATGGTAGCCGGTGCGGTGCAAAAGTTTGGAGAAAACGTATCAATTGCCCAAATCGCACGCGTGTCGGTAAAATAAATACATGTTGGCATTGCCAAGCATTGTACTAGGAGGAACCATACTGCTGTTTGCGGGTATGGTTTTGCTCGTTGCCAAAGAGCAGCAAGCTGGGGAGCGCAAGCTGCTGCGCCGGGTCCGCGGCTGGCTTGATCAGCGCTGTGAGCAGCTCATTGGCCTGATCAGACAGCTGATCAAAACCATCGTGATTTCGTTTGTGTATGTAGTGCACCAGGTACGGCACGCAATGGCAGCAGCGATCGCTCCTCGCCCGCGCAAGCGAGCTTTGCGGGGTAAGCTGCAGTTTGAGCGCACCGACAACCACCTCAGCTCCATGCATGACCATAAGTCAGACACCGCGCTAAGCGCAGCCCAAAAGAAAAAGCTGCGTAACAAAAAACTAGAAGAAAGATTCTAGACGCTCATGCGTCATTACTACTCTATGTCGAAAACAGAAAGATACACTGGAGATATTCCACGTACGCCGATCAGGTTTTTCTTAGCCATGAGCAGGCAGTATAAATGGTGGGCACTGATAGCGTCTTTTTTTGTCGTGTTTGCAGCCGCAACAAGTGTAGGGATGCGGTTATTGATTGAGCAAATTGTTTCTGGTATAGAGATGACTAATTACGCCGATGTATTTTTTTGGGGCCTAATGTACCCTGTATTCTTCTTTGCCAGCTCAATTCTTTGGCGGATTTCAGGAGTCACCGGGCGACAGTGGCTACTAGGTGTTCCAAAAAGAACCACAGACACACTGTCAGACTATGTTTCAAAGCACAGTCATACATATTTTAGCAACAGATTTGCTGGATCAATTAGTAATAAGATAGCAAATGTCTCAAGAGGAATGGAAGAGTTTGTTCCATTGTTCCTTTGGAATTATCTTGAACAATTTGTACCAGTGATTATTACGGGAGTCATATTCTTGTACACTGATCTGACAGTTGGGTTGTTATTTTTTGGGTTGATTTTCTCTAGTCTGCTACTCAACATATTACTACTACCTCGAAAAAAGAACTTTTCTCTACAGTTGGCTGCAGCGCAGTCAAAAACTACAGGTTTTATTGTTGATCTACTTTCTAATGCACAAGCTATTAGGCAATACGTCTCTCACGATTTAGAGCAAAAACAAACCGCAGTACGCACTGAAGATGTTCGTCAGAAGGGCAGCGTGTCATTTTTGTATTCTGAATACATGATGTTTGCAAACTCATTGCTATTTACCATTTTTGCTTTCTTCATGTTTGATATCATGCTTGAGCGCTGGGCCGCTGGAGATGTTACTTCTGGTAGGTTACTGAGCTTTATTCTGTTGATTACATACACTTCAGGCACAGTAATTTTCTTAGGCAGAATCATCAGTCAATCGGCTAAAGTGTATGGTCGAGCAGAAGAGGGTCTACTCGAAGTGATGGTTGATCATGAGATTACTGATAAGCAAAATGCAGCAAAGCTAACAACCAGAGGTGGACAAATAAACCTTTCTGAACTCACCTTCGCCTACGAGTCCCAAACCATCTTCGATAATCTCAACTTAGAAATTACACCGGGGCAACGGGTTGGGTTAGTGGGGCCGTCGGGCGCTGGCAAGTCCACGCTCGTTTCGCTCTTACTGCGGCAGCACGATCTCACTGCGGGAGCGATTTTGATCGATAATCAAAACATCGCCGAGGTCACGCAAGATTCGCTGCGGGCCAACATTGCGCTGGTACCGCAAGAGCCGATGCTCTTCCACCGCACTATCCGCGAGAACATCATGTACGGCAAGCCAGACGCTACCCATGATGAAATGGTGCAGGCAGCACAGCGTGCCCAAGCTCGTGACTTTATTGAAGCCCTGCCAGACCAATACGAGACATTAGTAGGGGAGCGCGGTGTGAAGCTGTCAGGTGGACAAAAGCAGCGAGTGGCCATCGCACGGGCGATGCTTAAGGAGTCACCGATCCTTGTCTTGGATGAAGCAACTAGTGCACTAGACAGCGAAAGTGAAGTCGCGATCCAGAAAGCCCTTGAAGAACTAATGGAAGGCAAGACCGTCATCGCCGTAGCTCACCGACTGTCGACCTTGCGCCGGATGGATCGAATCCTGGTGATCGACAACGGCAAGATTGTCGAAGATGGTACTCATGACACGCTCACCAATGCCGGTGGACTGTATGCAAAGTTGTGGGCGCACCAGGCAGGTGGGTTTTTGGTGGAGTAACAAACTTGCCGACATCGGATGTCGGCAAGCAGGAGTAGTCTTCGCGTCACAAGTTCTCAGAAAATATACTTCGTTATTTTCTGGGCTCGCGACCCCGCCTCAGCTGTCGTACTCGCTTCGCTCCGTGCGACATGCTTCCGGCTTGGCTCAGCGCACGTGTCTGACGCAGGTCAGACACTAAAGGCTCCCTTGCGGGAGCCTTTACGCTGAGCCACCTGTCAGATTCGAACTGACGACCTACTCATTACAAGTGAGTTGCTCTACCATCTGAGCTAAGGTGGCTTATTTAGTTTTCTATTCTCTTCGCTGCTGTGTGACTTCGCACTGGTAATGATTACAAGTGGTTCGCAAGCCTCCCAGATTTACTCACCTCTACCATCATAGCTAAGGTGGCTTGTTCTAGGTACGCGCCATTATGACCAAAAATTACTAAAATTGCAACCACCAAACTTTAATAGACTATAAACCCTTTATTTTTGGGTAAAATAAGGCTATACTCGGCCTTATCTATGAGTGATAATTCACATCTATTACCATACGCCCGGCGGGCTGATTTTAAGGTTGCGCGAGCCACTGAGCTTACTGGTCGTGATCGGCGGTTTTATAGATTTTTGGAGATTGTCCCGGGGGTGGCTGCCTGGGGGACGCTGATCGGAATTGTCTGGGCGTCTATCTACGCATCATTTTTTGCGGCGTACTTTATTATTGCGTTTGCGATCTACTGGGTATTAAAAACTATTTTCCTTTCGTACCACGTGCGGCATAATTACAAGCGACTCAAGCACCATATGGAGCTCGACTGGGGGCGATTAATTGAGCGCTTTAAGTGTGATGATTTTTATCACCTGGTTATTTTTCCGTACTACCAAGAGCCACTTGAGGTGCTCGATGATGCGATGAAAGGGCTCAGCCAAGCCAAGTACGATCCCAAAAAACTCATTGTAGTTTTGGCTGCTGAAGAGCGAGCAGGCGAAGACTCAGTCAACCAGGCCTACGAAATAGAGCGCAAATACGCTAGCCAGTTTGGTCACTTTTTGGTGACAGTGCACCCGGCTGATGTGGTGGGTGAAATCGCAGGTAAGGGTTCCAATGTGCATCATGCGTTGTGTGAGGTGCGATCAAAGGTTATTGACCCAGCCACTATTCCGTATAAGCAGATCCTGACATCGATTTTTGATATTGATACAGTGATCTATCCTGATTACTTCAACTGCCTCATGTGGCACTTTATGACCGCTGAGCAGCCATTCAAAAGTGCGTTTCAGCCAGTGCCGTTGTTTACCAACAACCTTTGGGAGGCACCAGCTATCTCACGGGTGATGGCTATGAGTAGTACGTTTTGGCAGATGATCATGCAGGAGCGCCCCGACAAAGCCGCGACGTTTTCTTCACACTCGGTCAGCTTCCAAGCCTTATATGAGATCGGCTACGGGCAAGCCAATGTCGTCAGTGAAGACTCGCGGATCTACTGGAACTTGATGGTGGCTAATGATGGAAACTTCGACGTAGTCTCGCTGTCGTATCCAATTGCTATGGATGCGACCACAGCCCCATCTACCTGGGGCACAATCAAAAACATCTACAAGCAACACCGCCGCTGGACTTATGGTGTAGAGAACTGGTGTTATTTGATCTATCACTTTACCAAGAACAAAAACATTCCACTGAAAAAACGCTGGTCGGTTGCCTTGCTACAAGGGGAGGGATACTGGTCGCTGGTGACTAATCCGATCATGTTGTTTATCCTAGGATGGACGCCGATCTTTCTTGGTACCAGAGAGTTTCACGAGACAGTGTTATCATATGAGTTGCCGATCATGGTGCGCAACTTGCTCACTGTAGCGATGGCGGGGTTGGTGTTCTCTTCTATCTTGGCACTGTCGCTGACCCCACCTCGGCCAGCTGGATACAGTCGCTTCCGCTACGTGGTGATGGCGCTGCAGTGGATCATGGTGCCTATTACGATGATTGTCTTTAGCGCCATTCCTGGTCTAGATGCCCAGACTCGGTTAATGCTCGGGCGGTACATGGGCTTCTGGGTCACCCCCAAAAGATTACAAAATTAAACCTCGCTATGCCTCAAGAACCACAAATCACTGGAATGTCTGGCCGTCATCGAGCGGTGTTTTTTTGGGGGTTGGTGCTAGTGTTTTTGTTGGTGCTGCCGGTGATGATTTTTTATACTACTGGCTATCGACTGAGCTTTGAAGATGATGTCACGACTGTGGTGACAACCGGTGGGGTATATGTCTCCACCCAAAGTCTAGCTGTGGATGTATATCTTGATGAGGATCAAGTAGAGCGGCCTCGGCTGTTTCGGTCAGCGTACTACATCCAAAACATCGATGCTGGGCTGCGGCGAGTGGTGGTGCAAGGTGAAGGCGTCCAGACCTGGGTCAAGCTAGTGCCAGTTGATCCGCGGATCGTGACTGAGGTGGCTGCATTTAATGTGCCGACTACTCCACGACTGCGGCCGATCACACAGCTGCAAACCAGTGCCGGAGCAGCAGTTTTGGAGGGGGCACAAGCCAGCACAACAATCTTTGGGGTAGGGACCTCTACCGAGGCATATGTGATTGCGACCACTTCAGTGGCCCGCACGAGCTACACGGTGAACCCAGAGTATGAGTTTGTGCAAAGGTTGTTTGGTACGTCGACCGCAGCTGTGGTAAACGAATCGGTGTTTGCTGAGTTTCGGCAAGATCAAGATCGATTCCGGTTTGTGTCCCCACAAGAGCGCAACGCTACCACCTCGACTTCTACTCCAGTAGTGATCGAGCGCAACGACATGCGCCTGCAAAGTCGTGCCGAAGAATTGTATGCGGTGTGGCAAGGTAGCCAGGATAATATCCCGTACTACTTCTGCATCACCAACACCAACGCCAGCACCACAGCTGCACGCTACGGCCAGCACGTAGCAGCCGCAGTGTACGCTACCTCAACCGCGACCAGCTCACCGATCTTTATGATCGATGACCGTACCTGCCGCACAGAAATCAAGCTTGATCGGTTGCGACAAGACGTGTATTTGTTTGATTTTTTCCCAGGCTCATCTGATCTCGTGCTGCTACATTTGCAGGATGGATTGTATGTCACTGAGATTGATGACCGATCGTGGCAAAACACACAGTTGCTGCTGCCAGGGGTCGACTTTCAAACCATTATTGAAAACGAGGTCATCTATATCAAGCAGAACGACTTTTACTTCGAAATTATCCCAGAAATTGAAACATAATCAGCCCGTGCTAGACTAGAACCTCATGCCAGAATCAACCGGACACCAACACCCAATTACCCAAATGATTGATGAGATCAATCATATTTTTGCTGACATTGGATTTACTTTTGCTGAAGGTCCAGAAGCCGAGAC